>Ga0207674_10006631_pt1 | contig 13601 bp, 11 predicted proteins | sample KBSCornC72_FD_184303 | JGI IMG/M metagenome (GOLD analysis project Ga0207674, IMG submission 184303) | Corn rhizosphere microbial communities from Kellogg Biological Station, Michigan, USA - KBS Corn C7-2 (SPAdes) (version 2) | ecosystem: Host-associated > Plants > Roots > Rhizosphere > Soil ... | reverse complement strand
GGATGAAAACGCGTAGAGCGTAAGACGGCTTATACCCACATCGGGTGCGCGCTCCACAACGCGGCGCACCGCGGCCACTCCGGCGCGATGGCCGGCCACGCGAGGCAGCCCGCGCTGCTTTGCCCAGCGACCGTTTCCATCCATGATGATGGCGACATGTAAGCCGTGTTGTTTGTCAGCTTGCATATTAATTTCCTGGGACCGCGGGATAGTCCGGCCGTGCCTGGGCGCCTGTCATTGGCACGGGACTGTACCAGTCGATTCCGCGGGTGAAGTACATGGCAGCCGCCACTGCTACGAAGCTGGCAATCGCGCCGACCAGCAAGGCGTTGTCTTCGAGCCGCAACATGAGATAGATCAGGACGTATAGAAAAGTAAAAGTCACCAAAGCCCTGATCCCCTGACTACGGCTTGCGAATACCCATCCCGCATTGGCCGAAAGCAGGATTACCGTTGCAGCACCGGCAACCAGGAAGCCAAAGTCGAATCCGATTCTCTCGGCGAAGGATAGCAAGAGCAGATAGAAGATGATTTGTGCAGTTCCAACCAAGATGTACTGTGCCGGGTGAACCCGTTTGCCCGTCGTGACCTCAAATATGAAAAAGGAGAGGAAAATCAGTCCTAGAAAGAGGAGCACGTACTTGAGGCTTCGGTTGACTGACTGGTAGGGATCTGCAACCTCAATAAATGAAACCCCCAGAGCAGTTGTATCGAGCCCGCCAATCGAGTCGATCGGTCCTTCAGCTCTCGTGCCTCTGGCAATAAAGGGAACTGCCCATTCAGCGGTGAAACCATTACTGGACACGGACCTGCTAATCGGCAGAAATCCTCCATCAAACCCTGGGCTCGGCCAGCCCCCCTTCGCTGCCAAGTGGGTGGTCTTGCCATAGGCCAGTAATGCAATGCGTTGAGCGCCTGAGAATCGCAGTACCGATGCCACTGCGAATTGCGCATTCGGTTTCGCAATATTTCCAGCCTTCGCGCCGAGGAGGGTCAGCTTGATGCGCTGGTTCTGATCTTCGCCAATGGAGATGTTCTGTCCGACTTCCGCTGGGATGAGTGTCGAAGTCTTTTCTGCCATGGTCAACATGGCGTCCGCCAGAGCGCCTCGCGCATCGCTCACTCCGACCACGATCTCGGCCCGGCTCCAGTCGAGTTCGGCGCCCTGAGGTGCCGCTCCGGGGACCCCGGTAAGATCGAATGCCGAATCTAGGTTCAAGTCCGCCTGGAACACGGGAACCTTGAATAGCGAACGGTGCCTCTCTTCCGTTACGGTTCTAACCGCGCCCGACGCTCGCGCTGGAAACACAACATAGATGCCGTGCCTGGCGACGTCGTGCTCAAATTGCGGTGGAATATTGTAGGGGATTGCAAGCGTTGGTCCCAGAAAAGTCTGCTGACCGCCTACATGACGGCTGATTTCCTTGACGACTTCCGCCGCTCGCTTGGTCCTGTCTTCCACCAGACCTCCAACATAGAGCGCGGGAATGGTCACCAGCAGCGCCAGGGCGCAGACCACGATGAGTTTCACGCCCATTGATCTTGACCTGGTTTGAAAACTCGATTGCAAAATTGACTCGCCCACTGAATTCCTCCGTGTCCAGTACTTCACTTTGCACTGCAAAGTGAGAATTCCAAAAAAATCAGGCCTTGAATGCAGCGAGGCCTCGTAATAACGGGGATGCAGCTTTGTCCGAAGCTCCCCGCGCTGCATCACGAACCACCTGCTCCAATGTCGAGAGGTATTCGAGATATCGCGCCCGTCCGGCAAATGTGATGCGGCATACGGTCTGGGACCGATTCTGGTCATGCCCCTTTACGATTTCCACCATCTTTCCTCTCTCAAGCACCCGCAGATGCCGGCTGAGGTTGCCATCCGTTAGCGCACAGAGTTGCTTAAGGTCATTAAACGTCAATCCCTTGGGATTGCCGATCAAAGAAGTCATTACACTGAGCCGCGCTCGCTCGTGAATCACTCGGTTCAGGCCTTCATAGGCGAAACGCCCTTCGCTTGATTTCTTAGCTTTCATGGCGGCCCTCCGAAGCGCTAAAGAACAAGATCCCGGCGGCCAGGAATTGCCCCGTGCCGAACACGACTCCCATGGTCCAGGGAGAAAATGCCCGGCTATCGCCGAGCGCGAGGCACGTCAGTCCCGTAAGCAGATACCACATGCCTGCTGCGACCATGGCCCGTGGCAGGAAACGGCACGACGAAAATATGCCCAGACTAAAGATGATCTGCCACAGCCCCGGAAGCATCCACAATGCCGAGGGAGCGGACTGCACTAGCACAAGTGTAAGGAGCGCTCCGGCGCCGGCCGCCGGCAAAAATTGCTCGACCGCCATGTAGATCATTTCATTCGCGATGCCAGAATGCATCCGGTGTGCGCGGGTGACGGTTTGCACGCCGATTAGGGCAGCGGACACAATGGCCGTCACGATCCAGACAGATAGATAAGAAGCGATTTGATTCTGCGGATCCGGCAGCCACCGGGCCTGCGCCACGGCAGCCGCGATCGCGAAAATACCGGTGGCAGCCAGAGTCGCTGGACCGTAGCCACGAAATTCCGTGCTGCGGGCGATCTGCTGGCGTATACTGCTGATATCTCCGAGCGCCCGATTCAAGTCATTCATGCCGGTTACTTTGTACTGCAAAGTCCTTTACATAGAAAAGTAACCCACCGGGAAACCTTTGTCAAGAGCGAAAAGCACCCAAACGCTCCCACCCCATGTGTGATTGGCAGATAATGATGCTATGCCGCAGTACAAATTTCGCGTCAACGGAGGCCCGGTCACGGTCGATTCCTGGGATCCGGAACAGCCTCTTCTCTACGTTCTCCGCAATACGCTCGCGCTGCACGGCGCAAAGTTCGGTTGCGGGCTCGGCCAGTGCGGCGCCTGCACCGTGCTGGTCGACGGCAAGGCCGTGCGCTCATGCGTCACGCCCATCAAACAGCTCGCGGGCCGCTCTGTCACGACTCTCGAAGGCCTGGGAACACCGGAAAAACCCAGCGCCCTCCAAGCCGCTTTCATCGCCGAGCAGGCCGCGCAGTGCGGCTATTGCACCAACGGCATGATCATGTCCGCGAGCGCCGTTCTCACCCAGACGCCACATCCTACTGTGGAACAAGTCAAACAGGGACTCGCCGGCAATCTCTGCCGCTGCGGAACGCACACTCGAATCCTGAGCGCGGTGATGCGCGCCGCGAAGGTTTAGAAGGTCATGGCCATGGAGATGACTTCTCTATCCCGCCGCGGAATCCTGAAAATGGCCGCAGGCGCGCTGGTTGTGCGCTTCGCACTGGGACAGTCCAGCAGCGATGCATCTAAACCTCTGAATCCTGCCGACGTGGATAGCTTCATCGCCGTCCACGCCGATGGATCGGTCACCATCTACACCAGCAAAGTGGATGTCGGCACTGGACTCGCCACCGCTTATCGCCAGACCGCGGCCGAAGAACTCGGTATACCGGTCGAGCGCTTCACCGTGATCGAAGGCGATACCGCGCTTACACCGGATCACGGCGGAACCGGCGGAAGTTCCGGCATTCCCCGCGGCGCGGCCGATATCCGCCGCGCGGCAGCCACCGCGCGCCAGGCGCTGCTCGATCTGGGGGCGAAGCAACTGAACCAGCCCGCAACGCAGCTTACCATCACCGGTGGCGATGTCATTCACTCGAACGGACAGCGAGTCACCGTAGCGTCGCTGGTCGCAGGAAAACGTCTGGGGGTCAAGGTAAACGCCAGCGCGCCGCTAAAGAACCCCTCCACTTACACCATAGTCGGCAAGCCGATCCTGCGCGCCGATGTCCCCGGCAAGTGTACCGCCAAGCATCCATGGCTGCAGGACCACACGCTGCCGGGCATGTTGCACGGCCGTGTGGTTCGGCCGCCGGCTGTTGGCGCGAAACTCCTCTCGGTCGACGAAAATTCGATTCGCGCTCTGCCCGGTGTTCGCGTAATCCGGATCGAAAGTTTTCTGGGCGTGGTGGCGAAGGACGAATGGGCGGCGGTGCGCGCGGCGAAGGAGATCAAGGCTACCTGGAGCGACTCGCAGGTCCTTCCCGGCAGCAAAGACCTCAGCCATTGGGTGCGGCAGGCTCCGGTGGATCGCGATCAAGCGCTCGCCAACCGGGGCGATTTCAACGGGGCTTTGTCTTCGGCCGCGAAGCAATTGACCGCGACGTACTACTGGCCCTTCCAAAGCCATGCGTCGCTGAGCCCTTCATGCGCGGTAGCGGACGCGAAGGAGTCCGGCACGACCATCTGGAGCGCTGCTCAGAATCCGTACGGCCTCCGCGCCAATCTAGCCAGAGTATTCGGCATCCCTCTGGACAAAATGCGCGTAGTGTATCTGGATGGTTCGGGCTCCTACGGCACCAACGGGGCCGATGACGCCGCCGCCGACGCGCTGCTCTTATCGCGCGCCGTGGGGCAACCGGTGCGCGTGCAGTGGATGCGGCAGGATGAGCATGGCTGGGATCCGAAAGGCCCGGCGCAGCTTCACGAGTTACGTGGCGGATTGGATGCGAACGGCAACATCTCGGCGTGGGAAACGCAGATGTGGATCCCGGACGGCCCACAGGGAAGCCGGGCGCTGCTCGGACCCGAGTCGGCTGGCATGTCACAGACGCACGGCCAGGGCGCCGGCTTGATGACCTTGAATCTCGATCCGCCGTACCCGGTTCCCAACCTGCGCGTGGTATCGCATCACTTGAAGGACACGCCGCTGCGGCTTTCAAATCTCCGGGCGCCCGGGAAGATCGCCAATATCTTCGCCGTGGAAAGCTTCGCCGATGAGCTGGCCGCGGCTGCCGGGATGGATCCCGTTGCCTTCCGCCTGCGGGGACTCACCGACCCGCGTGCCGTCGAGGTTCTTAAGCGGGCCAGCGGGATGATGGATTGGCAGACGCGCCCGTCGCCCAATCCCTATGCCGCCGAGGGCAATGTTCTGGTCGGGCGCGGAATGGCCTACGTGCGCTACAAACAAGCCGAGAACTATGTAGCGCTCGGCATCACTGTGGCGGTGAACAAGGCGACTGGTAAGATCGCGGTGCGCCGCGTGGTGTGCGCGCACGATTGCGGTCTGGTGGTGAATCCGGATGGCTTGCGCAATCAGGTAGAGGGAAATATCCTGCAGACGCTGAGCCGGACGCTTCACGAGGAAGTAACGTTCGACAAAGCGCGCGTTACCAGCGTCGACTGGGCCAGCTATCCGCTCCTGAGTTTTCCTGAAGTGCCCGCCGTGCAGGTTGCGCTGATCGACCGGCCGGAGCAACCGTCCTACGGAGCCGGCGAGGCATCCAGCGCTCCCGTTGCCGCCGCGTTGGCCAACGCCATTTTTGATGCCACGGGCGTCAGACTGCGCACCGTGCCCTTCACAGCTGAGCGAGTAAAAGCTGCGTTCGCAAAGGCGTAGGGCGATGTTCGTCGGGCCTCTCGCTCGGCAATTGACTGATCATGCCGCTAGAGCCGGCTGGCTGAAGGACGCGAGTTCCTGCTCGATTGCTTCCAGATGACTTGTCGCCGCTGCGACCTCCGGTTCATCCGGCGAATAATGGGCGCGCACTTCAGACCACAAACCCAGAGCTACCCGGTATTCGTTCAGCAGTTCTGTATAAGTGCGCTCCATGGCGTTCATGCTGAATTGGATGCATCCCACCAATTTTGGATGCATGGACTGGTTTCCATTGCCCGACTGAATCCGCTCAAGGTCGGACCCATTCCCAGCCCGGGCCGGTGGGTGTAAACTGATTTTCGGAATGTCCTTGATCCGACGTAACTTGTTTCGGGCCGCGAAGTTTGCCGCCGGGACAGCCGCCGCAATTGTCATGCTCGCATTGGCCGTGACATCTGCGCCCGGACAAGGGTCGCCTGCCGACGACACCTTTCTCAGGTCGGTCCGGCCATTTTTTGCCAAGAACTGCTACGCCTGCCACAATCCGAAGTTGAACACCGGAGGGCTGAATCTGGAGGTTTATACCAGCGCCGCTTTGCTTTCCCGGGACCAAGACGAATCGAAAAAGATCCTGAAGAGATTGCAGGCGGGCGAAATGCCGCCTAAAGGGTTGCCGCGTCCGAATGCGGAGGAATTGAAGTCGGTCACGGAATGGATTGCAAAGGATCTGGACCGTCAGGCCCAAACCGGTTCCCGGCGCGTCATGGCTCGGCGGCTGAATCGCGTCGAATATAACAATACAGTGCGCGATCTGCTGGGAGTGGATGTCCGGCCGGCCGATGACTTTCCACAGGATGATTCGGCATACGGGTTCGACAATATTGCGCAAGCGCTCTCGGTGTCCCCTCTGCTGATGGAGAAGTACATCGCAACCGCAGAGCGGATCGCCCGCATGGCGGTATTCGGACCCAACCTGAAGACCTTGACCACGGTTTACCTGCCTCCATTGCCGCGCCGGATGGAGACGACCAATCGCACGCTAGTCCCCTTCCCCGCCTACTACTCCATGACAAACTATGACGTCACGGGGCTGTCCCAGCCCGGGTCGTTTCACGTGACGCATAGTTTTCCAGCGGACGGAGAATACCTGATCCGAATCGCGGGCGCGGGCTTTCGGCCGACTGGGTCGGAACCCGGACAAATGACTTTTTGGCTGGATGGCAAGCTGGTTAAAACCTTTCCGGTTGACGTGGATGTGGAACAGTCGGGTTTCGAGCGAAGACCCGATCACTGGGACGTTCGCTTGAGGATCGCGGCCGGCCAGCATGAGTTGGTAGCGGCATTTCCGAATCAGTTCGATGGATTGCCTGCATTGTTCGGAGGACCGAATCCATCCAAGCGGCCCTTTGACCCTTGCAAGCTTGGTCCAGCAGGAGGCCCTCAGTGCCTGGCGGCGGCGCTCAAGGCACTGGATGACCCAAATGACGGAAATGCCAACCCGACGACGCCGGAACGAATCGCCCGGAGGAACGAGGCCATCCAAAGCGCCAAGGAAGCGGCGTCGCGCACCCCGAGGTTCAATGGCCTGTCCGTGCACGAAGTGGATATCACCGGACCTTATGAGTTTAAGGGAGGGCCTTCGCCGGAGAGTTTGCGGAAGATTTACACCTGCGGTCACTTCGACGGCCATCACCAACCGTCATGTCAGCGCAAGATAGTCGGCGATCTGGCGTACCGGGCATTCCGGGGTCCGGTGAGTCCGGAAAAGGTTGACCGCCTCGTGGCGATCTCGGATGGGGCACAGAGGCGAGGAGGTTCCTTCGAGGAGGGGATCTCGCTGGCAATTGCGACCATGCTGGCATCGCCCAACTTCCTGTTCCGGATAGAAGACGCCCCGCCGAACTCGCAAGGAGCATCGGCGGGACAGTACGCGCTGGCGTCGAAGTTGTCGTACTTTCTGTGGAGCAGCATGCCGGACGAGCAGTTATTGCGAGCCGCCGAAAAAGGGACGCTGCGCAATCCGGAGGTGCTCAATGCGCAAGTGCGGCGCATGCTGGCTGACCCTAAGTCGTGGGCGCTGGTAGAGAACTTCGCGGGCCAATGGCTGGAGATCCGGCGCCTCGAATCGGCGCAACCGGACCGCGAGCGTTTCCCGGATTTCGATGAGTATCTGCGTGCGTCCATGCTCAAAGAAACACAATTGTTCTTTCAGTACGTGATGCGGGATGACCGCAGTATTCTGGATTTCATTGACGGGCCGTACTCGTTCTTGAATGAGCGGCTGGCGCGGCATTACGGGATTTCCGGGGTCAGAGGATCGGAGTTCCGGAAAGTGGATCTGGCGGGTACCGGACGCAGCGGAATTCTCACGCAGGCCAGTGTTCTTGAAGTCTCGTCGTATGGAAATCGCACCTCGCCGGTGCTGCGCGGGAAATGGATTCTCGACAACATATTGAACTCGCCGCCGCCTCCGCCTCCTGCAAACGTGCCTAGCCTGGACGAAGACGCCGTCGGTTCCTCGGCATCGCTCCGCCAGCAATTGGAACAGCATCGGAAGAACGCCGTATGCGCCTCCTGCCATGCTCGGATGGACCCGCTCGGCTTCGGTTTTGAAAACTTCGACGCCGTGGGAGCATGGCGGACTCTGGACGGCAAGTTCCCGATTGACCCGTCGGGCGTGCTTCCGGATGGCAAAGCGTTCCGCGGGGCGGACGAGCTGAAGGTCATCCTGCGGCAGCAGAAGGACACCTTTGCGGAGGGCTTGGCCGAGAAGTTGCTGACGTATGCCCTGGGCCGGGGCCTGGACCGCTCCGATCAGCCGGCAGTAAAACAGATTGTTGCCCGCATGGCTGCGGACGATTACAAGTTTTCCAGCCTATTGCTGGGAATTGTCGACAGCGCTCCATTTCAGATGCAGCGGGAAGGGATGGCAAAATGATCGCGACGCGCAAGTGTCTTCCCAGGCGAACGTTCCTGAGAGGCCTGGGTACGGCTGTGGCGCTCCCCTGGCTGGATGCGATGGTTCCCGCATTCGCGGCTCCAGCGGATCGAAAAACTCCTGTGCGGCTGATCTTCGGTTATGTGCCGAACGGCATGATGATGAGAGACTGGACGCCCACCGGCGTGGGTAAGAATTTCGAAATCACGCGCATTCTCAAGCCGCTCGAACCGTTCCGCGACGATATGCTGGTGCTCACCGGATTGCATCACCGCAACGGCGAAGGCACCGGCGGCGACCACGCCCGCGCCAGCGCGACCTACCTGACCGGAATCGCACCCAAGAGAGTGAGCGACCTGGCTGCCATCGAATTGGGTATTTCCGTGGATCAAATAGCTGCCCAGGCGATGAGATCCCAGACGCGTTTGCCATCCCTGGAACTGGGCTGCGAGGCCACGCGCGCGGTGGGCGCCTGCGATGGAGGTTATAGCTGCGCCTACATGAACAACATGTCTTTCCGGAACGCCACAACGCCGGTGCCTCCCGAGACGAATCCGCGGTCGGTGTTCGAGCGGCTGTACGGTACGCTGGACACCGATCCCGATCCGCAGGTGCGGGAACGCCTCAAACAGAACCGCAAGAGCATGCTGGATTTCATCACCGAGGACACTCAACGGTTGGTGGCGACCTTGGGCGCGCCGGATCGCCGCAAGATCGATGAATATCTTACTTCGCTGCGGGAGATTGAGCAGCGAATCGCGCGCGTGGAAGACGAAAACCGCGAGTTGACGCCGGAAACGGAAAAACCGACGGGCGTCCCGACGAGCTTTGTCGAGCATGCAACGCTCAATAACGATTTGCTCACGGTGGCATTGCAGGCGGACGTCACCCGAGTAGCAACCTTACTTTACGCCAAAGAGGCCAGTACACGATCCTACCCCGAACTCGGCTTCGCCGATGCGCATCATCCCCTGACGCACCACCGGGGCAGAGCGGAATTGATCGAAAAGGCCACCAAAATCGAATGTCATCATATGGAACAGTTCGCCTACCTGGTGAAAAAGCTTAAATCGATTCAGGAGGGCGACGGAACTCTGCTGGATCATTCGATGGTGGTTTATGGAAGCAGCATGAGCGACCCCAACCAGCACCTGCATTACGACCTGCCTTGCGTGCTACTGGGCCGCGGGGATGGCAGTCTAAAACCGGGCCGGCACATTGTTTACCCGAACAACGACACGCCCCAGACCAACCTCTGGCTGACGCTGCTCGATCGGATGGGCGTGCGGACGGAAAAGCTCGGCGATAGCACTGGGGAAATTGCGCACCTCACGGATATTTAGTAACAAGCGCAACCGTGTGAGTTGAATCCACGAGATCATTCCAGGCCGGTGCAATTTGTTCGCAGAAATGTTCCTTCTCGTGAGCTTGAGGAAATTGAATTATTCACACCAGGATCACTGTGCAACTGCGCGCTCCGTGAGCCCCGATGACCAGGGACTGCTCTATGTCGGCGGTCTTGGAGGGGCCGGAGATGAAAATGCCAAAAGTCTTCGGGCTCCATTGAATTCGTTCGTAAGCCTGGTGGAGATTGTCCACGATTTGGTCCGCCGGAACGATTAAAATCAAATGCTGCGCGATGACGAAGATGGCCCGGTGGGGAGTCAGAGTTTCGCCGGGAATCCACACGGCGGCGTTTTCGGCCACTCCGAACTTGCCTGGAATAACGGCTACGTCGATGCCTTCAAGGTCGTGCGGATCCTGGATTGCATTCAACTCAACGTTCCTGGAGGGGATGCCGGGTACGAGAGACGCGACCTTCGCCGCGCTTGCGTAGACATCGATATTGGCTAGCTCGGATGCGAGGTTTTGTTGCGCGGCGGCGCGGACGAGCTTGCCTCCTGCTCCGGTCAATGTCTCCTCAAATTGTCCGATCGGGTCGGCATAGCGAATTCCGGCCATCGGGCCAGGGAGCGATGCAGAAGGTGCAGGGTTCTGGCGGAGGGCCGCCAGAATCGCGTTGCGGCTGCTCATGAGGGTTCCTTCTGGATAAGATCGCGGAAACTTTGCTTGGGCATGGGTGGAAGCTCGCGCTGGATGCCCCAGGGATTCCAGGGTCCGTAAATCAGGCTGCGCGGAAGACGTGGAACGATGGCGCGCATCAGACCTCCGCCTATGCGGTAGAGCAACGGATGCGACAAGACGACGCCCATCACCGCCATGCTGAGACGCTTCTGCAGCGGTACGGCTTTGAGGTCGACTAACACCTTACGGAAGGCCAACAACTGATGATGCAGGTCGATTTTCACGGGGCAAACGTCGGTGCATGAGCCGCAGAGGCTGGACGCAAACGGCAGCGATGCGTATTTCCGGGGATCGCGTTGCGGCGCGAGGATGGAGCCGATGGGACCAGGGACGGTGTAGCCGTAACTATAGCCGCCGCTCCGCCGGTAGACGGGACATGTATTCATGCAAGCACCGCAGCGGATACAGCCGAGCGAACGGCGGAAAGCCTCCTGTCCCAGGATACGGCTGCGGCCGTTATCGACAATGACCACGTGCATCTCGCCGCCGCGGAGCGGCCCGTTGAAGTGAGAAGTGTACGCGGTGATAGGCTGGCCGGTGCCGCTGCGCGCCAGCAGGCGGAGGAATACGGAGAGGTCCGCGGCGCGCGGGATCAGTTTCTCGATACCCATGCAGGCAATATGGAGGGGAGGAAGGCTTGCGCCCATATCCGCATTGCCTTCATTGGTGCAGACAACGACTCCTCCGGTCTCGGCAATGGCGAAGTTGACGCCGGTGAGTCCGGCCTGGGCGCCTAGGAACTTGCTGCGGAGGTGGCTGCGGGCGGCTTCAGTGAGGTACTTGGGGTCCGATGCTCCTTTGTCGGTGCCGAGTTCGACGTGGAAGAGTTCGCCGATCTCTTCCCGTTTCAAATGAATTGCCGGCATGACGATGTGACTGGGCGGTTCCTTGCGAAGTTGCACTATGCGTTCGCCGAGGTCGGTGTCGGTTACCTCAATGCCGCGGGCCTCGAGGTAAGGATTGAGATGGCACTCTTCGGTGAGCATCGACTTCGACTTTACGAGCCGTGTGACACCGTGGCTCGCCAGGATCTGATGAACGATGGCGTTGTGTTCGGCGGCGTCGCGAGCCCAATGGACCTGAATGCCATTCGCGGTGGCCTTGCGCTCAAACTCCTCGAGGTAATCGGCGAGGCGCGAGAGAGTATGAGTCTTAATGGCCGAAGCGGCTTCACGAAGGGCTTCCCATTCGGGAATGCCGGAAGCCTGCCGGTCGCGCTTGGCTCGCACAAACCACAGCGACTGGTCGTGCCAATGCGCGCGGTCTTCGTCGGCGACAAAGGAGGCGGCGTTTTCGGCGTGGCCGGTCATGATGAGAGCTTTGCTTTCTCGAGGATTTCGGCAACGTGCATAACGCGTTGCGGTTGATGGGCCCGGCGGATCAGGCCGTCCAGATGCATCAGGCAAGACATATCGAATCCGGCGATGACTTCGGCGCCGGCATGGACGTGGTCCTGGATACGGTCGCGGCCCATGAGGCAGGAGACGGCTTCTTCTCCCACCGCGAAGGTGCCGCCAAAACCGCAGCACTCATCGGGCCGGGACAACTCTACGATTTCAATGCCGCGCAATTGGGAAAGAAGCTGGCGCACCTTATTAAATGGAGCGACCATCCGTTCGGAGGAGCGCGCGAGGCGAAGTTCACGCAAGCCGTGGCAGCTCATCTGGAGTCCGACTTTGAAGGGGAACTCGCCATCCACTTTGACGACTTTGGCGATGTCGGTGAGGTACTCACAAAGCTCGAAGGTATGGCTGCGAAGATGTTCGAAGCGAGGTTTGCCTTGAAGCCAGTGATTGTAGTGGTTGCGCACCATGGAGACGCAGCTGCCGGAGGGGGAAACGACATGGTCGTACCTGCCGAAGATCTCGAGGAAACGTTCGGCCAGGGGACGCGCGGCAGCGTCGCAACCGGAGTTCGCCATGGGCTGGCCGCAGCAAGTCTGCTCCCGTGGGAACTCGACGTCAAGCCCGAGCCGGCGCAGCACGCGTAAGGTCGCGATTCCAACCTGGGGATAAAGCTGGTCGACGTAACAGGGTATAAATAGGCCAACGTTGGGCATCTGCACGCTACTCTTAAGTCTTACATTCCGAGGAACACATGTCCCCATGCGTCGGGCGTGCTGGTTTTCGCGGCGATGGGATGCGGCTCAGCAGGCCGGTAATGCCATAGCGATCCATTTTGTATCTTTGCTGTTCAAGTGGGCGTCCGAGGATTTCGTACGATCCGAAGCGGGTTCCGGGAGTCAGGGGCATGGACTGTTATGCGATTCTAGCGCACTCAACTGGCTGTGGATGCAGAACTGCCGAGCTGCACGCGTAATATGGAGCGTAATGGATATTGTCTCGCGTTAAGCGCTTCCAGTTCTCACCCCAGCGAGGTGAAGCAATCACTAAGCATTGCAGTCGCCGTTTCGATTCCCAGTGCTCTTGCGATCCGGCGGCAGCCTGCGCCTCGACATTCGACGGACCGTGGATGACGGCATCCGGAGAGGGACACGGTTAGGGCAATTTGCAGGAGAAGTTCGAGGCTTGGTCGGTGCTGCCCGTGCCTGTGTACACTGCCAACTGCGGATAGGGGCAGAGTGGGCGCGTACGGTCGGTGATGCCGTTCCGGACGCGGGACGCATCGATCCGGTCGGGCGCTTTGCCATTTTCCACCCACTGTTGCAGCGCGCTTAACATGTCAAAGCTGGAAGTGCCATCCCCTCCCCGGCAGTGCGCCATGCCGGGCACCATGAACAACCGGTACGATTTTTGCACTTTCGCAGCTCCTCCTGAGGTCTCCAGGACGTTCTTATAGTATTCGACGCTGCTCGACGGGGCGATTTGCGGATCGCTCCACCCGTGATACTGGATCAGTTTGCCGCCTCGATCCATGAACCCGCTGAGGTTGGGGTTCGTCGCATTCAGCAGTCCTTTTTCAGCCTCCGCGGTACGTGCCAGGTCGCTGTCGAAATTGAATGTCTTATAATCCCAGGAAGGATCCTGAAACACCACATATTTAAAGAACTCAGCCCCGATGCCGAATGGTCTCGGACCCGCCATGGTTGCCCAGCCTAGCTCGCTCCCGCGCTCAAAGGCGGGGGCAACAGGCTTCTTGGTGCGCCGATTTACCACTGTTGTGTAAATCGCGCGCGCCGTTTCCACCTGCGGCGCGGTCAGACACTTGAGGTTATCCGCA
>Ga0207674_10006628_pt1 | contig 13604 bp, 15 predicted proteins | sample KBSCornC72_FD_184303 | JGI IMG/M metagenome (GOLD analysis project Ga0207674, IMG submission 184303) | Corn rhizosphere microbial communities from Kellogg Biological Station, Michigan, USA - KBS Corn C7-2 (SPAdes) (version 2) | ecosystem: Host-associated > Plants > Roots > Rhizosphere > Soil ... | reverse complement strand
GTCGCCCTCGCGCACCATCGGCCGGCAGCGTTCGAGATCGGCGACAGTTCGTACTTCGATGGCGTGGCCCCCGGCTCGTTCTATGGCCTTGCGGTGCGCTTCGAAGTCCCCCTGCAGGGCTAGAATTCCAGCGGTTTTCATGTGGCGCTCGGGTTGCCCGCAGCAGCCTACCAGCCACGCGTCTGGAGCAGTTCGCTTTCGGGCAGCTTCGAAACGTCCAGGCCGCGCATGGCCTCGCCTAGCTCCTCGCTCGCTTCGAGCAGCTTGACGGGGTCCTTGTAGTAAGTCGCCGCCTTGACGATGGCGCGGGCGCGCTTGTCGGGGTCCTCGGATTTGAAGATGCCGCTGCCGACGAATACCGCCTCGGCGCCCAGTTGCATCACCAGTGCAGCGTCCGCAGGAGTGGCAATTCCGCCGGCCGAGAAATTCGGCACCGGCAGCTTTCCGTTGGCCGCCACCCACTCGACGAGTTCGAGCGGCGCGCCCAGATTCTTCGACTCATGTACCAGCTCTTCGCGGCCCAGCACCGTGAGCTGCTTCATTTCCTTGACGATGGTTCGGATGTGGCGCACCGCCTCGACAATATTGCCAGAACCCGCCTCGCCCTTGGTGCGAATCATGGCCGCGCCCTCGGCGATCCGCCGCAGCGCTTCGCCCAAGTTGCGCGCGCCGCACACGAACGGGATTTTGTAATCGCGCTTGTCGATGTGGTGCTCTTCGTCGGCGGGCGTCAGCACTTCGCTCTCATCGATGTAATCGACGCCCAGAGCTTCCAGCACGCGGGCTTCGGTGAAGTGGCCGATGCGCGCTTTCGCCATCACCGGAATCGACACCGTCTTCATGATGTCGCGGATGATACTGATGGAGGCCATGCGCGCGACGCCGCCTTCTTTGCGAATGTCGGAGGGCACGCGCTCCAGCGCCATCACCGCGCAGGCGCCGGCTTTCTCGGCAATCATGGCTTGTTCGACGTTGGTGACGTCCATAATGACGCCGCCCTTCAGCATCTCGGCCAAGCCAACCTTGAGGCGGAATTCTTCGGAAAGGTACATGTCTACTACCAGTATGGCGGCTTCCGGGCAGTAATTTCAAACGGCCGCCAGCGTGGATTGAATCAGGCGGCGACTCGGACCGTAAATCGCGGGTCGAATCGGGCTGCGAATTGCTTAGGGTTTCTGCCGGTTGTTGCTACCATAAGAGATTCCATGCTTCGCTTTGAAACCGCAGGAGAATCTCACGGGGAGTGCCTTGTTGCCACCTTAACCGGTTTGCCCGCGGGAGTTCCGATTAACATCGCGTCTCTCGATAGGGAGCTGTGGCGGCGTCAGCAGGGCTTCGGACGGGGCGGGCGCATGAAGATCGAAACCGATCACGCCCACATTGTCAGCGGCGTCCGCCATTCGCAAACCATTGGCTCGCCGATCGCGCTCCTGATCGAGAATAAGGACTGGAAGAACTGGACAGAAGCGCTGCCCGTCGAAGACGCGGAAGGCTCGGAAAACCACAAGAAACCAGTCACACGCCCGCGTCCGGGCCACGCGGATCTGGCCGGCGCGATCAAATACAATTTCCAAGACGCGCGCTATATTCTGGAGCGCGCCAGTGCGCGGGAGACGGCCGGTCGCGTCGCGGTGGGAGCGCTCGCCAAGGCGTATCTGGCGGAATTCGGCATCGGTGTGCTGAGCCATGTGATCGCGGTGGGCGAAGCCAAGTTGGAACGGCCCGCTGCCTGGGAAGAACTCGTCGCCCTCAGCCAGCGCGAGGAAGTTCTGTTAGGTTGCGTCGACGCCGAAGCGGAACAGCGCATGAAGGCAGTGGTGGACCAAGCCTATAAGACCGGCGATACCGTCGGCGGCGTCTTCGAAGTGGTCGCGCGCGGCGTGCCTCCCGGCCTCGGTTCGCATATCGCCTGGGACACGCGCCTGGACGGAAAGCTCGCGCAGGCTATCGTTTCGATGCAGGCGGTGAAGGGCGTGGAGATTGGCTTCGCTGCCGAAGGTGCGGCGGCCTTCGGCTCCAAGGTGCAGGATACTATCGGCTATGATCGCGAGCGGCGACATTTCACGCGCGGCGCCAATCGCGCCGGGGGCCTGGAAGGCGGCATGACCAATGGCCAGGACGTGCTGGTGCGCGGAATGCTGAAGCCTATCTCGACTCTGCGCCGTCCGCTCGAAAGCGTAGACTTGGCGACGCGCGAGTCGGCGCTGGCGGCCTATGAACGCAGCGATGTTGCAGTGGTCCCCGCGGCCGGAGTGATCGGCGAGGCCATGGTGGCGCTGGTTCTGGCGGGCGCGATGATCGAAAAATTCGGCGGAGATTCGCTGGGCGAAGCCAAACGCAACTACCAGGGATATTTGGAACAGGTGAAAAATTTTTAGGGCGCATGAGGCGATGATTTATCCGATCGTAAAGTACGGGCAACCGGTGCTCGAGAAGCGCGGCGAGGATATCACGGATTTCGATACGCCGGAATTGCATCAGCTGATCGAAGACATGTTCGAATCGATGTACGCCGCTAAAGGTGTTGGCTTGGCCGCACCGCAGATCGGGATCGCGAAGCGTTTGGCGGTGATTGACATCACCACCGGCGAAGACCCGGCGCAGAAAATCGTGCTGATCAACCCGGAAATTGTGAAAACCGAGGGTTCGCAAAAGAGCGAAGAGGGCTGCCTGAGCTTGCCGACTTTCCGCGAGCAGGTGGTGCGCCCGCTCAAAGTAACCGTCATCGCCAGTGACGCCAGGGGCAAACAATTCGAAATGGCTGGCGACAATCTTCTGGCGCGCGCCTTTTTGCATGAGACCGATCACCTGAACGGAAAGTTGTACATCAGCCACATCAGCGCGTTGAAGCGCGACCTGATCCGGCGCAAGGTTCGCAAGCTGCAAAAAGCCGGCGAGTGGGAATGAGACGAGAGGCCAGCGGCAAGCGGCCAGGAACGAGATGAAGCTGGTATTCATGGGAACGCCCGGCTTTGCCGTCCCCAGCCTGGAGCGCACTGTCGAAGCTGGCCACCACGTGGTTGCTGTGTTCACCCAGCCGGATCGTCCCAAGGGCCGCGGACAGAAGGATGCCAGATCTCCCGTGAAGGAAGCGGCCCTGCGCTTGGGTCTTGCGGTGCATCAGCCGGAACGTATACGGCGGCCCGAAGTCGTCGAACAACTGCGCGCGATGGCGCCGGAGGTGATGGTAGTGGTCGGCTACGGACAAATCATCCCCAAGACTATTCTGGAGATTCCCCCGCAGGGCGTCATCAACGTGCACGCATCCTTGCTGCCGAAGTATCGCGGCGCGGCGCCCATTCAGTGGGCCATCGCGCGGGGCGAGACGACAACCGGTGTCACCACCATGCGCATCAACGAAGGGCTCGACACCGGCGACGTGCTTCTCACGTGGGAGACGGCCATCGATCCCGAGGAAAATGCCGTCGATTTGGGCCGGCGCCTGGCGGTGGCAGGAGCGGACTTGCTGGTGCGCACATTGGCCGAACTCCCCGCGATCCGGCCCGTGCCGCAGGACGATTCGCAGGCCACCTACGCGCCCATACTAAAGAAGGAAAATGGAAAGATCGAATGGACGCTTGCCGCTCGCGAAATACTGAACCGTATTCGGGGCTTTGAGCCGTGGCCCGGAGGCTATGGCTTTCTGCGCGGACAGCGGTTTCAGATCTGGAGCGCGGCGATCGGCGATCAAAAGTTGCCCCCGGGAGCGCTGCGCGCGGTGAACCGCAAGCTGTATGCAGGATGCGGGGGCGGGGAATCGATCGAGTTGCGGGAGGTTCAGTTGGAGGGGAAGAAACGGATGCCGGCTGCGGCGTTTATGAACGGGTTTCCACTGAGTGGTGACGAGGTGCTGCTGTGAATCTGCCGCTAGGGTTTCGCTACGCCGCGGCGTACGCAGGGCTGCGCAAGATCAAGAAAGACGATGTCGCCCTGATCGTGTCGGACACGCCTGCGGTGGCGGCAGCCGTGTTCACGCAGAATCGTGTAGTGGCGGCGCCCGTGTTTCTGGCGCGCAAGAATCTGAGGGTTTCAAGGGGCAAGGTGTCCGCGATCCTGGTGAATGCAGGCAATGCCAATTGCGCCACGCGGACCGGTGAACAGGTCGCTCTATCAACTATCCGCGCGGCCGCCAAGGCGCTGGGGGTCAAGCCGCACTACATCCTGCCCGCATCCACTGGCGTGATTGGAGTCGAAATGGATGGCGGGAAAATCGTGGCGGCGCTTCCCGCGCTGGCTGGCCGGCTTAATACCGCCAATTTCGAAGCGGTAGCGGCGGCCATCATGACCACCGACACCGTTGCCAAGACCGCATACGCGGAAGTCAAGAGCGGCCGCCAAGTGGCGCGCATTGCCGCCATGACTAAAGGCTCCGGTATGATCCAGCCCAATATGGCGACCACGCTGGGCTTCGTTGTGTCCGACGCGGTGGTTTCGCCGGCGGCGCTGCGCTCCGCCCTCAAGCGCGCGATCAACAGCAGCTACAACCGCATTTCGGTGGATGGCGACACGTCCACCAACGACACGGTCGCGGTGCTGGCCAACGGAGCGTCGGGCGTGAAGCCTTCGACCAAAGCCTTCGAAACGGCGCTAACCAGCGTGCTGGAATCGCTGGCTCAGCAGATCGCCCGCGATGGCGAAGGCGCCCGTAAGCTGGTCACCATTTACGTTGAAGGCGCCGCGAACGAGAAATCCGCGGAGAGGATCGCGCGCAGCATCGCAAATTCGCCGCTGGTGAAGACTGCGATTGCGGGTTCCGATCCTAACTGGGGCCGCGTTCTTTGCGCCGCCGGCTACGCTGGAGTGGTCTTCGATCCTCGCAAGACGGATATCGACATGCAGGGTGTGGCGGTCTGCCGGGCGGGTCTCGCCGCCGATTTTGACGAAGCCGAATTGAAGTGCAAACTCGATCGGCCCGAGTGTTACATCCGCTTTGCGATTCGCGGTGGCGGCCACGGGCGCGCCCGCTTCTGGACCTGCGATTTCACCGAAGATTACATCCGCATTAACGCCAGTTACCGGACATGATGCTGCGTACCGCACTGCTACTGCTCGTCGCAGCGATTGCTATAGCTGATACCGCAGCGGACGTGCTGAACGTCTTTACGTCGGCCGCCGAGGGGCTGATCAATGATGACGCTGCGTCCTTCCTCGATAGGTTCGACCGTAATATGCCGGGCTACGCGGCGTTGCAGAACAATGTCGAAGGCTTGCTTGCCGCCTATGACGTGGGCGCGACCATCGAAGAGATCACCGATGAAGGCGACGACCGCAAACGAACCGTCGAGTTGGACTGGCTCTTGATCCTCAAGCAAAAGGGCGCAACTAACAGCCCGCAGCAGACGCGGCGGCAAGTCGTAAAGTGCACCGTCGAGCGGCGCGGCAAACAGTGGAAGATCACAGCACTCGAACCTGTGGACTTGTTCCGGTATTAACAAATAGGGGCGGAGTTTGATTATTGCTCCAGACCGGGACGCTTCTCCGTCCCTATTTAGCTAGAGCGACACTTCCATCGGCATCGCCAGCGGCGGCTCGATCAAGAAGTTGAGCTTTTCCATGCGCGCCAGCGCCGAGCGAATGGCGGATTCGCTCGCCGGCTCTACCGTGATCACGAACGGCAGATTCGTCGCATCTTCATCCGGCAGTTGCAGCACGGCTTCGATCGAGATGTTCTCCGCCGCCAGTGCCGCCGCGAGTTCGGCGATGATCCCCGGACGGTCCTTCACGCGAAAGCGCAGATAGTAAGCCGAGCAATTCAGCGCAATCGGAATCGGACAATACTCTCCCAGCCGCGCATGCGCGAAAGGAGAAACCCGCTCCGGGCTGCCCGAGCGGATCTCGCGCGCTACGCGCATCAAGTCGCTGACCACCGCTACGCCGGTCGGATGCGCACCGGCGCCGCGCCCATAGTAGAAAGTATCCGCGCCGTATTTTCCGCGGACCCAAACCGCGTTGTATGCGCCGCGCACACTCGCCAGAATGGTCGATTGCGGGATCAACGACGGGCGCACCGACAGCAGCAGCCCTTTGGGCGTCTGGCGCGCCAGGCACACCAGGCGAATGGTGTGATGCAGCATGTGCGCGTAGCCAAAATCGATCGGCTCGATGCGGCGGATTCCCTCGGTGAATATGTCGGAGGGCACGATGCGCTCGCCAAACGCCAGCGCCGAAAGAATCGCCAGCTTGGAGCGCGCGTCGAGGCCATCGACGTCGGCGGAAGGATCGGCCTCCGCATAACCAGCTGCTTGCGCCTCCGCCAGCACCTTTGCGAAATCCGCGCCGCGCTGCTCGATCTCGGTGAGGATGTAGTTGCACGTGCCGTTCAGAATCCCATAAAGGGTCGTGACGCGATCGCCCGAGATGCCTTCGCGCAGCACGGCGTGAATGGGTATGCCGCCGGCGACACTGGCTTCCATCGCCAGGTTGATGCCCGACGCAATGGCCCGGTCCCACAGTTCGGCGCCACACAGCGCCATCAATTCCTTATTGGCTGTCACCACCGACTTCCCGGCGTCGGCGGCGGCCTCGATCACTTCCCGGGCGACTGAGGTTCCGCCGATGAGCTCGGCGACGATTTGAACATCTGGATGCTCCACCACCTCGCGCCAATTCGTGGTCCGCAGCGGAGATCCCAGCGCCGCCGGGAGCTTCTTGCCGCTCACGTGGCGGCTGCACACCGCGGCGACGCGCAGCGGGAAACCCAGCTTGAGCGTGATTTGATCGGCGTTTTCCGCAAGGATATCGAGCGTACCGGAGCCGACATTGCCGAGTCCGATGACTCCAAGATTCACTGGCTGCATAAGGGGTTCAATCTATTTGACCACTAACCGGAAATCCATCACCAGCACGAGGGCGTCAGGCTGTACCCGCACGTCGCGCAGATCGAAGCTGGCCAGTTCTCGCCGGTAGAGGGGTGTAGGCGAAGCCTGCGCCGGCGGTTGTTCCAGCAGGCGGCGGGCCTGATCGCGAACTTCGATTTTGAAATCATGGGAAAAGCTGTCGATGAGGGCCAGTCGAACCCTGCGGATGTAAAACGAATCGCGCGGCGTGGAAACGCTTACCTCTTTGAATGCCAACGCGCCATTTCTTACGATGGGCGAGGCGATCATGGTGAAATCGAAGGAGTCGCCAAGCCCCACGCAGGCGCCCATCATATCGAGCGCAGTACGCCCGCTGAAGCGCGCCGAAACTCGCAGACGCCCATTGACGGCGCCGACATGAGGAGATTCCAGGTAGGCGAACTTGCATCGGGTAGTCTTGTTGCCGCGAACGTAGAGGCGGCCATCCTGCGAGAATAACTGGTCCGCAATCACACGCTCGATCGCGGCATAACGCAGTTCCAATTCCGCGGCCCACGCGGGAATTCCGGCCACTATAAGCAGAGCCGCAGTGCGAATGTGAGTCATACGGTTTGTATTATTGTAGGGGATGTGTCGCGCGTTTCTGGGGCGCAATCGACGAGCGGTGTGTTACCCTGGAGCGTTTACCCTACTATGGCTGTGACTCGCGAAAAGTCCCAATTGATGAGCGCGTCCGAAATCGACCGCACCCTGGTTCGCCTGGCGCATGAAATCCTGGAACGCACCGAAGACCTGAGCAAGCTGGCGTTTATCGGCATCCGCCGCCGGGGCGTCCCGCTCGCCCAGCGTCTAGCGCAGAAAATCGAAGCGCTGGAGCATCGCTCTGTGCCGGTGGGGATTCTCGACATTAGTTTGTACCGTGACGATCTGTCGACAGTCTCGCAGCAGCCGGTCCTGAACTCCACCGATATTCCGTTTTCCGTCACCGGCATGGATGTGATTCTGATGGACGACGTGCTTTACACCGGCCGCACGGTGCGTGCTTCGCTCGACGCGCTGTTCGATCAGGGACGTCCTGCGCGAGTGCAGCTCCTGGTACTGATCGATCGCGGCTGGCGTGAATTGCCGGTGGAAGCGCGCTACATTGGCCGCACGGTGCAGACTTCGGCCAACGAAATTATCGAAGTGAAGTTTCACGAGATTGACGGCATGGAGAAGGTGCTTTTAGTGGAAAGAATCGATTAGGGGGGGCCATGAAGGGCCTTCTGGGCATTGAGGAACTGACTCGCGATGAGGTGCAGGCGATCCTGGACCGGGCGCGGCATTTCCAGGTGGGCCCCGGACAGCGCTTCCGCAAATTCGATTTGCTGAAGGGGCGCATGGTGGTGAACCTGTTCTTTGAGAACTCCACGCGCACCCGCACCAGCTTCGAACTCGCGGCGAAAGGTTTGGGAGCGGACGCGGTTTCCATCACGGCGCAGGCGTCCAGCGTCTCCAAAGGCGAATCCCTGGTAGACACGCTGAACACGCTGGGAGCCATGCGGCCGGATGCCATCATCATGCGGCATTCAGCCTCCGGCGCGCCGCACTTTTTACAGCGCCATCTAGGAATTCCGATCATCAACGCAGGCGACGGGACGCACGAGCATCCCACTCAGGCGCTGCTCGACGCGCGCACGATTCTGGATCGCGGCAAATCGCTCGAAGGCCTGCGGGTAGCCATCATCGGTGACATCGCACACAGCCGCGTGGCGCGCTCGAATGTGTATCTGCTCTCCAAGTACGGCGCCGATATCGTACTGTGCGGCCCGGCGTCGCTGCTGCCCTTGGAACTGAAGCAGCTTGCGCCCGGCGTGACCCTGACCACGGATATGGATGAAGCCATTCGCGACGCCGACGTGATCATGATGCTGCGGGTCCAACTGGAGCGGCAGCACGAAGCGGCATTCCCCGCCGGCGAGTATTTTCCGTTCTACGGACTGCGGCTGGAGCACCTAAAGCTCGCCAAGCCGGACGTCATCGTGATGCATCCCGGGCCGATCAATCGTGGCCGCGAGATCTCGTCGGAGGTAGCGGATTCGCAGCGCTCGGCGATTCTGAACCAGGTGGAGAACGGGATTTCGGTGCGCATGGCAGTGCTCGAACGAGTTTTGAGTGGAGACGCAAATGCCGGCGCTGCTGATTAAAAACGGCCGTGTGGTGGATCCCGCGTCGGGCCATGACGCCGTGGCCGATGTGTGGATCGAGGACGGACTCATTAAGGGTGTGGGCGCCAACTTATCGCCCGCGGGAGCGCAGGTGTTCGACGCCACCGGCCTGGTCGTCGCCCCGGGCTTCATCGATATGCACGTGCATCTGCGCGAGCCGGGGTTTGAACACTCGGAGAGCATCGAAAGCGGGGCGCGCGCGGCGGCAGCGGGCGGGTTCACATCCATTTGTCCCATGCCCAATACCGCTCCCGTGAACGACAGCGCCACCGTCACCACCTACATCATCGAAAAAGCTCGGCGGCATGCGGTCGTCAATGTGTTCCCGATCGGCGCCATTACGCGCGGCAGCCTGGGGGAGGAACTGGCGGCCATCGGTTCCATGCGTCAGGCCGGTGCGGTAGCCATTTCCGATGACGGGCGGCCGGTGATGAATGCCCAACTTATGCGGCGCGCCATGGAATTCGCGCGCAGCTTTCACATGCCGGTGATCAACCACTGCGAGGATCTGCATCTCAGCGCCGGTGGCGATATGCATGAGGGTGCCGCATCCGTGCGCCTGGGACTGCGCGGCATTCCGGGCTCGTCGGAAGACGTGATGGTGGCGCGCGACATTCTGCTCGCCGAGGTTACCGGCGCGCGCTATCACGTGGCGCACATTTCTTCGCGTCACTCGGTGGAGATGGTTGCATTCGCGAAACTCCGAGGGCTACCGGTCACGTCGGAAGCGACACCGCACCATTTAACTCTGACCGATGCGGGCATGATCCCTTACGACAGCAACTACAAGATGAAGCCGCCGTTGCGGTCGGCGGGCGATGTGAATGCGGTCGTCGAGGGCGTAGTCAACGGAGCCATCGACGCGATCGCCACGGATCATGCGCCGCACGCGGGCAGCGAAAAAATGCAGGAGTTCGAGAAGTGCCCGTTCGGCATCATCGGCCTGGAAACGGCGCTGGGTGTCGCGCTGGATTGCCTGGTTCACAGCGGGAAAATCAATATAAGGCGACTGATCGAAATGTTCACGGTCAACCCCGCGCGGATTTTAAGCATCCCGCGTGGCACTCTGGCAGCCGGCGCTGCGGCCGACGTTACCATTTTCTCCACCGACCGGCAATGGACTTACGACGTAAATAAGTCCCTCTCCAAGAGCCGCAACTCGCCGTTTGATGGCGTCGCCTTCCGCGGCGGTCCGGTGGCGGCGATTGTCGGCGGCAAGATTGTCTGGCAGGCGTGAGTGGCGCCCGGCCTCTCCCGTAAATATGGGAACATGTTCTTATGAAGACCACGCTCGAAATCCCCGACGCGGTATTTCGCAAGGCTAAGGCGCAGGCCGCCCACCGCGGGATTCCCTTGCGTCAATTCGTGACCGAAGCCGTGCAGGAAAAACTGGCTGCGGGAAGACCTGACGATAAGCCTTGGATGAAGACGATAGGAGGGTTGCGTCATCTGCACGACGAAAATGTGCGAATCCAGAAGCTGATTGATGAGGAGTTCGAAACGATTGACGCAGAGGATTGGGAGTGATCATAGACACCAACGCGCTTTCGGCAATCGTCGATGAGCAGCCGGGCATTCGTGCCGCGCTTGAGCGGGCTGTATCGGCTCTCATCCCGGTGATTGTCTTGGGTGAATATGGGTTTGGGATTGCGCAGTCCGCCCGCCGGAGCCACCATCAGAAATGGTTGCGGGAGAGTCTCCCGGCATATCGCATCCTTGACATTACTCAAGAGACCGCCGAACACTACGCCGGGCTACGCTTGGAACTAAAACGTGCGGGAACGCCGATTCCCTCGAATGACCTGTGGATCGCCGCTCTTTGCCGCCAGCACCGCCTTCCGGTGCTGAGCCGCGATCGTCATTTCGATCGCGTCGGCGGATTGCGCCGTCTTGAATGGTGAACCCTCAGCCCCTGGCCGTGCGGCACTCCTCGCAAGGGCAGATCCGGCGGAAATGGTCGAACGAATAGATGCCTGTATTATGTCCGTCCGACCAGGCGATGCGAATTGCGTAGCTGCCCACGGCTTCCACTTCATTCATCCGCAGCTTGGGCTTGTACATCGGAAACAATTCGCTCCCCCCGTAGTTGGACTTCTGCGGAGGCGTACCGTGGGCTCCGGTGCAGGTGGCGCAGGGGCACTCGTCGCGCAGGTAGGCTACCCCATATTCGCTATGATGCTGGTCTTTCCAGTCGATCTTGATGCCTTTGGATTTTGAAATCGCGATGTGCTCGGGCTCGTTGGACGGGTTACTCACTGGGCTGGTTACTCACTGATTGATTCTCTCGATGTCGCGCACGCCTGAGATGCGGCGCACCGCGGAAACCACGCGCTCGAGTTGCTTCTTATCGCGAACCTCGACAGTAACATCGATGATTGCACCGTCGGCTGCGCGTTCGTCGTCGCCGCGGGCTTCCAGACTGCGGATATTGATCTGCTCGCCGAATAGCGCCTGCGTCAGTTGGTTCAGGATGCCGGGCCGGTCTTCGGTGTGGATCAGAAGCTTCACCTGGAACGTCTCACTGGCGGCACGTGCCCACTCGACGTCGATCTTGCGCTCCACTTCATACATCAGGTTCTGGACGTTGGTGCAATTCAGCGAATGCACAGCGACGCCCTTGCCGCGCGTCACGTAGCCGACGATAGCTTCACCGCGAATCGGGTTGCAGCACTTCGCGCGATACACCAGAAGGTCGTCGATACCCTTGACCTTGATGATCAAGTCCTGATCGCCGCCGGGATATCGCTGCGCAGGAGCGGCCCCTTGAATCGGTTCGGGCACGGGCGCGACTGCCGGCGTCTCCGGACTCACTTGGTCCGGCGCTAGCTTCTGCAGCACCTGGCGTGCTGAATATTTGCCGTAGCCCAGCGCCGCGTGCAGATCTTCGATCTTGCTGACGCCGTAATCCGACGCCACCGCGGTCATTTGCGCCTCCGTGATCCGGCTCAATGCCACTCCAAACCGGCGCGCCTCGCGCTCCAGATACTTCTGGCCGATCTCAATGGCTTTCACCCGCTCGGTGGTGTTGATGACGTGCTTGATCTTGTTGCGAGCGCGCGAGGTTTTGACCAGCGCCAGCCAGTCCTTGCTCGGCAAGTGGCCGGATTGGGTTAGAATCTCCACCACGTCGCCGTTGCGCAGCCCATACTTCAACTGCACGATGCGCCCGTTCACTTTAGCACCGGTGCAGGTGTTGCCGACATCGGAGTGGATGGCATACGCGAAATCGATAGGCGTAGCGTCGCGCGGCAGAGTGATGACGCGTCCCTTGGGTGTAAAGGTATATACTTCTTCAGGATACAGGTCAACCTTCAAGGTCGACATGAACTCGCCGGGGTCGTGCATTTCACGCTGCCATTCCACTAATTGGCGCAGCCAGGTGATGCGTTGGTCGTCCTCGGCGCCGCGCCGCCCTTCTTTGTATTTCCAGTGCGCGGCAATACCTTCTTCCGCCACGCGGTGCATTTCCTCGGTGCGGATCTGCACTTCGAAATGGCGTCCGCCGGGGCCCATCACGCTGGTATGCAGCGATTGATACAAATTCGGCCGCGGGATGGCGATGAAATCCTTGATGCGTCCCGGAATCGGATGCCACTCGTTGTGGATCACGCCCAGCGCGGCGTAACAGTTCTTCACCGAATCGGTGACGATGCGCACGGCGAGAAGATCGTAAACTTGGTCCAGGCCGATCTTCTGGCGTTTCAGCTTTTGGAACACCGAATACGCGCGCTTGAGGCGGCCCTCCACGCGAGCCGGAATCCCTTCACGCGCCAGCAACTGCTCCACTGTGTGCTTGATTTCCTTAAGAAATCTCTCGTTGTCAGCGTGTGCGGCTTCGAATTCCTTGAGCAGTCCCGTCGAGGCTTCCGGTTCCAGTATGCGGAACGCCAGATCCTCCAACTCAGCGCGGATTTTGCCCATGCCCAGGCGATGCGCGATGGGCGCATAAATCTCCATGGTTTCGGCCGCAATGCGCTCCTGCCTTTCGGGCGAGAGTGAGCTCAGCGTGCGCATATTATGCAAGCGGTCGGCCAGTTTCACCATAATGACCCGGATATCGTTCACCATGGCGAGCAGCATCTTGCGGACGCTCTCGGCTTGGCGCTCTTCGCGCGACGCCAGATTAAGCTTGCTGAGTTTGGTAACGCCGTCGACCACGCGGGCGACATCGTCGCCGAATTCCTTTTTCACTTCGGCGAGGGTGGCGGTGGTGTCCTCCACAACGTCGTGGAGCAAGCCGGTCTCCAGGCACACCAAGTCCATGTGCATATCGGCCAATTGCAGGGTCACCATCAGCGGATGCACCATGTAGGGCTCGCCCGAAACGCGCTTCTGGCCGAGATGACGCGCCGCCGCGAATTCGAAAGCTTTGCGGAGAGCGGTCAGGTCTTCATTGGGCCGCAGCGCATGCACGCGCCGCTCCAGTTCGGCGTAAAGCGGGCCGACTGGCTCCGTCACCGCAGTCTCCGACTCAGCCTCGGCCACAGCTTGGCCCTGGCTGGCGGGAGCCGCGGGGATATCGACGGCTTGGGTCGAATCGGTCATTCCTAACACCTAGTGTAACGGACCGCGTCAAATGAAAGCGCCGCTCCCAGCACGT
>Ga0207674_10006627_pt1 | contig 13606 bp, 14 predicted proteins | sample KBSCornC72_FD_184303 | JGI IMG/M metagenome (GOLD analysis project Ga0207674, IMG submission 184303) | Corn rhizosphere microbial communities from Kellogg Biological Station, Michigan, USA - KBS Corn C7-2 (SPAdes) (version 2) | ecosystem: Host-associated > Plants > Roots > Rhizosphere > Soil ... | reverse complement strand
TCGAGGCCGAAGAGGAGCGACAGCTTCGCGACCGTCCCGCCGGAGCGCGTGATGCCGAGGAAGCGCCGCTCGCCTTGGACTTTCGCGACCTCGACCTTATCGGAGAGCGTCACGAAGACCGCGAGGTTGACGAGGCCGACGACGGCGTAGAAGAGGAAGAACGGTCGGTACGCGTCGGCACCCTGAAGCCCAAGCGACGTGAAAAAGCCGACCGCCGCGGCCGCGAGCGATCCGAACGCCGCCGCGAAGTTCGCGACGGTGTTGTAGATCGCGAAGAGCCACGTGCGGCGCTCGTCGGGCGCGGTCTGCGGCAGGATCGCCTGCTCGACCGTCTGGAAGATCCCGACCTCGGAGCTCGTCGCGCTGATCGTGCCCGTGAACGCGCCGATCAGGAGGGGAACGAAGTTGCCGGCAAACGCGAACAGCAGCCCGCCCACCGCCATGAGGCCGGCCATCGTCGCAACGGTCCGTCGGCGCCCGATCCGATCCGCGACGAGCGACCAGAACACGGTCATGAGGGCCGATCCGGCGATCGCCGCAGCGAGGATGAAGCCGATCTCCGTTGGATCCATGCCCAGTGAATCGAGGTACACGCCGAGAATGACGGTGAGGTACCCGTAGGCGAACGTTCGAAGGACTCGTGTGAGGAGCAGCTTCTTGCCGTCGACGCTCAACCAGTTCAGCATGAAAGCGTGGCCACAGTAACCCGGCAAAGCTCAGAGCTCAGCAGCGCTGAGGTCCGCGATCTTCGTGACCGCTTCGTCCCGCGAGGCCTCCACGTCGGGACTCCCGTGGTCGTCGCATCGGCCCAGGGAGCGGAGGTCTTCGACCCGGAAGGAAAGCGGTACATCGACTTCGTCGCCGGCATCGGTGCGTTGAACCTGGGGCACCAGCATCCCGAGATCGTCGCTGCAGTCCGCGAGCAGCTCGATAGGTACACCCACGTGTCCGCCCAGGTCGTCACATACGAGCCCTACGTGCGCCTGGCTCAGGAGCTCGATCGTATCTATCCCCGCGCCGAAGGCTCGACGGTCGCGACGAAGAGCATCTTCGCCAACAGCGGAGCCGAAGCTGTCGAGAACGCGATAAAGATCGCACGCGTGGCAACCGGCCGCGAGTGGATCGTCGCCTTCCAGAACTCGTTCCACGGCCGGACCTACACGGCCATGACGGCTACGGGCAAGACGAAGAGCTCACGGATGCCGTTCATGCGCTCCACTTCGCCGAACATCGCGCACCTTCCGTATCCGTATCCATATCGCCCGATCGCGAACGTCGGCGAAGAGGAGCTGGCGGAGCTGCATGTCCGCCTCTTCGAGCAGGCGCTCGAGACGAATCTCGCGCCCGAGCACGTCGCCGCCGTGATCCTCGAGCCCATCCAGGGTGAGGGAGGATTCGTCGTGCCGCCGGCGCGTTTCCTCAAGCGGATCGCGGCGATCTGCCGCCGCTACGAGATCGTCTTCATCGTCGACGAGATCCAAACGGGCATGGCGCGCACCGGCCGCATGTTCGCGATCGAGCACGCAGGTGTGACGCCGGATCTCGTGATCACGTCGAAATCGCTCGGTGCCGGCTTTCCGATCGGCGCAGTGACGGGCCGGGCAGAGCTCTTCGACGCGATGCCGTCGGCGTCATTCGGCAGCACCTTCGGGGGTCACCCCATCGCGTGCGTGGCGGCGCTGAAGACGATCGAGATCATCGAGCGGGATGGGATCTTGGCTCGTGCCGAGGCGATCGGCAACACGTTGCGAAAGCGCTTCGACGCACTTGCGGCTCGCACCCCGAGCATCGGTGAGGTGCGCGGGATCGGCGCGATGCAGGCGATCGAGTTCGTACGCGATCGCGGCACGAAGAAGCCGGCGCCCGAGATCGTCGACGCCGCGATCAAGCGCGCGTGCGAACGCGGCCTGCTTCTCCTTCGCGCCGGGCTCCACAGCAACGTCATCCGGACCCTGGTACCGCTGACCATCTCGGACGCGCTCCTCGAAGAGGGGCTTGACCTGCTGGAAGCGTCGCTCTAGCGGTCGGCCTTACGCCGCGACGCGGGTTCGCGTCACGCGACGGAGTGCAACGAGCGCGACCGCTGCGGCCGTGACCCACGCAAGCGCGGCGACGACTGGATTCGCGAGATCCGTCCCGGACATCACACCGTGCGCGAACGCTGCGATGAACGCGATGTACGACAGGCGATGAAACCACTGCCACTGCCCGTTCGTCAGCGACGATCGCATCCAGGTGGAGACGAGCACGACGAGGATGAGCTGCGTGGAGATGGTGCCGAGTCCGATAGCGAGCCGTCCGTACGCGACGCCGAACGGCACGACGAGGTCGATGAGGCCGACCTGCGCATAGCGATCGAAGAGCAACGCGATGACGTGCGCGAGACCGAGCGGGATCCAGAGAACGGTGAGAAAGCCGTGCACCACCCGAACGCCGCGGTTGTGTGAGAGCCAGGCGAACGTTCCGGTGCGCAGCGCGATGCCGGTGAGAACGGAGAGCGTCAGCGCGACGAGCGAGGCCGCCCCGGTAGAGCGCGCGACGACCCAGATGAGGTCCGTGCTCAGAGTCACGACGCGGTCACGACTGTTTCGTGCGTGTGATCGGCGCGGTGCTGGTGCTCGTGACGGACCGGCGGGTCGCGCGTCCGACGGTGACCGTGGTCGGTGCGGTCGTCGGAGTCGGCGTTGCCGTCGCAACGGCCGCGGGTTGTAGCGGCGCGTTTGCGGCATGAAGGTTCTCGCTGGCGTAGATCGTCATGCCGCCGAAGCTGGTGAGCGTGATCGCTGAAGCGAGCACCCGCAGCACGAGCGTCGAACCGATGAGCGGTCTGGTGAAGTTGCGCGGTCGATCTGGCATGTAGATAGGGGAACACCCGCGCCGCGCTGGAGCATGAGAGCGAACTAAGAAGCGCTTAGGAAGTGGCTGCGAGCCGCAGCCGGAAGCGCGCTCCGCCTCCGGTCGCTTGCTCGAGGGTCACCGAGCCACCATGAGACTCGGCGACATCCTTCACGATCGATAGGCCCAGGCCGGAGCCAGGCAGCGAGCGTGCGTTGCTCGCGCGCCAGAAGCGGTCGAAGACTCGCGCGGCATCCTCCGGCGCGACACCAGGTCCGTGGTCGCGGACGCTCACCTCGCCATCGTGCACCGTGACCTCCACGACACCGCTCGCGGGACTCCACTTTCCGGCGTTGTCGAGAAGATTTGTGACAGCGCGCGCGATGCGCGGGCGAACGCCGCGCACGGTCGTCTCTTCGAGGACGGCGTCGAAGCGGATCTGCGGGTACCGGCCGCGCATGTCGTTGATCGCTTCGCCAACGACCTCGTCGAGCCGAACATCCTCGATCGGAAGGGTGGCCTCTTCGTCGCGAGCGAGATCGATGAGATCGCCCACCAGTGTCGACAGACGCTCGATCTGACCCACGAGCTCCACGAGCACCTGCTGGCGCTCCTCCGGATCGGTCGGCTGCCCGCGCGCGAGGAGCTCGAGATTCGTACGCAGGCTGGTGAGCGGCGTCCGCAGCTCGTGCGACGCGTCGGCGACGAGCTGGCGCTGCTGGCGAAGAGACACCTCGAGCGCGCTGAGCATGGCGTTGAAGCCGGCCGCGAGACGGCCGAGCTCGTCGGGGCTCTCACCCGCCACGCGGCGGGACAGGTCGCGCGTGCGCCCGACCTCTTCGACGACGTCGGTAAGCCGTCGGACCGGCATCAGTGTCCCTTGCGACACGATCACGCCGAGCACCGCCGCGAGGACGATCGCGCCGAGCGCGACGATCGCGAGACGCAGGCGCGTCTCCGCCAACACGCCGTAGATCTCATCCAGCGGCCGCCACAGCTCGATGGCCGTGCCCTGCGTGAACTGCGTCGGCGTCGTGAACTGAGCGACGTACACGCGAAGGTGCGAGCCCTCGATCTCGGTGTCGAAGAAATACGCCGGCTTCGTTCCGGCCGCGACCGCACGTGCGTCTGCGGTCACGAGCGCGGTGAGCGGCTGGTTGTCGACCCGGCCGACGCTGCCTGAAGCGTCGATCACTTGCGCGAGGATGTCCGGGCGGCCGGACAGAGGAGAGCCGAGTGAACCGGGGAATCGTGGCGGGCCGCCGCCGCGTCCGCCCCCGCCTTGCGGTTGACGCGAGACAGCAGCGGCGTCTGTCAGCGTCTCGTCGAGCTGACTCGTCAGCTGCTGCTGGACGACGACGTACATGATCGCGGCGGCGCTCACCGCAGCAAGGGCCACGGCGCCGGCGGCGAGAAGGGCGACGCGAACGCGGAAGGTCATGCTTCCCTCAGCACATAGCCGACGCCGCGCATGGTGTGGATGATGCGTGGCTCGCCGAGCTTCCGGCGCAGGTATCCGATGTACACATCGAGCGAGTTCGAGTCAGGACCGAAGTCGTAACCCCACACCTTGTCGAAGATGACATCCCGGCTGAGTACGCGGCGCGGGTTGGAGAGGAAGAGCTCGAGCAGCTGGTACTCCGTCCGTGATAGCTGAATGGTCCGGTCGCCGCGGCGGCAGGTCATCGCGTCGCGGTCGAGGGAGACGTCCTCGAAGCGAAGCGTGCCGCGCGACTGCCCGCTCTGCGGAGCGCGCCGCTCGAACGCGCGCAGTCGCGCGAGGAGCTCATCGAGCGCGAACGGCTTTACGAGGTAGTCGTCTGCGCCGGCGTCGAGGCCCTCCACGCGCTCGCTCACCGCGGCGCGCGCCGTCAGCATCAGGACCGGCACACCGTTGCCCGTGGAGCGCAGCCTGCGGCAAACCTCGAGGCCGTCGAGACCGGGCAGGCCGATGTCCAGGACGATCGCGTCGTAGGGGCTGGCCGTGGCCACCTCCAGCGCTTTCACGCCGCTCGTGGCGGTCTCGGTGCGATGGCCGGCGCCGCGAAGCGCCCGCTCCACGGCTCCCCGCACTGCGGGATCGTCCTCGACGAGGAGGACGTTCACGAGGCGAGTGTATGGGCGCTCGGCTAAGAACCGAGTAAGAAAACCGCAAGGTTGGTCCCTTCTTAGAGCCCTTTCATGAAGCGCACCGGCGCGAGTGGTGTCCTGATCGCAGTCACCACCGAGGAAAGGACAAACCACATGAAGTACATCGACAAGATGCTCATCGCGAGCGGCGTCACGCTCCTGCTCACGGGCGGGGTCGCGGCCGCGGCGCTCGCGCCGGGCACCGCCGACGCCGTCATCACGCAGCTGCCGGGCGAGATCGCGATCTTCGCGTCCAACGGTCCATTCGGCTCGCCGAACACGCTCGCGACTGCCGCGACGCACATCGGCATCAGCGAGGCTGACCTGCGGACCGCGCTCCAAAGCGGCCAGACCCTCGCCCAGATCGCCGTCGCACACGGCAAGACTCGCGACGGCCTCATCGCCGCGCTATCGGCCGAGGCGACCAAGCAGATCACGACCGCCGTCGACCAGCCGGGCACCAACTTCACCGGACCCGGTGGCCGCGGTGGGCCGGGCGGTCCACGCGGGATGATCACGAATGACCTCGCAGCCGCAGCGACGTACATCGGTACGACCGAGGCGGATCTTCACACCAAGCTCCAGGCGGGCCAGACCCTCGCTCAGATCGCGACTGCCGCGGGCAAGACCCGTGACGGACTGATCGCGGCGATGGTGGCTGACGGCAACGCGAAGATCGATGCGGCCGTCGCGGCCGGCACGATCACCGCCGCGCAGGCCACCGAGAAGAAGGCCTCGCTCACCGCACACGTCACCGCCGAAGTCGACCAGACCCGTCCTGCCGGTGGCCCCGGTGGCCCCGGTCGCCCCGGTTTCCCGGGCAGGGGTCCGCGCCCTTAGCCAGCCTTTCCGTCTCCCTCCCTCCTTGCGCTGCGCCCGCCCCTCCTGGCGGGCGTAGTGCTTTGTCTGTTCATCGCAGGGGGAGAACCCCCTGCAACCCCCCTCGTTCGATCGCGCTAATAAAACGAGCGGCCCGGTTTCCCGGGCCGCTCGTGGACTGCGATATCGCAGACGCTTAGGTCAGGTTGTTACCGATGTTGCTGAAGATGTTCTGGATCTGGCCACGAAGGAAGACCATCGCGACGATGACGGCAATCGCGATGACGGCGATGATGAGTGCATATTCGACGAGGCCCTGACCCTCTTCATCACGGAAGAAAGCGATCATGAGAACCTCCTTTCCCTGCGAACTGGACGGGCGAACCCGCCCATCTGTGGAAAAGAATAGGTTCACACCGGCGCTCCACAAGCCCCCTAAGACGGGGGCCCAATGGTCATTGATACTCCTACGTCACCCAGTACCGGAGTACTAGTCGCCCTGCGAAAGCAGCCGCGTTCGTGGTGGTTGACCATGCCGGTGGCTTCCATGAATGACTCGCAGATCGTCGGTCCGACGAAGCGGAAGCCACGTTTCCGAAGGTCGCGCGACAGGACGGCCGGGTCCTGGTAGCCCCAGACATAGGTATCAAAGCTGCCGTACTCGTGCGCGACGGCGAGGAACGCCTTCGCGTTCGCGATGGCCGAGGCGATCTTCAAACGGTTGCGCACGATCCCTTCGTCGCGCATGAGTCGGGCGACGTCACGTGCGCCGAAGCGCGCGACCTTCTTCGGATCGAAGCGAGCGAATGCACGGCGATACGCCGCGCGCTTTCGAAGGATCGTTTCCCATGACAGCCCCGCCTGCGCGCCCTCGAGCACGAGGAATTCGAAGAGCGTGCGCTCGTCGTGACGCGGCGTGCCCCACTCTTTGTCGTGATAGCTGATCAGCGGCTCGCGTGTCGCCCAGGCGCAACGTTTCATGCACCGCCCCACGCGCGGAGCAGGTCGGGCAGCTCCGCCAGTGCGTCGACGATCGCATCGGGTGCGACGTCGGACGTGGGAAAGCCAGAGTCATTGCGACGCCAGATCGCGCGCATCCCGACCGCGCGCGCGCCGGACACGTCATCGATCTGCCGGTCGCCGATCATCACGCACGCTTCCGGTGGAACGCCGAGACGCGACGCGACCTCGCGGAACACGGAAGGGTGCGGCTTCGAGCACGGCAGATCGGACGTGTAGACCAGCTCGTCGAGCAGGTCCGCGAGTCCGTGCGCGGCGAGGTCCGCGTTGTGCCAGTCGGCAGCCCACCACGTATTCGAGAGAAGGCCCAGGCGATAACCGCGCTGGCGTAGCTTCGCGAGCGTGTCGCGCGTGTCAGGGAAGACCGTGCACCAGCCCGCGACCGCGCGCGCATACCCGTCGAGAACGGTCATCAGCGCCGCATCGCCGAGGCTCGACCCAAGGCGCTCGAAGCCGTCGCTCACGACCGCGGTCGGCGGACCGCTCCAATGATCGCGATCGACACGCTCCCAATGAGCCTTCTCCGCGGCACGCATCGCCTGCACGAAGTCCTCACGCGCCGTACCGGTCGCGTCGCCCGATGCGCGAAGCGCGTCATAGGCGAGACCCCACTTCGTGGCCGCGCCGCCCTCCCAGTCGGGCCACTGCACGAGCGTGCCACCAAGGTCGAACACGACGGCCCGCGGCGCACTCACGCGAGATCGGGGATGCGTGACCTCACGCCGGCCAGCAGGATCTCACGCTCGATGAGCTCCGCGACTGCGGCGATGTCCGGAGCGAGCGCGCGGTCGGTCTCGAGCTTCGGCACGTGCTCGCGCACGACGCGGCGAGCTTCCTCAACACCCGGCGCCGTCCTTGCGCCGAGCAGATCGAGACCCTGAGCACCGCACAGCGCCTCGATCGCGAGCGCGTCGCGCGTGTTGCGCACGACTGCCGCGAGCTTCAGCGCGGCATGCACGCCCATGCTCACGTGGTCCTCCATCCCTGCGGACGTCGGCACCGACTCGACCGAGGCGGGGAACGCGCGAAGGCGGTTCTCGGTCACGAGCGCGGCGCTCGTGTACTGCGCGACCATGAAACCGGAGTTCGTGCCCGCCATCGGACTGAGGAACGGCGGCAGCCCGCTGGTGTGGGCGTTGGTCAAGCGATCGACGCGCGCCTCGCTGATGTCAGCGAGCTCCGCGACCGCGATGGTCGCGACGTCCAGCGCGATCGCGACCGGCTGCCCGTGGAAGTTGCCGCCGCTCACGACGCGGCGCTGCTCGGCGAAGACGAGCGGGTTGTCGGTAACGGAGTTGATCTCGATCTCGATGACGCGCCGCGCGTAGTCGAGCGCGTCACGCGACGCGCCGTGTACCTGTGGCATGCAGCGGATCGAATACGGATCCTGGACGCGCGTGTCGCCGACGCGGTGCGACGCGACGTTCGCGCTTCCCTCCATGAGCGAGCGCAGGTTGGCCGCGACCGTCTGCTGTCCGGGATGCGGACGCGCGGCGTGCAGGTCGACGTTCCACGCGGAGTCGGTCGACCGCAGCGCCTCGGCCGACATCGCGCCGACGATGTCAGCGGTCGCCGCCAGCACCGCGGCGTCGTGGAGCGCGAGACAGCCGATCGCCGTCATGACCTGGGTGCCGTTGATGAGGGCGACACCTTCTTTGGGCCCGAGTTCGAGCGGCTTGAGTCCGGCTCGCTTCAGCGCGTCGGCGCCAGGCATCCGTGTGCCCTCGACGAAGGCCTCGCCCTCTCCCATCAGGACCAGCGCCGCGTGCGCCAGCGGCGCGAGGTCACCGGACGCGCCGACGCTGCCGTGCATCGGGATCACCGGATGCACGCCGCGATCGAGCATCTCGAGCAGCATCTCGGCGAGCTCGTGGCGCACGCCGGAGCGACCGGCCGCGAGCGTGTTCGCACGCAGAAGGAGCACCGCGCGCACGACGTCCACCGGCAGGGGATCGCCGACACCCGCGGCGTGGCTTCGGATGAGATTCTTCTGGAGGGCCTTGAGGTCGCCGACGGGAATCCGGACCGTCGCGAGATCGCCGAAGCCGGTGTTCACGCCGTAGACCGGCGCCTCCCCGGCCGCGAGCTCGGCGACGAGCTTCGCGGAGTCCGACATGCGACGCTCCGCCGCGCGGTCCAGCGCCACGGGCGTGTGCCGGCGAGCGACCGCGAGCACGTCGGCGATGCTGAGGTCCGTCCCGGTAAGGCGCAGCGTTGGCACGGGGAGCTAGTCGGTCTCCTTCAGGTTCTCCCGGTACCAGGCGGACAGATCGGCGTAGTGGTGCGCGGCGCCACTCGTCCAGCGGTCGTCCTCCGGTCGCACCTCGCGGACGACGCGTGCCGGAACGCCGAGCACCAGCGAGCGCGCCGGAGCCGCGAAGCGCTCGGGGAGCACCGCCCCCGCGCCGACGATCGTGCGCTCGCCGACCGTGTTGGAGCCGACGAGGACCGCGGCGGAGCCGATCAGCACGTTCCGCTCGACGACCGACGAATGGACGATCGCCCCGTGACCGATGGTGCACTCGGGCCCGATGATCGTCGGCTCTCCCGTGTCGGTGTGGATGGTGCAGTTGTCCTGCACGTTCGAACCCTCGCCGATCTCGATGCGGTCCATGTCGCCACGGAGCACCGAGCCGAACCAGACCGACGCTCCCGACCGCACCGTCACGTCCCCGATGAGCACCGCCGTCGGAGCGATGAATGCATCGGGCGCCACCGTCGGTCGCTTCCCGCGGTAGCCGTAGAGCGGCACGGCTCCGTAGAGTAGGTGGCGCGATGAAGACCCGCGACCTCCGCGTCGAAGGCTACCGGCCGCTCATCCCGCCGGCGATCCTCCTCGACGAGCTGCCGCTCACCGAGACCGGATCGCGGACGGTCGCGAGCGCGCGCGAGGAGCTCGTGCGCATCCTCGATCGCGAGGACGACCGTTTGATCGTGGTCGTCGGGCCCTGTTCGGTGCATGACGTCGCGGCCGCCACCGAATACGCAGGGCGGCTCGCGACGCTCTCGAAGGATCTCGCCGCGGATCTGCAGATCGTCATGCGCGTGTACTTCGAGAAGCCCCGGACGACGGTCGGTTGGAAAGGCCTCATCAACGATCCCGGCCTTGACGGCAGCTTTCGCATCAACGACGGCCTGCGGCTCGCGCGCCGTCTACTACTCGATCTCGCGGAGCTCGGCGTCCCCGCGGGCTGTGAGTTCCTCGATCCGGTTTCTCCTCAATACACGTCCGATCTCGTGAGCTGGGGTGCGATCGGTGCACGCACGACCGAGAGCCAGGTGCATCGCGAGCTCGCCTCAGGTCTGTCCATGCCGGTCGGCTTCAAGAACGGGACGGGCGGCACCGTACAGATCGCGATCGATGCCGTCCGCGCGACCGCGCACCCGCACAGCTTCATCGGCGTCACCGAGCAGGGTCTTGCGGCGTTCGTGAGTACGCGTGGCAATCCGTACGGGCACGTCATCCTGCGCGGGGGTGCCCGCGGTCCGAACTACGACAAGGCGAGCGTGCGGGGCGCCCTCGACGCGCTGCGGGACGCCGGCCTCCCCGAACGGCTCATCGTCGACGCGAGCCACGGGAACAGCGAGCGAGATCACCGGCGCCAGCCCGACGTCGCGGCCGAGATCGCGGCGCAGGTCGCGGAGGGTGAGCGCGGCATCGCCGGCGTGATGATCGAGAGCTTTCTCGTTGCAGGACGCCAGGAGCTCTCGGACCCAGCGCGACTCGTCTACGGGCAAAGCATCACCGATGCATGCATCGGGTGGGATGAGACCGTGACGGTGCTGCAGGGTCTGGCCTCGGCGGCGCGTGAGCGCCGCTCGCGGAGCGAGGGTCAGCGACCTCGGGTCGCGTCCACCAAGCGGTAGCCGAATCCTCGCGCGGTCTCGATGGTGACCTCGGTCACCGTCGCGTCCTCGAGCTTCTTGCGCAGGCGACCCACATGAACGTCGACCAGCCGCGTGTCGCTGCCCGGCTCGTAGCCCCACACGCCCGTGAGCAGGTCATCTCGCGTGAACACGCGGCCTGGCTCACCAGCGAGCGTGCGCAGGAGCTTGAACTCTGTCGGTGTGAGCTGCACCTGACGGTCGCCTGCGATCGCCTGGACACTGCCGCTGTCGATCACGAACCGACCGAATCGCATCTGCTTCGCGCTCGTGCCGTCGTGTGAGATCTGCGCGCGGCGGAGCAGCGCCTCGATGCGCGCGAGCAGCTCGTCGTTGTCGAACGGCTTGCCGATGTAATCGTCCGCGCCAACGCGAAGGCCGACGACCCGATCGGGCGGCTCCTTCTTGGCGCTGATGAACAGGATCGGCACGTCGGTGTTCCGCCTAAGCTCCAGGCAGAGACTGATGCCGTCGAGGCTCGGCATCATCACATCGAGCGTGACCACGTCGGGGTGGACGCGCTCGAAGGTCTCGACGGCCTGACGGGAGTCGGTGACGACATGCGTCGCGTACCCCTCCTCGGCGAGGATGCTCGATAGGAGCATCGCGATGTCCCGGTCGTCCTCCACGATCATCACGCGCGCGCCGGTATGGGAGGGCGATGTCACGGCGGAGGGGCGCTGTTCGATCACGGTGACGGTCGTGTATCGCATTTGCCGTGCCATGTGTAACGACGCAGCCAGGTCACGGCGGCCGACTTTTACCCTCCGTTGACCTTAGAAGGAAGCGTTCACCGCTGCGAGCTTCTCCCGGATCCACCCGGCCGAGGCGGCGACATCGTCTGGCCAGCCCGAGAAGAAGAGACGATCCGTCTCGTCCTCGATCCCCTGGCGCGCTGTTGCACCCTTCTCGGTCGTTCGCGGGGGATCCCCAGGCGCGACGAGGCCGTCGCGCCGGAGCCGCGCGAGCTCGGCCGCGAGGTCTGACGGCCGCTGGGACGTGAGCTTCGCGGCCAGATCCTCTTCGCTCGTTGCCTCGGCCCGCCAGATTCGCGTGAACGTGTCCAACGTCGGCCCATCGAGTCCGGCCTGCTGCCAGGCCGCCATATGGCAGTCATCCCGGGCCTGCCAGAGTCCATAGACCGCGTTCTCGAGAGCGACCATCGGATGTGCGCTCGCGTCGCCCGCCATGCGCGCCGCTCTCGGGATGTGGGAATGCCAGCGTCGATCGAGGCTCGCGGCGGTCGCCTCAAACGCGCGACCAAGGAGCGCAGCGAGACGCGAGAGGTCTTCCTGGGAGAGCGGCGAAGGCAGCGCCGCGAGGTAGGCATCGGCCTCGCGGCGGAAGCGCTTCATAAGCTCGCGGGCCTTTGGGGTCAGGTCCCACCGCCCGTCCTTCTCGTCGACCAGGCCCGCATCGCGCGCGGCCGCGGAGGCGGCTTGGTACTGATCCCACTGGGTCGCGTAGGGGTTCCACATCTCGTTGTAGCGGCCGCCACCCTGGGGAGCGACACCACCAACGACGAAGAACAAAGCGGGTCGGTCGATGCCGAGCTCCTCCATGAGGCGTAGCGGGAGCGTGAACTTCGTCCGGCGCTTGGTGAGGAACTCCGGGATGAGCGGGACCAGTTCCACCGGGTACGGTTCTTTCATACGGGCACCGCTTTGCGCGTCACGAGCCGGACTGCCAGCTGCTTCAGCGCGATCGATGCTTTGTCGTTCGGCTCCGCGAGGACGTACGGCACGCCGAGGTCGGCGGCCGCGTCAGCTTTCTCCGCGTACGGAACGACGTTGTCGGGTTTGCGCTTGAGGAATTTCGCCACACCCTCGTCGTCGATGCCCTTGGGCGTGTTCCGAACGAGCGCGACGACGATGCGCTCGTCGGCGAGGCCGATCCGTTTGAGCATTGCGAGCGTGTCGGCTGTGCCCCTAAGCGATGCGAGGTGCGGCGCGGTGACGACGCAGACGATGTCGGTGACGTCGAGCGCCGCGAGTGTGATCTCGTCGAGCTTCGTCGCGAGATCGAGCACCACTGTGTCTCGTCCGCCGCGCGCGAGGTCGATCGCCTGCTGCACGGCGCCCACGCTCACCAGCTCGGCCTCCTCTGGCGACGGTGGCGCGGCCAGGATGCGCACGCCGCTCTTGTGGTCGGCCAGGAACTGACTGAAGTCGTCCTCGGTCACTCGGCTGACGTCACCGCGCGCGAACTCCACGATCGTCGATCGCGGACGCAGGTCGAAGAACATCGCAGCGTTGCCGAACTGCAGGTTCAGGTCGACGAGCACGACGGACTTGCCGTCGGTCGCAAGGGCCGCCGCGACGTTGGCAGCGAGTGTGGTCGCGCCAACACCGCCCTTCCCGTGCGCGAACGCCATGACCATGCCCAGCTTGCGCGGCGCCGCGATCACCTCAACTGCACTTCGTGTATGTCGCAGGATCGTCTCGATCTTCGCGGCCAGGACCGCGAGGTCGATGGGCTTGCCGATGTAGTCGTCGGCGCCGTGGGCATAGCCGGCCAGGATGTCCTGTTCCTGCTTGGCGGCGGACAGGACGATGATCGGCGTGCGCGCGGTTCGCCGGTCCTCGCGAAGGCGCTTGACCAGCTCGAGGCCGTTCATAAGGGGCATGTTCACGTCGGTCACGACGAGGTCGGGCGCTCCCTTGCTCTCGATGAGCTTTAGGGCCTCGACACCGTTCGCGACCGCCTCGACCCGGTAACCGCGCTTCGCGAGATAGACCGTGCAGAGCTTGCGGATCGGGTCCTCGTCGTCAACGCAGAGGATCTTCTCGCCCGCCATGCCTTCCTTTCGGTCTTCCACCCGCCGCTAGACTCGCCGCAGTGCGCAGTTTTGAAACAATAGTCGACCATTGAGTACGGGAATCAATCTCGGAGACCCGTACAGCAGTCCACGACGCTC
>Ga0207674_10006626_pt1 | contig 13607 bp, 11 predicted proteins | sample KBSCornC72_FD_184303 | JGI IMG/M metagenome (GOLD analysis project Ga0207674, IMG submission 184303) | Corn rhizosphere microbial communities from Kellogg Biological Station, Michigan, USA - KBS Corn C7-2 (SPAdes) (version 2) | ecosystem: Host-associated > Plants > Roots > Rhizosphere > Soil ... | reverse complement strand
TGAGCACCGATAGCCGAAACATATTTGCATCCTTCAAAAAGAAGAATGCCAATATTGGGATCAGCAAAAGCCAGGGCAAGTAGGTGACGGACGCCAGTACAAAATTACCGACCGATGTCGTGATATCGGTGCCCAGATCGGTGACCTTTTTGTTCATTTCGGCCTGCACCTCCTCGGGCACACGCAGGCGGTCGAAACGCTGGTTGACGTCATTCCAACGCGTCCTGAGAGACTGCGCGAACAACGGCAAGTTGGTCCCGAACTCTTTCGCCTGGTCCGCCGCCTTGGGGGCGATATAGGCGATGGCCATGCCAATAAACCCGAAGAGAATAATCGCCGGACCCACAAGCGCGATGAGCACAAGGCTCAGCAGCGCAGCCAGCCCGAAGCAGAACAGCCCGCCCGCGAAGACCTGCCTGGTCGTCATCTCGCCGCGAAAAATCACCGTACTCGCGCCCTGCGACTCAATGCTATCCAGCCCATAGCGATGATCGAAATACTCGTTAAAATAATTGGTGCCGATTTGCAGCAGAAGCCCGGCCACAAACGCCAGCAGAAAATTGAGTGGGTGAAACACGCCCTCGTAAGCAGCAACAGCCGTCCCCACCAGCAGCGGGCTAACGGTAGCGGTGAGCGTCATAGGACGCCCGGTTTTAATCCAGATTCTCCACGCTGGCAGTTGCGCCGCGTTTTGTGTAAGTTCAGACATACGTTCCTTTGTGCCTCGAATGATGAAAATAGCAGAGCGATGATCCCCACTTCTGGCCCGTTTATCCAGGCTCTCAGTTCTCGAAATTGCTTGACCATCGCCCGCTAGCAATATGCTTTGCGTTGACCATAGATAAGCATAATATTTCCAGAGCCAAACGTCAAAGACGAGTTGAGAGCCGGATTCTACAAACGATGATACAAAACGACCTGGGACTGCGAATCCCAGGTCGTTTTATACATTTTTGAGACGAGAGCAACGAGCTTAGCGCCAATTATTACCTTGAGATTGATTCGGGGCCTGTCCCTGTGATGAAACAGGTGGGCGCGTCCATTGTTGCTGTTAAGGTTGATTCATCGGCTGCTGCGGTTGAAAAGGCGGTTGTCCCCAGCCATTACCGGGCTGAGGCTGATTCATGGGTGGCTGCGCCTGAAAAGACGGCTGGCCCCAGGGATTGCCGGATTGCGGCTGAGCCTGATTCACGGGTGGCTGATTATTCCAGGAATTGCCGGGCTGCTGTTGCGCGCCATTGGCCTCAGCGGCGGCGTGTTCAGCGCGGGCACGGCGATCGTTGCGAATATGCCGCCAGACGTAGAGCACAACCAGCACAACCAGCACAAGGACGATCACGATATCGAAATCGTGCATCGGACCGCTGATCTTGTCGTACTGGCCCCCTAACACATATCCGACGTAGGCCAGGAGGAAACACCAGGGCAGAGAACCCAGGAACGTATAGACACAGAACCTACCAAAGCGCATTTTTGTAATTCCGGCGGGGAGCGAGATATAGGTTCGCACCACCGGCATCATGCGTGAGAAGAACGCCGTCGCGGAACCCCATTTCTGGAAGAAGTGGTCGGCTTTATCGGCATCATGCTGCGAAATCAGGATATACCTGCCATATTTGAGCATCAACGGACGACCGCCAGCGTAGCCAATGCCATAGGCCGCGACCGAGCCGATCAGCGAGCCGATTGAGCCAGCCAGAGCCAGGAGTAGAAGATTGAGCAAGAGCGGGGCGTTTGGATCGATACCAGCCAGGTGCTTCCCTGCCGCTGTACCGCCAACCGCCAGCATCGCGCCCGCCAGTGGCATCGTGATCTCGCTTGGGAGTGGAATACAGCAGCTCTCGATCGCCATAGCTATCACAATACCAGCCAGGCCTGTTACGACATAGAGATTTTGAATAAATGTCGTTAAGCTATCAATTATATGTGTCACCGGACAGCGACCTCCTTCGGTCTCCAACACTTTCGGCCTATGGTAACACATTTTGTCCAGGGAGACCACCACAATAGGAGAGAAAGCTATCGGCTAATATTCGTTCTCACCCTCATAGTGATCGTAGAGTGACGAACGCCGGGTAATGGGCCGATCGGGATCGAGCTGTTGTGACAGTTCGGCGCGCAAGGGGTCATCATCATAGAGATAAGGAGCGCGGCGCACCAGCGGATTGCGTAATGTTCCCGATGTGCGCTCAGGATCGCGCCGCGAGCGGCGTGGCAGCGATCTCCCTTGCGCATCTTCGTACCATGCTTCTCCATCCTCCAGCGCGCCAGTCCAGGGATCGACGGCGCGGGAGTGAGTAGTGCGCGGGTTGCGCGGATAGCTGCCCTGGCGTGGATACTGTCGATAATTGGTTGGCAATTGTTCGGTTGAAAGTTCTTCCGAAAATGCCTCATCTTCCGGCCAGGATGGGCGCGTCCCCTGTGGTCTGGAGCGCCGCGCGCCATACTCATCCTCCAGTCGGCGTGCATACGTTTCTGGCGGGGGCAGTTGACGCGAAGGACGCGGGCGACGTGATGGCGAGGAATATTCCTGTGTGCGGCGCGAGAGCGAGTCGGAAACGGGACGATGTGCCAACCGTTGCTGGCGCGCCTCCTGGCGAGCCTGACGAAGAGCGGCTGACTGATGCTGTGCCAGCGAGCGCGTGGAAGGATGGCGACGCGAATCAGGAGGTGGCGGCAACGGCGAGGCTTCGCCCTCTTGCGCCAGTGAGCGGGCCACGAGTCGAGGTTGACGTGGCTGACGTGGATAGTTACGTGGCTCACGGCGCGCGAACAGCTCCGCTTCGTCGGCTGCCCAATCATCTTCTTGCTCGATCGGCGGCAAGGCGAGATAGCCCGATACAGGTACACGCCGCAGCTCAAGCTCTTCATCAATAGGTAGCGCATAGCCATCGGCATCATAGATAACTGGCTGATCGTCTATCTCATCAAAATAGTCTTCTTCGGAGACAAAGGACTCCTCTTCAGCGCTTTGGCGAGCGTCGTGGCGGCGCGAGAGCAGCGTAAACAGAGCCAGGGAGATCGGAATGCTGAGCAGGATCGCAGCCAGGCCACCGAGTAGTCCTCCGAGAACCCAGGAATTAAGCGTATTGGCAAAAGCCAGTACCACCGCTGCACCAACAATTAAAACGAGCGCCACCGCTGCAACTCTCATACGCGCAGAGTCCTTTCCAATCCTGACAACACAACACAAATCAAGAACACAAACGGCAACGCCACGATACTAGTTCAGATAAGCCAGTAACACAAAAGTTCGTGCTTTACAAGAGGAAGTATAACCGATTTTTAGAAATAAAGCAAAAGTTAGCCGAACGGGTGATTTTTTGTTGGGGTAAATGAGAATGGAACCATCGGTTTCGTTCTCTATGAGCAACAAGCTACTTCTGCTTTATCAAATCACGGAAACGAGACAAACGGGCGACATTCACGCAAGAGGAGAAGAGAACAAAAATCTCTAGCTCTGCCTGGGGGAAACGGCATCAGGCAGAGCGTCGAGAAGCGTCTATTGAGCGTGTGTGATAGGCGAAACCGGGAAAAGCAGGCTACGCGGCAGGATATTGGCGGAAAATCGCCACAACTTTTCCCTGCACCTGCCATTCGGTATCCCATTCCTGTTTCGAGACATAAATGGGGTCCATCGTCGAATTGGCCGGTTGCAGACGCACCTGATTCTGTTCCAGAAAGAAACGTTTGAGGGTCGCGCTGCTCTTATTCTCTTCCAGGAAATGCACAGCAACCACGATATCGCCATTTTGACAGGAGGGTTGCGGTTTAATCACCACATAGTCCCCGCTGCAAATATGGTCTTCAATCATTGAGCTACCCTTGACCTCAAGTGCATAGGTACTCTGCTGCGCGATATTCGGACCAACGTCGAGCACCTGATCGGCGTCAACATAGGTCTCGATCGGCAAACCAGCGGCAATACTTCCCGCGATTGGAATGCCCACTGGTGCCTTCTGGACCAGCTTAATACCGCGACTCTTTTTCGGCTCACGTATAATATAATTTTTCTTCTCTAGCATCGAGAGGTGGTAATCTACATGCCCGGTACTGGCAATCTTCATTGCCTGACCAATTTCGCGATTTGTCGGAGGCATCCCCTCTGCGCGCATATACGCCACGATAAAGTCGTATATTCGGCGCTGAATATCGCTAGCTTGTTCGGATGATATTCGCATGTTTCCTGCCTTTCAACAGTGAGGCCCGCATTGCCTAAATTACACTACGCCAGGGTAGAACGGTTATTCAAAGGATAGCAGACTCATGACCTCAAGTCAAGCGATTTTTGAACGAATTTTTCAGCGGTGCAGAAATTTACACAGAATCCTTCACTTTTTTAACTCTTTCCCGGATATTGCAAAGCAAGCAGACAGTATACAGGGCTACATTGAGTAGGCAGAAGACCAGGTTGTTCACGACGAGTGCGATTCTTGCTGGGATTATAACGTCTGCCCTACCACTTCGCGTATTCTATGAGATACAATAAAGCCGTTATGGTTTTTTCTGTACAATACAGATCAGGTTTGTGTAAGACACAAAGGAGTGCCGCTTCGTTATGGCAAAAATGATAGAGAGTGCGCGCACGCACGCGCAAATTCCGTTTAAGAACGCCGCTTTTACCGATTTCTCCCGCGAGGAGAATCGTCAGGCGCAATTTGCAGCGCTTGAGCAAGTTAAGAGCGAGCTGGGACAGACGCACCCGCTGGTTATTGGCGGCAAAAAGATCCAGAGTGAGAAGACTTTTGCTTCGCTCAATCCCTCCAATCCTGAGCAGGTGATTGGTTATTTCGTCAGCGCCACCGTTGAGCAGGCAAATGAAGCAATCCAGGCGGCGGAAGAGGCATTTAAGACGTGGAAACGAGTCCCGGCAGAAGAACGCGCAGGCTACATCTTTGACGCCGCTGAACTGCTGCGCCAGAGACGCTTCTACTACAACGCCTGGATGATCTACGAGGTCGGCAAGAGCTGGGTCGAAGCCGACGCGGATACCGCCGAAGCGATCGATTTTCTGGAATACTACGGGCGAGAGGCTTTGCGCCTGGACGCTGAGCAGCCTCTCACACAGGTTGAGGGTGAAGATAATAAGCTGGTCTATATTCCGCTGGGTGTCGGCGCGGTCATCCCGCCCTGGAACTTCCCTGGCGCGATTATGGTTGGCATGACCTCGGCTGCGTTCGTCACTGGCAACACGGTGATCCTCAAGCCGGCCAGCACGTCTCCGATGATTGCCTGGCAATTTATGCGCATTCTGGAAGAGGCCGGTCTGCCAGCAGGCGTGGTCAACTTCGTCACCGGCTCCGGTGGTACCATTGGCGACACGCTGATCGAGCATCCACGCACACGCTTCATCGCCTTCACCGGCTCGCGCGAGGTCGGCCTGCGCATCCACGAACTGGCCGCGAAACCCCAGAAAGGTCAGCTCTGGATTAAGCGCACCGTTCTGGAGATGGGCGGCAAAGACGCGGTGGTGGTCGATGAGACCGCCGATCTGGAGGCAGCGGCCACCGGCATTGTCGCGTCGGCCTTTGGTTTCCAGGGCCAGAAATGCTCCGCCGGTTCGCGCGCGATCATCGTCGAGAAGGTCTACGACGAAGTCTTGCAAAAAGTCGTGGAAAAGACGAAGAAGCTCAGCATGGGCGATGTCACGCAACCAGAGACGTATATGGGGCCAGTCGTTGATAAGAATGCGTATAATAAAATCAACGAGTATATTGAGGTTGGCAAGGGCGAGGGTCGTCTGCTGGCTGGTGGTGAACATCATGGACCTGGCTACTTTATTGAGCCAACGGTGATTGCTGATGTCGCGCCGCGCGCACGCATTGCCCAGGAAGAGATCTTCGGCCCGGTTCTGGCGGTTATCAAAGCAAAGGACTTTGACGACGCGCTCGATATTGCCAACAGCACTGAGTACGGTCTGACCGGCGCGCTCTTTTCACGCGACCAGGCGCATATCGAGCAGGCGCAAGAGGAGTTCCACGTGGGCAACCTCTACTTCAACCGCAAATGCACTGGCGCGCTGGTCGGGGTGCAGCCTTTCGGCGGCTTCAATATGTCCGGCACCGACTCTAAGGCCGGTGGACGCGATTACTTGCTGTTATTCACGCAAGCCAAAGCGATTGCCACCAAGAAGTAGGGAGGCAGTTTTGAATGGAGTAACACAGATTCGCGATGGATTCTGGCAGATTTCGCTGCCCTTCCAGGACGAAGAAGAGATTATTGGCTCCTATCTGCTGGCCGGGAAAGATGAGCTTGTGCTCATTGACCCCGGTCCTTCGAGTACCCTGGATGCGCTACTTGAGCGAATGCGCTACACCGGGTTCGATCCGCAGGACCTGACCCATATCCTGGTCACGCATGTCCACCTGGATCATGCCGGAGCGGTCGGCTCACTGGCCCGGCGCGTCCCCAAAGCACGGGTTTCTGTGCATAAGCTGGGCGCGCCCCATTTGCTTGATACGAGCAAACTGGTCGCCAGCGCGAAACGCATCTATGGCGAAAAGATGCAGCAACTCTGGGGAACGATCGAGCCGGTCCCTGAGGAGCAACTCAACGTGCTGGAAGGCAATGAGATCCTCAATCTTGCCGATCGGCGTTTGGAAGTGCATTACGCGCCTGGCCACGCGATCCATCACGTGATTTTCTTCGACGCGCACTCCGGTGAGTTGTTCGCGGGCGATGTCGCGGGCGTGCGCCTGCAAGGCAATGATTTTGTGCGCCCGCCCACGCCGCCGCCTGACCTGGACCTGGAAGCCTGGTCTGCCAGCCTCGACCTGCTCAAGCGTCTGCGCCCGGATGTGCTCTATATCGCCCACTATGGCGCGGTGAGAAACATGCTCTCTCACATCTCCAGCCTGCGCGAGCGGCTCTACGGTTGGGGCGATTTCGTCCTGCACGCGATGAACGAGGGCAAAACCGAAGAAGAGATTATCGCTATGCTCATCAAGCAGGCGAATCCCGAACTGGAGCGCGTCTCCCGCACCTTCCGCGACGTCGTGCGCTACGATATCGCGACAAATTACCCCATGACCGTCCAGGGCTATATGCGGTACTGGCGTAAGAAGCACCCGGAGAAATTGCGCGAATTGGTGAAATAAGCTCAGAGGAAGGAGCAAGCAACCAACAAATATGAACTGGATGTCCGTAAATTTCAAGTTTACGGGCATCCAGTTCATGATTCTATATACTGAGCTACGCGCTAAATTTCTCTTTCTGTCCCTGGTAGAAAGGCGCGAGCGCGGCATTGGCGGCCACAATCGTTTCCAGGCGCTTGACCAGCGGCGCGAACTCTGCGATAGGCAACGCCAAGATCATATCACTGGGAGCCAGGTTGACATAGGTGCGCGCACCGACACAACCAAAGCTCATGCCACTATTACCGGTTTTCAGAACACGCGGAATCACGGCACAGGTGGGACGCCCAAAAGCCGATTCTCCAACCTTTTGCAACCAGTTGGCGTGATCCTGAGATTCCGCGACCAGCATGGCCTGTTGCGGGCCAAGGATGCAGAGCACCACATCGGCCTCGCCCGGAAACTGATCGAGTCGTCCATAGACAATGCTCTGATGTGGCTTTGTAACGGTGGGCAACGCCTGCGCCTCTTCCGGCGAAATATACTGGACGCTGCTCATCGTCTCTACCAGGCCCTGAGCATGCTGCTGGACCTCCTCCGACATCGGGAAACCCATCGTGATCATGCCAATGGGACACTCCTGATGATCCTCGGCAGTCGCGTAAAACACGCCCTGTTCGGCCAGCCGCCAGAAGGTACACGCCGAAGGTACGCGCTTGTTCGTATGAGCCACACCCTCCGGGATAATATCGACAAAAGCCAGTCCGACCGGCTGCTGTTTGAGCTGAAGCAATTCGACAAAACGTCGAGTCAAATCCTGATACAAGGTTCTTTCCTTTCACCACGTAAAGAATGATTTGCCGTCCTATTGTATCACAGCATATGCTCAGCGTTCACAGGCATCCCGGCGCATATGGTTTAGACGTGATATTTTTTGGCCAGGCCTCTGATCCAATTGCTCTGCGCGGGCGAGGGAACAAAGTTATTTTTGAGGAAGCTCTTGCCCATCTTGAGAATAAAATCGCGCTCGTTGGGAGCCACACGCCCACTCTCAAAGGCAACGCTGGCGACGAAGGCATTGAGCTTTTGCACAGAGCGGCGCAACTCGGCCAGATCAGCGGGCGCGTTGCGTGCTTCTGGCGAGTTTGACGCCTGCCAACGTCGATATGCCTCAATATCTTTGTTCCACGCACCCAGTCCGGCTAGCTCGTCAGCACGCTCGTTCTGGGTGTGGCCCGCGTGACCACGCACCCACTCAAAGCGTGTCGGCGCGCTCCGTTTATTGAGCAGAATCTTGTAGAGATCCCAGAGATCAGGATTGGCCTTCATTTTATAGCTGCCCTGGGCAACCTTGATCGTGTACTCGCTATCGCTATAGATGGTCAGAGGATAGGCGCGCGGGGCAATGCTCAGGGTTGCCAGCACTGCCGAGATTTCAGCGCGGTTATTCGTCGTTTCTAAAGCTGGCGGGATATGCCCAAAGGCTTCGATACGCTCAGCCTGAGGCAAAATTTCACCATCCACCACCGCGTCAATGGGAACCAGGATTGCGCTCCAGCCAGCCGGACCGCCAGGATTTTTAATACACGCGCCATCGGTATAAGCCAGCGTTCCCTTTTCGCCGAGAATCGTCTTCGCCTTCTCCACCGAAATTTCGCGCAAAGCGTCAAGAATAGATTGCCACTCACGAGAGTTGTTTACCATACTGCCCATCTTTCCTTTCCCAAAGTCAGCCGTTTTGTATTCATACGCGCCTATTTTACGGAAAGCTGGAACATTCGTCAACAAACAAGGGGTATTATACAAGCAATTGCTGAGCCTTGATGACCCCACGTTTGCTCTTTTTGCCGATCACGTGGATTTCCTGACCCTCTTTGAGATCCTTGATAGATGCCAGAGCGATGTGCTCACCCTTTGCATTCAAGAGCACGGTCGAGGCTTCAACGCGTACCGCAACAGGCTTGAGCGAGCCCGTCTGGGCCTGAGTATACTGACCCGCGACGATGTAGACACCATGCTGAACATCCAGGCCAGTTCCGACAACCGTGATCTTCCGTCCCTGTTTGCGCAACCCGGTGAGCTGAGAGGAAGAAGCGCGCGTCTCTGCCTCTGACGTAGATGCGGTGGGCGTTTCAGTGGCGCTTGCCAATGGCGCAGTTGATACGGATGATGTTATCAATTTATTTGTCCCGCCTTCCCCAAAGAGCGTCTCATCATACGTACGCGGAAACGTCATGGAGAGCGCCCGGGGGACTGCGGCAAAACAATATTCAATCATTACCTTTTCAGGTTTTTTCACCGTCTTCCACGCCTGTTTCTCGGCGTCGGACAGATACTCTTTCAATTTCACCGCGCTCCCATCCAGTTGCAGAGCCGTCAGGGCAGGAACCTTCAGAAAGATGCGTGCTTCCTTAAAGAACTCGGCAGTAAGGGTGTCGGGTTGACGGCGCAGAAGTAAAGAGAAAATTTGCTGGACGGTTCCGAGAAAATTCCCGGCAGTAATCACACAGATATCAAGCTGCCCATCGTCGATGTAAGCCTCTGGCGTCATATGAAAAATATCAGCGTAGAGGCGAGTATTGCCCACTACAATCTGCAGCGCCTCGCCTTGCCAGAGCAACTGACGGTTTGCGTCATACAGTTCAACTGAAAAGGGACGATACTCTGGCAGTTTCCTGGCAGCGGATAAGCCAACCGCGAGTTGCTTGATCTTATGCTTCAGCGGCTTAGAAACGCCCTGCATCACGGCAGCATCCAGGCCAAGCCCTGCCATAAGGAGGAAATGAGAGCGAATGTTAGTTTGCGCATGGTGTTTTTGCTGCTCCTGTGGCGCGGGTTGCTCTTCACCAACCAGGCAGAGCTGCGCAGATGCGACCTGCCCGACATCCACGCTGCGGCTTTCGCTATCGAGAAGCGCCAGAACAGCTTTCACAGGATTATCAACGGGCATACCAATCTCAGTAGCCCAAAGATTGGCTGTGCCACCAGCAATCACACCCAGACGCGGCTTGTTCTTAGTATTTACTATCCCATTAACCACGCGGTTGAGTGTTCCATCGCCGCCGTACGCAATGACCAGATCACACTCATCCTGGGCAGCCTGCCAGGCCAATTCCTGGGGATGGCCAGCATATTCTTTCAGAGCAATCCTGGTTTCGCAATCCGCAGCAGCCAGTACCGCCAGAATAGCAGTGAACTTCACGAGATTCTGCCCATCACGCGGGTTGATAATCAGGCAAACTTTGCGCTTCTCCATCTCAACACTCTCTGGCTTTCTCGAAATCACTCGCACTGAGCAGAATATGCGCAGCCATAAAGGAGAGTTTCACAAATGGAGTGTGAACTCTCGTTTACAGACAAAGAGGGCAACAGCAGCGTTGCCCTCAATCGTTGTATCTTCATTGCGAAACCTGTATATGGCTCGGCATCATCATCAAATCTCTCAAGGTGGATACACACCTGAAACGCGATACAGAAGCAGCGTGTAATCAAACAGGATTTAGACCCCACGCACCAGGGCGCGAATCGCCTGCACGATATGATGGGCACTGATCCCGGCCTCTTCCAACAGTTCGGCAGGTTTACCGGAACCGGGCATCGATTGCACCGCCAGCTTGACAATCTCCGGCTGAGGGCCATCGCTCTCAGAGAACGCCTCCATCACGGCTTCGCCCAGACCGCCCTCCGGCCAGTGATCCTCAACTGTGAGGAATTTGCCGCCAGCCTCTTCAGCAGCCGCAAAGAGGGTTTCGGCGTCGATCGGCTTGACCGAGTAGGCATCGATCACACGCACTGTGATGCCCTGCTCTTTAAGCTGATCGTAGGCTTTGAGCGCCTCGTGCAGAGTGATACCCGCTGCAACGACCGTGGCCTCGTCCTTCTCCGAATGGCGCACTACTTTGCTCCCACCGACCTCGAAAACCTCGTCCGGGCCGTAGATGACCGGCGTCTTCTCGCGAGTCGAGCGCATATAGACAATGCCATTGTGGTCAGCCATCTGCGCGACCAGTTGCGCAGTCTGGTTGGCATCAGAAGGATAGAGTACCGTGCTGCCATAGACGGCGCGCATCATTGCCAGGTCTTCCAGAGCCATCTGCGAGGGACCATCTTCGCCGATCGAGACGCCCGCGTGCGAGCCGCACAGGCGAATATTGGCCCGCGAGATCGCCGCCATACGAATGAAGTCGTAGGCACGGGAGAAGAAAGCTGCAAAGGTCGAAGCAAACGGGATCTTGTGGCGCACGCTCATGCCAATCGCTGCCGCGACCAGTTGCTGTTCAGCAATATACTGCTCGAAGAAACGATCAGGATAGGCTTTGCCAAACTCGTCAGCATGCGTGGAATTGCTGACTTCGCCATCGACAACCAGGATATCGGGATTGGCCGCGCCCAGCGCCTTGAGGGCGTCGCCATACGCTTTGCGGGTGGCCTCAGTGCTGCCAAGAGCATACTTCGGCAGTTCGACTGGCTTTTTCGCGGCCTCTGGCGCGGGTGAAGCGGCAGCCGGTTTCTGCACCGGGTAGATCTGACTGCGCACCTGTGGCCCCAGTTCCTGAAAGGCCTGCTCCGCCTGCTCTTTGTTCAACGCCTTGCCATGCCAGCCATCTTTGTTCTCAATGAACGAGACGCCTTTCCCTTTCATGGTTTTGGCGATAATCAACGTTGGCTGGCCATCGCTGGCCGCCACGGCATGAGCAAAAGCGTGATCGATCTCCTCCAGGTTATGCCCATCGATAACCAGCGGATTCCAGCCAAAGGCTTTGGCGCGCTCGGCATACGCGGCAGTATTCCAGCCCAGTTCGGTTTCACCGCGCTGACCCAGACGGTTGCAGTCAAGAATACCGATCAGGTTATCGAGCTTGTAGTGCGAAGCGTGATCCAGGGCTTCCCAGATCGAGCCTTCGGCCATTTCGCTATCGCCCAGCACGACAAATGTCTTGTAGGGCAGCTTCTCAACATATTTAGCAACCAGTGCGACGCCAACGCCAATCGGCAGACCCTGGCCGAGCGAACCGGTCGCGACATCGACCCAGGGCAAAACCGGAGTGGGATGTCCTTCAATGCGGCTCCCAAACTTGCGCAAAGTCAGCAGTTCATCATCGCTAATCGCGCCCGCTGCCTTATACATCGAATAGAGCAAAGGCGCGGCATGGCCTTTGGAGAAGATCAAGTGATCGTTGTTGGGATTCTGCGGATTATCAAAATCGTAGTGCAAATACTTGCTCATCAGCACAGACATCAGGTCGGCTGCCGACATCGAGGAAGTAGGGTGTCCAGAACCCGCTGTAGTAGTACAACGAATGCTATCGACCCGCAATTGTTGGGCCAGATTTACCCATTGTTGCACCTGGGTGGTGCTTTGCGTGGTGGTCATAAAAGCTCCTATTGCGTAATCGGACTTCAAAATATGAGGCCCGCTCTATTATAATATGTGCGGACGTTTTCTCAAAGTTTCCAACGCGTAGCGCGCGTCCTCTCGTATTGTAAAATGCACACGATGAGAAGGGCAAGCTGAAGGGCGATATTCCTCCATGCAGATGGATACATGGTAAGCTTATCTGCTTATCCCCTCGGTGATTGAGATCATATCTGGCGTATGTCTTTCTTTTTTAATACGATTCAACATACACAGACAAAGACACTTAGTCAGTATGATCGCTTTGCTTTCTTCTGGCAAAGGAAGGCTTCGATAAGGTATACTATGTGCAAATCGCCGAACATTCAACACTCACGAAACCAATCTGGATAGTAAAAGAGATCTCTTGATGGATAACGAACAGTCGCATACTGAAAACGAAGAGTTGCCAGACCAGGACGAGTACGATTATAACCGCGAGCCACCGCTCGATGAGGCGACCACGGCGGCAAACCGGGCGCGCTCAAAATATGTCTTTACGACCCTCTGCTTCCTGGCCGCTCTGGTCATGTTTTTCACCTACATCACGCATCCCTTTGGCTTTCTCTATGGTGACTGGTTCCCGCTCGTCGCCGCGCTTGTGCTGGCCATCATGGGCGTGGTCTTCCTGCGCTCGCCAGATAGTCCTCCAGCGTCCCAGGCAACGCATGAGAACATAGCAGCAAAGCCAGAGAATGAAATTACTTCGTCCGACGAGACACTGACACCTTTTGAAGAGTTAGTGCGAGAGGCTATTGCCACGCTTCCTGATGAGTTTCGCGAAAAGGTGCGGAATGTGATGGTACATGTCGCGTACGAGCCGGACGCGGAGACGCTGGCGCGCGTGGGTGTCAAAGAGGGCTATACGCTGCTTGGACTCTATGAAGGCGTGCCACTGACCGTCTATGGCCGCGAGAACGCGCCCTATCCTGAAATGATTACCATTTATCAGCGCCCCATCGAAGATCACTGTCAGCACGATCCCGAACGGATTCGCGACCAGGTCCACGCGACCGTGTTGCACGAAATCGCGCACCACTTCGGCATGGGACACGAAGAAATGCCGATTTGGGTAAAATAATGCTTCAAACGAGCACATCTTCGACATTTATCGTCTTATGGCTATAAGAAATATTCAT
>Ga0207674_10006623_pt1 | contig 13610 bp, 8 predicted proteins | sample KBSCornC72_FD_184303 | JGI IMG/M metagenome (GOLD analysis project Ga0207674, IMG submission 184303) | Corn rhizosphere microbial communities from Kellogg Biological Station, Michigan, USA - KBS Corn C7-2 (SPAdes) (version 2) | ecosystem: Host-associated > Plants > Roots > Rhizosphere > Soil ... | reverse complement strand
GCATCTCGGTCAGGATGCGGCTGCGATGCAGCCCTATCACCGGGTACGCACAATATTTTATTAATAGCTCTACTAAAGCGTGGGGACCGGGCCGCGCGCTAGAGAACCAGACCATCTAGCGTGGGGACCGGGCCGCGCGCAAGGAGCGGCCCTACATTCACAAAATTTAGCCCTTTATTTGGGGAGAATCTTTATGCAGACACAGATTAATTAGGACGACTATGCGTTTAGAAACACTTCTGGCAGGTTTGGATCAGCCGACGCTGGCCCTGCACGCGGGTTCGACGGGCGAACCGGACCTGGCGACAACTGAGATTACTGCATTGGCCTATGATTCACGGCAGGTTCAGCCTGGCGGGTTATTTCTCGCAGTACCAGGCGAGCATACCGATGGGCGGCGTTTCTTAGAAGATGCGGCCCGGCGTGGCGCTGTGGCCGCGCTGGGACCACGCATTGAGAGCGGGGATGTACCGTTGCCCTATATCGAGGTCGCAGAGATGCGCGCGGCCCTGGCCGATCTGGCTTGCACGTTTTACGGCCAGCCAGCACAGCAACTCTGCACAATCGGTGTCACCGGGACCGATGGCAAGACCACTACCAGCAACCTCATCAGCACAATCCTCGACGCCGCTGGCAAGCGCAACGGATTGATGACCACTGCGAATTTCAAGGTCAGCGGTCAGGAGTGGGCTAACCCAAGCCGTCAAAGCACGCTGGAGGCGCTGGATATCCAACAATTCCTGCGTCGTCTGCTTGACGAGGGCGCGACCCATGCCGTGATCGAGTCAACCTCGCATGGACTTGAGCTTCAGCGCGTGCGTGGTTGCGCCTTCGATCTGGGCGTCGTGACGAATATTACGCACGAACACCTGGATTTTCATAAAACCATCGAGAACTACCGACGTGCTAAAGCGCGTCTCTTTGAGATGCTTGATCCTGAACGTGACAAGGGATTTGGCGTCAGGCCAGCCGCGATTCTCAACCAGGACGATGTTTCGTACGAGATACTCAAGCCATATTGCCGCGTGCCCATCGTTAGTTATGGCATCGACACACCCGCGACGATTCGCGCGGTCGATCTCGACCTGGGAGCCGAAAGAACTCGTTTTCGCGCAATCTTGCCGAACGGTGAAATCAGGATCGAGACGCGCCTGGTGGGTCGCTTCAATGTAAGCAACTGCCTGGCCGCACTGGCCGCGAGCTGGTCACTGGGTATCAGCCCAACGCTGATTGCTGAAACGCTGGCGACGGTGCATGGCGTGACCGGGCGTATGGAGCGCATCGACGAGGGGCAGCCTTTTACCGTGATCGTCGATTATGCGCACACACCTGACAGCCTGGGGAAAGTCCTGAATATCCTGCGCCCGCTGACCAGTGGCAAGCTGATGGCTGTCTTTGGTTCTGCCGGAGAACGTGACAGGCAAAAACGTCCTATCATGGGACGCATTGCCGCACAAATGACCGACTTCTTCGTTATTACAGACGAGGACCCGCGCGACGAAGACCGCTGGCAAATTTTACGAGAAATCGCCGCCGGGGCCAGGTCCGTCAACAAAAACGAGGGAAACGATTTCCTCCTGATTGCGGATCGCCGCGAGGCAATTGCTGCCGCGTTCGCCCGCGCCAGACAAGGCGACACGATTCTGCTAGCCGGAAAAGGGCACGAGCAGAGTATCATTCTTGGCACGAACAAAGTACCCTGGGATGATCGCCGGGTAGCGCGTGAACAATTGGCTGTGCTCTCTACTAAGAAAAAAATATGAGTGTGACAAAAAGTCCAGCTGTGACGTTTCAACAGGTACAGGTATTCTGGCTGGCAAAACATGCTTGTACATACTGTTCTATCCTTTTGGGGAGTTGACATGGAACTATTCGGGTTATCAGAGCCGCTCTGGCTGTTTCTCTTATTTTGCGCGTGTGCGCTACTCAGCCTGGGCTTGTGTTGGATCGCAAAGATACTCTTTCCCAAGTTCCGTAGCGGCGAGTTCAAACCAGGTCCTCATCGCTCTGACATGCCCTCTCTGCCAGCCAGTGGGCGCGAGATCAAGACAATCGAGCTTCCCCTGGTTGGTGGTCCAGCTCTGACACTGGCCATTATCGGCTGCGGCGTTGCGGCTGGCTACATTTTCCGGCTGAGCGAGGAGCAGTGGCACCTCCTGCTGATCGGTCTGGGCGCGATCACCGGCTATATGATCATTGGCTTCCTGGACGACTGGCATAAGGTTTTCAGCAAAGAGGGCCTTTCCGAACGCGCGAAATTCGCGGGCGTGTTCCTGGTCTCCATCGCCGCCGCTGCCTGTTACTATTTTCTCTATCGACCCGGTTCCTGTCTGCCTCACTCGTCGCTGCCAATCATTCCGAGTGGTTGCCAACCCTATGCTCCATACTCAGACATTCTCGGCCCGATCTTCGATAAGTTCCCGATTACCTGGCTGGTCGTCTTGATGGCGGCGACGGGCATCATAGGCAGCCTGACATCACTTTCGGTAGACTTTAGCGATGGCCTGGATGGTCTGGCTGGAGGCATGGTCTTTAGCGCTGCCCTGGCGTTTGGCATCATCGTCTCGCTCATCACAGCCAATGGCGGCCAGCACCCTGAACAATTGGTGCTGGAAATCCTCTCGCTGCTGACGGCGGCTGGCACGCTGGGTTTTCTGCGCTGGAACTGGCCCTCATCCTGGGCCGCGCGCCGAGGTAGCGCCAAACGCCGCGCCACGATCTATATGGGCGATAGCGGCGCGCTGGCTCTAGGCGGTATTCTGGCCGTGATCGCGATTTTCGCCCGCCAGGAATTTCTGCTGCTGATGATTGGCCTGGCGTTCGTACTTGAAGGTCTCTCTGCTCTCTTTTCACGCACGATCACTCGTTTCTATCGCAAGAATCTCACGCTGCTGCGTTTCGCCAGCACCAGCGAGCGCGTTCACCATACCGAATTTCCGCGCCCATTCTTAGCCACACCACTCCATCACCATTTCGATCTACTCGGCTGGGATCGTCGCCGCCTGGTCTATGGAGCCTGGGCGCTGGGAGCCTGTTTCGCCACGTTGGGCGTGCTGGTCGTGATCTGGCCGGACGCCTGGCAACGCTACCTGCTGCGCGCGCTGGCGCTGATCGTCGCCTGGGCGGTCTGGTCAAGCGGCGGCTGGACACGCCAATACTTCGTGGGCAAACATCCGGCTGAACGCACACGCCGCCGCCGTCTGGCCCTATTCTATGGCTATCCTTACCGTGTGATGGGCATTCGCCTCTATCATCTGGTGGAAATCATCGAAGCGAACGAGGATGTCATCGAGACGCCCGCCGAAGAACTGGCCCTCTGGCAGCGCATGAATATCTACGATGCTCGCGCCATGCTCGGCCTCTACTGTTATCGCGCTGGCTACTATCCAGCCGCCCTGGCTCAGTGGACACGCATTCCCAGCGCCAACCGCGTGCTGCGCCCGGATATCATGCGCCTGCTGGAAGAACTGGATGCTCGTCTGGCACTGGAAAAACAGGAAACGCAACCCATGCGCCGCGATCAGATTCTCCAGCAGGAACCGATTCTGACCGGCAATCTGGGACCGGCAGACCTGCCCAATCCGCACGCGCCGGTGAGTACCGAGATCCCGCTTGAAGAGGCGCTGAACGGTTGGATCACGCCACACACGAATTCGCTGGATCGTGAAAAAAGCTCTTTCAGCGTCATTACTCAGGTCGAGGAGAAACCAGTACCTCGCCCACGCACACCAGACACGCACTATACCGAGCCTCCCTCTGGCGCGCAAAAGCCACCACAGAACTTGTTAGAGGAGACGCAAGGGCGTTTAACGCGCATTCGACCACAACCGCGCGATAGCGAACGTTAATCCTTATTTCCGAATTTCCGAGGCATGATCCCCAAAGCTGGCGGATCATGCCTCAACATTTTTCCTCTCTTTCATTCATATTTGTGAGGATTGCGCGCGCATTCATAACAATTTGCCGCGAAACAGCCGCAAAGATTGACAGCCTCAGCCCCGACTCCGTATAGTTAGGAATAAGAAAAGTAGTAATGTTTGTTGATCTAGTTTGTCAAGTATATTAGGGGCAGGGGTCGAGGGGACGAGGAATCTAGGATGAGAGACGCTGTAGTCTCATTGCCAGCGCGCCATGGCTGGTAAAGATCCTTGTTTTTCCAGGGAGCAACGACGCGAAAAGGCTTGCACAAAATGACCGTGTGAGTCAAGGAGATTTTTTGCGTCAAAAGACGGCAACAAGCGAGAAGGAGTAGCGAACGATGGCCGAACAGCAAGCTGAGGCAAATAACCTGATCCACCTGGGAGCAGGGGTTGGAAGCAAGGTTGAAAATATTAAACAGAACAGCACGTATCTGCGTGGGAAGATTGCTGAAGAGCTTCAGCAGGATACCTCGCGTTTCTCTGAGGATCAGATCCAATTGCTCAAGTTTCACGGGACGTATCAGCAAGAGGATCGCGATCAGCGCCAGGCTCGCAAGGCTGCTGGAGCCGAGAAAGCCTATCAGTTTATGGTGCGCTCGCGTATCCCCGGTGGCGTGCTGACCGCCGAGCAATATCTGGCCGAGGACGAGATTGCTGGCCGCTATGGCAATGGCTCGATCCGCTTCACCACGCGCCAGGGCATCCAGTTACACGGCGTCTTAAAGGGCAATTTGCACGCGACGATCAAAGCGATCAACGACGCGCTGCTCTCAACATTGGCAGCGTGTGGTGATGTGAACCGCAACTCCATGGCCTGTCCCGCGCCAACCGCCAGCCGCGCCCATGCCAGAGTGCATGAGATCGCGCACACGCTCGCCCTGCACTTCGCGCCACGTAGCCGGGCCTATCATGAAATCTGGCTCGACGGCGAGCAAGTCGCAACCGTTGAGCACCCAGAGGACGAAGTGGTTGAGCCAATCTATGGTTCGAGCTACTTGCCACGCAAATTCAAAATCGGCGTGGCTTTCCCCGGAGATAACTGCATCGATGTCTATACCCAGGATATCGGCCTGGTAGCGTATATGGAGAATCAGCCCGGCGCGGAAGAAGAACAACTGGCTGGTTTCACGGTCTTGATCGGCGGCGGCATGGGTGCAACACACGGTAAAGCTGAGACGTATCCCTACCTCGCGCAACCGTTGTGTTATATCACGGCTGATGAAGTGGTCGAGGTCGCACAAACGATCATGAGCATCCAGCGCGACTACGGCGATCGCCAGAATCGCAAGCATGCACGCATGAAATACGTGGTGGCTGAGCGTGGTACTGCCTGGTTCCGCGCCGAATTGGAGCGTCGCCTGGGGCGAAGCGTGCAAGATCCGCACCCGTTGGCCTGGCGCGATGTTGAAGATCATCTGGGCTGGCACGACCAGGGCGATGGCAAATGGTTTCTCGGCATCTTAATCGATAACGGACGAGTCAAAGATACCGGCGACATGCGTGTGCGCAGCGGCCTGCGCGCGGTCGTCTCAGAGTTCCGCCCAGGCGTGCATATTACCCCACATCAGAACGTTCTGCTGACTGACATCCCCAGCGAGCAACGCGAACAGGTCGCTGCCCGCCTGGCCGAGTATGGTATCGAAACTGACCCGGATAAACTGGGTCTGAGGCGGTTCGCCATGGCCTGCCCTGCGCTCCCAACCTGTGGCCTGGCAGTTGCTGAATCCGAGCGAGTAGCTCCCGCGCTCGTCAGTGCATTCGAAGATGAGTTGCGCGCCCTGGGTCTGGAAAACGAGCGGGTGACTATTCGTATGAGCGGCTGCCCCAACGGTTGTTCCCGTCCCTACCTGGGCGACATCGGCATCATCGGACGCTCAAAGGGTATCTACAACATCCATCTTGGGGGCGACCAGGCTGGCACACACATGAACATGCTCTACGCCGAACTGGTGCGCCAGGAAAACCTGACGGCAACGATGCGCCCGCTCTTCAAGCTCTGGCGCGACGAACGCCAGGCGGGCGAAGCGTTCGGCGATTTCTGCTACCGTGTCGGCTTCGCATACCTTCGCGAGCAAACAGATCCAGAAACTGGCGAAGTAGTACAGGCACGAGCGTAAGGAGCAGGGTCGATGCCCAATTATTATCCAGTCATGCTTGACGTGCGCGGGCGTTCAGCCATCGTGATCGGCGGCGATGCCATCGCGGCTGAGAAAGCTACCGCGCTCGCCAACAGCGGAGCGCGTGTCAGCGCGCTCAGTCCAGAATTTGGCGCGGAGATGCTCACACTGGCCGAGCATGGGCAGATCACATTACTCCGCAAAGGCTATGAGCCGGGCGATCTGGAGGGCGCGTTCGTGGTTGTTGCAGCCACGAACGACGCCGCCTTAATCGAGGCGATCTGGCAGGAGACACAGCAGCGCGGCCAGCCGGTGAATATCGTCGATGTACCGCGCTACTGCACATTCATCCTGCCCTCGATCCTGCGGCGCGGCAAATTGACCGTCGCGGTTTCGACCGAGGGAGCCAGTCCCAGCCTGGCCAAGCGCATTCGCCAGCAGCTTGAAGAGGTCTTGCCTGCCGCGTACGAAGCGTATATCGACCTGGCCGCCCTGGCACGCGCTCATCTGCGCCGCCAGGGTGTCTCCTACGCCGTACGCGACGAATTTTTCCGCGAATTTATGGATTCGTCGATCCTCGCATTACTGAATGCTGATGAGGTCGCGCAAGCCCTGGCAACCGTTGGCACATTATTGCGGAAATACGGTGTTGACATCACCGATAATCAACTAGAGCAAGCATTTATCAACGAGCAGCAGGAGTCCTATGCCCTATCCAGATCATAGCGTAGTCGAGGCCGCCGAAATACCAGTAGCCTCGCTACCAGAGTCTCCTACATCCGCACAACAGGCCAGTTCGCGCGGCAAAGTTTATCTCGTTGGGGCTGGTCCCGGCGATCCAGAACTGATTACGGTGAAAGGATTGCGCTGTCTACGCGCTGCCGAAGTGGTAGTGTATGACCGGCTGGTTAATCCGGCTCTCCTGGCCGAAGTTCCGGCCACCGCGCTACGCATCTTCGTTGGCAAGCATCCCGCTCGTTCAGCACACGCCAGCACGCCTCTACACAGCACCGGCGAAACGACGGCATGCGCTTCTGCCAATTCCACAGCAAAAACTGAAGGACGGCCATTGCCAGAATCGCCGTTTGCACTTCCTGAGCAGGGATGTTCTACACGCCAGGAAGAGATTAACGCGCTGCTGGTCGAGCAGGGCAGGTTGGGACGAATCGTCGTACGCCTCAAGGGCGGCGATCCCTTTGTCTTCGGACGTGGCGGCGAAGAGGCTCTGGCTCTAGCTCTAGCAGGCATCCCCTTCGAGATTGTGCCGGGAATCAGTTCCGCCATCGCGGTTCCGGCCTACGCGGGCATCCCGGTCACGCACCGTAGTCAATCGGGCGCGCTGACCATCGTCACCGGACACGAAACGCCAGAACACACCGCGCCCCTGGTCGATTGGGACGCGCTGGCCAGGCTCGACGGGACGCTGGTCATCCTGATGGGCGTGGGTACATTGCCAGAGATCAGCCAGAAGTTGATCGCGGCTGGCATGACTGCAACCACGCCCGTCGCGGTAATCGAGCAGGGCACGATCGCCCGCCAGCGCATGGTCAGCGGGCCGCTGGCGGAGATCGCCGAGCACGTGACCACCGCCGGCCTGCGTTCTCCGGCAGTGATCGTAATCGGGCGCGTCGTCGAACTCAGCGCGCTGCTCTCCTGGTTCGTTCCATCTTCTGAGGGCGCGCAAGTTATGCTTTCGTTGCCCTGATCCCGATGATGCGCTGGGCAGTCTCGAAATACGATTGAGATTGGAAGTGCTGCACCGCCGCGCGACGAAACGCATTTTCCAGCTCTTCTTCATAGAGGGAACTTTCGTACCAGCGCGCAAAAAGCTCGTCTGGCGAATCGAAACGGAGCTTATTTTCAAACTGCACCAGCTCAATCTGCGGGAAGATCTCGCGCGCGTGCGGCAGGGCAACGCGCTCGATAAAGAGCAGATCTTTGTTCTCCTCCGTCGCTGGCTCAGGCGAGAGCGCGGCAATGAAGAGCCTGAGTTCCGCCAGGTCTTTTCTGGATGGCCCGTAGAAAAAGAAGACACCGCCTGGCTTTAACGCCTGGTGAATTGCGCGCATGACAACCTGCGGCTGCTTCATATGCGAAAGCGCGCGCGCACCCAGGGCGCGGTCAAAGTCATCGGCCCGCAAATGCCCATCCAGTTCGTCGAGGTTGAGATAGAGAAACCGGATACGATGCTCCAGGCCGTGCTGCTGGCTGCTCTGCGACAGCGCGCTCAAAGCTCGATAGGAGCGATCAACGGCAAGCAGATAACCCGTATCCCCGATCCGACGCGCTACCGCCAGGGCCTGCTTGCCGTTGCCACAACCAATATTCAGGATGCTCTCACCCACACGCGGTTGTAACTGATCCAGCAGCCAGGCTGTGAAATCGGCCTGGGGCGACGATGGTGCCGCGTTATGTTCCACTACGTGAGGAGTTATGGGTTGTTGCAGCGCGGTGATTGTGCTATAAAATTCCTCTGTCATACCTCTTTCCCTCCACTTACCAGCGCACAAATGCCCTGTCGCCGAACTGTCGGCAGCGTCTTCGCCAGATTGAGATCGAAAAGGCTCGCCTCGCGAGACGATTGCTCACGCGTGGCGAAGTCGAAGAACTCCTGCAAACGTTGGGGCGCGTGCATCCGTTCATCGCCCCACCAGATCGGGTGAAGAACCAGTTGGAGAACGGAATCATCTGATCGCTTGATCTGCGCGAGTGGATCGCCGTCGCGCCACTTGCCGCCACTATCAGAGATACAGCGCTCGCGTAACTCCTGCCCATCAGCGTTAATGCGCCCGTTAATCAAGAGTGGCCCGCCAAATAGCAGGGGTAGTGGACGCTGAAATGAGATCGAGCGTACCGGACGGCAAATAATTTGTTCAATGCGATCACAGGCTGCCTCAATCTCCGCTTCGACCAGCCGGAGAAACGAAGGACTTTGCAACGTCTCGTGGGCCAGGTCAAAGTGCAGACCAACCTCGTGGCCCATTTGCACCAGTTCCAACAGCAAAATACGCGCCTGACGAGCAGCCAGAGAATAGAGAAGACCATCGCTTCGCACCAGATAGGTCGCGGGCATACCATATTCATGCTCGATTTCAGCCATAGGCAGGGCTTTATGCAGAGATATCTTCACGTCATGGCGCAAGAAAAGGATTGGAGAGCCAGTATTGGGTAGAACATCGATCGCCTCACAGAGCCGGTGCGTGGTAAAATTGCTCCTGACCGTGTGCAGCATCTGCCGAAAATATGAATAGCGAAAATCGCCTGATGATCCTGGATGCATGTCAACCACCTCCATTTCCAACTACAACCCCACAGACATTGCATATGGATTTCACCGAATACGAAGCGTAAGGGCCGGGTCGCGCGCGAGGAGCGACCCTACATTCACGAAAATTTATCCCCGCTTGCTGGTGAAACCTTGTGTGTCCAACTATCCAGGTGAGAAAAATATAGTAACTGTCGAGATGATATGCCTCGTCAAACCCTTTCTAACACGCTCAGTTCCTCTGTGCCGACCAACACCACCATCCATTATAGCACGGGGTGCTAATTGAACTTGCCGCGCTTTGCGATTTGACAAGCAGGGATCGAAGCGACATAATAAAGGCAATGTTATAACCCAGCAAGAGATTAGTTTGTATAAAGGACCTTCTATGGCCAGGCCTATTTACGTCATTGGACATAAAAACTCAGATATGGATTCGGTCGCGTCAGCTTACGCTTACGCTCGTCTGCTGCAACTTCAGGGACAGAGCGAGGCCCAGGCAGCGCGTAATGGAACGTTCAAGCCAGAGGTGCGTTTTGTGCTTGAGCGCTATAAAGTGGACGCGCCGGAGACGATCGACGATCTCTACCTGCAAGTGCGCGATGTCATGCGTCGAAGCATCACCTGCGTGTCTGTCGATCAATCATTGTTGGAAGCAGGAGAGTTGCTTCAGGAGCAGAACAGGCGTGCCATGCCGGTGATTGACAACGAGAATAAAGTGCATGGCATTATTACCACCGATGATTTTGCGCGCCTCTTTTTCAATGGCATGGGTGCTCAAGGTATCAATCGTCTACCGCTGCACAAACAGAACCTGATTAAAGCGCTCAAAGGACGCGTGCTGGTCGAGGGCAAGCGCCCGCTGGGCGACCGCGTGCTGGTGGGTGCCATGCAGGCCGAGACAATGGCCGATTATATCGAACCGGGTTGCCTGGTGATTATGGGCGATCGCGAGGGCGCGCAACTCACCGCGATCGAACATGGGGCTGCCGCGCTGGTGATTACCGGTGATCTGCTGGTCTCCGAACGCACTCTGGCTGCCGCGCGCCGCCAGGGCGTGATGGTTGTCAGCACCGGCTTTCACACTTTCGATACCATTCGCCGCATTAACCTCAGCGTCAGCGTTGAACATATCATGCGCCGCGAATTCGACGCCTGCCGCCCCGACGATCAGATCAGCGATGTTGAGGCGCTCCTGGCACGCCGTCGCTCGCTACCGGTCGTCGACAACGAAAGCAGGCTCGTCGGCTTTCTCTCGCGCACCGATCTGATTAAGGCGCGCCCAAAACGAGTGATTCTGGTGGACCATAACGAACGTTCACAGGCGGTTGATGGCATCGAAGAGGCCGACGTGCTGGGCATTATCGATCACCACCGCATCGCCGACGTGCATACTCAGCGCCCGATTATGTTCCGCGCCGAACCGGTGGGTTGCACCGGCACGATCATCACCGAACTCTATCACGAGGCTGGCATCGAGATTCCGCGCGAAGTGGCCGGGCTGCTGCTCGCCGGACTGCTCTACGATACGCTGATCCTGCGCTCGCCGACCTGCACAGCGCGCGACGAACGAGCTGCCGCCGAGCTGGCGCGCATCTCTGGCGAAGATCTCCAGACCTACGGCAAAGAGATTTTTGCCACCGCAGCCTCTGAGCTTGATGAAAAAAGTGCCGAAGAGCTGCTGACCCTCGATTTCAAGGAATTCACCGTGCAGGACGCGCGTTTTGCCGTCGGGACAGTCGAAACTGCCAGCCCGGCCACGATCGAGAAACGCACTGACGAATTGCTCGCAACCATGCGCCAACTCGCGCATGACCGTAATTACGCCTCGTTTCTCTTTATGATTGTGGACATCATCAACTTGCGCTGTCACCTGTTAATCTCTGGCGGCGAACAGGCCGTTTCCACGATTTTTGGCGTGCCGCTAGGGCCTGATGGACATACTATTGTGGTCGAGGACCTGGTTTCGCGCAAAAAACAGGTAGTGCCGCAACTATCGCGTATTCAAGCAGCACTGAGCCATAGATTATAGCAATTGCGCCCTGGCTGGGCAGGCGGTGGCAGGCCATCACAAAAACCCATGCCGAGAAACAATGGGAAACTCAGCGTCACTATGCTTGTCAAACCGCAAAGACTTATGCTACACTAGACTCGACATCGACACCTGGAGGGTTGCGTCTTCCCTTTTTGCGAGGTGTTGTAAAACAGTTATATCGCTTCTCACGTATGCCGTGTCCATGAGTGGGATGATGTGCCGTCTCAGCCCACGCCATCTCTGCATGCATGAGTTTTGCCTTTATTTTTAGGAGGGCATTCCTAATCGTGAACGAGAACTTCTTATGGGTTCCCATTGGCGTGAGCCTGGTGGCAGTGTTGTTTGCCATATACCTCGCGAGCTATGTCTTACGCAAAGACACTGGCACGCCAGAGATGCAGAAAGTCGCTGACCACATTTTCAAAGGAGCAAAGGCTTTCCTTTACCGCCAATATAGAACCATTGCCCTACTGGCAATTGTAGCCGCGATTGTCCTGGCAATCGTCCTGGGCCTGTTGGGACAGGGTAGCCAGGCCGATAAAGTCAACCTGGCCTGGCATACCGCCATCGCGTTCCTCGTCGGGGCAGCCTGTTCCGGCCTCTCCGGCTTCATCGGTATGTGGATCGCCGTCAAATCAAATAGCCGCACTGCCAGCGCCGCGACCCGCAGCCTGGGTGAAGCGATGACGGTGGCCCTGCGCGGCGGCGCGGTTTCCGGCTTCCTCGTCGTGGCCCTCTCGCTGCTCGGCGTCTCCGTCCTCTTCGCCCTCTACGGTGGCTTCGGCGACACGCTCCAGGCTGCGACCAACGTCCCGTCGCTGATCGTGGGCTTTGGCTTTGGTGCGAGCTTTGTGGCGCTCTTCGCCCAGTTGGGCGGCGGCATCTTCACGAAAGCCGCTGATGTCGGGGCCGACCTGGTCGGTAAGGTTGAGGCTAATATCCCTGAAGACGACCCACGCAACCCGGCGGTCATCGCTGACCTGGTGGGCGACAACGTGGGCGACTGCGCCGGGCGTGGTGCTGACCTCTTTGAGTCAACCGCCGCTGAGAACATCGGCGCGATGATCCTGGGTTCATCCCTGGCTCTGGCCACACACAACATTAGCTGGATTCTCTTCCCACTGGTCATGAATGCTTTCGGCCTGATTGCTTCGGCGATTGGCCTGCTCTCGGTCACGCCGCGTAGCGTTCCTAACCCGGATCAGGCGGGTGGACGTGACCTGAGCGCGGTGGCCATGAATCGTCTGAATATCGGTTACTACATCACCTGTGTTCTCTCGGCAATCGGCATTTTTGCTGGCAGCGCGCTGCTGCTGAACGGCAATGGTGTCACCGGGAACGCGGGTATCGCTCCCTGGATCTGGTACGGTCTGGCAGGCCTGGTCGGCATTGCGCTGAGCCTGGCCTTCGTCTATATCACCCAATACTACACTGCCGGTACCTGGCGTCCGGTGCGCGAAATCGCCAACGCCGCGCTGACCGGTCCCGCGACAACGATCATCACGGGTATCGCGGTAGGCTTCGAGTGCGTTGCTCTACCAGTGCTGGCAATCAGCGGCGCACTCGGCCTCTCGTACTTCCTGGGTAGCCAGGTGAACATTCCGGGTCTGCCCGATATTGGCTTTAACGTCGGCGGCGTCTTCGGCACAGCCGTTGCCACGATGGGTATGCTCATGAGCTGCGCGTATACGCTGGCGATGGACACGTTTGGTCCGATCACCGATAACGCGGGCGGTATCACCGAGATGAGTGGCCAGGCCGAAGCGGTGCGCGACATCACTGACGCGCTGGACGGCGTGGGCAACACCACTAAAGCCCTGACCAAAGGCTACGGCGTTGGCTCTGCCGCGCTGGCTGCCTTCCTGCTCTTTAGCGCGTACCTGGATGTCCTTTACAACACAACGCACGATAAAGCGGCCTACGTCATCAACCTCTCGAACCTGGTGGTCTTCGTGGCTGCTCTGATTGGTCTGGCGTTGATCTTCTTCTTCAGTTCACTGGCCATTCGCGCGGTGGGCACTGCTGCGATGAACATGATCGAAGAGGTGCGCCGCCAGTTCCGCGACAATCCAAAGATCATGGCGGAAAACGTTGAAGAGCGCGAAGACCCCGATTACGCGCGTTGTGTCGATATCAGCACACGCGGCGCATTGCGCGCAATGGTTCTGCCGGGCGTGGTCGCGGTCCTGGTGCCGATTCTGATTGGTGTAATCCTCGGACCACAGGCCTCGGCTGGTCTGCTGATGGTTGGCACGATGGGCGGCGTCATCATG
>Ga0207674_10006622_pt1 | contig 13611 bp, 13 predicted proteins | sample KBSCornC72_FD_184303 | JGI IMG/M metagenome (GOLD analysis project Ga0207674, IMG submission 184303) | Corn rhizosphere microbial communities from Kellogg Biological Station, Michigan, USA - KBS Corn C7-2 (SPAdes) (version 2) | ecosystem: Host-associated > Plants > Roots > Rhizosphere > Soil ... | reverse complement strand
CGCGATTGGCAATCCGCTCGGGTACGTGCATTCGGTCACCGTGGGCGTAGTCAGTTTCATCGGCCGCAAGCTGTTCGATCCCAGCCTGGACGACTACATTCAGACCGATGCGTCGATCAATTTCGGGAACAGCGGCGGGCCGCTGATCAATACACGCGGCGAAGTCATCGGGATCAACTCGGCGATTAGCTCGCGGGCGAGCAACATCGGGTTTGCCGTCCCCATCAACCAGGCGGTCGACATCGTGCCGCAGCTGAAGACGGCCGGCCGCGTCTCGCGCGGCTATATGGGGGTGTTTCTCACCGACGTGACGCCGGCGCTGCAGCGCTCGCTCAATCTGAGCGCGAGCCACGGAGCGCTGGTGCAGGACGTGACGGCCGGGTCCCCGGCGGCGCGCGCCGGGCTGCACACCTACGACGTGATCCTCGACGTGGAGGGGCGCGAGGTGGGCGGCAACGAGGATCTGATTCGCGACATTTCGGCACGCCACCCCGGCACGGTCGCGCGCCTGAGCATCATGCGCGACGCACGGAAGCTCACGGTCCCGGTGAAACTGGCCGAACGGCCGGTGCGCCCGGATTCGGACCGCGATCCGCTGGACAACGGTGGCCGGCCGAAGCCGGTCGAACCGACCGTGAACGTGCCGCTTGGTCTCTCGGTGCGCGAACTGGATCGCGCGTTCGTGGGCCGGCTCGACGTGCCGGAGTCCGTCCAGGGTGTCGTCGTGTCCCGGGTGGATCCGACCGGCACCGCATTCTCGGCAGCGGTCCGCCGCGGCTACGTGATCATGGAAATCAACCGCCGACCGGTTCGCTCGGTGAGCGACTACCAGCGGATCGTGTCCGCCGCCAAGCCTGGCGACGTGCTCGCCTTGTACTACTACGACCCCACGCTCGCGCAACGCTCGCTCGTCACCGTAACGGTAGAATAGACTTCGTGAAGTCCCGCATTCTGGTCATCGACGACGAGGCGGAGATCCGCCGATCGGTGCGGATGATCCTCGAGTACGAAGGCTACGAAGTGCTCGAGGCGTCCAGCGGACCCGACGGCGTCACGATGGCCGAGCGGGAGTCCCCCGACCTGGTGTTCCTCGACGTCAAGATGCCAGGAATGGACGGTCTCGACGCGCTGCAGCGGATCAAGGCCGCGAACGAAACGCTGCCGGTCGTCATCATCTCCGGTCACGGGACGGTCAGCACCGCCGTCGAAGCGACGAAGGCAGGCGCGTTCGACTTCATCGAGAAGCCGCTCGCCAGCGAACGCGTGCTCGTCACCATCCGCAATGCGCTGGACCAGACGCGGCTGCGCGACGAGAACAAGTCGCTGAAGCGCGCCGTCGAGGTCCGCCACCAGATGGTCGGCGAGTCGCAGACACTGCGGCAGGTCTGGGATGCCATCAAACGGGCGGCGCCGACCAACGCCACGGTGCTGCTGCTTGGTGAAAGCGGTTCCGGCAAGGAGCTGGTGGCACGCTCGATCCACCGCAACAGCCTGCGCAGCCGCGAGCGGTTCGTGCAGGTGAACTGCGCCGCGATTCCCGAGGAGCTGATCGAGTCGGAGCTGTTCGGCCACGAAAAGGGCTCGTTCACCGGTGCCACCGAGAAGCAGATCGGAAAGTTCGAGCAGGCGGACCGCGGGACGATCTTCCTGGACGAAGTGGGCGACATGAGCGCGAAGACCCAGGCGAAGGTGCTGCGCGTCCTCCAAGAGGGTGAAGTCGAACGGCTCGGATCGGCGCGGACGATCAAAGTGGACGTGCGCGTCATCGCCGCCACGAACAAGGATCTCGAAGCCGAGATCGAAAAGGGGACCTTCCGCGAAGACCTCTACTTCCGCCTCAGTGTCATCCCGATTCGCGTGCCGCCGCTGCGCGATCGGCGCGAAGACATTCCGGCGCTCGTGAAACACTTCGCCGATCTGTTCAGCCGTGACAACAATCGGCGGCCGCAGCGCTTCACGCCGGCCGCGCTCGAGCACCTGCAGAAGGCGCGGTGGAAAGGCAACGTCCGGGAGCTGAAGAACACCGTCGAGCGGCTGATCATCATGACGCCGGGCGACGCCGTCGACGTCGACGATCTCCGCGACATTGTGCGCCTTGAGGCAAAAGCGGCCGTGCCCGATAATGAAAAGGAGCGCCCCGGCACCTTGCGGGAGTTCAAGGAATCCGCCGAGCGCACGTTCCTGGTCGGCAAGCTCCGCGAGAACAACTGGAACATCTCGAAGACCGCGGAGGTCATCGGCACGCCGCGGAGCAATCTGTACAAGAAGCTGGAGCAGTACGGCATCTCGCAGGAGGAAGACGGGTAAGCGCAGTCGACATCGCCGCCGCAGTGATACAGACGATCACCCGCCGGAGCCGCGTCAGCGCGAAGGCGGGAGGAAAGTCCGAACTCCGCAGGGCAGTGCGCCGGGTAACGCCCGGTCAGGGTGACTTGAAGGAAAGTGGCACAGAAAATACACCGCCGATGTGGGCGAAAGCTCGCAGGCAAGGGTGAAAAGGTGCGGTAAGAGCGCACCGCGCCGGTGGCAACACGGGTGGCAGGCAAAACCCCGCACGGAGCAAGGCCAAATAGGGGAGCGCGGGTCGCAAGGCCCTTCGGACGGCCCGTCCGATGCTTCCGGGTAGGCCGCTTGATCCCGTCAGCGATGGCGGGGCTAGAGGAATGATCGTCGTCTCGCCGAAGCTCCGCGCGACAGCGCGGAGCGGAGGCGGGAACAGAATTCGGCTTACGGATCACTGCGGCGGCACTTTCTTCGGTTCGGCGTCCGGGAGGCTCAATGTTCTGGACACGCACCTGCCAGGTCGTCGTCATCCTCGCTTCTCTTTCGATCGCAGCGACAACCGCCGCCGGCCAGAGCGCCTCTGCGCGCGGCCGCGCGAACGACGGCCAGGCAATCACCGGGCGCGTGACGGATCCCACCGGCCGCGGCGTCGCCGGTGTGTTCGTGTCGCTGATGCGTGACTCGGATGAGCGTGGCCCACGTCGGCTTCGCCCCGTGAATGTGCACCTCTCCTCCATCACCAACACGCAAGGGGAGTTTCGTCTCGAGAGCCTCGCGCCTGACAACTATTGCGTCGTGGCGATGCCGCACAATGCGCCCGTCGACGCGGAGAATCGCCCGAATCGCGCGGGCTACGCCATCACCTATTACCCGAACGTCACGAGGGCCACGGAGGCGAAGTCGGTGCTGGTCACTCCGAGGGCTGGCGCCGTCGCGAACATCAGGCTTGCGCCGGCGCACCTCAGTGTCGTGAGCGGTTCAGTCACGGATTCATTCGGCCGGCCGGCGCGCGGCGCGCGAATCTTAATCGCACATGGTGAGGGACTATTTGGTCTAGACGGGATGGGCATCACCGCGGCGCCAGACGGCACGTTCACGGTCGGAGGGTTGTCCCCGGGAACGTACTTTCTTCACATGAGAGAAGGGGTGTGGCCGCCGCCGCGGGACGCCATTCCCAAAGTCTCTGTGGCGACCGTGACCGTCGCGGATCACGATGTGCTCGACGTGCGCGTACAGCCGTTGCCGATGGTCCGCGCGACGGGGCGCATCATCATCGATCCTGCTCTCCGATCCTCGCTGCCGCCGGACATCCGGATCGGATCAACACCGTTCGACTTTCAGGGCAATCCCGGTCCTAGCCGTTCAGGGATTGTCCGAGGTGACCTCACGTTCGAGTTTCACGCCTGGCCTCGTCCGGCTTATGTAGTCGTCGCGTCGAGGTCCGGATGGAGCATCGCCCGCGTTCGCCTCAACGGCGTGGACGTCACCCAGACGGGCATCGATTTTCGCGCCGGACGTGACGTGACCGGGCTCGAGATCGAATTGACCAAGGCGCCGCCCCAGAGAATCCCGCCGGAATGATACGATTCGCCGCAGGTTCTCATCAGTTCTGGAGGTCCGTGATGCGGAGGGTGTTCCCCCCGATCGTCGCTCTATTGGCGCTCGCGATCGTCGCTGTAGCGGCGCAGCAGCCGCAGGGCCCGGGTCAGATCCGCCCGCGCCCCGGCACCGGGCGCGAGCCTGAGTTCCCGGCGCCGAAAATCACCGATTACAAACCGAAGTCGACGCTCGTCGTGCCCGAACATCCGGTCCCGCGCGCGAAGTTCCCCGTCGTCGATCTCCACGGACATCCGCCTGCGTTGACGAATCCGCAGACGATCCAGACCGTGCTCGACGCGATGAACAACCTGAACATCCAGGTGATGGTGCAGGCCAACGGCGTGTCGGGCGAACGGCTCAAGGCACAGCTCGATGCGATCGCGGCCAGCGGTCACACCGATCGCTTCGTCGTATTCACCAGCGTCAACTGGGGCAGCATCGGTCCGGGATTCGGCGCACGAGCCGCCGCCCAGCTCGAGGCGGACGTGAAGGCGGGCGCGAAGGGCCTGGGCGAGATCGGCAAGGGGCTGGGGATGAGCGTCAGGAGTCCGGACGGGACGCGGTTGAAGCTCGACGATCCTGAACTCGATCCGGTGTGGGACATGGCAGGGAAACTCGGGATCCCGGTCTTCATCCATACCGGCGAGCCGGCCGCGTTCTTCGATCCGTTGGACTACCAGAACGAGCGGTGGCTGGAGCTCGCGCTGTTCCCCGATCGCCGGCACCAGGAGGGCGTTCGCTTCGAGGAGCTGATGGCCGAGCGTGACCGCGTCTTCATGAAACACCCGAAGACGACGTTCGTGGCGGCGCACATGGGATGGCACGCGAACGACCTCGCGAGGCTCGGGAAAATGTTCGATCGCATGCCGAACCTCTATACCGAGGTCGGGGCGATCCTGTACGACCTCGGGCGGCAGCCGCGCTTCGCGCGCGAGTTCTTTATCAAGTATCAGGACCGGATCATGTTCGGGAAAGACAGCTTCCAGCCAGACGAATATCCGTATTACTGGCGCGTGTTCGAGACCTTGGACGAGTACTTCGACTATTACCGCGACTACCACGCCTTCTGGAAACTGTACGGCATGAGCCTGCCGGACGAGGTGCTGAAAAAGCTCTACTATAAGAACGCGTTGAAAATCGTCCCTGGCATGCCCAAACACGGCTTCCCGAACTAGTCAACGGCTGAGCACGGGTATTGCTTAGCCAGCGCGAGGAGTAACCACAAGGGCATGTCGCTGTACCTCGTGACGGGCGGCGCCGGTTTCATTGGATCGCATCTCACCGAGGAACTCGTGCGGCGCGGGCACCGCGTCCGGGTCGTCGACTCGCTGGTCACCGGCAAACGCAGTAATCTCGATCACATTCCTGGCGTCGAATTCGTCGAGGGCGATCTGGCCGATCTCGACACTGCGCACAGGGCCGTCGCGGGCTGCGAGTGCGTGCTGCACCAGGCGGCGATCCCGTCCGTGCCCCGCTCCGTCGAGGATCCGATCACCTCGCATCGCGCCAACGTCGACGCGACGCTCAATACGCTCATCGCGGCACGCGACGGCGGGGTCCGCCGCGTCGTGTTCGCCGGCTCGTCGTCGGCGTACGGCGACACGCCCGCGCTGCCGAAGCACGAAGGGATGCCGATCAATCCGCTCTCGCCGTACGCGCTGCAGAAAGTAATCGGCGAGCAGTATCTGCAGATGTTCACGAAGCTCTACGGACTCGAAACGGTGAGCATCCGCTACTTCAACGTGTTCGGGCCGCGGCAGGACCCGTCGTCGGCCTACTCGGGAGTGATTTCCGTGTTCGCGACCGCGCTGATCGAGAACCGCCCGCCGAGCATCTATGGCGACGGCGAGCAGACCCGCGATTTCACGTACGTCGCGAACGTCGTCGACGGCGTCCTGCGCGCGTGCGATGCGCCAGACGCGAGCGGCGAAGTGATCAATGTCGCGACCGGTGGACGCATCTCGCTGAACAAGCTGTTCTACGTCATGCGCGACATCGTTGGCGCGTCCGTCGAGCCGGTATACGTCGAGTCGCGGCAGGGGGACGTGCGCGATTCACAGGCGGACATTCGCAAGGCGAAGGAGATTCTCGGCTACGAGCCGACGGTGCCGTTCGAGGAAGGCTTGTCGCAGACGATTGCGTGGTACCGCAGCACGGTGGGGCCGGCCTTTACGGCTGGACGCTAGCTAGGTCTCGGCGCGTCGCGCCGCGCAATCGGTAATCATCCGCTCCATCATTTCCGGTTCCGCGGGCTTCGTGAGGTGATGGTCGAACCCGGCCTCGCGGGCCCGGGCCTTGTCGTCTTCCTGTCCCCACCCGGTCAGCGCCACCAGCATGACGCGGTCGCCGAGCGCACGCCGGATGCGTCTGGCGGCTTCATAGCCGTCCATGCGCGGCATGCCGATATCGATGAACGCGACATCCGGCCGGAGCACTTCCGCGATGGCGACCGCCTGCACGCCGTCGCTGGCGACCTTCACATCGTGGCCGCCGAAGCACAGCATCACGCGCATCATCTCGGCGGCGTCGGAGTTGTCTTCGGCGATGAGCACCCGGCATGCGCCGGCGGGCAGGGGGCGCGGCTGCAGGTGCGTCGTCTCGGCCGGAGCGGCGACCGGCGCCAGCGGCAGGCGGATCACGAACTCGCTGCCGCGGCCCTGTCCGTCGCTGCGTGCTTCGATGGTTCCACCGTGGAGGTCCACGAGCCGCCGCGCCAGCGACAGGCCGACGCCGAGTCCGCTCGTCGTTCTCTCGCGCTGCGCCTGCAGCTGCGTGAACATGTCGAAGATCCGGGTCAGCATTTCGCGCGGAATGCCGATCCCGTTGTCACGCACCCCGACGACCGCCGCGCCGTCCTCCCGGATGGCGCTGATGCTGATCTCGCCCCCCCGGTCCGTGTACTTCGCGGCGTTGCTCAACAGGTTCGAGAACGCCTGCGCGACGCGGGTGAAATCCACGTCGACGTAGAGCGGCTCCGACGGCACCTCGACGCGGAGGGTGTGCCCCCGATCGCTGACCAGCGGCCGCATGGCCTCGACGGCGCTCTGGACGATCGTCCGCAGATCGATCCGCTCACGCTTCAGCTCCACCTTGTCCTGGGTAATGCGCGAGACGTCCAACAGGTCGTCGGTCAAGCGGACGAGCTGTTGCAGCTGGCGTTCCATCGTGGCGCGCGCCTTTTCGACCAGCGCCGCATCCTCTCGCCCCAGCCGCATCACTTCGAGCGCTGATCGAATGGGCGCGAGCGGATTGCGCAGCTCGTGCGAGAGGGTCGCCAGGAATTCATCCTTGCGACGGTCTGCTTCGCGGAGCGCGATCTCGGCGCGGCGGCGCTCCGTCAGATCGACGATGACGCTGACGCAGCCGTAGATCTCGCCGTGTGTATCGAACAACGGTTCGACATCGTTCTGCACGTAAATCACCGAACCGTCGGGACGGATGATCTCGATCTCGTTGCGCACGGCCTCGCGATGTGCGATCGCGAACTGCATCGGGAGCTCGTCGGGCGCAAGGTCTCGGCCGTCGCGCTGTATGCGGTACGGCGCCGCCTGACCCGGGGCGGCGAGTGAGATATTCGCCTCGTAGGGCAGGTGCAGCAGCGCCGCGAGCGCGCGGTTCGCCGAGACGAAGCGGCAGTCAGGATCGTGGGCGATGGCAATGGGTACGGGAGCCCGCTCGATGAGCGACTGGAGCGAATGCAGCCGCTGGCGCAGTTCCTCCGCGCTCATGCGATCGGTGATATCGAACGGCCGGCCCGTCACAGCGTCAGTGTAGCCCTGGCGCGCCGGGGAGCGCTACGCGTGTTTCCAAATGAACGGCCGAGTTACGGCCGCTTTCGCGATGATGGTCACCGCGGTTGGCGGTCGGCGCGCCGATCTCCGGACGCGCGAACGAATCGCGACCGGGATGGCTGCGGAAGATCTGTCGCGTCAACGGCTTCGCGCGGCAGCCGCCCACCGCGGCAGCCGGCAGCATGCTTGCTCTCCTGACGATCGCCCGCGGCGGCGGATCCGATGACACGCGGCCCGACCTCTCCGTTTGGAATTTGACCGCCGTCTCGGGCTCCAACGATCGCGTGTCGCGTGCGCTTCACGCCTCTCGCTTGTCGGTTGTCGCCCCTTCTGAAGGATAATCGTCAGGATGCTTTCAGAAGAACGGACGAACAGGGTGACGGCGTGGTGTGTGCGCGCGGCGGTGACGGCGGTTCTCACCCTGTCGGCGGCGGTCGCACAAGCGCAGACGGTCATGGTCCGCGGCGCGGCGCCAGGAGCAAAGATTGAAGCGGTCGTCGACGCATCGCCCGTTGGATCGACAACCGCGAACGCAGCCGGCGAAGCAACGGTGGTGATTCCCCGCGCCGCTGGCAAGAAAGACGCCGAAGCAAACGTGTTCGTCGATGTGTGCGCGGACAACCTCCGGCGCGTCCTCATCGTCGAGCGCGGCAAGGCGCCGGTGGCGCCGGGCGAAGGCTGCGATCGCAAGGATATCCAGGGCCTCTACTGGATCCGCGATGTCAGTACCGTCGTGGTTACGCTGAGCGATCCGACGCCGAGAGTGTTACTTCGCCAGGGATCGTTCAGTTTCAAACCGCCGCGAGTGTTCGGACCTCCGACCGGACTGATGGTGTTTGGCGGCGGCGCCCTCAGCAACATTACCGACATTGGACTGTTCGGATGTGGAGACGTGACTCCCTGTTCGGATAAATCGTCGGGATGGGCAGGGACCGCAGGCGTCGAGTACTGGGTCAAGCCCTGGCTCGCCGGCGAAGGTGCATACCTGAAACCCGCGAACGCGAAGATGAGCGGTAGCGGCGAGGGTTACCGATTCGAGAGCGTCCTGAAGGCGGACGTGTTCTCGGTGGCGGCCAAGGTCGGAATCCCGGTCGCGCGGGTGCGGATCTACGGAAAAGTCGGCGGCTCGTACCACGATGCGAATTTTGAGACGGATCAAACGCTCGACGATCGCACCATTACCGTGGACGACGTGCCGCAAACGGTGAAGGGCGGGCGTCAGACGTACGCGCTTCGGACCCAGGGATGGGGATGGATCTATGGCGGTGGCCTCGAAGTGTGGATGGCGCCAAGGTTCGCTCTCTACTTTGAAGCGGGACGCGGTGCGTTGAAAGGGAAGGGCGTGGACAACGCCGACGGATCGTTGGACGATAACGTCAACTACATCGTAGTGGGTGGGAAAGTGCGCGTCTGGTAGCGGCGGCAGAAACGAAGATCAGAACCCGGCGAGCACCATGACCGCGGCCATTTCCTGGAGGCGATCGTCGCTGGCGATGTCCTCGGCGGTGGCGAGGTAGAGGAGCTCACGAAGCAGGAGCTCCACCATCGGTTTGAAGCTCCACATGGAAACACCGTTCGACACGACCGTGTCGAGCAGTTCCTCTGGCTGCCGCGTAAACACGCGCTCCCGCAACAAGTGCACGATCTCCGCCAGGCTCTCGCCCTCGAGCGCGGAGAACGTGGCCCGTATCAGCTCCTGCATCTCCTGACGTCCGCGGATTTCCGGAGGCGAGTTCTCGGCGAACCCCATGCCGGGGAACAAAGCAAGCCGTGCGCCACGCGCGGCCGCGGTTTTTACCGACCGTTGGGGTCTCGCACACGGGTGTGCGCGAGGCGGCAAGGTAACGGAAAAGGACGCCACCCCACAGTTCCGTTATTTCCTACTGGACGTCGACCAATTCGATCTCGAAAAGGAGCGTGGCGTTCGGCGGAATCGGACCGAAACGCGCGGGGCCGTAGCCAAGCGACGGCGGGACCACCAGCCGCCGCACGCCACCGACGCGCATCCCCGCGACACCCTGATCCCATCCCTGGATCACTTCACCGCCGCCCAGCGTGAACGTGAAGGGACCGCGTCCGGCGCTCGAATCGAATTCCGGTCCTTTGCGGTCGACCCCGGTCGAGTTGTAGAACCACCCGGTGTAGTTCACGGTCATGAGGCGTCCGCTCTCCGCGAGCGTGCCCGTACCGAGGCGCAAATCTGTCTGGCTGTATGCCGCGTTATTCGACGGCGTCGTGGGGGATGCGCCGCATCCGCCTGTTGCTGCCGGCGCTCCCAGCGCCGCGATGAGAACCATCACTCGCAATATTCGCATTCAGTCTGATTATCTCCGTTTTCGGCGCCGCGGTCATCAACCGCGGTTGACGGGTTTGCGCGCTGAAAACGTTGCCGACGCCACGCGCGGCACGCGCGCGACCTACCAACTCGCGCTGGCAGAGCCGCTTGGACGAACAGCCACGCGTGCTCGCCTCCGGGCAGCGCGTTTGCCACCCATCGACACGGCTGCCGTCGTGGACCGGGCCATTCTGGCCTGCGTGATGACGTTCACGTGCGCGGTAGCCGTTTCCATCAACCCGCTCTTCACGGAGGCATTACCACATGCGCCAACTTCCGCTGATCGTCCTGCTCGTCCTGGGCCTCGCGTCGTTCGCCACCGCGCAAACCACTCCTGCGGCGAAGCCGCAAAAGGCAAAGACCGCCAAGACCGCGGCCACGCTCGCCGCCCCCATCAATCTGAACACCGCGACCGTCGCGCAGCTCGATGCGCTGCCGGGCGTCGGCAAATCGACGGCACAGCGGATCGTCGACTACCGCCAGAAGAACGGCGGCTTCAAGAAGATTGAAGAGCTGATGAACGTCAAGGGCGTCGGAGAAAAGAGCTTCCTGAAGCTGAAGCCGCTCATCACCGTCGGCGGCGAGAAGGCCGACCATGGCGCGGCGCAGAAGTAGCGCTGATTCAGGTCTGACCCTCGTCGAACTCGTGTTCGTTGTCGCTTTGGCAGTTGTGCTGGCCGGCGTTGCTCTGCCCCTCACGGGCGACGCGCTGGACGATGCGAGAACCGGAGCGGCGGCGCGGTACATTGCCGGGCAGATCGTGAGCAACCGGATGGACGCTGTGAACCGGTCGCGCGCCGTCGCGCTGCGTTTCGAGGCGTCCACGCCGGATTATCGCGTCGTCCGATATGTCGATGGCAATGGCAACGGTGTCTATACGACCGACATAGCCCGCGGGATCGATCGGGTGGACGGCGCGCCGAAGCGGATTGGCGACGACTTTCCCAATGTGCGCTTCGGCCTGGCTGATGGTCTGCCGGACGTGGACGGCATTCGCGGCACCGGCACGGACGGCGTTCGTATTGGGGTCGCGAAGATCCTCACCATGAGTCCCGACGGGACGGCAACATCCGGCACGTTGTATCTGCAGGGCCGGCGCGCGCAGTATGCGGTACGTGTCCTTGGGGCGACCGGCCGCACGCGCGTGCTCAAGTACGACGCGGGACGACGCGCGTGGATCAGCAGATAACCGAGCGGCGGAGCGACGCACGCCTCGCGCCCTCGATCGACTCGGTGCGTGTCACCCTCCGTCCCGGCTGCACCGTGCACATCGTCGATGTGAGTTCGGGCGGTGCGCTCGTCCAGGGTGAGCGCCCGCTCCGTCCGGGCTCGCGCGTCCACATGCACGTCGTCAGCAGCACGCGCACGTTCGCGATCGCGGCGCGTGTGCTGCGATGCGCTGTGTGGGCGCTTCACCCGATGAATGGGGTCACGTACCGGGGAGCGCTGCAATTCGAGAATCGCTGCGAGCTGTTCTGGGAACCTGGAACCCGCCCGGGGACGCAGCTTCCCGAGATTGAGGGGACAGACCCGCCTGGAAATGGGCAGCCGTTACCCGCGGTGGAGAAGGGGGTGGATGCGCACGATTCGAGGACCAGCAAATGATGCGAGTTCTGCGCGATCGACGGTTGGCATCGCGATTGGTTACGCGGTCCCACCGACCATTTCAAGGAGGCCCGCCGTTGGGAGCTTCTTCTCGTTCGTCGTCCGAGCGTTCCGTTGCCAGCGCCGGAGTTCCGTGCGGCACCAGTGGCCAGTGTCCAACCACAACGATGTTGGAGAAAGTGATGACGGGCCTCGCGTCGGTGCGCGATCCGCGGATGGTGCGCGAGCGTTTTGAAGAAGATCTCCGAACGATCGTTCGCGCCAAGTCCGTGAGGTTTCGCGACGACGGGGAAAAAACCGTGCCCGGGGTCATCTCCTGTGATCTTCCCGGGCCCACGCTCGAAGGCCGACCCCGGCTCGAAGCCGTATTCGACCCGGCCCGTCCCGTTGACGCACGTGCGCGGCAGATGCTCTCTGCCGGTGCGTACGTCGCGGGGCTGCTGCTCGAGATCGAACGGGCGAACGGACGATGGCCGCTTGCGTGCGCCCGAAGTCGCGGCGAGGCGGACGGCGCAGCGCCGCTGATTGGCTCGAGCCTGCCGATCCGAGTTCTGCGCGATCGCCTCGAACGCGTCGCCGCGACCGACTTCACCGTCTTGATCGAGGGCGAATCGGGCACCGGCAAAGAACTTGTGGCCCGTCAGATCCACGAGTTGAGCCGGCGGCGCCTGGCGCCCTTTGTTGCGGTCAATTGCGCCGCAATCGTCGAGACGCTGCTGGAGGCCGAGCTATTCGGGATCGAAGAGCGCACCGCGACGGGCGTGCGCGGCCGGCGCGGCAAGTTCGAGCGCGCGGACGGCGGCACGCTCTTCCTCGACGAAGTCTCGGATTTGTCGACGTCGGCGCAGGCCAAACTGCTGCGCGCCATCCAGGAGCTCGCCGTCGAACGCGTCGGTGGCGCGACGACCCGGCGCGTGGACACGCGAATCATCGTCGCCTCCAATCGATCGTTGTCGACGCTTGTGGAGCAGGGGCGGTTCAGGCTGGACCTCTATTACCGGCTCAACGGTCTCGACGTCCATGTCCCGCCGCTACGGCATCGGCGGGACGATGTGATCGAGCTCGCACGCTACTTTCTCGAGCGGCATCGCACGTTCCGGCCGCTGTCGCTGTCGGAAGCGGCGACCGATGCGCTCGTCACCTACGACTGGCCCGGCAACGTGCGCGAGCTCGAGCGCGTGATCGAGCGTGCCGTCGCGCTCGCCGGCGGCCCATTTCTCGATCTCGACGACCTTCCGCCGGCACTCCTCGGCGGGTACGCGGACGTGTTGCTGCCATCGTTGCGAGAGCGTTCGAGTATGCGCGCGTGGGGCAGTCGTTATGCGCGGCTCGTGCTCGAGCGATGCCGCAATAACAAGCGGCAGGCCTGCCGTCAGCTTGGCATCTCGTACCACACGCTTCAGGGATACCTGCGCTTTCGTCCGGAGCGTCCGGACGTGCGCGCGACCCGATAGAGAACCGCCGGCGACCCCCCGGCGGAATTGGGACGGCGAAGGTGGCGCGGCATACGGCCGCGGAGGACGCGCGCCGGGCCCGTGATCCTTCGGGATCGAACGCTGGGGAGGGACGTATGCGACGTTTCACACGGGTGCTACTCTTCGTGCTGACACTGCCGGCGGGCACCGCGGTGGCCGCGGAACAGGCCGCGCCAGGCGGCTACAGAGTGATCGTCACCCCCGATAATCGGCTGAAGTACACGCTTCAGGCTGCCGATTTCACGCTCACGCGAATCACGGCGGCGAGCAGCACTGAAACGGAGATCACGATCGACGGACCCAACGAAGCCTCCGTCGTCATCCGATTCGGCGGAGGAAACGACGTGACGGTTGAGCGGAGCGGACAGTTCGTGTCGATCGGGCAGGGGGATGCGGGCGACGCGCTGGCGGTAGCGGCAGGGCTGTTGAACGGGCGCGCGGTGAGCGCACTCCGCCACCTGGTCGGCAGCTATGAACGTGAACTCATGGACGACAGGGCAGCGCTGAGCGCCAAGGCGTCTCC
>Ga0207674_10006619_pt1 | contig 13617 bp, 8 predicted proteins | sample KBSCornC72_FD_184303 | JGI IMG/M metagenome (GOLD analysis project Ga0207674, IMG submission 184303) | Corn rhizosphere microbial communities from Kellogg Biological Station, Michigan, USA - KBS Corn C7-2 (SPAdes) (version 2) | ecosystem: Host-associated > Plants > Roots > Rhizosphere > Soil ... | reverse complement strand
TGCAACGTCGCGGCCACCGCGTGCAAGCAGACGTACTTCTGGATGATCCACGGCATCAGCCACGGCATCGGGCTCGAAGTGCACGACCCGGCACAGTTCTACGACGGCGACAAGACGTTCAAGGTCGGCGACGCGTTCACGATCGAGCCGGGGATCTACGTGAGCCAGGCGATGCTGGACGCGCTGCCGGACACGCCCCGGAACCGGGCGTTCCGGGCGAAGGTGAAGGACGCGGTGCCGCGCTACGAGAACACGGGCGTGCGAATCGAGGACAGCTACCTGCTGACCGACAAGGGATTGGAGCGCATCTCCGCCGGAGCGCCCCGTCAGATCGACGAGGTGGAGGCGCTCATGAAGAAGCGGTCGGCGAAGGCAGTGCCGTAAGCCGCAAATCAGGCCAGATGCACGGTTTGTGATAGGCTGAGGCTGGTACGGTCTTTCCCGTCCGCTGCCCGCCTCATAACATGGGGAGGCTCCAACAGAGCTGCGGTGACCTGTACCGGCAGGCACCCGAAACATGGTTCGGTAAGGGCACGGGGAGCGGGCCGGCGACCGCTCCGACGTGTTTCTACCCTTACCTCTTCCTCAGGAGCGCGCCCCATGTCACGCTTCGCTCGCCGAACGACCGCCGACCTCGTCGACGAGCTGCATGAGACCGCCGCACGAAATGACCGCGCCGCGCTAGTGGTCGGTTTCGACGATCGCACCGAGTTCGTCTGGGCCAGCGATCCCAACGCGCTCCACGCCCTCAACGCCCATGTCCGCAACGGCGGCGACCCCCTGGGTGTCGTGACCGGCCGCGCTCAGGGCGCGGGGACCACGAGCGTCCGCGCCCGGCCGCTCGCCGAGTACGAAGGCGCGGAATGGGTGGAGCGGTACCTGATCCAGGTCCTGGCGGCGGTCCGGCGCAGCGCGACCGAGAGCGGCATAGAGAGCGGCCCGATTACCGATTAGACGTCGCGATCAGAGGGCGCGTGGCATCGGACATCGCGTTCAGTTCCCCAACGACCTCCATACGCTGCGCACCACGACGCCGCCGCCGGCATCCAGCGCGACAACCCGCCAACGCAACGGCTTCCCGCCCGCCCGGTCCGCGAGCCATGGCGGCGCGCTGTAGCGAAGCGATCCTCGCGCCACCACCGCGTTGAGCACCGCCAGACCGTCACGCGTCTCGATCTGCAGCTCGTAGAGGGCGGCCCGTGCGACCTCACTCCACGCGAAGTCCACACCCTGGTTGCGCGGCACCAGAACATTTTCCTGCGGCACGAGCAGGCGGATCCCGTTAGGCGACCGGCTCGCCGACAGCTCGCTGCCGCCCGTACCCACCACGTAACGGAGGGCGGGAATCGGGAATCCCGCCACAGCGCCGCTGTGCACGACGCCCGTGCCCGCCCCAGCCGAAGCCAGATTCGAGTCTCCCTCCTTGTCGTCCGACGCTTCGATGCGCAGCAACACCTGATAGGAGCCTTCGAGCCGTGTCGGCAATCGCGACGCGTCCGGACCGCGCAGCGTGTATTTGCCCGTTGGCGGGAGGAACACGTTGAATCGCTCGAGTTGGGCGTAACGCCGCTGGCTGCCTCGCTCGTCAGGCGGAAGCGCGGCCTCGGTCAGAAGGTCGCGCTGGTCCGGCAGCTCGTCGCCGGGCTGGACGATCTCCCAGCGCCCCATGAGACGGCCGGTGCCGGTGTACGCGATCTCCGCAGACACTGAGGGAGGCACGCTGCCCGCCGCGATGAAGAGGACGGGAGCCTCGACCTCGAACGCCAGTCTGACATCCGTGAGCGAAAGCGGCACGCGTGCGCCGCCACCAGCCAATCGGCACGTTACCGCGACGTACTGATCACGTCCGCCGGCGGTGTTCACGAACCGGCGCACGTAGAAGAACGCCGAGTTGTCGCCCGCCACCGCAGCCTGATACGCGCGCCGCGACACCGACGGCGGGATGGACATGATGTCGGTGAACGAGCCGGCGCCGGCGCGCGAGAGATCGTACCGGGCCGGGAGCCGGCCGAAGATCGTGCTCGGAGCGCACTTCGTTCCGACGTCAGGCGCCGCGGGCAGCAGGGCGCCGCACCACATCGACTCGGCCGCCACGTACGAGGGCCCGAGCCCGCCGAACGTGAGGAACACCGAGGTCGCCCCCTGGGCGTTCACGTTCACGCCCGTGGGGTTCACGCGAATCTGGGCTCTCGCGCCGTGAGCGGTGCTCGCGACGGCGGCGATCGAGAACAAGGCAAACCACGCTGAGCGCCGCATGTCAGAAGACCCCGAGGGTGAGTCCAGTACTGACGTACCAGGTGTGTCGGTCGATCGCGGCCGAGAGCGGCATGGAGAGCGTCTCGTCGTGCCGCGAGAATCGCACGAACAGTTGGCCGGGTGAGGAGCGGGCCGAGAGACGCAGGAGTGGCAGCCGCTGAGCCACCTCGAAGCGTCCGTCGCTAACGTGCTGCCGCGATGTATCGGCCAGCGTCATCACGGTATAGGAGAACGCAGCGGTGATCGTCAGCGCCGACGTCAGGCGCCAGTCGATCACACTTCCCGCTCGACGCGTGGCGGTGCGCTGCGATAGCTCCTCGTTCGTCGCACCGTCGAGCCCGAGATCGAGACTCGCGTCCGCCTTCGCTCCGGTGATGGCGAGCGTCACGTTATGCAGGGAAGCCGCGAAGTCCGCCTTCTCACGCCCCGGTTGGCGGTTATCCTGCTGCGTGAGGTTGAGACGATACCCGGCGCTCCAGCCCGTGCGCTGCCACTGCATCGCCAGGCTGTGGTTCGCGCTGCGCTGGTCGGGCACGTGCGTCGCGGAGAACTCGCCGTTCGCGGGTACCTCTTCGCCAGCCTGCGTCGTCTGCACGAGATCGTAGCTCACGACCGGCAGCCATGACGCCGCCGAGGAGAGCAACGCCAACGGGATCGCGACGCTTCCGGTGTGCATCCGCGTGCGCGTGGTCAAAATGGAAGGAATGTGCGCGAGGTTGTCGCGCGCACTCGAGACGTTCGCCCGCACAGCGACGACGCCGATCTCGCCCTGCAGCCCCACCCCGTCTTCCTCGACGTCCGCTCGCGCGGCGGTCGCGACGCTTCGGTAGAGCGGATCCACACGCTCGTGTTTGAGCGTCACCGCAAGGTTGGTGGTGGTCGAGCCTGTGAGACGCCTGCCGCGCAGCACGTTGTACGTGGCGTCGACGTAACGAGCATTCCGCGCAGCGCGGATCACCCCGACGAGTGATGTGCCCTGCGCGAGCAGCGAGTCCTCGCGCAGATCCGAGCGGCTGCGGCTCAGACCTGCCTCCACATGCAGGCGACTGGCGGGACCGCCCACGATCACCCGCACCGCACTTCCCTCGCTCTCCTCCGCGTCGTTGATCACGCCCTGGTTGAATCCGGCGCGAGGAAGGACAGCACCATCGAGCAGCGTACCCTCGAGCTGAATGAGTCCCGGGCGGCGTGGAACGATGTCGAGCGCGAGCGAGCCTCCGAGTGTTCGATTGTCCGGTTGCGCCAAACCTGACGCGTTCGACCATCCCACGATGGAGTTGCCGTTGAGCGCGACGAACGACAGCGTCGCGCGCTCGCCCACGCGCGCCGACGCGCCTACACCACGACTGCCGAACGCGCTCGCGAGGTGGCGTTGCTGTCCGAACGACTGGTGCCCGAGCATCACCCCCAGCCCGCGCCGCTCGACGCCTATCTGGTAATCCGCGAGGTCGAACTTCGGCGCCGCACTCGCGAGCTCCGCGAAGCGGAGCGCTTCCTGTCGGTTCGACGTCGCGAGCAGGTTGACCTGGGACCTGAGCGCGAAGGCGTGCCCGCGGTGCACCGTCTGCAGCCCGGTATTCACGACGAGGTCCTGGTAGTCGGCACGCGGCGGCGCGTCCACGGCCGCCGCATGGCCCTCCGCGACCTGCCCCTTGAGGTTGAACGTCAGGCGCGGAAGGACATCGGCCTGCTCATAGCCGGCCCGCGTGAGCACGCGAAGCGGGAATCGGGCGACCTCGGTCCACTGCTGATCCGCCGCGACGACGTAGACCGCGACCTGCTGTTCGCCCGCCGGCAGTGGCAGCAGCTGCGGCTGGTACCGGAGAGTGTCGCCAGTTACGCGAAAGAGCGCCGAGAGGTCGTTCGATCCGACGACGACGGCGATGCGGCTGCCGGTCGGGAGCGAGTCGCCGGCGACGCGAAGCTCGATGACCTGCCGCGGCGCGACCCATTTCGTGGTGTCGAACGCCGCGGTCACGATCGTGGTAGTCTGGCCGGGGAGCCGCGCCGAGACGCTCAGGACCGCGACGGCGACAAACCGGATTGTGTGTTTGAACTGATCCATCCTGCTCGCTCACCGTGTGGCGGAGACGAGGGGAGGATCGCGCTTGGCGGGGAATCGGGCGTGAGCCGGGCCGTGAGCCGGTCGTTAAGTGACCCTGAGTCATTCCGAGCGGAGCCCGCGCGTAGCGCCGGCGGAGGCGAGGAATCGCACTCGTCCTGGCTGGGAGGCCCCTCGAACCGGGATGACGGCGATTCCTCGCCTCCGGCGCTTCGCGCCTCCGCTCGGAATGACACAGTTCTGCGATTCCTCGACTTCGGCGCTACGCTCGGAATGTCGACTACTCCGGCTTCGCCTCCCGCATCACGCGCACGAAGCGCGGATCGGTTCTCACCGCGTCGAAGTCCGGCGCGAGGCAGTAGAACCACAACCATGCACCGCGCGGCCGCGCACGTTCCAGCAGTTGCAGCGCCTCATCGCGCCGACCCACCACCAGCAACGCGCTGGCGATGAAGCGCGCATCCGTCGGCGACGGCGCGCTCGGATCCATGATCTCCGACAGCGCGCGATCCACCTCGAGCTCCGCGCGGACCTGGGACCCACTCTTCGCGAGCGCGATCGCCAGCACCGAGTGCGGCGGAATCGAGTACCCCTCCTCCACGCGAACCGCAGTCTCGGCGTCCTCGAGACCGCCCGTCACATCGCCCTCAGCCACGCGAAGCAGTGCGCGAGCGCTCAGCGCGTACGACGCTCCCGGATCCACCACCAGCGCGCTGTCGTAGAGCCGTCTCGCGACCTTCGGCGCGCCACGCTTCCACTCGATCGACGCCATCGCCACGTACGGCAGCGATCGATCGGGCTCGAGGAGCAGCGTTCGCCGGAACGCCGCCATCGCCGGTTCCCAGTTGCCGAGCGCCTCGTGGACCTGGGCGTACTGGTGGATCGCCTCGACGTTTCGCGGATCGAGCGCGATCGCGCGCTCGAACGCCTCAGCGGCGCCGCGCATGCGCACCGGGTCCACGCGCTCGAGCAGATACGCACGCGCCATCCAGGCATCCGCCGACAGCGAGTCGAGCTCCAGTGCGGTCTGGACGAGTTGAAGCCCTTCGCGTACGAGCTCCTCGCTCGACCTGCCGTGTGCCCACCCCCAGTCGATCAGAACCGCATACCCATAGGCAATACGCGCGCGGGCGGCGGCGAACTGCGGATCGCGCGCCATCGCGAGCCGATACTGCGCGATGGCCTGCTCGACGGTAGGCGGCGTGCGGCGCGCGATATAATAGTTGCCACGCAGGTAATGCTCGTACGCCTGCGCATCCGCGGTCGGCGCGCGACGCGGCAGCGCCAGCTGGGACGTGGTCAGCCGACTACCGATCCTGGACGCAACGTCCCGCGCAATGCGGTCGTGCAGCGATGGGAGCGCCGCGGTCGCGGCGTCGAAATCGTCGCTCCAGACCTGAAAGCCGTCGGCCGTTTTCGTGAGGCGGATACCGACCTTGAAGCGCTGATCGACACGCCGGACGTTGCCCTCGACGAGATAGTCGACGCGGAGTGTCTTGCCCAGCTCCACCGGATCGATGACGCCCGCGGCGCGCACGGTCCGCACGGCGCCGCGACTCTTGATGCGAAGATCGCTGAACCGCGCCAGGCTCGCGTTGATCTCCTCGGCCAGCCCCGACGCGAGATACGCATCGAGCGTGTCGCGGCTGAGGAGCTCCAGATCCAGCACCGCGATGCGAGGTGCCGAGTCGGGATCCACCGCGGCGCGACGCGCCGAGGTCACCAGCGCCGGGCGAACCAGTGGCACTGACGCCGCAACCAAAGCAACCACCGCCGCGCCGGCCGCCGTCGCGCCGATCCAGTGTCGATGACGGCGGACGGTCGGTGCCAACTTCCACACGCCCTGCCTGTCGAGCGTCAACGCGCCGCTCTCCGCCAGCTTGGACACGAGGGCGGTGACATCGGCTGGATTGCCGGCCGTCTCGTCGAACAGCCGTTGCGCCAGCGCGTCACGGCTGGTGGGCGCGACGTCCAGCATGGAGTCCACGAGCGACCCGACATCTTCCTGCGACAACGGCGCGAGCTTGTACCGCCGAACGCCGGCGCGCTCACCGATGTCGGACGCCGTCCCGGCGTCGGACGCGACGTCGGGTCGGAGTGTCAACACTATCATCGTGCCTCGCGGAACCTCGGCGAGCATCGCCAGAACGAGACGCTGACTCTCCGGGTCGGCGCGCCCGAAGTCGTCCACGATGAGAAGGATGGGAGCCCTGGAGCCAACCACTCGCAGAACGTCGCGGACCGACGCTTCGATGCGATCCGCCTTCCCGCTTGGCTCCGCGAGGTGAGGAAACCGCTCGCGCACCCCGGGCAGAACGCTCGAGAGCTCGGCCAGCGCCCTGGCCGGCGCGTCCTCGATGGCTGATCCGCTCGTGAGGGCGCTCATCAATCGGCGAAGGGTGGACCACGAGCGCTCGTCGTCCGCATCTCCCGCACGGGTCTCGAGAATCAGCGTTGGCTGTCCGCTCGCGCGCACGCGTCGCACGAGATCCGTGCACAGCCGCGTCTTCCCCGTCCCTTCTTCCCCTTCGATCGCCGCCGCAGACCCTTCGCCGCGAACACGTGACCACGACTGGGCGAGGGATGCGGCTATCGCGGCGCCGCGCCCGACCAGCTCCGGCGCGAGGATGGCGCCGGAGCCTCGGCGTCGATCGCGGTCGGGAGCCGTCGCTCGGCTGATTTGATCGCCGAGGCGGATGAATTCCGCCGATGGCGCGAGATCGAGGTCGTCGCGCACGCGCGCCAGGAACGCGGCGTGGACGGAGCACGCCTCGTCCGCGTCGCCACGACGATTGAGCGAGTCGACGAGCCGAACGTGCGCGCTATCGTCGTACGGGAAATGCTCGGCCCACCGCCTCGCCCAGTGTGCCTCCTGATCGACCCGCGACTCGGAGCGTGCCTGGTCGACGAGTCGCGCGAACGCAGCGACCGTCGCTCGTCGGAGCGCCTCCCGCTCTCGCTCGAGCCACGACCGGTACGTATCCCCGCCCGCATCCTCGGCGCCGCGAAGAAAGTCACCGCCCCAGCATCCCACTGCGTCAGCCGGCCGGCCGTCGGCGATGTCGCGCTCGAGACGCGAGGCGTCGACATCGATCACCCCATCCGCGACGCGCACCTGCTCGTTCGTAACCTCGATCGCGTTGTCGAGCGCACGACGAAGTTGGTGGAGCGCGTGCCGGAGCGACTGGCGCGCCTTGTCCTCGTCGCGCTCACCCCAGAGCAGCGTCGCCAGCTCGTCGCGCGACACGGCCTTCGGAGCGCGCCGAGCGACGTACGTGAGGAGGACGAGCTCCTTGCGGCGGCCCGCGAGTACGTGGCCGGCCGGACCCACGAGGCGCAACTCGCCGAGCGTGAAGAGCGAGAACGAAGGGGACGTGGAAAGCACCAGGAATGCGGGTTAACGCCCGACTCACGCTCTGACTCACGCCGGGTTCCGGGCTCCAGCGCATCCTGCTCCGCGAACATGCAGCGCGGGCACCAACGATCGCAATGGCGACGGCGAGTGCCTGACCAACCCGAACGTCAGGAGGCGTCATGTACCGCAAGCTTCTCTCGCTGGTCGTGTGTGCAGGGGCCGCGATCGTTTTCGCCGCGGCCGGAAAGCCCGCGACGGTCGCCGCTGCGCCGACGGCACTGTCGACAAAGGCGGCCGAGTCGTACTGGAGGTGCCCGGCGGGCTACACGTTCGAGGTGTCGGGAAGTGCCGTGCGCTGCAAGAAGCCGTCGTGGACGGAGACCAAGCCGTTCATGGCGTGCGGATTCCCGACCGCGAACCTCAAGCTCGACCTGGTGGGTCAGACCGACATGTGCGCGGGTGACATCGGCGCGACGGTAACGATCGAGCCGCAGTGCTATCCGGCGGACGTGGTGAACGGCTTCACGAAGCGCCGCGTGTCCGGAAAGGACTTCTGCGGCAAGCCGCATCCCGCGGAGGTCATCGCGCCAAATCAGCACGTGGTGCTCTAGGCGTCACCTTCGGGCGCCGAGAAAGGCCCGCACCCAACGGTGCGGGCCCGCTGACCGCTACGGCGCCACCTTGAGCCACTCCACCTTCGTCTCGTTCTGCTGCGCCCACCGAACGTTCCATTCATCCTCGAACAGGATGAGCGGATTGCCCTTCGCGTCGTACAGGCGCATGCGCCCCCGCTGGGTCGCGACGCGATCGATCTCGCTCTCCGGGCCCGTCACCCAGCGCGGGTGGCGGAAGGGAATGCGCTCGAACTTGACCGGCGCGCCGTACTCGTGCTCGAGCCGATATTGCATGACGTCGAATTGCAGCATCCCCACCGCGCCGACGATGGGGATCGGACCGGCCTCGCTCTCCGAGTAGAACACCTGCGCGGCCCCTTCCTCCGTCAGCTCGCGCAGCCCCGTGTCGAACTGCTTGCGGCGCATCGCGTCCTTCGGCACCACGCGCGCGAAGTGCTCGGGCGCAAAGCGCGGAATGTCCGCGAATTCCAGGTCGCCGTCGTTCGACAGCGAGTCGCCGATGCGCAGGTTGCCCCGATCCATGATGCCGATGACGTCACCCGGCCACGCTTCCTCGACGGCCGACCGCTCGCGCGCCATGAACTGCTGCGGCGAGGCGAGCCGGATCATCTTGCCCGTCCGCACGTGACGCACCTGCATCCCCGCCTCGAACTTCCCCGAGCAGACGCGTACGAACGCGATGCGGTCGCGATGCTTGGGGTCCATGTTTGCCTGGATCTTGAACACGAAGCCGGTGAACGCGGAGTCGGTGGGCACGACCGGCCCGATCGTCGACTCCCGCGCCGTCGGCGCCGGCGCGAGCTCGAGGAACTCCCGCAGAAACGGCTCGACGCCGAAGTTCGTCAGCGCACTCCCGAAGAACACCGGCGTTAGGCGCTCGGCCAGCACTTCCTCTTGGCTGAACGGGTGACCGGCCTCGTCCAGCAGCATCACGTCGTGGGCGAGCTGCTCGTGGGCCGCATCGCCGAGGAGCGCCTTGAGCTCCGGGCTCTCGAGCGAGCCGACGCGCGTGATCGCCTCGCGCGCGCCGTGGGTCTCGTCCCGCTCGAACAGGTGGATCTCCTTCCTCCGGCGATCGTACACGCCGACGAACGCGCCGTCGCGGAAGATCGGCCACGTCACCGGGCAGCAGGCAATGCCAAGGTCGGCCTCGACGTCGCTGATCAGCTTGAGCGGATCCTCGCCGGCGCGATCGCACTTGTTGACGAACGTGAAGATCGGCGTCCGGCGACGCTTGCAGACCTCGAAGAGCTGTCGGGTCCGCTCCTCGACGCCGCGCCGGTTGTCGAGCAGCATGACGGCGCTGTCCGCCGCCACGAGCGTGCGATACGTGTCCTCGGAGAAGTCTTCGTGGCCAGGCGTGTCGAGCAGGTTGATCTGATAGCCGTCGTATTCGAACTGCATCACGCTGGACGTGACGGAGATCCCGCGCTCCTGCTCGAGCGCCATCCAGTCACTGGCGGCATGCCGCTGGGCCCGGCGCGCCTTGACGGCGCCGGCGAGATGGATGGCCCCGCCATAGAGGAGCAGCTTCTCGGTCAGCGTGGTCTTGCCGGCGTCGGGATGGCTGATGATCGCGAACGTCCGGCGACGACGAATCGCGGCCGCCAGGGCGTGGGCGTCGGCGGTGGACTGCGTGGTGTTGACTGGAGACTCCAAGTATCGGCTCGGTTCGAGGTCGAGCCCTGAAAAATAGCGTCCCAGCTCAGCTTTTGGCCGCCGTGGGGGACAGTTGGGTGCTGTTGGGGTCAGAGTCCAAGGGAACCATTTGGTTGCGGCAACCAAATGGTTCCCTTGGACTCTGACCCCAACAGCACCCAACTGTCCCCAAACTCGTCCAAATCGACCGGGACTGATGACGCCGGCGCGTTAGGCACGCGAGCCCTGACGAGGAAGCAAGCTCCGGGAACTCCGGAGCCTGGCGCTCGGCGCAACGGGCACGGACATCCGCCTTAAACATCTGCCGCGTCACGAGATATGCGCTATTCCTCGACACAGGCTCGAGGATTGGCCTGACGCTTGCCTTACCAAACCGAAGCGTGGAGTCGAGGTGGAACACCAGAACGACGGACACTAATGCGCGTCTCATTCAAGCGGGTCATCGACACGGTCACACTGGGATCGGATCGCCCGATTCGGCGGCTGCTGGCCTATTACCTCATTCTCGGAGGCGTGGTTGCCGCCCTGCTCTATTTCGTTCCCGTCGTTCAGCAACTCTTCTCCGGGGAACGGCTCGAGGAGCTGACACAGGCGCCCCAGGTTCTGGAAGACGGGCTGACGGGCGGACAGTTCCGCGCACCCGCCCTCGAGCTTCCCTCCAGCGTCAAGCTCGCGATCACGACGGCCCTGAGCCTCGTCGCGACGCTCGCGCTCATGCTTCCCGTGACGTGGGTGTACATGTCGGCGCGCCGGACGAAGCGGCACAATCAGGCCGTCGCCGAGACGCTGATCATCCTGCCGATCGTCGTCGCCGCCATCGTCCTGATCGTGCGCAACAGCCTGGCGCTGGCGTTCAGCCTCGCAGGCGTCGTCGCGGCGGTGCGGTTTCGAACCACGCTGCGCGACACACGGGACACGGTCTTCATCTTCCTCGCCATCGGCGTCGGATTCGCCGCCGGCGTGCAGGTGATCACGGTCGGCGCCATCGCGTCGGTGATCTTCAATCTCGTCCTGCTGTTCACCTGGCGATACGAGTTCGGCCGCAACGCACTCGAGCCGACGGCCGGATCGCAGACCTGGGCCGAGCCGCTCAAGCTCCTCGCCGACAACGGGAACGGCAACGGGAGCGGGGGCGTTCACGACCGCGACCTCGTGCTCGCGCTGACGCCGCAGAAGGTCGATGCGCTGGCCGACCGCTTCAATCGCGTCAGGGAGATCGTCGGCACGAAGAAAAAGAAACCGCGCTACAATGCGCTCGTGTCCCTCACCACCGACGATCCGGCGACGATACAGCCCCTGGCCGAAGCGACGCTCGACCGATTCACGAAACGCTGGAAGCTCGATGAACTGGTGACCAACCAGGGGAAACCGTCCGAGCTGGCTTATCTCGTCAAGCTCCGCAAGTCCACGCCGGGCGACACGCTCATGGCCGAGATCCGGACCCTGCTCGGCGAAAAGCTGCTGGCCTGTGACCTCGAGCTCAGCGACGCGCTGGAAGAAGAGGCCGCGGAAGCGCTGTCGGGACAGGAGGCCTAGTGCGCCGCGGAGCCTGCTCCGCGGCAGCGCTGGCGGCGTGCGTGGCGTTCGCCGCGTGTCGTCCCGCGGATGCGGCGAGGGCTCGCCGGTTCGACACTGCGGAGCTCGCGAAGCGTGAGCAGCGCCTCGAGCTGGCGTTAGGCACCGTGGACACCTCGGTCGTCGATACCACATCGTCGCGGGATTCGACGGGGTCGGGGGATACCGTGATGTCCGGCGCCAGCTCGACCACGTCCCCCGCCGACGTTCCCGAAGGGAAAGGCGACGGCAAGGACAAAGACAAGGACAAGGACAAGGACGACGAGAAGGACGCGCGGTCTGCGGGCGACAGCGCGGACGACGACGGTGTGCTCGCACGCTGGGTCCTGCCGCGCGACCTCGATGAGATCTCGGGCATGACGCTGACGAGCACCGGGCGTCTTCTCGCCCATGGTGACGAGCGTGCACAGGTGTCGGCGATCGACTACCGCCGCGGCGTCATCACGAAGCAGTTCGTCGTCGGTCGGCCGACCGTCACCGGGGACATCGAGGGGATCGCGGCCGTGCACGACGCCGTGTTCCTGCTCGCCAGCAACGGCACGCTCTACGAGTTCCGCGAGGGCGAGAACGGACAGCGCGTCGGCTACATCACCGCGGACACGCATCTCGGAAAGGAGTGCGAGTTCGAGGGTCTCGCGTTCGACCCATCGATCAACTCCCTGCTGCTCGCCTGCAAGAAGGTCGAGCTCGAGCAGATGCGCGACTCGATGGTGATCTACCGGTGGAAGCTCCAGAGCGGTGGTCAGCGGCTCTCGATGCTGGCCGTCCCGCTCACGCGCATTCTCGCGGCGATCGGCGAGAAGGAGCTGCACCCGTCGGACATCACCGTCGACCCAAATACCGGCCACTACGTGATCGTCGCGTCGATCGAACGGGCGCTGGTCGAGATCACGCCCGCCGGTGAGGTCGTGTCGGCACGCAAGCTCGGGAGGCAGCATAATCAGCCTGAGTCCATCGCCATCACGAAGGACGGCATTCTGATCATCGGCGACGAGGCTGGACGCCGGCCGGCGGTGATCACGCTGTACCGGTGGCCTCGGTGATGTCACGTGCCTGGTCTGCACCCGTCATCGGGCTGACGCTCGGCAGCCTCGCCGCCGCGTTCTCGCCGCGCGACGTCGCGGCGCAGAAAGCGCCGCCCCGTGTCGTGAGTCGCGACACCGTCACGCTCGCCGCCGGCTCGCACTACGACGCCGGCGCGTTCAAGCGGTTCTTCCTCGGCGATACGTATCGCGACTACTGGGAGCAGCCGGTTCGCGTGCCCGAGCTGAACCTGCGCACGTACGCCGGCGGGCTCAAGCCGCTCAAGGAAGGTGGCGGTATGCAGACGAAGAATCTGCGGCTGGGCGCGGTGGATGGGTCGGAGTACGTGTTCCGTCCGGTGAACAAGGTCGGGATCAGCACGCCGGGCCGATTCAAGGGCTCGTTCCTCGATGCGGTGTTCCGCGATCAGATCAGCGCGCTGTTTCCGGCGGCGGGTGTAGTCGCGGCGCCGATCGTCGCGGCCGCCGGTGTCCTGCATGCCACGCCGCAGTTCACCGCGACGCCTAACGATACACTGCTCGGCAAGTATCGCGAGGATTTCGTCGGGAAGCTCGCGACGATCGAGCAATACCCGACGAAGCCGGAAGACGCGCCAGGCTTCGCGGGCGCCGTCGACGTCATCGGCAGCAACGTGCTGCTGCCGATCCTCGACAGCATCCCCGCCCGACTGGTGGACGACCGATCGTTCCTTGCCGCGCGGCTCACCGACATGCTCATCGCCGACAACGACCGGCATCCCGGCAACTGGAAGTGGGCCCGCTTCGGACCGAGCGAGACCGCGCTCTACGTCGCGGTACCGCGCGATCGGGACCACGCCTTCCACAATTACGATGGCCTGCTCGCACGGCTCGCATCACACTTCGAGAACAGCCTGACGACGTTCGAGGGCAAATACCCGAGCATCGCGTCGCTCTCCGGCAACTCTCGTGAAATGGATCGGCGGCTGCTCGCCGGGGTCGAGAAACCGGTGTACGACTCGATCGCGGCGGCCCTCGAGGCGCGCATCACCGACGTGGTGATCGACTCCGCCG
>Ga0207674_10006618_pt1 | contig 13617 bp, 9 predicted proteins | sample KBSCornC72_FD_184303 | JGI IMG/M metagenome (GOLD analysis project Ga0207674, IMG submission 184303) | Corn rhizosphere microbial communities from Kellogg Biological Station, Michigan, USA - KBS Corn C7-2 (SPAdes) (version 2) | ecosystem: Host-associated > Plants > Roots > Rhizosphere > Soil ... | reverse complement strand
GACGCCGACGCCTTCGTGCGCGAGCGGTTGATGCCGCCGTTCGCAGCGGAGGTGGACGGCGACGCCGACCCGCTCGTCGTCATCGCGACCGACGGCGAGCTGTACGGCCACCACCAGCCGTTCCGCGAGCAGTTCCTGGCGAGGCTCGTCGGGAGGACGGCGCCGGCGGCTCGCCCGTATGCCACACCCGCACTTGCGGACGCCATCCGCGCGGCCGAGTCCCGGGGTCTCCCGACAGTCGCGTTGCGCGAGCGGACATCGTGGAGTTGCCACCACGGGGTCGCTCGCTGGATGGCCGACTGTCCGTGCGTCGCCGACGGTTCGTGGAAGACACCGTTACGTGCCTCGTTCGAGCGCCTGGCCGGTGGCATCGACACGGTGACGGCCGATCTCGCTGCCTCGTTGCCATTGACGCCGGACCCCTGGCAAGCCCGCGACGCCTACGTCGACGTCGTCATCGGCGCCACGTCGACCGAGGCCTTCACCGCAGAGGTCCTCGGGGCACGGGCCGATCCGGCTTCGGGTCGCCTCCTGATCGACCTCATGGACGCGCAGCGCTGGCGTCTGGCGATGTTCGCCAGCTGCGCTTGGTTCTGGGAGATCGCCGACCGCATCGAGACGGCCAGCGCGTTGCGTGCGGCGATCCGGGCCGCGAGGCTGATCGATGCGATCAGCGATGGGGATCTCGAGCGGCGGTTGCTGGACGACCTGCGGCTGGTCGAAGGCGAGACGGGCGATGGCGCCGCGCTCGCAGTGTCCGCGCTCGAGGCGGTCGGGGCAGCGCCGCCGGACCTGTCCCGCTCCGAGAATCCGTCAGCCCGCGGCCTGCGCGCCACGGGCTGACAGGGGTCCGGATTGCTATAGTCGTCTGGCCACCGAGGATATTTGGACTACCTGGCTATGTCAATGGAACCCGCCAGTCCTTCGTCGACCACAGCGTCCGTGGCTGCCGGCGGCGGCCTCGACGTCGAGCGCGACTCGGACGTCCCGATCTCGACCCAGATCTTCTGGCAGCTCGCCTACCAGATCGATTCGGGCCGCCTGCTGCCCGGTTCCCGGTTGCCGCCGGTCCGTGAGCTCGGTGCCGCCCTCCGCGTGAACCCGAACACCATCCGCGCGGTCTACCGTCGCCTTGCCGATGGCGGCTTCGTCACGAGCCGTCACGGAGCCGGGACGCACGTCGCGGACCGTCCGCCCCAGCGACGCGGCAATGAGGCGCTCGCTGGGATCGTCGCCGAGCTGCTTCGTCGCGCCTCCCACGCCGGCTTCACCGCTGACGAGGTCGCCGCCGCGACGTTCGCCGCTGCCACGGAGCGCAAGCGACCCGGGCCACTCGTCCGCGTCCTCTTCGCCGAATGCACGAACGCCGATGCCGGCTATGACGCGGAGCGCCTCGTCGACGCGTTCCCCGGCATGATCGAGGCCGAGGGCGCGCTCATCGACGACCTGCCCGAGCGTCTCGACAAGTTCCACTACGACCTCGTCGCGACGACGACGTTCCACGCCGACGAGGCGCAGGTCCTCGCCGCCGGCCGCCTGCCGGTCGTGGCGATGCTGGTCGGACCGGGCTACCTCGAGCTCGTCCATGAGATCGCGGGTCTCCGACCGGGATCGCGGGTCGGCCTCGTGTGCGCGAACGAGCGCGGCGCCGAGAACATCCTCGAGACGCTCCAGCTCTCCGGTACGTCGGGCGTCGAGATCGTGCCTGCGTTGATCGGCGAGACCGATGAGCTGCGCGTGGTCGACGAAACGGCCGACCTGATCCTCATGTCACGGGAGGCGCTTGCCGCTGGTCTCGATCGCCAGATGCACGACGAGGATCGCATCCGGCAGTGGTCGTACGAGTTCGACCCGGCGGGACTCGAGCTGCTGCGACGCGCGATCGAGCACGTGGCCGCCGAGCGGCCGACCGAGGCGACGGCCGTCTGACGACGCTCACCGGCGCGTGCCATCCTTCGTCGATGGACGCCGCCGCGGACCCGGACCTCTACGGTTCGCGCGCCACCCACGGTTCGCGCGACTTCCACGTCCGCAGGACCGCCCGCGAGCGGTACGCCATCGAGGACGCGCTCCTCGGGATCCGCGGCGACCTGGCCGTCGCCGACCTTGCTGCGATCCGGGTCGTCGCCCAGCGGATGAACGATGCCAGGCCGCCGGAGGCCGCGGGTATCACCGCGGGTGAGATCGGCGCACTCGGACTGCTTCACGAGATCGGTCACCTGCTGATCGCCCGCCAGGCATCCCGCGGCGAGCCGAACATGGCGACAGCGATGCGCGACGTGCGGCGGCGCCTCCACGACGACCTCGATCGTCTGCTCGATCGGTACGGCGCGGCATTCCCGGGGTCTGGCCCTGACCCCGAGCCGCGACCCATCCAGCTCGAGGAGATGCTCCTCACGAGGCTCACGAACGAGAACCCGGCGATCGGGCCGCTGCGCGAGCTCGTCGACGACCGGATCCTTGGCGAAGGGACGCGCTACGACGATGCGATCGCAGGCCTCGAGGAGGTCTTCGCCGAGGGTGAGCCGCTCGACATCGGCGACGGGACGCAGGCGTCGCTCGTCGAGCTGCTGCGGACGCCGGCCCGGCAGGCGCCGACGTCGCTCGCCGGGCAGTTGCGCTACGTACGCGACCACTGGGGACGTCTTCTCGGCCCCGAGCTCGATGCGCTCATCGGCCGCCTGGACATCGCGATCGGGATCCTGGCGGAGGAGGAGCACGCACTCCACCAGCGATTCGGTGGCCCATCCGACGGGCGTGAGGTGCATGCCCCGACGTTCCGTGGCCTCGCTGATGAGCCGGAGCGGTTCTCGGTCGACTCGGCCTGGATGCCCCGGTTGGTGCTGATCGCGAAGAGCACCTACGTCTGGCTCGACCAGTTGTCGCGCCAGTTCGGTCGCGACATCCGGACGCTGGACGCCGTGCCGGACGAGGCCTTGGACATGCTCGCGTCGTGGGGCGTGACGGGTCTCTGGCTGATCGGGCTCTGGGAACGCTCGGTCGCGTCCGAGCGGATCAAGCGGATGCGGGGCAACCCCGACGCCGTCGCATCGGCCTATTCGCTCGACGACTACCGGATCGCCGACGACCTCGGCGGCGAGGACGCGTACGGCAACCTCAGGGACCGGGCATGGTCGCGCGGCATCCGCCTGGCAAGCGACATGGTCCCCAACCACATGGGCATCGATTCGCGCTGGGTGATCGATCACCCGGAGTGGTTCCTGTCGCTCCCCCACCCGCCCTATCCCTCGTACAGCTTCACGGGACCCGACCTCGCGCCTGATGAGCACGCCGGGATCGTCCTCGAGGACCACTACTGGAACGACAGCGACGCTGCCGTCGTGTTCAAGCGCTTCGACCGCGGGAGCGGCGCGGAGCAGTTCATCTACCACGGCAACGACGGGACGAGCTTTCCCTGGAACGACACGGCGCAGCTCGACTTCCTGAAGGCGGAGGTCCGCGAACAGGTCATCCGGACGATCCTCGATGTCGCGCGCCGGTTCCCGGTGATCCGCTTCGACGCGGCGATGGTGTTGGCGAAGCGCCATGTGCGGCGGCTGTGGTGGCCCGAACCCGGCGCCGGCGACGGCATCCCGTCCCGAGCCGAGCACGCGATGAGCCAGGCCGAGTTCGACGCGCGGATGCCGGTCGAGTTCTGGCGCGAGGTGGTCGATCGCGTCGCCGCGGAGGTGCCCGACACCCTGCTACTGGCTGAGGCGTTCTGGATGCTCGAGGGTTACTTCGTCCGCACGCTCGGCATGCACCGCGTCTACAACAGCGCGTTCATGCACATGCTCCGCGACGAGAACGGCGCGGGCTACCGGAAGCTGATGCGCGACACGCTCGAGTTCGATCCCGAGATCCTCAAGCGCTACGTCAACTTCATGAGCAACCCCGACGAGAAGACGGCGCTCGAGCAGTTCGGCAAGGGAGAGAAGTATTTCGGGGTCGCGACGGTCATGGCGACGATGCCCGGCCTGCCGATGCTCGGTCACGGTCAGGTCGAGGGCTACCGCGAGAAGTACGGGATGGAGTTCCGGCGCGCGACGCTCGACGAGCACGCCGACGCGTGGCTTTTGGAGCGCCACCAGCGCGAGATCTTCCCATTGCTCCACCGACGGGCCTGGTTCGCCGAGGTCCACGACTTCCTGCTGTTCGACTTCCACACCGATGGCGGCGGCGTCGACGAGAACGTGCTCGCCTATTCGAACGGCAATGGGCCGACGCGGTCGCTCGTCGTGTTCCACGATCGGTTCGGGTCCACCGCGGGGACGATCCGCGAGTCGGCGGCGTACGCGCGCAAGTCGGCGAGCGGCACGAAGCGGCTCGTCCGGCGTTCCCTCGCCGAGGGTCTCGGGCTGCCCGACGACCCAGGGATGTTCGTGACGTTCCGGGACGCTCGCACGGGTCTCGCGTACCTGCGCTCGTGTCGTGACATCCACGAGCGGGGTTTGTGGTTGACGCTGGACGCCTACCAGGGCCACGTGTTCTGGGAGTTCCGCGAGTTGCGCGAGGGGGTGTCCGGGCAGTGGCGTCGCCTGGCGGAGCGTTTGGGTGGCCGCGGCGTTGTCTCCCTGGACGATGCGCTGATCGAGCTGCAGCTCGAGCCCGTGCATGCGCCGTTGCGGGCGCTGTTCGACGATGGGCATGTGGCCGCCGTCCTCGACGGGACCGCGGCGGACCGTGATCTCGACGCGCTCGAGGACCGGCTGGCCGCGCTCCTGGCTGCCATCGCGAACGCGACGGCCGTCGCCGGCGATGCGATCACCACGGCCGCCCGGATCCGCGATGAGGCCGCCGCAGCGTACGCCGATGCCGCCGGTCCACTCTCGCGGGAGGACCGCGCGGCCCTCCTCGGCTGGCTCGTGCTGTCGCGGATCGGAGAGCTGGCACCTGGTGCCGACATGGCCGCGACGAGCCTCGCCTGGTACGACGAGCTGCGGATGGCCCCGGTCATCGCCGCCGGGTTCCGCTCCGCCGGCGTCGACGAGGCTGCGTCCTGGTGGGTCGCCGACCAGGTCCGCGTCCTCCTCGCGCTGCCACGGCCGTCGGGCATCCGCGGGCGCGGCCGGAACGGGGACCTGCGACTGATCGAGGCATGGCTGACACGGGACACCGTGCGCGCCGCGATGGGCGTCAACACCTGGGAAGGCGTCGAGTGGCTCGACCGCGACCGGTTCGCGAACCTGCTGCGTTGGGCCGCCCGCCTCGATGCCATCGAGAAGGGCGGACGCCCGAACCAGAAGGTGGTCGACCGTCTCACCACAGCGGCCGAGGCAGCCGGATATCGGATCGATGCGCTCCTCGCGTCGCTCGCGCCGCCGCGACCGACGGCCTCGGTGCCGCCTGCGGAACCGCCCGACCCGCCGGCGAAGGCCTAGGTACGGCTTCGGGGCATCACCCGAGTCGGATGATGCCGGACCGTGCGAAGTCCCCCAGCATTCGCGTATGGTGCCGCGTGCCCCGTTGACGCGTTCGCGTCCGGGACGCGCCTTGATGTCTGGAGGGAACTAGGTGGTGAGCTTGCGACGCCGACTGGCTGGTCGCTCGGGTCTCCCGCTCTTGCTCGGCCTGCCGGTACTGCTGGCCGGCTGTACGTCCATCGCAGGACCGACGACGACGTTCGGCGACATCTTCTGGTCGTTCGTCGCGTTCTTCTTCTGGTTCATGGCGATCTGGATCTTCATCACGATCTTCGGCGACATCTTCCGCCGGAACGATCTGACCGGTGGCATGAAGGCCGTCTGGATCATCGCGCTGTGCATCCTGCCGTTCCTCGGCGCGATCATCTACATGGTCGCGCGACCGAAGATGACCCCCCAGGATCTGCAGATGATCACGCAGGCCGAGGCGGCCCAGAAGGCAGCCGCGGCAGTGTCGCCGGCGGACGAGCTCGCGAAGCTCCAGCAGCTTCGTGCGGCGAATGTCATCAGCGAGGAAGAGTTCCAGGCGCTGAAGGCCAAGACGCTCGCCTGACCCACTTCGCGTACGCGCACTCGACGGGGCCGGCCGAAAGGTCGGCCCCGTCCTCATGTGTGGTGGGTCAGTCGAACAGCGCCCGGCGCAACACCGAGGTCGGCGGCGCCCCGTGGCTGATGACGGCTTCGAGGTGGTCGCGATAACGGAAGCCGGGAGTGTCCCCAAGGCCACCGGGTAGGGCGCCAGGCCGGATCGAGGCAGGGTCCGCCCCGGCGGCCGATGCCGCCCGCCGGCGAGCTTCCAACTCGATGTCCCACATCTCCATCGAGCCGGCGAAATACGTCGAGAGCTGCGTCGACGAGAGCCGCGCTCGGCGGTACTTGTTCCGTGCTTCGGACTCCTCCTGGAAGCCACCGTCGACCATGAGGTCGACCGCCTCCTGCTCGGTCATGCCATCGCAATGGATCCGCGCGTCGATGATCGCGTTCGTCGCCGAGCGCAGGTAGAACTTCCAGTGGTTGAGGAGCAGCGCCGGATCGTCGGACCCGTAACCTGCGTCCATCATCACCTGCGTGACGTAGACGGCCCATCCCTCGTGGAAGAGACCGCTCTGGAAGACGCCACGGGGAAGCGTCGCTGTCCGGTTGGCGTAGACGCCCTGGAGGTAGTGACCGGGCACCGCCTCATGGATCGTCAGTAGCCGGAGCATCCGGTCGTTGTCCTCTCGCAGGTAGGACTCTCGCTGTTCGGCGGTCCAGTCGTCGGGGATCGGGGTGATCGCGAAGAACGTCGTGAGGCCACGATCGAGCACGCCCGGGGAGATGAGCATCGCGCCCCCGAATGCCCGCAGGAAGGTCGGCGTCCAGCGGATGTCGAGCGGCTCGTCGACGATGCCGATCAGGTCGTGCTCGGTGCAGAACGCCTCGATCCGCTCGTTCTCTGCTCGGCAGAAATCGAGGAGCGCGTCCGCTGGCTGGTGCTCGGCCGCGATCGCGTCGAGGACCCCGCGAACCAGCGGGCCATCCTCGGCCGGTCGCGGCTCGTCGGGCCGCCAGGTCGACCAGAGGTCCCCCGCGAGCCGGACCATCTCACCGCGGACCGCCTCGTACTCCCGCTCCGCGCGCTCGAGGATGTGCTCCGGCGTCAGCGCCTCCGACCGCATCGTGTAGCGCATCTTCCGGGCGAAGAGCTCCCGGCCGAGGCGACCATCGCCGTCGCTCTGGGGCAGAACGACCTCTTGGAGGTGGCGCGTCAGCTCGTCGAGGGCCTCCCGCGCCGTGACCGCCGCCGCCTCGAGTCGCGACCGGAGCGCAGCGACGGCGGGGTCGTCGGAGCCGGCGGCAGCGGCAAGTGCCTCGTCGATCAGGTCGTTCACGCCCGGTAGTTGCTCGATCGCCGTCTCGGTCTGGAGTCGCCCGACCGGCCGCCCTGGCCCGGCGCCGACGATCGTCGCCATGGCCGCGTCCGTGACGACGCTCATCGTCTCGAGACGCGACGCGACGCTGGCCAGCCGGTCGGCGAGTGGCGCGAACTCCCGGGACAATAGGGTGAACAGCCCGTCACCCAGCAGGTACACCCAGGCCACCGGGTCCCAGGTGTCCTCGCGGAGCTCGGTCTCCCCGAACCGCATCGCCTCGAGCTCCCCGAGGATGAGGTCACGATCGATCGTCTCATCCCGGGAGAGGGTGGCCGGGTCGATGTCGCTGAACGCCGCCTCCCAGGCATCGATGAACGCCAGGCTCGCCTCACGAGCCGCCGGCGATCGATCGGGCCATCGGCCATCGCGTCGGTGGTCGCCGATCGCGGTGGCCAGCACCGGCTCGAGCTCGAAGAACGCGTCGAGGAACGCCGTGAACGTGTCGGAGAAAGCGGACATGCCGGGCAGTGTAGGCGCGGACTGTCCTGCGCCGCCGCCGCCGCCCGCTACCATCCGCGGGTGGGCCAGACCTGGGTGAGGCCGGTCACGCTGACCGGTCGGCGCGTCCGTCTCGAGCCGCTCGACGAGCGGCATCTCGACGACCTCGGCCGCGTCGCGGCGGACGACATCGTCTTCCGGTGGATCACCAACAAGCCGATGGACGATGCCGCGCTGCGAGCCTGGTTCGACACCACCCGAGCCACCGCGGACGAGGGGTCCGAGGTCCCGTTCGCGACGATCGACCTCGCCTCCGAGCGGGCGGTCGGGAGCACGCGCTTCATGACGATCGCACCCGAGCATCGACGCCTCGAGATCGGGTGGACGTGGCTGGGCGTCGCGTTCCAGCGGAGCGGCGCGAATCGTGAGGCGAAGTTCCTCCAGCTGACCCACGCGTTCGACACGCTCGGGGCGGAGCGCGTCGAGTTCAAGACCCACGCTCGCAACGTCGCGTCCCGGACCGCGCTGCTCGGCATCGGGGCCACATTCGAGGGCGTCCTGCGCCACCACACGATCATGCCGGACGGGTCGAACCGCGACTCGGCGTTCTACGGCGTGATCGCCCCCGAATGGCCGGCGGTCAAGGCGCGTCTCGAGACCCTCGTCGCGCGATGACGACCCTCGACCGGCCGGTCCGGACCGTCGATTACCACACGGCCGGCGAGCCGTTCCGGATCGTGACCGCCGGCGTCCCCGAGTTGGAGGGCCGGCGCATCCTCGACCGTCGGCGCTGGGCGAAGGAGAACCTCGACGACGTCCGGCGGCTCCTCGTCAACGAGCCGCGCGGTCATGCCGACATGTACGGCTGCTTCGTGACGCCGCCTGACGACGACTGGGCCGACCTCGGTGTCGTGTTCTTCCACAACGAGGGCTACTCGACGGCGTGCGGCCACGGCACGATCGCGCTCGTCACCTGGGCGATCGACTCGGGGCGGATCGCCGTGGAGCCCGGATCGTCAAGAGTCTCCGTGACCGTAGATGTGCCGAGCGGCCGACTTGCCTGCGAAGCACGGCTCGATGACGAGGGCAAGGTCGAGGCCGTCCGCTTCCGGAACGTGCCGTCGTTCGTCCTCGCGCGGGACGTCACGGTCCGCACGTCACGCGGCCCCATCACCGTGGACGTCGCGTACGGCGGCGCCTTCTACGCGACGCTCGAGGCAGCGTCGGTCGGCCTCGGGCTGAACCGCGCCGACCTGCCGCAGCTCATCGCCCTACAGCGCGAGCTCCGGCCTGCGCTCGAGCGGTCGCTCGATGTCGTCCATCCCGCCGAGCGTGATCTCGCCGGGATCTACGGCGTCATCTTCTGGGAGCGCATCGGACCGGCCGAGCAACGCAACGTCGCAGTGTTCGCCAACGGCGAGATCGATCGGTCGCCGTGTGGCTCGGGCACCTCTGCGCGATTGGCCGTGCTCCACGATCGCGGCGAGCTGGCGATCGGTGAGCCGTTCCGGCACCGCTCACTCGTCGACTCGGCGTTCGAGGCGTGGGTCGTCGACGAGGGGCCGGCGGTCGGCCGACATCGATCGGTCATCACCGAGGTCGAGGGGTCTGCCTACCGCACAGGCGAATCGATGTTCTCCCTCGATCCGCGCGACCCCCTCGGGACCGGGTTCCTGCTCCGCTGACCGGCTATGCTCCGGTGACCAGCGGCTGACCACGAGGGGAGCGGAGGACGCGGATGCGGGGCTTCATCATCGGCACGATCGCCACGGCGATCACGTTCGCGATCGTCGCGTACCTGCTGCCGCAGATCGATTACGGCGACAACCTCACCGGCCTGATCATCGTCGCGGTGATCGCGGGCGTCGTGAACGGCGTGATCAAACCGATCATCAAGCTCTTCTCGCTGCCGTTGACGATGATGACGTTCGGCCTGTTCGGGCTCGTCATCAACGCCGGCCTGCTGCTGTTGATCGCATGGGTCTCCAGCCTCGTCGGGATCACGTTCACGGTCGGCGGCTTCCCGACGGACGGTCTGTCCATCGATGCGTTCATCGCCGCGATCATCGGCGGTATCGCCATCTCCATCGTCGGCGCCATCGTCGGGATGGCGATCCACGACTGACGTCTGAAACCTCTCCAGCGACGAGCCTGCGAGCCGCAGCGCGCCGGTACGGGACGCCGGCATTCGTCACGGATCTCGCGACACTCGGCGCGGCATGTCGTGACGTCGTCACCGCCTTTCCCGACCCCGTCCTCCGCCAGTACTCCGTAAAGGCGAACGACGTCCCAGCGGTGATCGCGGCCGTCACGACGAACGGTTTCGGGGCGAACGTCGTGTCACGCGGCGAGTGGGCGCAGGCGAGCCGCGCCGGCGTTCCCAACGAGCGGACGACGCTCGAAGGCGTCGGCAAGACCACCGCGGATCTGGCTGCCGCCGCGCGGGCGGCTGCCGACGACCGACCGCTACGTTGGATCGCCATCGAGTCGCCCGAGGAGGCCGCGGCACTCGCCGACGAAGCGGCCAGGATCGGGGCGCCACCGCTTGACGTGCTTTACCGGCTCAACCCGGACGTCGCGCCCGAGACACTGACCGGCCTGGCCGTCGGCGCGGGCAGCACCAAGTTCGGTATGACCGAGACCGAGATCGCGACCGCCATCGAAGCCGGTGGCGGCCCAGATGGGCGACTCCGCCCACGCGGCATCCATCTACACGTCGGGTCACAGCTCGGCGCTGTCGACGCGTGGCGCGACGCCGTCCGGAAGGCGCTCGCGCTGGCCGCGCTCTGGCGCGGCTCGATCGAGACGTTCGACACCGTCGACCTCGGCGGCGGCTTCCCTGTCGGTCCCGCTGGAACGCCGGCCCCCGCACCCGAGCGGTTCGCCCGCGAGCTCCGGCCATTGCTCGCCGCCGTGCCGGAGGATCGCCGCCCTACGCGCATCGCGATCGAACCCGGCCGGGTGCTGGTGGCGCGCGCCGGCTGGCTCGTCGCGCGCGTCCTCCATGTCCGTGACCGGGCGGGACGGCAGGTCGTCCTGGACGCGGGCATGACCGAGCTGATCAGACCGGCGCTGTACGGCGCGCGGCATCCCATCCATGCGCTGACCTCGCTGGGGCGGCCGATCGACATGCTCGGCGAGGTCCGTTCGCCCGACCTGTCGCCGGCTCGGGTCGAGGGCCCGATCTGCGAATCGACCGACGCGCTCGGCACGCACGACCTGCCGCCGCTCCGGCGCGACGATCTCGTCGTCATCGGCGACGCCGGCGCCTACGCCGCATCACAGGGTTCGGCCTACAACGGCCGGCCGCGGCCACCGCAGGTGCTCCTCGCCGCCGACGGGCGGCTCAGCCTCGGCCGGCGGCGCGGTTCGCTCGCCAGCCTCGCCTGAGGCGCCGGTATGCTGCGCCACGTGGGGCGCTCCGTCGGCTCTCGATCCATCACGGCCGTGCTCGCGACGCTGGTCGCGATCGCGCTCGCGCTCGGCCTCGCGCTCCCGGCCCTTGCCGCGGAACCGGGTCCGCCCTTCCCCGATCCGGTGGACGGTCAGGCCGTCTATGACACGGCCGGCCTGTTCAGCCAGGAGACCCGGGATCAGGCCGAGCTGATCATCGACGCGATCGAGTCGCAGTCCAAGGCCGAGGTCGTCGTCTACACGCAGGCGCTCGGCCGCGACCACATCACGACCGAGGAGGCGGAGTCGCACGCTCGCGCGCTCATGGACCAGTGGGGCGTCGGGCGCCGCGGGGTCGATGACGGGCTGGTGATCCTGTTCGACCTCGACACCACGAACGAGCACGGCCAGGTCCAGCTATACGCAGGTCCGGGGTTCTCGTCGTCGTACCTGTCGGACGACGAGCGCCAGGCGATCTACCAGGACGTCATAGTGCCGCTGCTCGCGGACCAGCAGTTCGATGACGCGCTGCTCGCGACGCTCGGCAAGGTCGTGGAGGCGACGGTCGGGGCCCCGGGCGCCGGCGGTGGTTCGACGAAGACGCCGCCCGAAGACCAGGGGGTCCCACCGGGCCCGCCGTTCCCTGATCCGGAGGTCGACCGAGCGGTCTATGACAACGCCGGCATCTTCTCGCCAGCGGAGATCGTGAAGGCCGAGTCGACCATCGATGCGATCGAGGCGCGGACAGGTGCGGAAGTCGTCGTCTACACGCAGTCCGTCGACTACGGCGTGACGAGCGACGAGACCGAGGCTCGGGCCCGCGCGCTCATCGACCAGTGGGGCATCGGCCGGAAGGGCTTCGACGACGGGATGGTCGTCTTCTTCGACATCGACCCGTCCGGCGAGCACGGCCAGGTCCAGCTCTACGCGGCGCCCGGCTTCGAGGCGACCTACCTCACGAACGAGGATCGCCAGAAGATCTTCGAGAACGACATGGTGCCGTTCCTGCGCGACGCGAACTTCGACGGCGCGCTCGACATCGCGATGCAGCGGATCGACGCGGTGGCGACGCCCGAGAACGCCGCCAAGCTGCAGGTCGGGCGCCAGGTCAACGCGGCCATCGGTCTCGTCGGCGCCCCGATCGTCTTCCTCGGACTGGCCGGCTGGGCCTTCTTCTCGTGGCGACGGTATGGGAAGGACCCCGTCTATCTCGACGATCCATCGATCCTGATGCCGGCACCCCCGCCGGACCTGACCGCCGCCTCCGGTGCGTTCGTCATGGACGGTCGTTCGTCGCGGCGCGCGCTCACGACCGCGATGCTGGATCTCGCCTCGCGAGGGCTGATCTCGTTCCGCGAAGACAAGGGCATGCTCGGGCTGTCGCACAAGGTCGGCATCGAAACGTCGCCCGAGGCGGGTGACGCGGTCGAGGAAGCGCAGCGCGCCCGAAACGCGCGCAAGCCGATCGGTCCAGCCGAGGACTACGCGCTCCGCAAGCTACGCGTCCTCGGCGATGGGAAGCAGGGCTTCATCGAGCCCGACAAGCTCCCGGAGTTCGGGTCGAGCGTCTCCGAGTTCGACTCGAAGCTCGAAGACCACGTCGTCAGCGGGGGTTGGGTCGTCGAGAAGCCGAGTCGCGTCGTGGCGCGATGGGTCGGCAAGGGTGTCCTCGCGATCTTCGCGGGCGGCGCGGGCATCTTCCTCGGCGTCAACCTGCCGGCCTCCGGGCTCGTGGTCATCGGCGCTGCCGCGATCGCCGGCGGGATCGTCGTCTGCCTGTTCGCCCCGAGCATGCCGCGGGTCACGCTGCCCGGTGCGATGGTCCGGGCGATGCTCGCCGCATACAAACGGACTCTCGAGAAGACGATGGAGCAGGCGCGCTCGATGCAGCAGGTCGTCGACCAGGCCGGGCTGACCTGGCTCGAGACGCCCGACCAGGCGGTCGTCTGGGGCACGGCGCTCGGTCTGCAGGGCTCGATCGAGAGCGTCCTCCAGCGCTCGCTCCAGGACGTCCAGCAGCAGCCACAGCTCGCGTCCTCGACCTATTTCCCGGGCTGGTACCGGACGTCGTCCGGTGAATCGTTCGCCGGCGGCCTTGCGTCCGGCAGCGGCGGCTCCATCTTCTCGGCCTCACCGGTGCCAGATATCGGCGGCATGATGTCGGCGCTCGGGACGATCGGGAACTCGCCTGCATCGTCGGGCGGGGGCGGCGGCGGCTTCGGTGGTGGCGGCTCGGGCGGCGGCGGGGGTGGCGCAGGCGGCGGGTTCTAACGGGCGACGCGCCGCGCCATCAGATCCCGAACATCTCCCGGCACGCGTCGAGCCCTTCGATCACCACGGGTGGGCGCTGACGCGACCGCCACACCTCGGCCGACATCCGGAACTTCTGGGTCTCGCGCGCGATGCCTTCGGGCGCCAGCGATCCGCGTCCGTTCTCGTCGTAGCCGAGT
>Ga0207674_10006617_pt1 | contig 13618 bp, 8 predicted proteins | sample KBSCornC72_FD_184303 | JGI IMG/M metagenome (GOLD analysis project Ga0207674, IMG submission 184303) | Corn rhizosphere microbial communities from Kellogg Biological Station, Michigan, USA - KBS Corn C7-2 (SPAdes) (version 2) | ecosystem: Host-associated > Plants > Roots > Rhizosphere > Soil ... | reverse complement strand
TTCGCGCCCCGTCCAATTCCAGTGCGGAAACACATGCACCACCGGCTCCTTGTTCCACCACCACGCACGATAGTAGTAGTAGTTGTCCTTCGGGAATCCGCACATATCCACAATCCCGAACTGCGAGTTGATCGACGGCCACCCATAGGGCGTCGGTTCTCCGCGATAATCGAATCCCGTCCACGCAAATCCGCCCGCCTCCCACTCGCGCTCGCCGTAGTACTTCCACCACTCCTCCGCCGTCTCGCCCCACGGCACCACGCCGTCATACGAGTTCACTGTATTCCGCAGCTTATCGCTGCTGTACACGCCACGCGTACCAATCGCGCTCGATGTCTCCGAGCCATATACCGGACGATTCGGAAAATCCTTGTGATACGACTCGGGATTCTTCAGGTTGTAATTGAACCCCAGCACATCGAATGCATCCGATATGCCCTGCCGATTATCCCCATTCACGGCCGCAGACACCACCCGAGTCGGATCAAGCTCATGGCACTTCCTCACCATCTCCGTCGCGATCTTTTTGCCCTGCTCCGCCATCGATCCCTGCAGCAGAAATTCCTCATTCCCCCCCGACCACAAAATAATCGACGGCGAATTCCGATAGCGCTTCAACATCACTTCGAGCTGCGCCATTCCCTCAGGATTCGAACTCATCTGCCGCGTCTCGCACATCATCATCACGCCCATCCGGTCGCATGCCTCCACCCACTCCGGCGTCGGCATATTGTGCGAAGTACGCACCGCATTCCCGCCCATCTCTCTCAGCACCGCCAGCCTGAACCACTGCAGAGCATCTGGCACGGCCGCGCCAACCCCCGCATGATCCTGGTGATTGCACGTGCCCATAATCTTCACCGGTTTCCCATTCAGCAGGAATCCCTTGTCCGCAGTGAACTTCGTCGTGCGCACCCCAAAGCTCACACGCTCCGCATCCCGCGTCTTCCCCCCAGCCTCCACCGTCACAATCGCCTGGTACAGATTCGGCGTCTCCACTGACCACAGCGCCGCATTCGCCAACTTCGCCGTCGCAGTGAACGTCGTGCTCCCATCCGCGCTCACCTGCTGCGCCGGAGCCTCCGCCGTCGCCACCGTCTTCCCTGCCGCATCCACAATCTGCCACTTCACTCGTGCGGACTCGGCCTTATCTCCCTCGTTCTGCACCACTGTTGCCAGCGTCAGCGTCGCCGCACTCCCGCTCACCTCTGAGCGCACATAGCTCTCCCACTTGCCTAGGTGCAGCGCATCCGTCTTCGACAGCCACACGTGTCGATAAATCCCCGCGCCCTCATAGAACCACCCATCGCCAAAGCTCGCATCCACGCGTGCAACAATGTAGTTCTTCTTCCCATACGCAAGAAAGTCCGTCAGATCAAACCGGAACGGCGCATACCCGTTGTTGTTCCGCCCGATAAAGCACCCATTCACAAACACAATCACGTCGCGAAAGGCCCCATCGAACTCCACGCAGATCCGCCGCCCCTTATCGCTCTCCGGAATATCGAATTCGCGCCGGTACCATCCCACGCTCGTCTCCGGATACCGCCTGCCCAGCGGCTTGAACCCGTGCGACTCCAGCTCCCTGTCTCGCACAAACGGCAACTCCACCGCCCAGTCATGCGGCAGATTCACCGTGCGCCACTTCGAGTCGTCAAACTTCTCCTTCGCGAACTTGAAATCTCCGGTCTTCGCAAAGTCCCCCTGGCTCATTCCAAAGTCGAGGTCCTTCGCCGGGTCCTGTCCATCCCCGAACGTAAACTTCCATCCGGAATCAAACAGCAGATGCTCCCGCGGAGCCACCGCCGCCAGCGCCTCCGCCGAGGCCCGCGCCTCCGCTGAGGACAACATCATCGCCGCTGTCCGTCCCCACGCCGAACGAGCCGTCAGTGAAGCCGCAGAAAATCCCAAACCGGACACAAGCAAATCACGACGAGAAATGCCAGACACGGAATTACCGGACATGTGGTCCTCTTCTTTGGCCCGCTTCGATTTAGTTGCCGCGAGCAAAGCGAAAATATATATCGTGCAGCCGCACAAAGTAAACGGTTTCATCCGCAATCCACGCGCTTATTCGCACCATCGCCGCAGCCCTCTCCGGCCCGCAATCCATACCACCCCAATGTGATAGATTCAATAAGAACAACACTGCAGCAGTCTGAGAAGCAGCCCTGCCGCAGCAGCATTGGAGAGGTGGCCGAGTGGCTGAAGGCGCACGCTTGGAAAGCGTGTTTAGGGGAAACTCTAACGTGGGTTCGAATCCCACCCTCTCCGCCAGCCCCTTCTAGGCTCTTCCATCAATAGCATGTGATAAACCAGCGGGCTCTGGTTTATTGAGCTCGTCCATTTTGTCCGCCACATTGCGATCTGCTCGTCACTCTAACGGCGAGATGCACGACCACCCTCCTTCAGCCAGCCTGGTTCCGATCCCGAACTCGACCGGGCCCTCTCGCACCGGGTGCGTGGACACCGTCAGTCGGACTGTGACCGAAGAGCCGTTTGAATTCTCTGCTGAACTGTGACGCACTCTCATAGCCAACTCGATCTGCGGCAAGCGCAGCACCGAGCCCGTCGTGCAGAATCAACATCCGTGCTTTGTGCAGGCGAACCGCTTTCAGATACTGCAGTGGCGATGTTGATGTGACTCCTTTGAAGCGATGGTGAAATGCGGATACGCTCATCCCGAACTCCGCGGCCAATCCTGCTACTGACAGCGGCTCCGCAAATCTTGTATGAATTGCGCGAAGAACGGAATGAATCCGCGTGTGGTCACCGTTCCTTCCCAACATCGCAAGCAGAGTCTCCTGACGAGGACCGGATAGCACGCGGTACGTGATCTCGCGTTTAATGGAGGGTCCCAGAATCAAGGCTTCCTCAGAAGATCGAAGAGACTCGAGCAGCCTGACGACTGCTTCACCCAACGTGACATCCAGAGGGGTCGCATACACACAGGCCGCTTCTTGCACGGATTGAGTTGCGGCGAAGCGATCAAGAGTCGCAGCGAGTTCGCTGATTATGCCTATATCCAGTCGAACCGATATACCGAGCAACGGCTCACCTTCTTCACCCGTCTCAGCTTCGCATTCGAAGGGAAGCGGAACTGACAGCACAAGGTAGTTGTTCGCGTCATACACGATGCATCGATCGCCGACATAACCCTTCTTGCGCCCACTCGCGACAAAATAGAGGCTTGGCTCGTACAAAACCGGTGTTCGAGGCTCGTTCCGATCAGAACGCCTCAGCTTTACGCCATCCAGAACCGTCGCATGAAATCCTTCCGTTGGCACGAGTTCGGTCAAGAGTTCTACCATCCTCTTGCGGTTCTCCTCTAAACCAAAATGCCCCGATTTCGCTCGCTTCGCTTTTCCCTCCACCGCACTAAAGCTCCGGCGGATTGCAGAAATAGGCAAGGATGGTGCAGTTCTAGGCATAGCTTCCTCGCTGCGTTCGTAGTTAAATGTACCTCGGAAACGGATTCGTTCGTCACAGCAAAGCAAAATCAGTACACGCATCAAACCAGAGGTTCAACGCAGCGCTTAGGGCCCCGATCTGCGCACGGATGATTGAGTGCCCATCTAAAACGAGGTGCCATGTTCCAGAGACGGTCGTTTCTCAAGATGACGTCCAGCGCGGCTGTAGCGTTCGCCTGCAGTAGCCAGCTGAATTCGTCGACTGATCACACCATCATGACCGTGCGCGGGCCTATGCGTCCAAGCGCGATGGGTTTCACTCTCTCCCACGAACACATACTCGCCAATTTCCAGCCCCTCGGAGATCGGGAGAAACACCCTTGGACCTACGACCTGGACGAAGTGGTCAAGGTCGTACTTCCATACCTGCAGCAGATAAAGAAGCTTGGTTGCCGTACTTTTGTTGATTGCACCGCTGTCGCATTGGGTAGAGATCCTCGCCTCTTGAAGCGGCTTTCTGAGGAATCCGGTCTGCATATTCTTACCGTGACCGGCAACTACGCAGCAGTGAACGCGCAATTCCTCCCATCCTATGTCTTCACTGATTCCGTTGAGGCTCTCGCCAATCGCTGGATTACGGAGTCGAGAAGCGGCATTGAGGGAACGGGCATTCGGCCAGGTCTCATCAAACTAGGCTTCAATGGAGGACCACTCACCGACGCGGAACAGAAATTGATTCGTGCCGCCGCGATCACGCATCGTAAAACCGGCTTGACCATTGGCGCTCACACAGGCCCCGCAATTTCGGCCTTCGCACAGCTCTCCATACTGGAGCAGGCCGGAATTCATCCCTCGGCCTGGATCTGGATCCATGCGCAAAACGAGTTGGATTCCTCGCAACACATCAAGGCCGCCCGCATGGGTGCATGGGTCTCCTTTGACGGAGTGAGTGCTGAAACGTTGACAACTCACGTAAATCTAGTGAAGAGAATGAAGAGCGAAGGTCTTCTACACCGCGTTCTCGTTTCGCAAGATGCTGGTTGGTTCCACGTCGGCCAGCCACACGGCGGCGCCTTCCGCACGTTTGAGACCGTGTTCAATGGGTTCATCCCTGCCATTCGTACAGCCGGATTCACCGAAGTCGACATTCGCACTCTGTTCAACGACAACCCTGCCAACGCGTTCTCTATCTCTGTTCGCACAAGCCGTTCGTGAAATGCTGAGGGCCAGTCAAAAAAACTTCACCTAAACACCCTCCACCGGAGGACACCCCGCGAAGTGCGTCAAAAATGTATTCCCCTTATACCCTAGGTACTTGATCCCAACCTTGCTCGTAAAAAAACCATCCGCCGTCATATTCCGCAGCACCATGAAGAACTCCACTCCCGCCTTCAATCCCTCGTCCGTATCCGCATTCTTGCGATACGCAATCAGATCCAGAATCTCCTTCTGCTGCCCCTGTGCGCATTCCAGATACACCTTCCCGTAGCGTGTCTTGCACGTCGCATCCAGCCACTTCACTCCGCCCCCCAGCGTCGCCTGGTACTCCTCATTCTCGCTCGTCAAAAAGTCAATAAACTCCGGAGCGCCGCCTTCAATTGCCCCGCCCGAATCCGCATCCGCCGGAATGATCGTCTCGCATAGCAACTGCAGCGTCTTGTACGAACCGGCATCGAAAAACTTCGGCGCATACCCGCCCGCACTCGCCTTCTCCGCCTGGATCATGTCATGTGCAGCCTCCGCCGCCTCCAGCGGAATTACTCGCATCACGGATCCCGCCACCGCTCCCATCGTCAGCGACTTCAACACTGCCCGGCGCGTCACAGCATCTGCACTCATCTAAACCTCCATCTTCTTCGCTTGCTCAAGCAGATACTCTGACGTTCTCCACGCCAGCGCCATAATCGTCAGCGTCGGATTTTTATCCGCATTCGTCACGAACGGCGCAGCATCTGCCACAAACAGATTCTTCACTTCATGCGCCTGGCAATGCCCATTCAATGCCGACGTCTTCGCATCGTTCCCCATCCGTACCGTGCCCAGCTCGTGAATGATTGCCCCGCCCACAGAGATCGTGCTCGATTGCTGCTGCACATCCCCGCTCGGTTTCGAGTGCCGCCGCGCTCCCGCCGCAACCGTGCCGCCCGCCGCTTCGATAATCGACTTGAATGTCTCCTGCATATCCGCGGCCATCTTCAAATCGTTCTCGCCCCACTTCCAATGGAAGCGCAGCACCGGAATCCCCCACTTGTCCTTCACTTCCGGATCCAACTCGCAAAAACAATTCTCATTCGGAATCATCTCGCCGCGTCCGCTGAACCCGATAAACGTACCGTATACGCTGCGGCATTTCTGCTTCAGGCTCGCTCCGTACCCCTCCTCGGATTCGCATACATAATCGAATTCGCCCACGCCCGGCATGTTCCGTCCGCCGCCAAACTCGATGTGATACCCGCGCAGAAATTCGTTCTTCTTTCCAAACCTCCACCACGGCATGTAGAGATGCATTCCGCCCACGCCATCATGGTTATGCGGCGGCATCTTCTCAAGCTGCGGAAAGTGCCCCACCAGGTCGCTTCCCACCGAATCGGTCAAGTACCGCCCCACAACTCCCGACCCGTTCGCAATCCCATTCGGAAATCTCGCCGACTTCGAATTCAGCATCAGCCGCGCCGACTCGCACGCGCTCGCCGCCACCACCACGGCCTTCGCATATACGCGCTGTTCTGTCATCGTCGTCTTGTCGACGTAAGACACAGCCTCTGCTTTCCCATTCGCACCGACAACAATCTCCCGCGCCATCGCGTTCGCAATCATCGTCAGCCGGCCCGTCGCCGCAGCCGGTGGAATCATCACCTGGCTCGAGCTGAAATTCGAAGCTGACCTGCATCCCCGCCCGCACTGCGCGCAATAGTGGCACGCATCGCGCCCGTTCAGTGGCTTTGTAATAATTGCCATCCGCGACGGAATGCACGTAATGTGCAGCTGATCGCATGCCTTCTTCACCAGCGTCTCTGTGCACCGTGGCCTCGGCGGTGGTTGAAAAATCCCATCCGGCGAGTTCGGCACATTTTCCTTCGTTCCGAACACGCCGATATACGACTCCACCTTGTCGTAGTAAGGCGCCAGCTCTTCATAGCTGATCGGCCAGTCGTCGCCCATCCCGTCGGTTGAGTGCGCCCTGAAGTCCGCCGGCCCGAACCGCAGCGCAATCCGCCCCCAGTGGTTCGTCCTTCCGCCTTCAATGCGCGATCGGAACCAGCGAAACGCGGAGCCGTCCGCGACCGTGTACGGCTCTCCTTTAATCTCCCAGAACCCGTTCGGCGCCATGAATTCGTCGCCAATCCCGCGCTGCCTCCCGCCCAAACCCACGCCCCGATGAGGCAGCTGGTAGGGCCACATATGCTCCTTGAAGTCCTTGTCAGGATCGAGCCTCGGTCCCGCCTCCAGCATCACCACATTCAGCCCGCCCTCAGTCAGCACCTTCGCAGCGGTTCCACCGCCCGCACCCGACCCAACAATGCAGACGTCATAAATCTTCTTAGCCGGCCCCACCTGCAGCATGTATTTGATCTCCAGGGAAAAAGAATGTCAGCGATCGACACAACTATACCGAATCCAAGCCCGAAGCGTGTCCCACCCTGCAACGATCTGGGTGCCCCGTCCTGGCTCTGCTAGGGCGGGAGTCCATCCGCCCCGCGCAGTGCGTCTTTCCTGCCACCTGCCCCATTTCCGACTCGCAGCACACGTTTCCCAACACTTCGGCATCCGATGTAGCTGGAACCTAAATTTAGCCTGGAGGGCAGATGTGAAAAGATATCGAATCTTCGCGGGCCTCTGTGCAGTTCTCATTCTGGCGTCGGCCCCGGCATACCCACAGAACGGCGGGGCAGATCAGCAAAGCAACTCCGCGACGGAGCAAGACAACACCAATACCTGGTCGCCTCAGCTGGCAGCCAATATCGTCAAGCAGATTCGCAACAAACTCAACGGGCTGACTGACTACGGCATCTTCGACTCGCTGCGGTTCGCCTTTAAGGGCAAGACCATCGTACTGAAGGGATACGCTTCCCGCCCCATGCTCAAATCAGAGGCAGAAAGAGCCGTGAAAGGAATCGAGGGCATTGAAGGCGTGGACAACGAGATCCAGGTGCTGCCCACCTCGCCGAACGATGACCGTATTCGCGCCTCCCTCTATCGACGCATCTACTCGCAGCCCTCCTTGCGCAAGTACACGAGCGCACCTCCGGGATTTGGCGAAGGTCCTTCCATAGCCAGGGCAGCGGGCGGCATCACGCAGGATCCGCCCATCGGTTACCACGCCATCCACATCATCGTGAACAACGGAAACGTAATCCTCACAGGCGTAGTCGACAACAAGACAGATGCCGATATCGCCGCCATACAAGCCAACTCGGCGCCGGGAGTCTTTTCCGTCGACAACGATCTCCAAGTCGCAGTAAACGACAAGGATTCATCGAAATAGAATCACCACTTCCTCCACATCCTTCCGGGTCTCCCCGGTCCCTGGCACTTGGGGACCGGGGGAATTCACCCCGCCTGCAAAATCAACGCTGGACGAACCGAATACACCCACCTCACCACGACTCCCCCAAACCATGTACGCTGGACAGTTCAGGAAGGCGTGTCATGCCCGTCAAAACCATCATCGAGCCCTTCCGCATCAAGAGCGTCGAGCCCATCCGCTGGACCACCCGCGCCCAGCGCGAACAGCTCCTCAAAGCCGCACATTACAACCTCTTCCTTCTCCACGCCGACGACGTCCTCATCGACCTCCTCACCGACTCCGGTACCGGCGCCATGTCCACGCATCAGTGGGCAGCCATCATGGAAGGCGACGAGAGCTACGCCGGCAGCCGCAGCTTCGACCGATTCCGCAACTCCGTCCAGGACATCGTCGGCTACACCCACGTCATCCCCACCCACCAGGGCCGCGCCGCCGAGCGCATCCTCTTCGGTGTTACCTGTAAGAAGGGCGACGTCGTCCCCAACAACACCCATTTCGACACCACGCGCGCCAACGTCGAGTTCGTCGGCGCAGAAGCCGTCGACCTCCTCATTCCTGAAGGCCGCCAGCCCTCGCTCAGCTATCCCTTCAAAGGCAACATGGATGTCGCCGCGCTCGAAGCGCTCATCGCTCGCGTAGGCCGCGAACACGTCCCGCTCGTCATGCTCACCGTGACCAACAACTCCGGAGGCGGCCAGCCAGTGTCCATGCAGAACGTCCGCGCGGTCAGCGCCGTCTGCAAACGCCACAACATCCCGCTCTACTTCGACGCCTGCCGCTTCGCCGAGAACGCCTGGTTCATCAAACTCCGCGAGCCCGGCTACGCCGACAAAACTCCGAAAGAAATAGCACAGGAGATGTTCCGCTACGGCGACGGCTGCACCATGTCCGCCAAAAAAGACGGCATGGCCAACATCGGTGGCTTCCTCTGCACCAACAACGACATCCTCGCCCAGCAGGAAAAAGATCTCCTCATCCTCACCGAGGGCTACCCAACCTACGGCGGTCTTGCCGGCCGCGACCTCGAAGCCATTGCCGTCGGAATTCAGGAAGCCCTCCAGGAGGAATACCTCCACTACCGCATCGCCTCCACCGCTTATCTCGGCAATCACATCTCCGCCGGCGGAGTTCCTATCGTCCAGCCCCCCGGTGGCCACGCCATCTATATAGACGCCCGCGCCTTCCTGCCTCACATCCCGTGCGATCAGTTCCCCGGCGTCGCCCTCGCGGCCGAACTCTACCTTGAAGGCGGAATCCGTTCCGTCGAAATTGGAACCCTCATGTTCGCCGCTGCCGCACAGATGGATCTCGTCCGTCTGGCCATGCCCCGCCGCGTCTACACCCAGAGCCACGTCGATTATTTAGTTGAAGTAATTCTTGAGGTTTATCGCAAGCGCGACTCGATCAGAGGAATGGGCCTCACCTACGAAGCTCCCTTTCTTCGACACTTCACCGCCCACCTTCAACCCTTGGATAAAGTTTGAGAGATTCGCTGTAAATTGCTCATATATCAATAAATAAAAACTGCGATCCAAAGCGCAGGCATTCTGCAGGTTTCCACAACGATCTTCATTGACAACCCTCCCTGATCTATTCGAATCTATAGGCGAACAAAAGGCGAATATTCGCTATACGCCATGCCTTCCTCTGCCGCACTTCGACAACAGATCGAGACCGCATTCCAGCACCGCTATCCCTCCGTCCTCACACCCTCCCCAAAAACAATCCGTGATGTCGTCCCCACAGGCATCGCTCAAATCGACCTCCTTCTCAATGGCGGAATCCCCGTCGGCGCCATCACCGAGATCACCGGCCCCGCCTCCTCTGGCCGCACCAGCATCGCCATCTCCGCACTCGCATCGCGTACACGCGAGGGTTCGGTCTGCGCATGGATCGATGCCAAAGATTCCCTCGATCCTGAATCCGCCGCAGCCAGCGGAGTCTCCCTCAATCACCTTCTCTGGGTTCGCTGCTCTGAACCACCCGCAACAAAACTCGCTCGCCACAAAACAAGTCCTGCAAAAGAACAACAACCCTGGACGCGTCTCGACCAGGCCCTTCGCGCCACAGATCTTCTTCTGCAGTCTGGCGGTTTTGCCGCCATCGTCCTCGACCTCGCCGACGAATCCATCGAGTATGCCCGTCGCATTCCCCTCGCCACCTGGTTCCGATACCGACAGGCTGCCGATCGTACCCGCTGCAGTCTCCTCGTCATCGGCAAAGCCTCCTGCGCACAATCCAGCGCCGCTGTCGTCCTCGAGTGCCGTCCAGCCGCCGTCGATTCCGTCTCCGGCACAGTCATTCGCAACTTCTCCTATAACGTCCACCGCCAGCGCGAACGATTCTCGCCCATCACCGCTCCCATCACGTCGATCGACCGCAAGCCTCCCGCCTCCATCTGGACCGCTCAAACCGCCTGGGATGCAGAGAAGCACGCATGAGCACCGACGCAAAACATCCGAACCTCTACGCCGCCGTGCATGTACCCGAATTTCCCGCCCAGGCCATCCTGCGCCTCAGGCCCGATCTGCAATCCGCTCCCGCAGTCATCCTCGACGGCTCTCCCCCACAGGAGCGCGTCTGCGCTCTCAACGCCCACGCCAGAAAACGCGGAGTCGTCCCCGGCCTCACCCGCCTCGAAGTCGAAGAGTTCGGCAACATTCCAATCCTCATTCGATCCGCCGATACCGAGACCGCAGCCCGAACCGTTCTTCTTGAAACCCTGTCGCAGTTCTCTCCTCGCATCGAAGAAGTCTTCGCCAATAACTCCTGTTCGTTCGTTCTCGACATCGCCGGCTCCGAGCGTCTCTTCGGACCGCCCGAGCAATTCGCCCATCAGCTTCGCGACGCAATTACCGCATCCGGCTTTCGTGCCTCCATCTCCATCAGCGACAACTTCCACACAGCCCGCATCAAATCCGAATTCTCCCGCGGCATCTCCGTAATTCCAGCTGGTCGCGAATCCACAGCGCTCGCGTCCACTCCCATCAGCGCCCTGCATCTCGAACTCCATCACTACGAGACATTCGCGCTCTGGGGCATCGCCACGCTCGGCGAACTCGCTGCCCTTCCTCAGGAAGAAATGCCATCCCGCTTCGGTCAGCAATCGCGCCAGTGGCTCGCGCTCGCACGCGGCAATGCCGACCACACCTTCCAGCCCCTCGAAGAGAAATTCGAACTCAAAGAACACATCGAATTCGAAACCCATATCGAACAGCTCGACGCCCTTCTCTTCATCGGTGCAAACATGATCGGTACTCTGGTATCCAGAGCTTCATGCCGCGCCTTATCTCTTGCCTCTATTCGTATCGAGATGGTACTCGAGAAATCTCTGCTATATAAACGCAGCATTCAGCCCGCAATACCATCCGACGACCGCAAGTTCCTTCTCAAACTTCTGCAACTCGAATTAGCCGCGCATCCTCCTCAAGCTGCAGTCCTCTCACTCACGCTCACCGCCGATGCCGGCCGCCAATCCAAAATCCAGCTAGGCCTCTTTGCTCCTCAGACCCCTGAACCATCCCGTCTCGATGTCACTTTAGCCCGTCTCAAAGCAATGGTCGGCTCCGATCGCGTCGGCTCCCCTGCTCTTCTCGACACGCACTGCCCAGGGCGCTTCTCGATGCAGGACTTCTCCGTCGTCAACCAACTCCCTCAGTCGCAACAATCCCCCACGCCGCGCACATCCCTCCGGCGCATCCGGCCACCACACGCGCTCTCACTCCAGATCGCCGATGGCAAACCACGTGCCTTTCGCGATGGCTCATCGCGCTACGAAGTTTCGGTCGCCTACGGCCCCTGGCAGTCCAGCGGCTGCTGGTGGGATGTCGATCGCTGGGACCTCGAAGAATGGGACGTACTGGCAACCACTACCTCTGGCGACTCCATCTCCTGCCTTCTCGTTCACGATCACCTCAACAGCAAGTGGCTGCTCGATGCCTACTATGACTGACGCGTTCGAAAACGCCGCTATTCCTGACGCACCTGCTTTGAAAGGGCACGACTTTAGTCGTGCTGAAGAACACCGTCAATTTCAAGAGACTCCAGCCGCCGACGCACCTGCTTTGAAAGGGCACGACTTCAGTCGTGCCGAATACAGCCAACAACTTCAAGGGGTTTTAACCCCTGAGGGACGTACTAAAACCAAATCACACGCAGATCCCGTCTCAAACCCAACGCTCGACATCATCGTTCCCAACCCCACCGAACACTACATCGAACTCCACGCCGCCAGCGCCTTCAGCTTTCTCGAATCCTCTTCCGCCCCCGAGTCCTACATCGAGCGCGCACTCGAAATCAACATGCCCGCCATGGCGCTGACTGACCGCAACGGCCTCTACGGAGTCGCGCGCTTCCACACCTCCGCCAAAAACAACGAAGTCAAAGCCCACATCGGTGCTGAAATCGCCATCTCTTCCTTCGGCAGCCGCCTCACGCCCGCCGCGCATCTTCCCAACCAATCTCCCGACGAGCCCCCGCGCATTGTCCTGCTCGCAAAATCTCAAACCGGCTATCAAAACCTCTGCCAGCTCATCACCCGCTTCAAAATGCGCGAACCCACCAAGGCAGAAGGTGCCGCTACCTGCGACGATCTCGAAGAATTCTCTGAAGGACTCATCTGCCTCACCGGCGGCGAAGAAGGACCCCTCGCCTCCACCCTCGCTCGCGAAGGCGAATCCGCCGCTGCCCAACACCTCGATCGCCTCATCTCCATCTACGGCCGAAGCAACCTGTATATCGAACTCCAGCGCCATCACCAGCGCGAACAGGAATCCCGCAACATCTCCCTCCTCAGCCTCGCCTCCAAACTACGCTTGCCCATCGTCGCCACCAATGGCGTACGCTGCGCCAAACAGGAAGACCGCGAACTCCTCGACATCTTCACCTCCATCCGCCACCACACCACCGTTCACGAAGCCGGCCGCCTCCTCAGCAAAAACTGCCTCCGCCACCTCCGCTCCTCCTGCGAGATGCATGCCCTCTTTCACGATCTCCCCGAAGCCATCGCAAACACCCGCATCATCAGCTCGCGTCTTGAATTCACCCTCAACAACCTCGGCTATGAATTCCCCCGCTATCCAGTCCCCGACGCCGACACGATGGACAGCTTTCTCGCCAGGCGTGTCGATGAAGGAATCCGCAAGCGCTACAGCCCAGCGCTCAAAAAGCCTCTCCTCGAACGCGCTCTCAAGCAGGCCCGCCACGAGCTAGCCCTCATCGCTCAACTAGGCTTCGCAGGCTACTTCCTCATCGTGTGGGACATCATCCGCTACTGCCAGCACAACGGCTTTCTCGTCCAGGGCCGCGGTTCCGCCGCAAATTCCGTCGTCTGTTACGCCCTCGAAATCACCGCCGTCGACCCCATCGGAATGGAACTCCTCTTCGAACGCTTCCTCAGCGAGAGCCGCGGCGAGTGGCCCGACATCGATCTCGATCTCCCCTCCGGCGATCATCGCGAAAACGTCATTCAGCACATCTACGAAAAGTACGGTGCACTCGGCGCCGCCATGACCGCAAATGTCATCACCTATCGCGGCCGTTCCTCCGCCCGCGAAGTCGGCAAGGCTCTCGGCTTCGACGATCAGCAACTCGCCAAAATCTCCAGCCTCGTCGGCCACTGGGAGTGGCGCGGCGCCAACGACACCATGGACAAGCACTTCGATAACGCTGGCTTCGACGT
>Ga0207674_10006613_pt1 | contig 13623 bp, 10 predicted proteins | sample KBSCornC72_FD_184303 | JGI IMG/M metagenome (GOLD analysis project Ga0207674, IMG submission 184303) | Corn rhizosphere microbial communities from Kellogg Biological Station, Michigan, USA - KBS Corn C7-2 (SPAdes) (version 2) | ecosystem: Host-associated > Plants > Roots > Rhizosphere > Soil ... | reverse complement strand
GATCGCGAGAGATGCCTTGAAGCGGGCGCCTCGGAATATCTCGCAAAACCAGTGAACACCGAACAGTTGCTTTCCGCCCTTCGTATGTGGCTGCACCGCTAAAGCCCCCTCGCAGAGGCGTGGAGAGGAATGAATGAACGCAGATTCTAAAGTCAACATCCTGATGGTGGACGACCAGCCGGCAAAACTGCTGAGCTATGAGGTCATCCTCTCTGAACTGGGAGAGAACCTGATTAAGGCCACCTCTGCAAGCGAGGCCTTGAGCCTGCTGTTGAAGAACGATATCGCTGTGGTGTTGATGGACGTGAGCATGCCCGATCTCGATGGGTTTGAACTCGCTGACGTGATTCGCCAGCACCCCAGGTTCCAGAAGACCGCGATTATCTTCATCTCGGGCGTTCATCTAACCGATACCGACAAGATCCAGGGTTACCGCAGCGGCGCTGTCGACTATATCTCGGTGCCGGTTGTTCCTGAAGTTCTTCGCGCAAAGATTAGTGTGTTCGTCGATCTCCATCGCAAAACGCGCATGCTGGAGTTGCTGAACAACGAGCTGGAACAGCGCGTTGCAGACCGTACCGAAGAACTGCGCCAGAGAGAGGAGCAATTCCGATCGAGGGCACAATTGCTGGAACTCGCGACAGAAGCTATCGTCATGCGCGACATGAATGGCAGCCTTCTCTACTGGAACTCCGGAGCAGAAGGACTGTACGGCTGGAAGCGTGAGGAAGTAATCGGACAGGACCTTCACACTCTTCTCAAGACAGTCTTCCCTGTTTCGCGTGACTCGGTAGAGAACACTCTGCTTGAACGCAAGGTCTGGCAGGGAAATCTGGTGCAGACCAGAAAGGACGGCTCCGAGGTCATCGTTGCCTGCCGAAAGACCATGAACCACGAAGGCGACGCGGTTCTCGAAGTTAATCGAGACATCACCGCCCAGATGCAGGCCGAGGAGGCGCTGCGCGAGACCGAGAAGCTGGCAGCGATGGGGCGTGTCGCCGGCATCATCGCACACGAAATCAACAATCCTCTGGCCGCGATTACGAATATCTTCTTCCTTCTTCGCAATCATCCATCGCTCGATGAGGAAGCGCGGCATTGCGCAACACTGGCTGAGCAGGAATTGCAGCGGGTCTCTCACATTACGCGGCAGACGCTGAGCTTTTATCGGGAATCGAAGACGCCAATTGTGGTTACGTTGACTGAGTTGTTGGATGATGTGCTTGGGCTTCAGGAACGGCAGGTCCTGAATAGCCACATCAAGCTGCGCAAGCGGTATTTCGCGCCGGGGATGGTGCACGGCTTCCCAGTGGAGTTGCGACAGGTATTCCTGAACTTGATCAGCAATGCGATCCAGGCCATGCCCGATGGCGGCAAACTTCGAATCACGGTTCGCGATACATACGACTGGACCGTACGTCGGCGTGGAATCGCTGTTGCGATCGTCGATACTGGAGTGGGCATCAAGCCCCAGGATTCCAGAAAGCTCTTCGAGCCTTTCTTCAGCACCAAGTCGATTAAGGGCACCGGACTCGGACTCTGGATTAGCAAGGGAATCATTCAGAAGTACGAGGGACGCATCTCATTCCGCAGTGTTCGTAACGGGAGTGGATGCACCACCTGCTTCCGCGTGTTTTTGCCCACCAGCGGCAGCTTCAACCTGGTTGGCACATCGGCCGGAGAAGTGTCGTCCACTCCCGTGGACATCAGCTCGAATGGCCACGGCGCGGCGATGATGCACGCCTGATAGATCCTTCGGTCATCGTGTTTCAGGCCGGCGCTCTACTTACGCGATTCAGAGCTGTTCGTGCGTCATTCAGAGGAATGCGGCATCCTGACCTCGTATACTTTGCAACAACAGATATGTCCGTTGCTGAGTTCCCTTCCCGAATCGAAGTAATCGACTCCCACACCGCGGGCGAGCCAACGCGATGCGTGCTGACCGGGGGACCGGATCTCGGTCGGGGGCCGATGACGGAGCGCCTCGAGCGATTTCGGCGACATCACGACGCCTATCGCCTCGCCGTGCTGTGCGAGCCGCGTGGATCAGACGTGCTTGTGGGAGCGCTCCTCCTGAAGCCCTTTGATTCCGCATGCGCAGCAGGAGTCATTTTCTTCAACAACGCAGGGTACCTAGGGATGTGTGGCCACGGGATGATCGGCGTTGGCGTGACACTGTCGCACTTGAACCGAATAGAACCAGGCGACCACCTGATTGAAACGCCGGTTGGAATCGTGAAGATTACGCTCCATTCCGATGAGCGGGTGACGATCCGAAACGTGCCCGCTTACCGGTTCCGGTCCGGAGTTACCGTCGATGTTCCCGGCTACGGCGCTGTGACTGGCGATGTGGCCTGGGGCGGCAACTGGTTCTTCCTTGTGCGGCAGCATTCGTATGAAGTGGCCCGCAAGCTCAACGTCCGCGACGTAGAGCAACTCACCGCGTTCACATGGGGAATCCGCCAAGCGCTCAACAGAGCCGGGATCACTGGCGAGAACGGGGCTGAGATCGACCACATCGAGCTATTTACAGAACCGGACGATGTAGCGAATGACAGCCGCAACTTCGTGCTGTGTCCCGGCAAGGCTTACGATCGATCTCCGTGTGGTACGGGAACGAGTGCGAAGATGGCGTGCCTCGCCGCTGACGGCACGCTGAAACCGGGGGAGCAGTGGCGGCAGGAGGGAATTCTCGGCACGTTCTTTGAAGGCAGCTTTGAGTTCGAAACTGAACAGACCTCCAGCACCGCGGATCCTGCTGCGGTAGGACAGCACATACGGCCGACGATCACCGGTTCCGCCTACGTCACTGCCGAAGCCACGCTACTTTTTGATTCAGCCGATCCATTCCGGCTTGGAGTTCCGGAATGACCTCTCCTGGCCCTCGCGACTACGACGCAATTGTTGCAGGGGGCGGCATTGTAGGAACAGCCTGTGCGCTCGCCTTCGCCAAGGCGGGTCTTCATGTCGCGCTGGTTGAACGAGACGTTCCAGGAGGCGGTTCCACGGCCGCGGGAATGGGCCACATCGTGGTGATGGATGACTCCGAAGCGCAGTTTGCCTTAACGCAGAGGTCACAGCAGTTATGGCGCGACTTGGCCAAGGCACTGCCGCAAGGCGCGGAGTTTGAAACCACGGGCACCATCTGGGTCGCGGCGGATGAGGAAGAGTTGGCCGAGGCTGAACGGAAGCACGCCTATCTAGAGCAGCGTGCGGTTCCGTCTCAAATGCTTTCATCCACCGAACTGGGTGATCTCGAGCCGAATCTCCGGTCAGGACTCGCGGGTGGGTTGCTGGTTTCGGAAGACGCCGTAGTCTATCCCCCAGTGGTCGCGCGGTATCTCGCCCGCGAGCTAAAGGCCCTCGGTTCGGATGTGATCGTAGGCCGCAGCATCGTCCGTTTTGCAGACGGAGAAGCGCAACTGGATGATGGCAAGGTTCTTCGCGCGCCGCGTCTCGTTAATGCTCTGGGGGCAGAGGCACCTGCAATTACGCCGGGGATTCCAGTGAAGAAGCGCAAAGGTCATCTGGCAATTACAGATCGATATCACGGCTTTGTTCGTCATCAGCTCGTCGAGCTTGGATACCTGAAGAGCGCTCACTCGATCAGCTCTGATTCAGTGGCATTCAACGTTCAGCCGCGCAAAACCGGACAGATTCTCATCGGGTCATCGCGTCAGTACGGCAAAGAGGATTCTGCTGTGAACCATCCGATCCTGTCCTCAATGCTCCAGCGCGCCCAATTGTACATGCCCGGCATCTCCTCGCTGAATGTAATCCGCATATGGACAGGCTTTCGCGCCGCAACGCCTGACAAGCTGCCCTTAATTGGCCCTGTTGCAGGGGACAGCACGCTCTGGCTCGCGACGGGACACGAGGGACTTGGTATCACGACTGCAATGGCCACGGCAGAGCTGCTCGCCTGTGCATTCGCCGGTATTGAGCCACCGATCTCACCCGAGCCGTACCTTCCAGGCCGCTTCGATACAGCGGATCGCGCAAACACGATTATTCATCAGGAGACCGTATGAACTGGAACGGCGTCATGCCTGCCATGACTACTGCTTTTAATCCGGATTTCAGCATCGATCACAGTTTTGTCGCCCGCCATGCGCAGTGGCTTATCGAGAACGGGTGCAGCGGAATCATCTGCCTCGGCTCGCTCGCCGAAGCCGCCACACTGAACTTTGAAGAGAAGGTTGCAATCCTGCGAACCGTGGTGAAGGCACTTAACGGTTCGGCACCGGTCGTCTCAGCGATCTCCGCGCTCTCGACAGCCGAAGCGGTGGAACTCGCCAAAGCTGCCCATCAGGAAGGCTGCTCCGGTCTGATGATCCTGCCGCAGTATGTTTACAAGGGTGACTGGCGCGAGAACAAGGCCCATATTGCAGCCGTGCTAAATGCGACGCCACTGCCGGGAATGCTCTACAACAACCCCGTCGCGTATGGCGTTGACTATCTGCCTGAGCAGATTGCAGAATTCGCGGCTGAGTTCTCTAATTTCGCCGCGGTGAAAGAGTCGTCGACCGATGTCCGCAGAGTTACAGCGATTCGTTCACTGCTTGGCGACAGGCTGGCTATCTTTGTTGGCGTTGACGACGCCATCGTGGAAGGCATCGCGGCTGGAGCCGTAGGATGGGTGGCTGGTCTCGTGAACGCCTTCCCCCGCGAATCGGTTGATCTCTTCAATCGTGCCCAGACCGGCAACACCAAACAAGCATTCGAGCTGTATCGCTGGTTCCTGCCATTGCTGCGGATGGACACCGTGCCAAAATTCATCCAGCTCATCAAGCAAGTTCAGCAGGAAGCCGGCGTCGGCTGCGCGCGAGTACGCCCTCCGCGCCTCGAAGTAGTCGGCAAGGAGCTGGAGGAGACCCGTGCAGCATTTCGAGCCGCACAGGCCAACCGTCCAGCCGTCGCTGCGCCAAGCACTCCGTTCGCTCGCTAGCGAGCGGGTTTGAGTGCGTCCGCTTGGCCCGTGCGGGGTTCCGGCATGACAGCGATCGAGGACAGGCTCGCAGGTAAAACCGGGGGCCTCACGCTGCCGTACTTCCAACCGAAGAGGAATTCTGTTGCAGGCCCGCAGATTCGTCCCTGGCAAGCACCCATGCCACAACGCGTGTGCAGCTTCGCCTCGCGCCACGAGGCGCACGTTTGCATGGTGGAGGAGGCAACATCTTCGCACCGGCAGATGATCGTCTCGGGCCTGCACAGGGCGCCGAGTTCTTTACGCAGGGCGAAGGCTTCATCGAGCCGCCGCGTAAAGGTTCGCAGCTTCCTCAACTGTGGCGATAACGCATGTGCCTTGTCTTTGCGCCCTGCAGCAAACCATCCGGCAATCTCGCCTTCAATCAGCGCCTTATCGAGACCTCCGATCCCGGTGAGTTCTCCAACGCACGCAATCCCACTTACCGAACTCCGCTGGAAGTCATCCACCGTCACATACCCGTTTGAGACGACGCATCCGACCAGCAACGGCAGCTCGAGGTTTGGAACGAGGTGGAAGCCGCAAGCAAGCCAATCGCATTCGTGGGTCCATTCCTTGCGTCCATCTGTGACTGTGACTCGCTCCAATCGAATTGAGCCTTCGGCGGATTTGACCCAAGAGCCAGTTCCATACCGTATGCCCCGCAGCTTCTTCGCATAACCAAATCCTTCGGCGATTTTTCCCGGATGATTTCTCAGCGTGAATCCCAATCGGGTGAGCTTCTTAAGAGACGCCTGCTCGTAGATCGCAACAATCTTCGCACCCGCATCTCTCAACCCCGCAGCAATGGCGAGCAGAAGCGGCCCCGTACCCGCGACCAGCACTCGCTTTCCGCGCACGTCGAGTCCGGATTTGACCAGAGCCTGGAGCCCACCCGCACCCGTTATGCCAGGCAAGGTCCAACCGGGAAACGGCAGAAATCGCTCACGAGCTCCGGTGGCCAGTATGAGCTTGCCGTAGCTCAGGTCGCGTAATTCGCCATCGCGCTCTATGCGAAGCGTGTTCGGCGCAGGCTGATCGATCACCTGCGATCCGGTCCAGATCTCGCAGTTCGTTCGCAGCAGCCGTTCGGCCCGCGCACTAAACTCACGGCCGTGCGGATTCGTTGTTGACGTATTTGGATGCAGGCCGCGCCAGATCTGGCCGCCCGGACTGCGGTTGTCATCGAGGAGGCAGACACGCAGGCCCGCCTCGGAAGCAATCGCCGCAGCTGCCATGCCGCCGGGCCCGGCGCCCACCACTGCAAGATCGAACGCTTCCTTCATTCCGTCACGACATTCATTCCGGATGCGCACATCAGCTGACATGTTCGCTGATGCTTCCGTCCATTCACAGTCGCGCGGCACTCCATGCAGATTCCCATTCCGCAGAGCGGCCCCCTCGGCTCACCGCTGACCGAAGTGCGACAAGGCTCACCGGACATCATCATCGCGGCGGCAACGCTCATTTCCGAGGTAACGCGTACTTGCGTTGCATTCACCGTGATGAAGAAGGTATCTTTCAGAATGCTCACCCTTAGTTTGCCGCGTTTGGAGACGGCCTCCACGCGCCAGCCCATTTCGATGGGTTCGGACCCATCACAAAATGCAACACGCCTCCGGCCTGGATCTGTTCCCACGTAACGACTGGAATGTTTAGATCCTTCCCGTTCAAAGTCGCTGATTGAATATAGACGTTCTTCGCAGCGTTCTTCTCTGCTTCGACACGGAATGTCTTTCCGTTGGCAAGCGTGAGCGAAATTTGCGGAAACATGGGGCTGCCAATCATGTAGTCTCCGCTGGCAGGGTTCACGGGATAAAAGCCGAGTGCCGTGAACAGAAGCCAAGCCGACATCTGGCCACAATCGTCATCGCCGTCCAAGCCGCCCGGGGTTGCTTCGTACTCCTTTGCCGCAATCTCGCGCACCTTCGCCTGGGTTTTCCAGGGCTGGCCGCCGAAGTCATAGAGGTAGCCATAATGATGGCTCGGTTCGTTGCTGTGTACGTTGTGGCCGCCACTGAAGTGCTGGTCGAGTTTCTTGCTGTAGTTTTCTGCACCCCCCATTAACTCGAGCAATCCTGCCTGATCGTGCAGAGGAGACCACGTATAGACCCACGCGTCGCCTTCCGTCCAGCCGGAAACGGATCGGTTCTGGTTGTCATCTTTCCCGCCGCCAATTGGAGCCCACTTCCCATCTGAGGTCTTGCCATTCATCAGGCCGAGCGCGGGATTGTAGAGATTGCGATCATTCAACGAACGCCTGAGGAAAAGATGATAATCGTCTGATCTGCCGAGCGCTTTCGCGATCTGAGCAACGCACCAGTCGTCGTAACTGTCTTCCAATGTCCGCGAAGCAGCTTCATCGGTTTTGTCGGTCGGAATGTAGCCAAGCTGCCTGTAGAAGGTCAGTCCCGCTCGCGCTTCGTACGGGGTGTGCTCTTCTCTGTCGAGCCAACGACTCGTCGTATCTCCATCCGGCGGCGTCATGGCATCTTTGTAGACTGCCTGCCACGCGAGGTCGCGATCGAAGCCGTGGAAGCCTTTGCGAACCGCTTCGGCCACCAGCGAATCAGCGTGCGTCGCGATCATGATGTTGGTATAGCTCGGATTAGGCCACTTCGGCATCCAGCCGCCTTCTTTGAAGTTCTGAAGGAGCGCGGTGATCATGCCATCTACACGCTCCGGGGCGAGCAGCGTGAGCATGCTGTTTTCAGCGCGAAACGTGTCCCAGATCGAGTAGGCTGTGTAGCTCTCGCCCTCATGAATTCTGTCATCGAATGCGCTGTAATAGTGGCCGTATTCAGAAAACACCCGCGGGTACAGCAGCGCGTGATAAATGGCCGTGTAGATCAACGACTTGTCCTTGTCCGCTGCTTCGGCGAGTTGAATGCGCGACAGCTTCTCATTCCATTGCGCGCGAAGCTTCCCCTGGGCGGCATCGAAATCCCAGTCGCCGACTTCGCGTTTCAGATTCTCGCGTGCCTGATCGATGCTGATGAACGACGTTCCGACACGCAACAGCACGGCCTGGCCCGGCTTGAATTCCGCATAGGCGCCACGACTCGAGGCCGCTTTTGGGTTGTCCATGCCGTAGGTCTTGAGGCTCGACGGCATCTGTTGGAACTGCACGACGAAGTAACCTTTGAAGTTGGGCAGCGCCAACGGACCGAGATGCGCGTCCATGCGATGCGGATTGTAACCGATGATCTCGCCGGCTTGAGGATCGACGGATGCGAAGCCTGCGGTCCCGGGCCGCGATGCCTCGATGATGACTCGTGCCACTGCGTTCTTCGGAAACGTGAATCGAAAAAAACCGCAGCGCTCGGTCGCGGTCATCTCCGCTTTAATTTTTCCATTCGTGCCAGCATTCAGTGAAACGCTGTAATAGTCAGGACGCGCGGTTTCAGACTCGTGGCTATAGCCGAGTTTGCGCGACTCCGGCGTTGTGCGCAGTTGGCCGATCTGCGGGATGATTGTCACATAGCCGTAATCCCCCATCCAGATTGCGGGCTGATGCGTGCCGATGAAGCCAGAGATAGTCGGGTCATCGTAGTTGTACGAGACCACACTGATCTTGTTCTGTCGGGTCTGCGGAGTCCAGTTGGTCATGCCAAATGGAGACGTGACAAAGGGCATCGTTCCGCCATACCCAATGGCACTTTTCTGCGTGCCTATCAGGGGATTGACGTAAGAGACAGCGTCCTTCTCTGCCGCGGTCGCCGAGAGCGAGCCGAAAATGAGGACAACAAGAGCAGCGAACCTCTTCATATCGGGCAATTGTAATTGCCGCGATCCGTGCACTCCGAGCGTTAGTACCTGAGCCCTAATCGCATCGGAAATTCCTCTTCGCCCTCTTCCACTTCAGCCTGCTGGCTGTTGATGCGCACCGCTTCGCGATGGCGATAAACGAACCAGAGGTGCACGACCAGCACCGTGAGCGCAGCCGCCGCGAAGTGCGCCCAGCTGTTCTCTATCCAGAAGCCTGCGACCAAAGCTCCTATCGTGACGAAGGGAAAAAACGTGAAGAACTTCAGCAGGGTGAATGCAAGGTTTGGCTTTTCGCCAGCGGCCTCTCCAGTAAATGGAACGATCAGAACCTGCGCAAAAACAGCGTCGGTCAGGATCACACAAAGGCCGGCGCCCACCAGCAGTTGAGCCGCAGTGGCGTGCAGGGTCAGCAACTCTGGCGGGGAGACAACTCTGAGCCCAGCAATGGCAAGTGCCGTTACTGACACTGCAAATGCGAGTACCCAAAGCTTTACTGCACTTAATCCTTGAATCGCCGCGACGAAGTGAGCCGGCCTTCCGTGCGTAAAGCGGAACACCCATCCGCTTCTCTGATTCCCTGACGAGACGAAGGCCGAGCGTAAGCCAACAGTCACCCAGAACGCCACAATTCCGACTCCGGCGCGGATTCCGTCGGCCGACGCCCCAGCCCGCAATTGTCCATGCTCCACGTTCAAGCGGAGAACGGTTGCAATCATCACGGACAGACCGACTCCGCCGTAAAGCACAAGGTAAATGCGGTAACGCGGCAGGCGCAGCAGAGTCTGATTTATGAAATGAAATACGGCTCGGCCGATCGGTTGTCGAACCAGAAGGGTGTGAACAGCCGCATTCGCAGGCCGAAGGGCATTGTTCCGACTGCTCCGCGTCACTGCCCCTTCGACAAGGTGCTTCACTCGTCGCAAGTAGGCGATCGGATAGATGCAAACGGCGGTCGCCAGCACAATCGCCATAGCCATCCAGCCGATGGTTTGCAGGGTTCGGAACTGGTGGATCGAGGATGGGCCGCCGAGCACGTTCTGATAGATGCCGAGGAACCAATACGGCGGAAAGAACAATGCGGCGCGATTTCCAGATTGCAACAGCGATGGCGTCACGCCTGAGAGCACCGGAAAAAGCAGCAGAAGCATCACAAGGCCGGTGACAGCTGCCCCTTGCAACAGAAGCGAGACTTTTCGAAACAGCCGTTCGCCCAGCAGAGCCAACAGCACACTCTGGGCGGCCACAATTGAGAATGCTGCGAACAATCCGCTTGTCGCTACAGCAGCCACATGCCCGGTCTCCAGACGCATCAGGCTGGGCGGATCCGTTGACATCGGCAGGATGATCGGGGCAAAGAAGTTGGCGTCGAAGAGGAAGCCGACGATCAGCAGGCAGATTGCGGCTACGCGCCCCATGAACACGCGTCCTTGCCGGATCGGCAGGGTCCCCATGACCTGGATATCCAGAAGATCGGGAAAGAACAAGTCCCACTCGAAGACCGTGATCAGGCCCATGACGACGAACGAATAGATCACGAAAAAGAAATGATGATTCAGTTGCACCCAGTATGGCGGCGGTCCTGGAACCGTGTTCGGATGTGGAGGGTAAACGATGACCGGGTGATATATAGGCCAGAGGTATACCGCGACCATGAGTCCTGGCAGCCCTGCCGCAAAGGCGAGTTGAACAAGCCTTGTTTTTCCATCCCCATCCGGAGAAGCAGTTTCATGATTGAAGAACCGTTCGAGGAAGTGCCTCACCAGCAGTTCGAACTGACTGCGTTGCGGCTCGCGCACCGGTCCCATTGCGGCCTGCACGTTAAGGGACAGCACAGCCGGAGGGGCATCGACAATCAACCTCTGGAATCCGTCATCCATTGGCGATCTGCATGACCTCCACGATTCTCTCTGCTACAACACGCGTATCCTGCTGTTCAACGAGCTGAGCAAAGACGCTCTCCAGGCTGGGCAGACCTTTCAGCGCTTTCAGTTCCTGTGGCGCAGCATCTGCCAGCACTCGGCCCTTGCCAATCACGATTACTCGACTGCACACCTGCTCCACAGTCTCCATTACATGCGAGATGTACAGCACCGCCTTACCCTGGACTGCAAGCATCTCCAACAGGTCCTTGAAGAGCCGTGAAGAAACCACATCGAGGCCAGAGAGCGGTTCGTCAAAGATCAGCAACCTGGGATCGTGCAGGAGGGCCGAAGCAATCAACACGCGCTGTCGCATTCCCTTGGAGTATGACGAGATCGGCGAGTACTGCCACGACTGCAGATTCAGAAGCGCCAGCAGCTCAGTCGCCTTTCGTTCGATCAGCGCCTCCTTCATTCCGCGCAGCCGCCCAATGAGCTGCAGATACTCGAGCCCGGACAGATATGTGTACAAATGAGCTTCCTCCGGCACATATCCGAGCACAGCACGGTAGCGCTCCATGTCATCGCGAATGTTTCGGCCCTCGAAGAGCACCTTGCCGTCGTCGGGACGCAGCATACCTGTGATCATCTTTACGGTGGTGGACTTTCCTGCTCCATTGGGGCCCAGAAAGCCTACGATTTCCCCGCCGGCTACCTTGAAGCTGACGTCAATTACCGCGGGAATCGTCCGAAAGCTGCGATAAAGGTGCTGAACCTCGAGCACGCTGACCCCCTATGTAGCATTCAGCATAATACGAAATTTCCTATTGTCAAGTAGATTGCTACATAGCTACAATGCCGTCCATGGCCGCCGAGGCGAAACTCTCCCATACCGCCGCCATGATCCTGCAGGCAATCTCTGCGGGCTACGTCTACGGTTTCAGCATCATGGAGGTCACCGGGCTTCCCAGTGGCACGGTCTACCCCGCCATGCGCCGCCTCGAGCGCGACGATCTGATCCGCTCCCAGTGGGAACGTCAGTCCATTGCCGATGCGGAGCAGCGCCCCCCTCGCAAGTACTACAAGCTCACAACTGCCGGACGATCCACGCTCGACGCTTCCCGCAAGCGCTATCCGCTGCTCGAGCGGCTCATGCCGACTGAGGAGGCTCGCTCCCTATGAAATCTCCTTCCGATGTCGCCTTCTCTGCGATTCAGCGGACCGCGCTTCATACCGCTTCCCTGCTCGTGCCCGCCGCCGAACGCGAGGACTGGAGTAGCGAGTGGTTATCCGAACTCTGGCATGTGCGCAGCTCCTATGTGCGGATCGACGAAACGATTTCGATCCAGTCCCAGGGCGAAATCACATGGTTTTGCCTCGGGTCTTTCTCTGATGCGCTGTGTGTTCGCGAACTGTCGGTCAAATCCGGTCATCGCAGTCCTCATATGCACGGATCGGCGGCGCAATCACTCCTCTGGTTGTCTGCAATTCTCCTACTTTGCTTTCTCATCACCAGCCTTTTGCCTGGACTGCGCGCGGAGAGAGAGGCTGCTCAGTTCGTGATCAATCCCAATGCTCTTCTCATCTCTGAAGCCGCCGGCCATAGTTCCAAGCCATCCATACCCGCTGGACTTTACCTGAATTGGAAATACACTCGTCAACGCTACTTTCAGGATCTGGCCTTCTATCACGTCACCCGTGAAACCGCGCAATCAGGCTCCGCCCGGGTCACGTGGAAAGTTGCGCGCTCGTCCACGAATCTCTTCAGCCTCTTGGGCGTGCCGCTGAAATATGCATTTGACGACAACTCCGGCCTGCCGTCCATCATACTCAGCCACGAGGTGTGGATGCGTTCGTTTGCCGGAAACCCGAATGTGACGGGAAAGGTGCTGCGCATCGCCCATGGAAACGCGCGGATCGCGGGCGTTGCACCCGCCGCTGCCTGGCGGCTTCCTGGCGCACCAGACATCTGGCTTCTCCAGGCGGACACACAGATCGCCACGGACCTTCCGTTTAGAACTCCCGGCTACCTGATTGCTCAGCTCTCGCCGCGCGGGCAGGACGCCATGCTTCGGGACGACAATGGTATCTCCGCCCGCAATCTGGAAGACCTCCTAATCGACCTTTCCGCAACGCCAATCAATGCGCCTGTCGAGGGCCTATGGAACCTGTATGGGTTCGCGCTCTTCCTGGCTCTTGTGGCTCTTCCGGCGGTTTCGTCCGTCTCTCTCGGAGAGACACATCTGACGCCGCATCGTGCCTCGTCCAGAGAGAGCATCCGCCGCTTCTTCTTTCTTGGTTGCAAGTTTGTTCTCATTGCCGGCATTGGCCTCTTTGCGTCATGCGACATCGCCTATTGCTACACGTCAAGCTTCTCGCCGGCGGCCGAGTGTCTCCAACTCATCTCCTGTTTTGCGATCTGCCTTATCGGTTTCCGCTGGGCTCTCGCCGACCAGCGCCACCGGTGCCCGGTCTGCCTGAGGCGCGTGACCAATCCTGCAAGCGTCGGGCTCGCCTCCCGCACCTTCCTTGGCTGGAACGGAACGGAAATGATCTGCATGGGCGGACACACGCTGTTGCACGTGCCCTCGCTCCCAACCAGTTGGTTCAGCGACCAGCGCTGGCTCTACCTCGACAGCTCGTGGCAATTTCTTTTCGCCGACTCCAGCGTTGGCTGAATTCGCCCTAACGCAAATGCTTGCAAGTTCATAACAACCCGGGTTAATCTGTCCGCGAAATCCCCACTACAATGTCTTGCCGTGCGACGGCAATCCGTTGTATGTCTGCAGTGGTTTATCCTCAGCACTCTAAAACAACACCACGCGGGGTGAAAGATGGCCCAGGTCCCGGTGTCAGCCGCAGCTCTTCTCGCTATCGCTGCGAAGCAGTCTTTCAAGCGCAATAACGGCCGCCGCAGATTTCGGTTGCTAATGCTACTGGCGCTCTCAGTTTTCGGGCTGATGTGCCCTGCGGCAGTCTGCCAGGCCCCGCAAGGTGCCGATGGCTATACCGCTGCGTTACCCTCGGTCG
>Ga0207674_10006610_pt1 | contig 13627 bp, 8 predicted proteins | sample KBSCornC72_FD_184303 | JGI IMG/M metagenome (GOLD analysis project Ga0207674, IMG submission 184303) | Corn rhizosphere microbial communities from Kellogg Biological Station, Michigan, USA - KBS Corn C7-2 (SPAdes) (version 2) | ecosystem: Host-associated > Plants > Roots > Rhizosphere > Soil ... | reverse complement strand
ATCCGCGCCCAGCGGTCGATGCGCCCGAAGGCATAGTGGAAGAGCGGGCGCGATGTGCCGTCGTAATAGTGGGAGAGGAATTCGGCCTTGTAGGTGGCCATGTCCACGCTGGTCGGGCACTCGCTCTTGCAGGCCTTGCACGACAGGCAGAGGTCGAGCGATTCCTTGACCTGCTTGTTCTTCCATTTGTCGTGGAGCACCTCGCCCTGCATCAGCTCCCACAGTAGATGGGCGCGGCCGCGTGTGGAATACAACTCTTCGCCCGTCGCCATGAAGCTGGGGCACATCGCCCCGGCATCGCGCTTGCGGCATGCGCCGACGCCGACGCAGCGCAGGGTTGCAGCGGCAAAAGAGCCGTTATTCTCGGCGAAGGCGAAATGCGTCTTCGGCTGCCACGGCTTGTAGTCGGCGCCCAGGCGAAGGTCTTCGTGTGGCTGGCGCGGATCGACGAGGTTGCCGGGATTGAGGCCGTTCTCCGGATCCCACAGGCGCTTGAAGTCGGCGAAGGCCCGCATCAACTCAGGGCCGTACATCTTCGGCAGCAGCGCGGCGCGGGACTGGCCGTCGCCGTGTTCGCCCGAGAGCGAGCCGCCGTGGGCCACCACGATATCCGCCGCCCGGTCGATGAACTCGCGGTACGCCAGGATGCCGGCCTCGGTCTCGAAGTCGAAGTTGAAGCGCATATGCACGCAGCCCTGGCCGAAGTGGCCGTACATAGGGCTGGTGTAGTGGAACTCGTCCATCAGCGCATAGAGGGCGCGGAGATACGATCCCTCCTTTGCCGGATCGACGGCGGCGTCCTCCCAGCCCTCCCAGTGCATCGGGTTGCCGGGGACAAAGGCGGTCGCGCCCAGGCCGGACTCGCGAATGTGCCAGACGCGATGCGCCTCGTCCGCGTTATAGATGCGGAAGGACGGCTTGGCAGCAAGATCTCCCAGCGCGGCCCCAAGCGCTTCGGCCTGCTCGTCGGCCTCGGCCTGCGCCGCCCCGCCGAACTCGATCAGCAGAAAGCCGCGTCCGCCAGGCAGCAGCGCAAGGTCGTCGAGCAACATGCTCTTCGCCCGCAAGGAGTCGAGCAGAATGCCATCGACGCCCTCAAGCCCGATGGGCTTGTGCTCGAGAAGCTGGGGAACATGGTCCGCCGCGATGAAAATATCTTCGAAACCGATCCCCATCAACGTGCGAAACTGCGGGCTCTCCACCAGCCGCAGCGTGGCGCCGAGAATGACCGCGCAGGAGCCTTCGCTGCCCACCAGCGCGCGCGCCACGTTGAAGCCATTTTCAGGCAGCAACTCGTCGAGGTTAAAGCCGGAGACGCGCCGCGGGATGCGAGGAAACTGCGCGCGAACGAGATTAGCATAGGTATCGCGGAGGCGCTTCAACTCCGCATAGATGCCGCCGACGCGCCCCCCGGCGGCGATCAACCGTTCAAGCTCCTCCTCGGTCGTCGCGCCGACCGTCATGCGCGTGCCGTCGTAGAGCAGCAGGTCGAGCGACTCGATGTTGTCGACTGTCTTTCCGCCCATCAACGCGTGGACGCCGCAGGAGTTGTTGCCGATCATGCCGCCCAGCGTGCAGCGGCTGTGCGTGGCCGGATCGGGAGCGAAGGTCAGCTCGAACTTTTCCGCCGCTTCGCGCACGCGGTCGAGCACGATGCCGGGCTGCACATGGACGGTGCGCGCAACCGGATCGACCGTGCCCATCCCATTCATGTACTTCGAAAAATCGAGGACGACGGCAGTGTTAGTGCATTGCCCGGCGACCGAGGTGCCGCCTCCGCGCGAGAGCACCGGCGCGCCCAGGCTGCGGCAGATGGCCACCGTCGCGATCACGTCGTCTTCGTCCCTGGGAACGACAAGCCCGATAGGAATATGACGGTAGTTCGACGAGTCAGTCGAGTAGGCGGCTCTCGAGGCGGCGTCGAAGCGAACCTCGCCGCGAATCTTCTCGCGCAGCCGCTTTTCCAGTTCGGCAGCGGCGGGAAATTGCTCGTGAGCGCGGGCGTGCGAGCTGGGCAGAAGCGTAAAGGAAGACGTGGACATGCAGGCGACTGCTCTCCAAAAGACAGTAGCGCCATTTTAAGGCTTCCGCAGCGCGGCTACGATTTTTCCGGTGCCGGCGGCTCTGCATTCCCGGTCATCTTGAAGATAGCCTGCGCATTCGAGCTGTCGAAGCTGAGGTCGAGAGCGCGTTTGCCATCCTGCTCCGGCAAGGGGAGCCGGGTGATGAACTCGTAGAAGGAGCCGGGAACCTCGCGTTCTACAAGGCTTCCGTCGTCGGTGCGAAATTTTCTCATCACGCGGGCGGCGTGAAAGGCCGTCTGGCAAACGCGGCCCGACTGCGAGGTCTCGACCGTGTCCTTCATCGGCTGGCCCAGCATTTTTTGTTCAGCGGCAAGCCGGTCCACATCGGCGACGCGGTCGGTGGCGTGATTGAAGGCGTTGCCCTCGGTCGAGATCCAGGCCATCTCCGGCGATTCGGCGAGCAAGATTTCGTAGTCCGCGAGCGCTGCCTCCCGGTGCTGGCGGCCGAAGCAGGAGACCAGCACAGGCAACAGTGTTGCTGCCTCCTCCACACTGAGCGAGCGCGTCTCCTCGAGCTTTTTGAGTAAGTCGTCGGCCTGCCGCGTCACCGGATCAACTGAGGTGGAAGTAACGCGCTGCACCGCCGCGAGAAATTCGGCTGAAAAACGCTCCGGGTGCAGCTCGCTGATAAAGAACTGGGCGATCTCCTCGGGAAAATCGGATTGAGCATGGGAACGCCCGGTCATGCGCAGGCGTTCCAGCGGATACAGTCCATTGAGCGCGTAGCCGAGCGGCCGCAGGATGCGCGTGATGGCCAACTCTCCCACCGGCAGCGCTCCCATGCCCGCCAGCGATACCGTACGCACCGCGCCATGATCGTGCATCACCGTTCTGCCCTCGGCGAGGCAGCGCTCGACATAGAGCTTCGCCGCCGGGACGCGCGCGAGCAGATCTTCGAAGAGCAGCATGTTCAGCGCCTGCGCGATAACGGCTCGCGATGCTCCAGGCCCCGCGTCTTCGGCGATTGCAGGATGGATGACCAGTACCTTGAAGAGGCGATCGGCGCGGTCGCTGCCGGTGATCGCCTCGAGGGTCTGCCGCAGAACGCCATCTCTGGATTTCATGGTTCAACCTCCTGTCGCAAGGCTTAAATTACTCCAATGCCGGCACTTTGAGAACGAAGCTTCAGCAATCTATGTGTCACTCACTCCCAGCCGAACGCGCCTCTGTACACGTCGAACTCCGCTCCGGACTGCTGCAAATAGACCGACACAATATCGAAGCGGACCGGAATCTCCCGCCTCAGCCTCTCGGGAAATGCCCGCAGGTAGGCTCGCGCCATCCGGCGCAGCATCTCTCTTTTATCGTCATCGACGGCGGCCTCGGCGGGCGACATCGCGTCCCTGCCCGTCCGCGTCTTCACCTCGACGAAGCAAAGCCACTCGCCATCCCATCCGATCAGGTCGACGTCGCCGCGCAGCTTTGCGTTCTTCCATCGCCGCGCCACGATGGTGTATCCCATCCTACGCAGATGAAACAGCGCCTCGCGTTCGCCGCGCAATCCCGTCGCAAGATGCCCGGTGCGTGCACCGCGCCCCAACCTTCTGCCCAGCGCATCCATTCGCCTCAGCATCCACACCTGCATATCGATCGCGGCGGAACGGCCAACCAAAGCTCGCATTCTCAGCTCCCCTCAAACCCTCAGTGCATCGGCGCGTGGCTGCGTTCGACCGCCGCCGCCTTTTGCAGATCGACGCTCACCGGTTGCGATGGAACGCTCTCGCCGTTCGAGTTCACCGCTGTCACCACAAACGTCGAGGTTCCTTTATACGGCGTAATCCCCGTAAATGCGGCAGAGACTAGCCCGGTCGCGAGCGTTCGCCATGCCGCATCGTTCCCGTTCTGGCTCTTCACGTTGTACGTCCTCGCCCCCTGCACTTCAGTCCACGCAAGCGAGATCACCCCGTCGCGCACCTCGGCGCGAAGCCCCGCGGGAGCAGCTGGAGCGTCCCCGTCCGGCAGCAGTCCATACACGCAGAACTGCCCTGTTCCGACGTTCTCCGTGCCGAAGCTGGCGAGGTACACCTTGCCGTTGGCAATCGTCGGCGGAGCCATCTTCGAGTAGTTGCCGCAGTCGTCGCGGCCCGGATCGTCGAGCGAGTTCCACAGCTCATGTTCTATATTGTCCGCGTCATACGCATGGAGAATCCCCGGCCTCGACTCGTGCCACGAATCCCCGGTCGCATGAATCGCCGCCCACAGAATCCCCTCGCGGCCTCCGTTGGCCGAAAGCGACAGCATCGCGCCGGGATGCCCCTGGTTCACCTCGGGCCGCGTCATCACCGGCGTCTCCGTCAGCCTGTCCCCCTTCAGCGCAAAGACGCGCGCCCTGTCCCTCTGCCCCCACACGTAGAGCAGCGAGCCCTTGCCTTCGCTCTTCCACTTGTCGCTCTGCCAATAGACCAGGCTGTGCAGGTGCGACTTCGTCGCCTGAAAGTCCTGCAACGCATTCTCATCGCCTAGATGCCCCAGGTGCCGCTTATCGAGAACGTACAGAACGCCCTGCTTGCCGCCGCCCAGCACCAGATTCGTTCCCGGTATCAGCGTCGCGCCCGACGAGTTCAGGTCGGCGTCGTCCTTGTCCAGTTGCAGATGGTTGGTCGGCGTGAACCAGTCCAGCACCTTGAGCTGCGGACTGAGCCGCAGAAAGCTCTCGCTGAAATTCACCTCGCCGTCCCACGACCCATTCCCCGTAACCAGATAGAGGTTGCCCTCCGCGTCCACCGCCGGAGCCTGCCCCGACTGCCAGATGCTCGCCTCCATCCCCGTCGGCGACGTGTTGAAGACGCCGGTCTGCCGCAGCGTCTTCGCGTCGTAGCCCATCAGGAAGCCGTGATACGGCTCCTTGTCGCAGTGCGACGCATAGCCAACGTAGACCATGCCGTTTGCCAGCAGCAGCGCCGGGCGTTGGTTCTGCATCAGCGGATCGAAGTCCTTCGCCGCAATCGTCACCGGACTGTCCGGCAGGTCCGCGCCGGTCGACAGATCGAGCGCATGAAGCCGCTGTATAAAGCTCCCGCCGGCGCGAGTCAGCGCCACCACATACAGCGTGCCGCTCTGCCGGTCGATCACCGGAGTCCCGATGATCCCCATCTTGCCGTTGATATCGAGGCAGCCGAAGTTCGCATCGTGCAGGTTCGCCGGCGTGCCGAAGTTGACATGCCAGATCGGCCCCGACGCGCTCGCTTCGTTGGCATCGAAGGCATAGACGCTGTTGTTGACCGTCGTCACATAGACGACATCGTGAAGGCCGCCGTCCACCTTGACCTGCGACACATACAGCGGCTGCCCGTAGACCTGGTCGTCCACCACACGCTTGAACAGCATCCCGAACTGCTTCACGTTGACGTTCTCGTGCGTCAGCACGGTCTCGTGCAGATTTGCACCGGTACGCTCAAGGTTGTTGTGCTGCGTCAATACATTGACCTGGGCCGCGGCAAAAGCGCCTGACGACAACATCAAAATCACAATCAGTGCCCAAAGACCACCCACGCCACGCTTCTGCTTGATCATTCGCCTTCTCTTTCCATCCGAAAATATGTCCCGCAGCGCTCCCAGTGTAAGGGCTGCCAAACCCTTCTCTGCGCGCTATCCTTCAATACAGCAGAAGAGCAAGGCCAGGCATGAACATCGTCCTTCCTTGCCCCAAAGCACGGATATCCCGCGCCCATCCTCGAATCCCGCGATATCAACAGCCTCTGAAAATCTCTCCCATTGCCTCCCGCCTCCGACCCTGCGATACTTAACCGTGCCCATCCTGCACAAATTTCAAAAATATATAAAGAGGTCGCGGACATGTCTGCAAAGTACATCTTCGTAACTGGCGGAGTTGTGTCATCACTCGGCAAGGGTCTCGCCGCAGCCTCGATCGGCTGCCTGCTGGAGGCACGGGGCATCCGGGTCAACCTGATGAAGTTCGACCCCTACCTCAACGTCGATCCCGGCACCATGTCGCCCTTCCAGCACGGCGAGGTCTTCGTCACCGACGACGGCGCCGAGACCGACCTCGACCTCGGCCACTACGAGCGCTTCACCCACGCGAAGCTGACCCGCGATAACAACCTCACCACCGGGCGCATCTACGAGCAGATCATTACCAAGGAGCGCCGCGGCGACTACCTCGGCAAGACCGTCCAGGTCATCCCCCACGTCACCAACGAGATCAAAAACGCCATGCGCAAGGTCGCTGCCGACACCGACGTCGCCATCGTCGAGATCGGCGGAACCGTCGGCGACATCGAATCGCTGCCCTTCCTCGAAGCCATACGGCAGATGCGCCAGGACCTGGGCCGCGACAACACCGTCTTCGTCCACGTCACGCTCATCCCGTGGATCGCCGCCGCGCAGGAGCTCAAGACCAAACCCACCCAGCACTCGGTCAAGGAGATGCTCTCGATCGGCATCCAGCCCGACATCCTGCTCTGCCGCTCCGACCGCGCCGTTCCCCGCGAGATGCGCAGCAAAATCGCCCTCTTCTGCAACGTCGAAGAGGCCGCCGTCATCGCCGCCCGCGACGTCCCCAGCATCTATGAAGTCCCGCTCACCTTCGCCGCCGAAGGCGTGGACGCCCTCGCCCTCAAGTATCTCCGCATCGACGCCCCGGCGCCCGACCTCTCCAAATGGCAGGACATCGTCCGCCGCGCCTACAACCCCATCGACGAAGTTTCCATCGGCATCGTGGGCAAATATGTAGAGTACGAGGACAGTTACAAATCGCTCAAAGAGGCGCTCGTCCACGGCGCGCTCGCGCACAACCTCAAGCTCCGCGTCACCTGGATCGAAGCCGAAGGCCTCGAGGTCGACAACTATGCCGCGCAGCTCGAAGGCTTCGACGGCATCCTCGTCCCCGGCGGCTTCGGCAAGCGCGGCGTCGACGGCATGTTGAACGCCATCCGCTACGCCCGCGAAACCGGCACACCGTACTTCGGCATCTGCCTCGGCATGCAGACCGCCTGCATCGAGTACGCCCGCAACGTCTGCGGCCTCAAGGAGGCCAACTCCGGCGAGTTCGATCCCGCCACCCCGCACCGCATCATCTACAAGCTCCGCGAGCTGACCGGCGTCGAAGAGATGGGTGGCACCATGCGCCTCGGAGCCTGGGACTGCGTCCTCGAGCCCGGCTCGCTCGCCTCCCAGGCCTACGGCGCCACCGAGATTTCAGAGCGCCACCGCCACCGTTACGAATTCAATCGCGAGTACGAAGCTCTGCTCACCGGCGCCGGCCTGCGCATCACCGGAACTACGCCCGACGCCACCTACGTCGAGATCGTCGAGATTCCCGGCCATCCCTTCTTCCTCGGCTGCCAGTTCCACCCCGAGTTCAAATCCAAGCCGCTCGAGCCGCACCCGCTCTTCCGCGACTTCATCGACGCCAGCTACAAGAACCGCATCCGGCAATCGACTCCTGTGCTGGCTGCGGCCACCAGCTTTCAGTCGTAGCACTCGTAACGGAGAGTGCAGCCTGAAAGCTCCGAATGGCACTCCCATTCCACGGAATGGGCAATATTCTTCGTCTATTGAAATACAAAAGGTTGCAACTTCAATGCGCGAATTGCACCCAAACGGCTTGAGACCTGCCGAGCAGGTGTACTCGCTCAGGGCTGCGGGCCTTCGATTGAGATGAAGCGCTGAACCTCTGTCCCGGGATTCACAGCAACAGGAAAAATGCTCTAGATGCCGAGGCCGAAGTCTACGTCGTCTTCGTCGCCCGAGTGGGCGTAGAAATCGTAGGGAGTGCGGCGGTTGAACTTGTAGCGCAGGCGCAACTCGCGGCCCAGGAAGAGGCCCAGGGCGACGGCTCCGAGACCGGCGGAGATCCAGCCGATGGTCTTGATGAGGGCCGACTCCGACTCTTCCGGGGAAGCGGCCTGAGTGCTGGAGATTTGAGCGCTGGGAACTTCGGCTGTCGAGACAGACGTTTCCTCTGTGTTTTTGCCGGAGCCGCGGGAGCGCGAACAGAACCTCATACAGTGTGATGATAGCGCAGGTTCGCTGCGGATGGGAGAGTGCCTTCGATGGAATGAACGGCGATGGATGTAGTTAGTTACATCACCTCGACATGCTCGAAGCCGAGGCCGTAGAGCAGGGTGGTGACGGTGTCGCGGGCGTTCTTGCGGGCGGCGTCCAGAATGCCGTCGCTGAGGGCGTCCTTCTGGAGCTGGGCCTGGGCACGGGCGCGGGTCTCGGACTCGAGATTCTGGTCCGGCGAGGTGAGCAGGCCGGTGGAACGGGCGTAGACGCGGGTGCGCTGGTTGTCGATCGAGGTGACGAAAAGCTCGGAGGGAGGCAGGGTGACGCGGATGGACTTGCCGTTGATGCGGACGTCCTCGGAGCGGAGCTTGGAGAGATCGATGCCGGCGATGGACTGGCCGTGGACGATGAGCAGGATGCGGTCGCCGGCGAGCAGGTCGGGCAGCACGGCGCTGGACTTCGAGCCTTCGATGACGGTGTCGAGCGAGTAGACCACGGTTTCAATGCGGCTGAGGCGCTGGATCTTCTGGACGACGGTGGGGACGGAAGTGTCGAAGGTCGCGGTGGTGCGTCCGGTGATGACGTTGGCGACACGCGCGAGGATGCCGCTGTTGGCGTGGCGAAGGAAGACCACCATGGCCACGGCTCCCAGGATCAGGGCGAGGAGGAAGGCAACGAAGGCGCCGGAGGAGCTATGGCCTGAATTGTATTGAGTCGTCATAGTGGATTGGATGCGGTGGATCGGAGAGAGACTGGAAGCTCGCCTGCATCCATCATGCCACGAAGCGGGTGAGAGGGGCGGTATAGCATAGCGAGGAGCAAAGGTTTAAGGGGCGGTTGAGAGGCCGACATGCCAGGTACGGATGTGGCCGGAAAGAACGGCAGGACCGGGCCGAGTGGAAATACAGGGGTCTCTCCACCGCGCAACGGACGATAGGGTTGTCCGTTGCTCCGGTCGAGATGACGTTTTTGAGAATTTGAGGCGCCGGAGTTTTGAGGTGGTTTTTTTGAGTTGGTTGAACCTGTAGCGATGGGAACGCGTACCGGAGAGGTGACCTGAGCTTCGAGGTATAGGTCATATTTTCTCTGGATCATGTTTTTCACTGATCCGCAGATTATTCAGGAGAGGGAGACGATGGCGAGTCCGGCGGTATCGGCATCGAGGGGGCAGGGACCGGGACAGGCGGCTTCGGCTGCGACTGCGAGTTCGTCCGGGGTTCCGTGGTACGTCTGGGGAGGCGTGCTGGCGGTGACGTCGGCCTCGGTGGGCGGCGCGTGGGACGTGTCGTGGCATCGCTCGATCGGGCGCGATACCTTCTGGACCCCGGCGCACATGGCCATCTATGCGTGCGGCGTGCTGGCGGCCGTGATCTGCAGCTACCTCATCTTTGCGACGACCTTTGGGCGATCCGCCGGAAAAAAGGCCGCGTCGGTGAATGTGCTTGGATTCCGTGCGCCGCTGGGGGCGTTTATCGCGGCGTGGGGCGGCATCGCGATGCTGACCTCGGCTCCGTTCGACAACTGGTGGCACGCGGCCTATGGCCTTGACGTGAAGATCGTGAGCCCGCCGCATACGCTGTTGATCCTGGGGATTCGCGCGGTGGGCGTGGGCATGCTGTTCCTGATTCTGGCGGCGATGAACCGTGCGGCGGACGCGGGTGTGAGCGGCGAGCGCAGCTTCCGGGCGTTGCAGCGGCTGTTTCTGTACCTCGGCGGCCTGATCGTCGGCGGTCAGATGTTCTTTCTGATGGAGTACACGTGGGACGTGAAGCTGCACCAGGCGAGCGCGTATGTCGCCATGGGCATCGCGCTTCCGCTGGTCTTCGCGGTGCTCTCGGCAGCGTCGCGGCACCGCTGGGCGGCGACCTGGGCGGCGACGGTCTACACCATCTTCGTTATCGGGGAGATCCTGATTCTGCCACTGTTCCCCGCCCAGCCGAAGCTGGGGCCGGTCTTCTTTCCGGTAACGCACATGGTTCCGGCGAAGTTCCCGATCCTGATCATCGTCCCGGCGCTGGCGCTCGACCTGCTGTGGCAGCGGACGCGGGCGTGGAAGCCGTGGCAGGTGGCGGCGGTTTCGGGCGCGGTCTTCATCGCGGTACTGACCGTGGTGGAGTGGCCGTTCGCTTCGTTTCTGCTCTCGAAGGCTTCGGAGAATCGCTTCTTCGGCACGATTTATTTCGACTACAACTCGCGGCCTAACGGGATCGACCGGATGCGGATCTTCTTCCATCCCGATCATGGGGCCGCTTTATGGGAGGGCCTGCTGCGCGCCGCCGTCTACGGCTCGGTCGGCACGTGGGTGGGGCTGCGCTTCGGCCGCTGGATGAGGGGCGTGCAGAGATGAGGATCGGTTTGTCGCGGGTTAGGTTGGTTCCTGTGCGCTGGGCACTGTTGATTTTTCTGCTCGGCGTGCTGGCGGCTCCGCAGGCGGCCCTGGCCCATGTGGGTAGCAAGGATGTCTTCGAGCAGGTGAGCGCGGGGCCGTACAAGCTCTTTGTCACGGTGCGCACGCCGACCGTGATTCCGGGCGTGGCGGGCATCGAGGTGCGGTCGAGTGGAGCCGTCGTCGATGGCATGACGGTGACGCCGGTGCCGATGACGGGAGATGCCGCCAATCATCCGCCGACGCCCGACGTGATGAAGCGGTCGGCGAACGATCCCTCGTTCTTTACCGGCAACCTGTGGCTGATGGCGTCGGGCTCGTGGGAGGTGCGTTTTGCAGTGTCGGGCGCGAGCGGGCAATACACGGCGGCGGTGCCGGTTCCGGCGGCGGCGCTGTCGACGATGACGATGCATCGCAGCCTCGGCATCACGCTGGGAATGCTGGGACTGTTTCTGCTGATCGGCATGGCGGGCATGGTGGCGGCGGCGGTGCGGGACGCGCGCCTGGCTCCGGGGGCGACGGCCTCGGCTGCGCTGAGGCGGCGTGCGCTGGTTGCCTCGGCGGCGAGCCTCGTCCTGATGGGGGTGCTGGTATGGGGCGGGGCGAAGTGGTGGCAGGTGGATGCGGCGGACTATGCGGCGGGCGTCTTTCGCCCGCTGACGATGGAGCCGGTGCTTGAGGGCAACCAGCTTCAGTTGAACGTGATCTCGTCGAAGGCGAATCCCGATGACAGGGACAGCCACTCGCGCTCGAACGACGACTTTCTGCCCGACCACGGGCACCTGATGCATCTCTACGTCATTCGCTGGCCGGAGATGGACGCCGTCTTCCATCTGCACCCGGTGCTGGCGGGTAAGGGCGAGTTTCGCGCGGTGCTGCCGGCGATGCCCGCGGGCGAGTATCACCTCTATGGCGATGTGGTTCACCGCAACGGCTTTCCCGAGACGCTGGTCGCCAGCGTGAAGATACCGGCGGGGATGGCGGGTGCTCCGCTGGACAGCGAGGATGCGGAGGGAAGGCCGCAGCCTCTGAGCAAGGGGATGCTGGGCACTTCGTACACGCTTCCGGACGGCTATGTGATGGTGTGGGACCGGCCCGCGACCATCACCGCGCATACCGCCTATGCCTTTCGTTTTCGGTTGATGGACGCCCACGGCCAGCCGGCGACGGAGATGCAGCCGTACCTGGGCATGGCGGGCCACGCGGCCTTCGTCAAGACGGATGGGACGGTCTTCGCGCATACGCATCCGGAGGGCTCGGCGGCGATGGCGGCGATGATGATGGCGGATGGAAGTTCGGATGAGACCGCGAAGATGGACATGCAGGGCATGACGGCGATGGACATGGCGGCACACTCCGAACCCATGTCGAATACGGTGGAGTTTCCCTACGGCTTTCCTTCGGCGGGGCGATACCGGATCTTTATCCAGATGAAGCATGCCGGCGTGGTGGAGACGGGCACGTTCGATGCGATGGTGCAGTAGACGGGGCGGTCGAGGGTACTCTTCGCGATGGATAGGGGCTTGCCGTGGTGATGGTTGGCGAGATACAGGGTCTCTCCACTGCGCCGAGCGATGAGGCCGCACGGCTCCAGTCGAGATGACGTGCTCTTTGCGCTGCCGATCGAGAGAAGATGTCTTATTCTTCACAGGAGACGCGGAGGAGCGGGATGAAGAGGATGATTGGTTTGCGAGTGGTGTGCCTCTCGGTGGCGCTGTTGCTTTGCGGCGTTACGGCGAGGCCCGCGGCCAGCCAGACAGAACCGGCCAGTCAGACGGCCCCCTCAGCGGCTCGGCATACCATTCCGGCGCTGCTGGTGAGCGATATTCACTTCGACCCGTTTCACGATCCGGGCAAGGCGGCGCGGCTGGTCGATGCTCCGGCGAGCGAGTGGAACGCGATTCTGGCGGAGCCTCCGTCGCCGGACCAGGCAACGGCGTTTGCGGCGTTGCAGCAGCGGTGCGGCGCGCGCGGCGTCGACAGCTCGTACGCACTGTTCGAGTCGAGCCTGACGGCGGCGCGGAAGGAGGCGCCGGACGCGCGGTTTATCACCGTGAGCGGCGATCTGGTGGTGCATAATTTTCCCTGCCGGTTCGCGGCGCTGGCACCGGGAAAGACGCAGAGCGACTACGCCGCCTTTGTCGCAAAGACGATTGCCTACGTAACGGCGGAGCTGCGCCACGCGTTTCCCGGCGTGCCGGTGTACGTGGCGCTGGGCAACAACGATTCGGGCTGCGGCGACAACCGGCTGGATGGCGGCAGCGATTTTCTGGCGGCGGTGGGCAAGGATATCGTCGCAGGCCTGCCTGGCACCATGTCTTCGAAAGAGCGTGCGAACGCGCTGGCAGACTTCACGGCCACCGGATCCTACAACGTGAGGATGGCCGCGCCGATGCGCAATACGCGCATGGTCGTGCTGGACGATCTCTTTATGTTGACGCAGTATGCGACCTGCGGCGACAAGCCGGACCGGTCGGTCGCTATCGCGCAGATTAAGTGGCTGCGCACTCAACTGGACGAGGCGCGGCGGCATAAGCAGAGGGTGTGGGTGATGGCGCATATACCGCCGGGGGTGGATATCTATTCGACCTTCGCGAAGATGCGCAACGTGTGCGGCGGCGACGCGTCAGCGATGTTCCTCTCGTCCGATGCTCTGGGTGATGTGCTGACCGAGTACGCCGACGTGGTGCGACTGGCGATCTTTGCGCATACCCACATGGACGAACTGCGGCTGCTGCAGCCGGGCGGCGGCGTGCAGGGCGCGACGAGCACGAAGGGCGCACAGCGCGGCGCGGTGGCGGTGAAGATGGTCGCGTCGATCTCGCCGGTGAACGGCAACAATCCTTCCTTTACCGTGGGGCGCGTCAACACCGCGTCGGCGACGCTGGCGGACTATGCCGTCTTCGCCGCCTCGAACAAGACAGGCGTGGATACGGCGTGGTCGAAGGAGTACGACTACGGCGCAACCTACCATGCGTCGGCGGTCTCGGCCGTGGCACTGGGCAAGCTGGTCGGGGAGTTTCGCGGCGATCCGGATGCAACGACTGCGGCGAGCCAGGCCTATATCAGGAACTTCCTGGTGGGAGATCGCTCGTCGCTGATCAAGCCGCTGTGGCCGCAGTACGTATGCGGCATGTCGCAGGATACGGCGAAGGGATTCGCCGGGTGCGTGTGCTCACAGACTCTA
>Ga0207674_10006605_pt1 | contig 13633 bp, 8 predicted proteins | sample KBSCornC72_FD_184303 | JGI IMG/M metagenome (GOLD analysis project Ga0207674, IMG submission 184303) | Corn rhizosphere microbial communities from Kellogg Biological Station, Michigan, USA - KBS Corn C7-2 (SPAdes) (version 2) | ecosystem: Host-associated > Plants > Roots > Rhizosphere > Soil ... | reverse complement strand
TCCCGACCTGCTGCCCAGCGACGTCACCGGCGTGAGCGTCTACAACCAGGAGACCCGCGACTTCGAGTTCAAGCCGGGCGCGGTCTTCGCCAACATCGTGGTCGGTGACGAGATCAACCGGGCCTCGCCGAAGACCCAGTCGGCGCTGCTGGAGTCGATGGAGGAGCGGCAGGTCACCGTCGACGGCGTGACCTACCTGCTGCAGACCCCGTTCATGGTGGTCGCCACCCAGAACCCCATCGAGATGGAGGGCACCTACCCGCTGCCCGAGGCGCAGCGCGACCGGTTCACCGCGCGCATCGCCATGGGGTACCCGGACGCCGGCTCGGAGCTCGCGATGCTCGACGTGCACGGCGGCGAGGACCCGCTGGTGCAGCTCAGGCCGGTGACCGACGCCGAGACGGTACGCAGCCTGATCGCCACGGTACGCGACGTCCACGTGGCCGACGCGGTCAAGCAGTACGCGGTGAACCTGGTCAACGCCACCCGTGAGGCTCCGGAGCTGCGGCTCGGCGCCTCCCCCCGGGCCACCCTGCAACTGCTGCGCACCGCCCGCGCGGTGGCCGCCCTCGAGGGTCGCGACTACGTGCTCCCCGACGACCTGCAGGCGCTGGCCGTCCCGGTACTGGCGCACCGGCTCATCCCCACCGCCGAGGCGCAGTTGTCCCGGCGCACCACCGACGCGGTCGTCGCCGACCTGGTCCACCGGCTGCCGCTGCCCACCGACCGGCAGCGCTCGCCGTACGACACCCGTCCGACCCCGCCGCGCGACGCGAACAACCCGTACGGCCGGGGGAACTGACATGCGTGAGGGGCTGCACGGGCTGACCACCCGGGGCAAGTCCTTCCTCGCCTCGGCCGGCGCGATGGCCGTGCTCGCCCTGGTGTTCGGCGAGAAGGACCTGCTGCGCGTCGCCGTGCTCATCGCCGTACTGCCGCTGCTGGCCGCCTGGTACGTCGGCCGCACGCGGTACAAGCTCGCCTGCACCCGCGCGCTGCAGCCGCACCGTACGCCGGTCGGGGCCAGCGCGCGGGTGGTGCTGCGGCTGCAGAACCTGTCCGGCCTGCCCACCGGCACCCTGCTGCTGGAGGACCGGCTGCCGTACGCGCTGGGCAGCCGGCCGCGCCTGGTGCTCGAACGGCTCAACCGGCACCAGGCCAGCTCCGTCGCCTACACGGTCCGCGCCGACGTGCGCGGCCGGTACGAGGTCGGTCCGCTCGTGGTACGGCTGACCGACCCGTTCGGGCTGTGCGAGCTGACCCGCTCCTTCCCCTCGGTCGACCGGTTGACCGTGATCCCGCAGGTCACCCCGCTGCCCTCGGTCCGGCTGGCCGGCGAGTACGCCGGTACCGGCGAGTCCCGGGCCCGGTCGGTCGCGGTACACGGCGAGGACGACGCGGCCACCCGCGAGTACCGCCACGGCGACGACCTGCGCCGGGTGCACTGGCGCTCCACGGCCCGGGTCGGCGAACTGATGGTCCGCCGCGAGGAGCAGCCCTGGGAGAGCCGGGCCACCCTCATCCTGGACAGCCGGGCGCTGGCCCACCGGGGCGAGGGCCCGACGGCCAGCTTCGAGTGGGCGGTATCGGCGGTCGCCAGCATCGCGATGCACCTGCGCCACGCCGGGTACCGCACGCGCCTGGTCACCGACGCCGGGGTGGACATCGACGCCACCGAGGCCGACGGCGACGGGGCGATCCTCGACCACCTCGCCGAGGTCAGGCTGTCCCAGCGCGGCGACATCGCCCAACTGGTCGACCGGGTCCGGCACCGCAGTGACGGCGGCATGATCATCTCGGTACTCGGGCTGCTGTCGCCGGCCGAGTCCGAACTGCTCGGCGGGCTGCGCACCAGCAACGCCACCTGCGTCGGGTTCCTCATCGACTCGACCACCTGGCTCAACCTGCCGACCGCCGCCCGGGAGGAGGCCGACCGGACGCACGGCACGGCCGCGCTGTCCCTGCTGCGTACCGGCTGGCGGGTGGTCGGCGTGGGACACGGCGACAAGCTGCCGGCGCTCTGGCCGCAGGCGGCGCGTGGCTCTCAGGGCTTCGCCTGGCGGGCCACGATGGCCGAGACGGTCACCACCACGACGAGCGCAGCGAAGGTGGAGTCATGAACCAGCGCCGGCACGTGACCCTGGTCGCCGCGGCGGCCACCCTGCTGGCCACCGCCCCGCTGTCCACCATTTACCAGACGTGGACGTGGAGCGTCGACGTCCTGCTGGTGGTCGCCGCGATCTGCGCCGCCGCCCTCGGTACCCGGGCACTGCGCGCCCCGGTCTGGGCCCAGTCGCTGGCCATGTTCGGCGCGTTGGTGATCATGTCGACGTGGCTGTTCGGCGCCGACGCGCTCGCCGCCACCATCCCCACCCTGGGCACCCTGCGGCACTTCGCCGACCTGCTGACCAGCGCCGGGCACGACATCAGCGACTTCGGCGTACCCGTACCCGACCGCGACGGGCTGCTGTTCCTCACCACGGTGTCGGTCGGGCTGGTGGCCATCGCGGTCGACCTGGTCTCGGTCGGGCTGCGCCGCCCCGCGCTGGCCGGCTTCCCGATGCTCGCCATGTACTGGATCCCGGTCCTGGTCCACCCGGACAGCATTTCGCTGATCCCGTTCATGGTCGGCGCCGCCGGCTTCCTGTGGCTGCTGGTCACCGACAACGTGGACCGGGTACGCCGCTTCGGTCGCCGGTTCACCGGCGAGGGGCGCGACGTCGACGTCTGGGAGCCCTCGCCATTGGCCGCGGCCGGCCGCCGGCTGGCCGTCGTCGGCGTGGTGATCGCCGTACTGCTCCCGCTGGCGATACCGGGCATGACGAACGGCCTGCTGGAGCGCTTCGGTACCAACGGCGGCGGCCCGGGCATCGGCCCCGGCAACGGACCCATCAGCGGCGAGGTCAACCTGTTCTCCGCGCTCGCCGGCAGCCTCAACCAGCCGCCGGACAAGCAGACGGAAATGGTCAAGCTGACCACCGACGACCCGAGCCCGTACTACCTGCGTTTCGGCGTCGCGGACAAGCTCACCGTGTCCGGGTTCGCGGTCCACGATCCGTCGGGCGGTCAGTCCGCCAGCGGCGACCTGCCCAATCCCAGGATCAGCCTCAAGGGCGTTACCCAGCACCAGTACCACGCCGAGGTGAAGATCCTGTCCCTGACCATGCAGCTGCTGCCGCTGTTCACCCAACCGCTGAAGGTCACGAAGCTCGACGGCAACTGGTTCTACGAACCGGGCACCGGCGTGCTCTACTCGGGCCGCGAGTCCTCGCCGGGCAAGCAGTACGCGTTCGACTACCTGCACACCGACTACGACCCGGCGGCCCTGCGGACCGCCAAGCCGCTGCCCGATAGCGACGAGATCCAGCGCCTGAATATCCAGACGCCCGGCGTCGACGCGGTGGTCAGCAATGTGGTGAAAGAACAGACCGCGGGCAAGACCACCAACTACGACAAGGTACTGGCGCTCTACAACTACTTCTCGGCCGCCAACCATTTCGTCTACGCGTTGAGCACGGCGACCGGTACCAGCGGCAGCGACATCGACAACTTCCTGGAGAAGAAGCAGGGGTACTGCGAGCAGTACGCCTCGGCGCTGGCCTGGCTGGTACGGGCGGCGGGCATCCCGGCCCGGGTGGCGTTCGGCTTCACCAAGGGCGGCAACCACGACGTCAACAACAAGACGTGGACGCTGACCAACTTCAACCTGCACGCGTGGACCGAGGTCTACTTCGCCGGGTTCGGATGGGTACCGTTCGACGCGACCCCGGTGGCGAGCATCGCAGGCTCGGCCCCGCAGGCCTGGGCTCCGGACGTGAACGCGGTCAACACCCCCGGCGGCACCAGCTCCGGCGGGAACGTCACCGGCGCCCAGGGCCCCAACGAGACGGCCGGCCCGACTCCGGATGACCCCAACGCCCCGGGTAGCCACGGCTCCGGCGGGACGGTCGTCCAGCGGCCGACCTGGCCGTACTGGCTGTTCGGGTCGGGGCTCCTGGTCCTGCTGCTGCTTGCCACGCCGGCCCTGCGCCGGGCGACGGTACGCCGGCGGCGACGGCCCAGGGCCGCGCATGCCCGGATGACCGGTCCGCCCGTCGACCTCGCCGCCGAGGTACCCGGTCAGATGCGCGTGGTGGAGGTCGCCGCCGCCGACGTCGACGGGGCCCGACGGGACGCGCACGCGACGTGGGACGAGCTGATGGACACGCTCGTCGACTACCGCATCCCGCTGGACGATTCGGAGACGCCCCGGGTCACCGCCGAGCGGATCGCCACCGTGCTGCGGCTGCGCTCCGAGGCGGCCGACGGGGTACGCCAGCTCGGCTTCGCCGAGGAGCGGGCCCGGTACGCCAGGGTGCCGCTGCCGACCAGCGGACTGGCCGCGGCGCTGCGGACCGTACGGGCCGCGATCGCCCGCCGCGCGACCCGCTGGACCCGGATCCGCGCGGTACTGCTGCCTCCGTCGGTGCTGCGGCGCTGGAGCGACGGCCTGGTCAACGGCGTCAGCACGGCGGTCGCCGCGACCGGCCGGCGGCGGGACACGGTGCTGCGCACGCTGCGGCCGAGGCGGCTGCTGTTCGCCGGCCGGGCCGCTCGCGGCTCCACCCGGCGCTGACCGCGGCCCGACCCCGACACGAACGGGGCGACCGGTATCCCGGTCGCCCCCGTTTCGTGCTGTGGCTTAGCTGTTGTTCTCCGGGCGCTGGCGCCAACGCTCCTCGAGCCTGTCGATGAGCGAGTTGCGGCGCATCCGCGTGGACCGGCTGGCGGTGCCGCCAACCGAGCGCAGTTCGGTGCCCTGCGACCGGCGCAGCGACGTCAGGCCGAAGGCCGCGGCGGCCAGCATCACGACGAACCCGGCCACGCCGAGCAGCGCGCTCTTGCTCGCGACTCCGTAGACGACAAGCGCGAGGCCGGCGACGACAAGCGCGCCGGCGACGAGCAACCGGCGTCTGGTGTGGAATCGCGGGTCGGTTGCGCGCACGGCCGAGGCGAACTTGGGGTCCTCGGCAAGCGACCGCTCGATCTGCTCGAACAGCCGCTGCTCATGTTCCGAGAGCGGCACGGCACTCCTCCCCGGTCATCGTTGTCGTCCCGGATGGACGGCAGACCGTGGCAGCCGGGTAGCTGCTTACCGGCAAGTCTACGAGCGGTTATCCAGGTCGGAAAGCCGGTCGAGCTTCAGGTGTCGTGATTTTCCCCAGGGGGTCCCTCCCGGGCGCCGTCCCACGGTCCCGGCGCGCCTGTCCACTCCGACTCGCCGACCCGCGCAGGGCCCTTGACCAGCAGGCTTGCGGGCTGCACCGCGGCCGCGCCGAAGCGCGCGATGGCCGCGTCCGCCGCCCGGTCGGCCTCGGCCCAGCCGCGTTCCCGGGTGCCCAGCTCCAGCTGGCGGGGTGCCCGGTCGGCGTCCAGCAGCCCTTCGATCCTTACCCCGAGCAGCCGGATCCGGTCACCCGGTCTTAAAACGTCATAAAGCGCCCACGCCGTCTCGAAGATTTCGTTGGTCACGTCGGTCGGCCCGGGCAGCGTGCGCGACCGGCTGAGGGTGCGGAAGTCGGCGAGCCGGACCTTGATCGACACTGTCCGGCCGACCTGTCCGGCACCGCGCAGCCGGCCGGCCGCCCGGCGCGCCAGCGCCAGCAGCGTGCGCCGCACGATCACCGGATCGTCGACATCGACGTCGAAGGTGACCTCGGCGCCGATGGACTTCTCCACGTGCTCGGGGACCACGGCGCGCGGATCCCGGGCCCAGGCCAGCTCGTGCAGTTGCTGGGCCGCGGCCTCGCCGAGCGCGGAGCGCAGCATGCCGACCGGCGCGGCGGCCAGGTCGCCGACGGTCCGCAGCCCGAGCCGGTGCAGGACCTCGGCGCTCCGCTCCCCCACGCCCCACAGCGCCCCGACCGGTAACGGGTGCAGGAAGTCCAGGACCCGCGCCGCCGGTACGACCACGGTGCCGTCCGGCTTGGCCCGGGTGGAGGCCAGCTTGGCCACGAACTTGCTCGGCGCGACCCCGACCGAGCAGGGCAGCGACTGCTCCTCGGCGACCCGGGCGCGGATCGACGCGGCGATGCGGGCCGGCGGTCCGAGCAGCCGCTGGGAACCCGCCACGTCGAGGAAGGCCTCGTCCATGGACAGCGGTTCGACCAGCGGCGTGACCTCGCGGAAGATCCGCATGACGGCCCGGGAGGCCCGCGAATACTCGTCGAAGTCGGGTGGCAGGAAGACCGCCTGCGGGCACAGCCGGCGCGCTCGTACCCCCGGCATCGCGCTGCGCACGCCGAACCTGCGCGCCTCGTAGCTCGCGGAGCTGACCACGCCCCGGGGCCCGGCGCCGCCCACGATGACGGGCTTGCCGCGCAGGTCGGGCCGGCGGCGCACCTCAACGGAGGCGTAGAACGCGTCCATGTCGACGTGCAGGATGACGCAGCCGGTGTCGTCCGCGTCCGGCCCGAAGCCGGCCGCGGCGCCCCGCGGCAGCTGCTGACTGCGCCCCACCCGCTGAGAGTAGCGAGTACCCCCGACAGTTACCGGCGCAAAACGATCAGCGGTATCGCCGTCTCGACGGGGGTATCGGCGCCGTGGAACGCGACCAGCCGGCCGGTCGTGGCGCCCTCCCCGGAGCCGATCACCACGTACCGGTCCCGGCACACCACCACCACGTCGCCGATGCGGGCCAGGTGCTCCTCGCGTACCGGACCGAACCGGCCCTCCTCGACCGCCTCGCCACGGGACAGCACCCGGGCGGCCGGGCCGAGCGTCTCGCGCCACGCCGCCAGTACGTCGGCCGCGGCGCCGGGCGCCGTGTGCAGGTACCGTACGCGCGGCTCGCCGGCCATCACCGCGACGCCCTCGGACAGCCGGGGATCGGCGTCCACCTCGAAGCGCCAGCCGGGCGGCGCGTCCAGTCCGCCGTGGTCCGCGGTCACCAGCAGCGCGGCGTCGGGCGGCAACCCGTCCAGCAACCGGGCCAGCAGACTGTCCACCGCGGACGCCTCGTCCATCCACTGTGGAGAGTCGATGCCGTGCAGGTGTGCCTTGGTGTCCAGCGTCGGGTGGTACCCGTAGACCAGGCCCGGACCGGTACGCAGCGCGGCCAGCATCCGGTCGGGCAGTTCACCGTCCGGCGTCGGTACGTACTCGGCTCCCCGGTAGGCGGCCGTGGTCAGTCCGCTGCCGATGAACTCCGGCCGGGCGAGGACCCTGACCGGTACCCCGGCGGCCGCGGCGCGGGCGAACAGGGTCGGTACCGGCTGCCACACCAGCGGATCGGGATCGTCGCCCCATTCCACGTGCTTGAGCACCCGGTCGGTACCGGGGACGTTGAGCGTGAAGCCGAGCACCCCGTGGGCTCCGGACAGCGCGCCGGTACCGAGCGACACCAGGCTGGTCGGCGTGGTCGACGGGAAGCCGCAAGCCAACTCCCGCAACCGGCCCAGCCGACCGGCCAGCACCTCGGTCAGGGTCGGCGCGGCAGGTGCGGCGAGCGGCAGCAGGTGGTACCCGAGCCCGTCGACGAGCAGCAGCCCGATGCGCCGTACCCCGGCCAGCGACTCCCGCAGGCCCAGCCGGTCCTCGACGCCGGGCATGCCGAGTACGGCCAAGGCGCTGGGCAGCACGTCGACCAGCCCGCCGCGCCCCGCACTCACGGCTTGCGGGCGTACAGGTGCAGCTGGGTCGCGATGTCGCGGTAGGGCGGCAGCTCGGCGGCCAGCATCTCGAAGGCGAGCAGGGCGTCGGGGTCACCGTCGGCCACCGCGCCCGGTACCAGATCCGCCACCACCCGTACCCCGTGGACCTTTTCGACCGTCAGGCCCGCGGCGGTCAGCAGCGCGGCGGCGCCGGCGGCGTCGAAGCGGCGGCGCAGGTTGTCCCCCGGCCCGGTGCGGCCCTCCCGGTCGCGCAGCAACGCGGCGGCCGCCTCCAGGTTTCCGCCCATGGCGCGGGACAGCACCGCGGCGGCCCGGTTGGCGACCACCAGCGACAGCGCGCCGCCGGGGCGCAGGGTGGCCGCGAGCGCCGCGACGACCTCGGCCGGATCGTCCACGACCTCCAGCAGGGAATGGCACAGCACCAGGTCGGCCTGGCCCTGCGGCACCAGGTCCGCGAGCCGGTCACCGTCGCCCTGTACGGCGGCGACCCGGTCGGCGACGCCGGCCTCGGCGGCCCGCCGGGTCAGCGCGGCCAGCGCGTCGGGGCTCGCGTCCACCACGGTGACCCGGTGGCCGGCCTCGGCCAGCGGGACCGCGAACCCGCCGGTGCCGCCGCCCACGTCGACCACGACGAGACCGGGCTCGCGCCGGTCGATCTCCTCGCGCAGCACGGCCCAGACCACGGCGGTACGGGGCCCGGTGGGCCGCGTGTGCGTTCGCTCCACGCACCGCATGTTAGCGCCCGACCGCGCGCGACCGGGTGGTCCGTGCCGAGCCGCAGCTGCGCGGCGGCCGCGGTTCGGGGCCGCCGCCTGGACCGAGGAGCGTCGCGAGCGCCGGGAGGCGCGGCGAGGCACGGCGACGAGGGAAGGCGGCGGGCTGAGGCCCCGAACCCGCGCGAGCGGAGCGAGCGCAACGTTTAACGGAAGTCGCGGGAGGTGGGGTGGATCGGCACGGTCAACTGGGTCACCCGGTCGGCGACCAGGTTGATGACCCCCTCGGCGCACTCGATCATCCCGCGGATGAGCAGCGCGTTGCTGGTACGGGCCACCCGGCGGTACCGCTGCCAGAGGCCCGGCGAGCAGACCACGTTGAGCAGGCCGGTCTCGTCCTCCAGGTTGATGAACGTGATGCCGCCCGCGGTGCCGGGGCGTTGCCGGTGGGTGACGATCCCGCCGACCAGCACCCGGCGGCCGTGCTCGATCCCGGCCAGCGCCTCGATGGGCAGCGCGCCGATCCGGCGCAGGTGCTCGCGGGCGAACAGCACCGGATGGGTCTCCGGGGACAGGCCGGTGGCCCACACGTCGGCGACCAACCGGTCGACCTCGTCCATGCCGGGCAGCGCGGGTGCGGTGACTCCGCTGACCGTACCGGGCAGCCGGCCGGCCCGCTCCTGCGCCGCCGCGCCGGCCGCCCACAGCGCCTCCCGCCGACTGAGCCCGAAGCAGGCGAAGGCGTCCGCGGTGGCCAGCGCCTCCAGGTGCGCGGTGGACAGCCGGGCGCGGCGGGCCAGGTCGACCATGTCGCGGTACGGGCCGTCGGCCCGGCGCTCCTTCTCGATCCGCTCCGCCACGTCGGTACCGAGGGTGCGTACGGTCGCCAGGCCCATCCGTACCGCCGGCCCGCCCTTGCCCCAGTCGCCCGGCGGCTCGCCCCTCTCCGCGCACCTACGGCTGTCCACAGTGGACTCCAGGGTCGCCTTGGCATCGCTCGCGTTGATGTCCGGCCGGCGTACCTCGACCCCGTGCCGGCGGGCGTCGTCGACCAGGGTCTGCGGCGAGTAGAAGCCCATCGGCTGCGCGCTGAGCAGCGCGGCGCAGAACGCGGCCGGGTGGTACCGCTTGAGCCAGGCGCTGGCGAAGACGAGGTACGCGAAGGACATGGCGTGGCTCTCCGGGAAGCCGAAGTTGGCGAACGAGGACAGCTTCAGGTAGATGTCGTCGGCCACCGTCCCGGTGATCCCGTTGCGCGCCATGCCCTGGTACAGCCGGTCGCGCAGTTCGGCCATCCGCTCCATCGAACGCTTGGCGCTCATCGCCCGGCGCAGCAGGTCGGCCTCTGCCGCGGTGAACCCGGCCACGTCGATGGCCAGTTGCATCAGCTGCTCCTGGAACAGCGGTACCCCCAGGGTCTTCTCCAGCGCCCGCTTCATCAGCTTGTGCGGGTAGGTGATCTTTTCCCGGCCGTTCTTGCGGCGGATGTACGGGTGCACCGAGCCGCCCTGGATCGGCCCGGGACGGATCAGCGCCACCTCGACCACCAGGTCGTAGAACACCTTCGGCTTGAGCCGGGGCAGGGTAGCCATCTGCGCCCGGCTCTCCACCTGGAACACGCCGATCGAGTCGGCACGGCACAGCATGTCGTAGACCTCGGAGTCGTCCAGCGGCATCCGGGGCAGGTCCAGTTCGGACTCGATCATGTCGAACGCGTAGTGCAGGGCGGAGAGCATGCCCAACCCGAGCAGGTCGAACTTGACCAGCCCGACGTCCGCGCAGTCGTCCTTGTCCCACTGCAGCACGGTCCTGTTCTCCATGCGGCCCCACTCGACCGGGCACACCTCGATGACCGGCCGGTCGCAGATCACCATGCCGCCCGAGTGGATGCCCAGGTGCCGCGGGAACTTCTGGAGCTGGTTGGCGTACTCGACGACCTGCGGCGGGATGTCCTCGACGTCGTTGACGGCCGTCGAACCCCAGCGGTCGATCTGCTTGCTCCACGCGTCCTGCTGACCGGTCGAGAAGCCGAACGCCTTGGCGATGTCCCGTACCGCCGAGCGCGGCCGGTACGAGATGACGTTGGCGACCTGGGCGGTGTGCTCCCGGTCGTACGTCCTGTAGACGTGCTGGATGGCCTCTTCCCGCCGGCCCGACTCGATGTCCAGGTCGATGTCCGGGTACCCGTCGCGCTCGGGGGCCAGGAACCGCTCGAACAGCAGATCCCACTGCACCGCGTCGACGTTGGTGATGCCCAGCGCGTAGCAGACCGCCGAGTTGGCCGCCGAGCCCCGACCCTGGCAGTAGATGTCGCTGTCCTGGCAGAACTTCACGATGTCGTGGACGATCAGGAAGTACCCCGGGAAGCCGAGCTGCTCGATCATCGCGAGTTCGTGGTCGATCTGCCGGTACGCCTTGTCGTTGCCGCCCCGGGGACCGTAGCGCCGGATCGCACCCCGCTCGGTCAGCTCCCGCAGCCAGCTCATCTCGGTGTGCCCGGCGGGTACCTCGCAGGGCGGCAGGTTCGGCGCGACCAGCCGGAGGTCGAAGGCGAGCTCCGCGCCGATGACGGCGGACCGGGCGACCGCGCCGGGCCACGCCGCGAACCGCCGCGCCATCTCGTCGCCGCTGCGCAGGTGGGCCACGCCGGCCGCGGGCAGCCACCCGTCGATCTCGTCCAGCGACCGGCGGGCCCGTACCGCCGCGAGCGCCGTGGCCAGCCGCCGCTGCCCCGGCTTGGCATAGTGCACGTTGCCGGTGGCCACACAGGGCAGGCCGGCCGCCCGGGCCAACCCGGCGAGGGCGTCGTTGCGCTCGTCGTCCTCGGGGTGGCCGTGGTGGGTCAGCTCCACCGCCACGCCGTCGGCACCGAACAGCGTGACCAGCCGGTCCAGTTCCCGGGCCGCGGCCCGCTCCCCCTCCGCGACGAGTGCCGCCGGTACGTGACCCTTGCGGCAGCCGGTCAGCACCAGCACGTGGTCGCGCAGGTCGGCGGCGACCTCGTCCAGGTCGTAGACGGGCCGGCCCTTCTCGCCGCCGGCCAGCTGGGCCAGCGCGATGGTACGGGACAGCCGGGCGTACCCCTCGGGTCCCCGGGCCAGCGCCAGCAGGTGCCGGCCGGCCGGATCGGGCTCCCCGTTCTGTGGGCCCGGCAGCCCCAGCGACAGCTCGGCACCGAAGACGGTGGGCAGCTTGTGTTCCCGCGCGGCCGCGGAGAACTGCACGACGCCGTAGAAGCCGTCGTGGTCGGTGACGGCCAGCCCGGACAGCCCCAGCTGGACCGCCTCCTCGACCAGATCCACCGGTTGGCTGGCGCCGTCGAGGAAGCTGAAGTTGGTGTGGCAGTGCAGCTCGACGTAGTCCACAGTGGACTCTCCGGCGACCATCCCGGGCCGCGGCTGGTACCGGTCGCGCTTGCGGGTCCATGCCGGGGCGTCGCCGCCGTCGCCGTACTCGATGGTGACCGGGTCGACCACGATGGGCTCCCGGCCGGACAGCCGCCGCTCGAACTCCGCCCACGGCAGGTTGGAGTTGCTCCAGCCCATCAGTCGTACACCCCGATCACCCACCAGCATCCGGAGGACAGCGACAGCAGCATCGCCCGGCCGTCGGCCAGGCAGACCTGGAACCTGACCCGCCGGTCGGCCTCGTCAGGCGCCCACCAGCGCTCCTCGACCGGCCACGGTCCGGCCCATCCGGTGATCTCCACCGGTTGGTCACGGTCGAGCGCCAGCGAGGACGGTGCCCCGCTCATCGCGAGCCGACCGTTGACCCGCACCGGAGCGCCGTACGGGTCGAAGACGGTGGCGGGCAACGGTTCGGGCGGCACGGTGGCCGGTGACGGCGCGGGCAGCCGCCCCGGCCATGGCGGCGCCGCCCCGGTCGGCCCTGTCCCGGTCGGCGCTGTCCCGGTCGGCCCGGCCCCGGTCGGCGCTGCCCCGGTCGGCCCGGCCCCGGTCGGATCGGGCCCGTCGGAGGCCGGCGCGGCGCCGGGGCGGGCGGGCAGCCGCTCGTCCCCCCAGGGCACGAGGCGTACCTGGTCGGCCGGGTTACGGCCGCCGCCGGGCACCGCGGTGAGCACCGCCTCGGGCCCGAGCATGCCCTGTACCCGGGTCAGCGCCCGGTGCGCCCGCTCCCGCTCCTGACCGGCGTCGCCCCACAGCCCCAACTGGAAACCGGCGTGCGCGAGCAGGCCGTCCGGGACCAGGCGCAGGCGCAGGATGCCCGCGGTGGGTTTCGCCAGCCGACCGGTACCCGACAGCCAGCCGTCCAGTTGCCAGCGCAGCCGTTCGGCGATGGCCGCCGCGTCCAGCAGCCCGTCATGGCGCCAGGTGCGGTGCAGTTCCTCGCCGTGCTCGGTGACCGCCACGATGCCCAGCCGGGTACAGGCCAGACCGTGCCCGGCCAGCCGGTCGTGCAGCCGCTGGGCCAGTTGACGGGCGGCGAAGGCGGCCGCGTCGACGCGCTCGAGCGGTTCGTCGAAGGTCTGCGACACGTCGAGATCCGGCGGCGGTTGCCGGGCCGCCAGCGGCCGCTCGTCCAGCCCGGCGGCCATCCGCTGGGCCAGCGCGGCGTCCAGGCCGAAGCGGGCCAGCACGTCCGCGGGCGGCAGGGCCGCGAACATGCCGAGGGTACCGATGCCCAACCGGCGCAGCAGGTCGACCAGGGGCGGTCTGTCCACAGTGGAGATACTCAGGTCGGCGAGGAACCCGGCGGTGCCCCCGGGCGGGATCAGCCGGCCGGCCCGCGCGGCGAGCCCGGCGGCGAAGACCCCGTCGGCCACCCCGACCTGAGCCTCCACGACACATGCCTGGGCGACGTGCTCCACGATCCGCTCGGCGGCCCGCTCCTCCGAACCGAAGTACCGCGACGGTCCCCGCGCGGCCAGCGCGCACGCGCCCGGCCGGACCACCTCGACGCCGGGGGCCAACTCCTCGACCGCGGCCACCACCGGCTCGAAGGCGCGGGCGTCCCGGCCGGGATCGTGGTCCACCACGGTCAGCCGCGGACACCGGCCCTGCGCCTCGCGCTTACGCAGCCCGCGGCGGACCCCCTCGCCCCGGGCCGCCTCGGAGCAGGCGATGACCCGGTTGGCGGCGAGCACCGCGACCGGCCCGTGGACGGGGACGCCGTCGACGATCCCCGCGGCGATCACCGGCCAGTCGGGGCACCAGACGAGCATCACCCGGCTCATGGGCTCACACCGCGACCAGAACCGGCGGCTGCGCCGTACGGAGCGGCTCGGTCGGTACCGCGGCGGTGAGGCGG
>Ga0207674_10006604_pt1 | contig 13634 bp, 15 predicted proteins | sample KBSCornC72_FD_184303 | JGI IMG/M metagenome (GOLD analysis project Ga0207674, IMG submission 184303) | Corn rhizosphere microbial communities from Kellogg Biological Station, Michigan, USA - KBS Corn C7-2 (SPAdes) (version 2) | ecosystem: Host-associated > Plants > Roots > Rhizosphere > Soil ... | reverse complement strand
ACCAATGGTGAACGGTGAAGGGTGAACGGTGAAGGGGGACTGCTCTTATTCGGTTCCCACGCGCCGCAGGGACATGCTTCGTACGAGCACCTGATCAGGCAGTGTCACGAGACGACCCTTCATGACGTCCCGCTCGACGGCTATCACGAGGCGAAGGTGGTATCGCGGGGTCTCAATCTCCGCCGTCCACCAGCCATCGGCCCCCCGAACAAATTGCGACTCGTCCATGAACTCGCGAGCGCCGTTCACCACCTTGTCTGCTCGCAGGGTGACCGTGTCTCCCCTGGCCGCGGTCACGTCATAGATGACCTCTTCGTCCTTGCACGCCGGGAACTTCACCTTGTCAACGCAGGTTGATGCGCCGTGCCAGGAGCCGAGCATAGGGGATTCCTGGGCGTGAGCGGGAGAGGCCCCGGCGGCGAAGAGGATGAGGAGAATGGTGGTCAGTAGGCGCATGATGATCAACAAGAATTGTTTCTGGCTGGACCCGCGGCGATGTGTGGCGGCATGAGCATTTGACACCGGTTCGGCGTTCTGACGGTTACCACCAGGACTTTCGCGGGGTGAATACTCCCCCTTGGGGTGGGGGACGGGCTCGCGTTTATTTGCGGCCGTCAATCAGGACCTGCACTGGCTCCGGCCTGCCGACCTGCCTAACGCGGTCCCTTAACCCTGACCACTCAGCTCGCACTACCCTTCGCGCTACTCTCCCTACTTCTCCGGCCCCATGCGCCGCTGCTCCTGCGCCTGCGCCAGCACCCGCTCGGTGAAGTCGATCCGCTCCTGCGCCTCGCCCAGTTCCCGCCGCAGGTTGCCCACTTCGATCTCGAGTCCCTCGAGTCGAGCGGGGATCTCACCCTGGTCGAAGGGTGTGGGTCGGCCTCTGAGATTTTGCGCCCACAGCCCGAAAGCCAGCGCCAGCGCCGCGTGAATCCCCGCGTGCCATCCCTCGCCTCCCTGCGCGGCAAAGCCCGTGGCCACGAGGTTTAGCGCGCTCAGCGCGATCGCGATGGGACCCCAGATCTTGGGCTTGAATGTCATGGCGAGCTCCTTTCGAGTCAGCCTGACGGCCTCGGACAGCAACGAGATTCAAAATGAACCGTCAGCCTCTGGCTTCCGTCCGGGCCAACTCCTCCTCCGGTGCCCGGTCCTCCAGGAACGGCGCGTCCCGGCACTTGGCCGCCGAACCGGGCCAGTCGGTCCCCCGATACCGACCAAGCAGGGTTCCCACCAGGACGATCAACGGAATCATGATTGCCTGAATCGGGCGCGGCATCACGACCACGGCCTGAGTCCGGCGATGCCGCCAGGTCACCCGCGCCATGTAGAAGAGCGGCGGCCGCCCGGCCGGCCCGCTGTTGATGACGTCGAATGCCGCCTGCAGATGGCGATCAAGATCTCCCGCGGGTCTGGCGTACCCTTCGGCGACCAGCGTGTCGTCGCCGTCGTTCCACCAGGTGTGCACCGAGCCGGGAGGAAAGGTCGCAGATTCTCCGGCGGCGACCTCGAGCTGCTGTCCATCCCTGACGCCACTCATCGTGCCCGCGATAACCCGGAATTCCTCCGCCGCGTGGTAGTGAACGTGGAGTGGCGGTCCTTTTCGGTGAGGCGGCAACGAGCCTCGAATCGCCAGCCAGGTCTCACCATTTCGGGCGACACGAAACATCTCGAGTCGCTCGCCGTTGTGCCGATTCTCAAGGATGAGTTTGTCGCTGGATCCGGTCATAATCCAATTCGCGAGAAGGGCGGTTGCGGGATGGACGATACGAGCCGTAGCCGCCGCACGCCAGCGGTCAGGATCGTCAGCTCAGCTGCTTGGAGCGACTCTTGTCAGACGGATTCCCACCACTCACTGAAGCCGCGCCGTGGGGCCGGCGCGATGCTCACGCCTCCGCAAGAACTGCGGCTGCCCGATCAATCTCTTCTTCGAGATTGTAGAAGTGCACCGCCAACCGGATCCGCCCGGCTCGCATCGAGGCGACAACTCCCGCGGCGCGGAGACGGACCATGGCGGCCTCGGCATCTTCGACGGGCACCGATACGATCGTGGAGCGATGCTGTTCTGGAAACGGCCGCACCCTGGTGCCGCGTGCAACCAGCGCGTCCAGCAGCCTCCGCGAGAGCGTGATTTCGGACGGATCTGGCATTGCTCAGCCAGGTAGCGGCGCGTACATCCAATATTCATCGTCGCGGTGTTCAGGTAGATCGTGTCCTTGAGCCCCGGGAAGAGCTCACGGATCTCATCAACGTTCATGTCGGCAGATCCTCAGGTTCTCCGCGCCACGGCGAGCAGGTGGGCGCTCGCGCCGAGCAGCGCAGGCTCGCCCTCGAGCGAAGCGAGTGCGTCGAGTAACGCCGCCCGGCGTCGTTGGTCGGCAAGCCGCGTTTCGAGTTCTGGCAAGAGCCAGGCGGCTCCCTCGATGCCTAACGTTGTCTCGTGCGACAGGCCCGCTGCGGTGCACTCCTCAGCCAGCTCCTCCGGCCGGTGGAAATACGCAGTCGTGAAATAGGCGGGATTCCCGGTCGGGTTCTCGTGCACCCCTTCTCGCCGATCTCTCGCGGCAATGTCGGCGAAGACCGGGTCCTCGAGGTAGCCTCCCCGCAGTCCATCGAGCGTGGAAGCGAAGCGAGAGATCGCCGCGGCGAGAACAACTCCACCGGGACGACACACCCGTCGTGCCTCGGCGAGGGCTTTGAGCCGGTCGGCGCGCCCGGGCAGATGGTAGAGAGGACCCAGGAGGAGCACGGCGTCGACGCTCGCATCCGCCAGCCGCAATGCGCGGGCATCGGCCACCTCGGCACTTTCGAGGGTGACCCCTGGGAGAGAAGCAGCCGCCTCGCGCGCCTGCTCGATATGCAGCGACACCGGATCTACCAGATGGACGCGGTATCCACGCTCGGCGAGCCAGATGGCGTATCGTCCGGGACCGCCACCCACGTCGGCGATCACCGCGGGGGAAGCTGGGAGATATCTCCCCATCAGGACCTGGGTGCGAACGAGCTCGAGCGCGCCCTGACCAGCGAGGAGCCGGTCTCGTTCAAGGCCGAGGGCATAGAACGCCGCGATATGGCCTGAGTCGCCTTCGCTGTCGCTCATCGAGCTTCCCGGCGGTTCACTAAGGTTCGAAATGAGAGGCAATGTGGGCTAGCGCGGCATCTCGCCCGAGAAAGCGGCCCGCCGCAATGGGTACGCTGGCACCTCGAAAACACGCCAGCACATGCTCGGTGAGAGCCGCTTCCGTTACCTGATTGATGACAACCGGTTCGTCCAGCAGTCGGGCCAGGATGTTGTGATCCTCGACGCCGTCCTCGAATTGCTCCATGAGGCCGATCGGATCGCACTCGACGATTTGGCCGGACTTGAGTGTCCGGTTGGTGATGACGTAACAATCCACATTTCCGCCGTCCCCGCTATCCGTGCCGATCACGAAGCCGTAAGGGTAAGGGGATGTGTGGGCGATGGACTCGGAATGGAGATACTGGAGGGTCTTCGAAGACGCGAATCCTCATTGTTGGCATGATCCAGGTCAGAAATAAGGCCAATGTTGGGATCGACGCACACGCGCAGGCAGGCAGCGTGACAGTAGAGGTCCTGGCTGCTCCCGTCATCAAGCTCGATGCGGAGGACGACGGGGTCGGTGTCCGACGACGCGATAGACTCTGCACAGAAGCAGCACTGGAACCCCGAGGAGGCGAGAGAACAGGCTCATGTCTTCTATGGGAATCGCAGACTCTCGTGCAGCCGCTTGAACCGGGCATTGTCCCGCAACGGATCCAATTGGGGATCCACCTTGAGCAGCGCCATCCAGTGGGTCCGCTCCTTGAAACCCTGCTCGAGTCGATCAACCGCCTGGTCCACCTCTCCCAAGCCGGCAAGCACCGTCGCGATATCATAGGACGAGACGTATCGAGCCCGCTCGATCGTGTATAGCTCGTTCAGGATCTCACGAGCCCGTGGATGGCGGCCTGACCGTGCCAGGCAATTCCCCAGCATCGCGAGCCCTACCGAGTTCCGGTTGGAGAGGTGGACTCCCTCCTCGAATTCCGCGATGGCCCGGTCGAACTGGCCGATCTGGCTCAACGCCAGCCCAATCCACCAGTGGGCCACGGCCAGGGTGGGATCCAGCTCCAGCGCCCGAGTCGACTGCGCGATCGACTCGTCCCAGCGTCTCCCGAAGTAGTAGCCCCACCCCACCGCGGCGATCTTGAGGCCCGACAGGGGATCCAAGGCAACCGCCCGCTCGAACTCCGCTACACACTCTTCACGCCGTCCCATCACTGCCATGAAGTTCCCGTACCACTGGTGGCCAGTCGAATATCCCGGGTTCAGCTCGATCGCCGTGCGGAATTCCCGCTCTGCCTCGGTCCAGTCCCAGTCGTGATACATCGCGCAGTACGCCAACGTAGGATGTGGCTCGGCCAGGGTAGGATCGATCTCGAGGGCTCTGAGTGCTGCAGCCTTTGCGGCGGGGAACGCCTCGGTCGGCGGCATCATGCAGTAGAAGCCCAGGATCGCATACGAATCGGCGATCCCGGCGTGGGCCAGAGCGTAGTTGGGATCGCGGGCCAGGGCCTGTTGGAAGAAATCGAGTCCCTTCCGCAAGTCCGCCTCGTGGCGCCGGTTCCAGAAGTGACGGCCTTTCAGGTAAGCGCTGTAGGCCTCGATGTCGTCGGTGGCGCGGCGGACCAGTGTCCGCACAGGCGCGGCTACCACCGGCGATACGGCCCCCGGTACAGGCGCCGCTCCTAACAGTCTCACTCGCAGCGCATTTACAATGGCCCGCGAGATTTCGTCCTGGATCGCGAAGACGTCCTCCAGCTCACGATCGAAGCTGTCGGACCAAAGGTGGTAACCGTTGTCGACGTCGGTGAGCTGCACCGCGACCCTCAGGCGTCGCCCTGCCCGCCGCACGCTGCCTTCGAGCACTGTGCGCACGTTGAGCTGGCTGCCAATCGATCGGATGTCCTGCTGCTTCCCTTTGAAAGCGAAGACCGATGTCCGGGAGACGACGTGCAGCCCGTCCACCTTGGTAAGGGCGCCGATCAGCTCCTCGGTCATTCCGTCGGCGAAGAACTCGTTCTCAGGGTCTGGGCTGAGATTGAGGAAGGGCAGTACCGCGAGAGACTTGTCGGGAATCGGGGTTGCTCGCGGCTTAGGAGCCGCACTCAATGCCGCCGAGAACTCCGCCGCTGTGGTGAACCGGTCATTCGGAGCAGGTGAGAGGGCCCTGAGAGTCGCCGACTCGACCGCCTCCGGCACATCCGCTCCCATTTGCCGTAGGCCCTTGGGTGGAGTCGTGAACCGCGCGGCGATCATGCCTTGAGCCCCCGCACCGGTGTGCGGTGCTTGACCGGCAAGCATCTCGTAGAGCACACAGGCCAGGCTATAGATGTCGCTCCGGGGATCAACCGCCTCTCCCACCGCCTGCTCGGGACTCATGTAGGCAGGAGTGCCTACCGCGAGACCGGTGACTGTGAGCTGGGTTTCGTTCTCGGAGCGGAATCCGCGTGCGATGCCGAAGTCGGCCAGGAGTGCATGCCCACCAGAGAGGAGGATGTTCTCCGGCTTGATGTCGCGATGTACAACGCCGTACTCGTGGGCATAAGCCAGCCCGTCGGCCACTTCGCGCACGATCTTGAGCGCTGGTTCCACCTCGATCCGACGTTCGCGCAGCAGTCGAGCCCGGAGACTCTCGCCGTCGATGAAGGGCATGGTGAACCAGAGCAGCCCGGACGCCTCGCCCGAGTCCAGCACGGTGAGGATATGGGGATGCTGGAGCCGCGCTGTGAGACGGATCTCCCGGAGAAACCGGTCGCTGCCGAGGTTCAAGGCGAGCTCGGGGTGCAGCGTCTTGAGCGCGACCGGACGATCGTGCCGGAGATCTCGTGCGAGGTACACCGTCGCCATCCCGCCTCGCCCGAGCTCGCGCTCGATGGCGTAGCGGTCGCTCAACGCACTCCGTAATTGTTCGGCTTGGGCTGGCACGATCGAGTCCGGGTCCGGTTGCTGAGTGCAGAACGATACGGGCATGCTGGCCTCGGTGCCAGAGACAAGAAAAGGTCCCGGCGAGCACGGCCAGGACCTCGAAAATCACGTTGGTTCTCTGCCTACTGAACGACGATGCGTCCCGATTCTCCCCCAAACTCATCGGCTACGGCGGTCACTCCAGGCGGCGCTTCCCATGGTCCCTCATCGAAGCGCACGTTGACCTGATGAACTCCATCGCTCACCGGCAACACGATGCGCCACCAGCCGGAGGAGGCGTATTCCAGCGGCACCGGCTTCCAGTCGGTGAAATCGCCCATCAGCTCGACCAGGTGTGCTCCCCGGCCAGGGAGACTGAATTCAACTGCGTTCGAGTTGATTCGCTCAATGCGGAAGCCGGCGGAGACCTTCGCCGGGAGAGGAAGCGGAATCCGTGGAGCTGGAGCCGTGAGGTTGGCGCGGATCGAGAGCAGCAGGTAGCGCCCCCCGGTCATCCCCAGAGTCAGATCCGTGGGCCGGTCGCCCGCGGCGCCCACCAGGGCAAACCGCGGAGAGATCCACCAGGCCGCTTCAGATTCCCACCACACATCCGCCGGTCGTGCGATGTTCCCATGCCTGCCGGCGCCCAGCCCTAACTGGAACGGACCCCCGGCCCATCTGAGCCAGGCCGAGAGGTCGCTTCGGGCTTTGCTCTGATTGACGAGGACCGTATCGACGGTGAGCGTGTCGGAGCCGAGCCTCGTCCGGAGCTCGGTAGCCTGGATCATCGTCTGTCCCGCCTGGAGCTGGAGGCTGACAGGACCCAGGTCACGCCAGAATCCTGCTTCAATTCGCCATGTCGGGCTGCCGGGTTCGCTCCCACGCGCGCCACCGAGCCATAGTCCCTGCAGTTCCCTCAGGTAATGAACCCTCGCCCCGGCCAGCCAGGCGCCTTCGGAGAGGTGAGGTCCGGTTTGTCCCGTGGCAGCACCAAAGCCTTCTGCCATGAATCGGTCGCCAAGCCTGCCGAATAGCGAAGCGCCGGCCCGACCCGCGGTGCCCTCACGCTCGTCTCCGAAGCCGGTATACGCCCCCTCGGCGCTCATGCGGAAAAACGAACTCGACCAGGAGAAACTCGGCGCGAGCGACGCGATGGCACCGGGCTCTCCCTGATACTGCATTCCCCCGAGCCCCGTTTCGACCGACGCTTGCACCTGCGCCCGAGCTCGGGACCAGCTCAGGATCAATGCGACCGCAACCCACGGTGCCCGATGCGCTCTCATGGCGGCGAGTTACCTGACGGGACCAGCTTGGGCTGTACCGGCCCCGGTGGCTGCTTGGTGTTCGGCGCGCTTACCCGGTCGCGAAGAGCGAGGAAGTCGGTATCGGGCCCGTGTGCCGCGGCGAGCGAGTGGACCTGCTCCCACGCCTTGGGCACGTCGATGCCGAGTGCGACGAGATCGCTCAGCACGCCGAGCGGGACGGCGACCGACTGCTCGGGACGGAGCCGGCGCAGCTCGGTGATCATGGCGGGAGTGGCACCGGCCTTGAGGCAGGCCGCACCGGCTACGACGTCGGCCTCAGGAGCACCGGGGCCCAGCGCGGTGCTCGATTCACCCAGTTGGCCGGAAAGAGTCCGAACCGCGGCAACAATGCGGGCTCCCTCAGCTCCCTTACTTTGACCCTCGAGTGCCTTCTGGATCAGCGGCTCCGTCGGAAGGCCGTTCTGTGCGGCGCTGTCTACCAGTCGTTGTACTTGACTAGCCACTTCTGCGGGGAGGCGAGTCTGTAGTCTGGAGTCCTGAGCCTGGAGCGAACTGATGCCCAGGGCGGAGAGCATAAGAAGAATCCTGGAGACCATCAGTTCACCACCGTGATGACGGAGGTCGGAGTCCCGAAGTCATCGTCGCCTGCGGGTGGGCGTCCTGGATCGGCGAGATACTTCCGATCGTCCGCGACGAAGCTGTAGCGGTAGCGCCCGGGCCGGAGCGGCAGGGTGATGTCCCAGGTCCCACCATGGCGACGCATGGGAGTCGCGCGAGGGTCCCAGTTGTTGAAGTCTCCCACAACCGCGACTCGCCTGAGGCCGGACGCCTCCAGGGTGAATCTGACCGGTTGGCTCGCCGGGCCAATGGCCTCCGGTGAACCTACCAGCCGCCGGGAGCCGAGCCAGGTAGCGACCACACTCCCCGCCACCAGGAGCATTATCGCAGCCGCCCGAGTCAGAGATTGGAGCCGCGACCGCACTCGATGAGCCCTGAGGTCGTGGTTGAGGGCGCCGATCACCCGATCCTCGACCGAGAGCGAGGGCACCGGTCCGTGCTTGAGCTCCGCCACAACCGCGGCGACTACGGGATCGTCTATCCGGTCTTCGGAATCAGGCATAGTCTCGTGATCCTTCCCGTAAGCGGCGGCGCAGCCCTTCGCACGCCCGCAGCACCCTCATGCGCAGGGCGGAAGCCGGTGCGCCGGTGAGCGACTCGATCTCCTGATAACTGAAGTCTTCGACGTGTTTGAGCAAGAAGGCCTCTCGCTGATCGGGAGTGATCTCCTTCAGGGCTCGCTCGATTTCCTCGCGCCACTCGCCCCGCTCCGATTCACCCACCGCGGGCGCCACGGCGAGTGCCGCATCGGCCGCCGCCCCCCGCTCGACGAGGTCGACTTTGGCTAGCCGGCTCCGGCAGCGGTTCACCAGAATCCGGAACATCCAGGTCCCGACCCGGGATGGCTCCTGGCAGCGGTCTAGTCCCCTGAACGCGCGCAAGAACGTGTCCTGTAATACCTCTTCGGCATCCTCCCGGTTGCCCAGCAGAAACCAGGCGTATCTTTCCAGTCGGCGCCGGTGCCGTGCCATCAGCTCGGCATACGCGGCCTGATCGCCGGCCAGGGCGCGTTGCACGAGGGCGGCATCGGTCTGGCTCACCTCTGAGAGACCCGATGACAGGGCCATCTGTCACACCTCAAGTCCGGTGGCCGGCGCGAGTTGAAACGGGTGACGGGAGACAGGTGGGGCGGGTCTTGTTGTCAGGACCGCAGACAGTGCCCGCTCCTAGTCAGTGGACGGACAGGTGGGCCGAAAAACCACAACGCCTTGAGCTTGAGAGGATTTTGATGCAGAACCACCCGATCCGGGCGCTGCTGCTCGCTACGCTGGTGCTCGCGGCCTGCAGCGACAAATCAGCCCCAACCTTGTCACCCTCTTCCGGGCTGCACGGGGGCAACTCCTCGATCAGCGGCCAGGTCCAGGGACTGACCTTTGGTCCCGACAGTACCGCGGTCAACGTGCCGAGCCGCGTGGTCGTGATTTTCGCAGGCTCGGTCCCCACTGATTCGCTACCCTTTGGGCAGCCGGACGATCCAGCCGCCGTCCAAGGACGCGGCCTGGCGTTCTTGCATGACACGACAGGATCCGGCTTTCCTCCACCGCCTCCACCTCCACCGAATGACACGACTGGGCCCGGGTTTCCTCCGCCGCCCCCACCTCCACCGGTCGAGGGCTGCGGACGTCCTCAGGATGACGTAGTCGCGGATGTAGAAACCGATGCTGACGGGCGGTTCTCAATCACCGGACTCGAGTCTGCCAAGTACGACTTGCACGTGATCCCGAGCGATGCGGGGGCTTTCGGTGACAGCTGGTACTGCGGGGTTCACGTGCTCCCGGGACAGACGGCAGACGTTCAACTCTACGTGCCGACGACCCAGCTCAACTAGAGGTCAGCACGCATCCGTAGCGAGAAGCGAGCCCGGCGATTGGTTCCCGATATCTTGATCTATTCCAGCGGGATCTCCGCGCTCTCGGTATGCGCGTCGGCTCCATTGATCTTGAGGAGAGCCTGGACTCTCAGGCTCCTGCCCCCTTTGCCGGAGCGGGCCGCGACCTCCATTTCCCGTTGTGAGGCGATTCCGAATTGCTTCAGAAAGGTGCGGATGGCGAGGTTGAGTGCGTTCTCTTCCATAGGGACCTCCATTCTGTAACCGTAGGCCCGAAGCCGTGAGCCTCAATGCCGTCGCTTCGGGCTTACGGCTTTATGGCTTACGTGGCTTCTCGCTCATTGTCTCCCCGTCAGCTCAATCCACTTCCCCTCATAACACAACCGAATCTCCGACCCCTCGCCCTCGGTGATATCCTCGATTCCCTGGCGATTGGTGTTGGGAGGCTTCACGCCGCCGTAGCGGTCGTAGAGACGCTGAATTCCTTCGCGGCTGGCCGGGGCGATGCGGCGAGTGTAGACGATCTTGTCGCCTGCTACCCGCTTGAGATAGGCCCGGTCCTCCCGGACTTCGAGTTCATCGGAGCAAGCCGCTTCACCACCCCAGACGATCATGATCGCGGAGGCCTTGGCGCGGGAGCAGAGGGCCGCCCAGTCGGTCTGACCGGGTTTGACGAAGCTCCCGCGGATAATGTTGTGAGGGGCCGGATCGCCGGTGGCTTGGGGGATGGTGCAGTGCTTGGCCTGGAGTGCAACCACCACCCCTGGGGGGACCTTGGTGAAAGCCGACGGGTCGAGCCGGGACAGCTGTTGGTCCGCCGCGGCCCAGCGATCTTGGGCCGAAACGTGGGATATGCCGATACCGCCTGCCAGCACTGCGCTCAGCACCAGCCTGGCCTTGAGCATCGCAAGCCTCCTGTTACCAATAGCTTAGCTAGTGTCCTCTCCAACCTACAAGCACCCGGATACGAAAGAGGCCGGCAAGAAGCCGGCCTCCTCGACAACCTGTGCGCTGTTTCCGATTACGGGGTGAGCTTCACTCGCTCGATCCGGGACTGGCCAACGCGGGCGTTGAAGATCTTGAGGGTCACGATCGACCCCTTCCCCGAGGCCTTCAGCGCATCACGGAGTTCGGCCTCGGTCTTCACCGACTTGCCCTCGACCGACTGAATGATGTCGGGTCCGCCTTCATCGGGCGGATAGAGAGTCTCGTAGGCCGGACCGTTCGGCTGGACATCCACCACCAGAATGCCTTTGGTGTTCTGGTCCAGGTCGTAATCCTCCGCAATAGCCGGAGTCACGGTCTGCACCGAAACTCCCAGGAGATCCATGGCGACGGCGTTGCGATTGCTCTCCGGCTGCTCGCTGTCCTCGCGCTCGGCGATCGGAGTCTCCTCGCGCTGCTCCATCAGGCGCACGTTGAAGGTCTTCCGCACTCCACCCTTCCGGGCGACTTCGACCTTCACCATCTCGCCGGGCTGCCGGAAGCCGACCACCTGCTGCAGCTGGGCCACGTAGTTCACCGGCTTACCGTCGATCGTGATGATCACGTCGCCCTGCTCGAGGCCCGCCTTCTCCGCCGGCGACGCCACACTGTCCGGGAAGCCGCGCACCAGGACGCCCCGAATCTCATCCAGTCCGACATACTCGGCGTCAGTCGGGCTCGCATCCTCGACCAGGATACCCAGAGCCGCACGGTGCACCTTGCCCGAGGTGACCAGCTGATTCATGACGACGCGGGCCAGATTGATCGGAATCGCGAAGCCATACCCCGAGTAGAACCCGGTCTCGCTGGCGATCGCGGAGTTAATGCCGATGACCTCGCCCTTCACGTTGACCAGCGGGCCGCCGGAATTGCCCGGATTGATGGCCGCGTCGGTCTGAATGAAGTCGGCGATAGTGGACTGGCTGCGCTGGAGTCCCTGCAGCCGACGTCCCTTGCCGCTGATGATGCCGGAGGTGACGGTGAAGGTAAACTGGTCTCCCAGTGGATTGCCGATCGCCAGCACCCATTCGCCGACCCGATCGTCATCGCTGTTGCCCAGCGCCGCCGGGGTGAGCCCCTTGGCCGGCACCTTGAGCACTGCTACATCGGTGAGCGGGTCGGTCCCGACCACCTTTGCCTCGAACTCACGCCGATCAACCAGGCGGACGGTGACCTTCTCGGCCCCTTCTACCACATGATTGTTCGTCAGGATGTAGCCATCGGTCGAGACGATGAACCCGGATCCCGAGCCGCGCTCCACTTCAGGACGTCGCGGCTGACGGGGGAAGAAGTGGTCGAAGCCGGGAGGCATCTGCGGTTGCTGGCGAGATGCCGTCTCGGTCCGCTGGCTGCGGATGAACACCACACTCGGCCTTACCTGCTCGGCTACGGTCGCAAACGCATCACTCAGTTCCGTTAGCGTCCGCGTGGCCGAAGTCGATGGTGCCTGTACCGGCGTGATGACTGAAGAAGCTGTTTCCTGGGCGGTGGATCGGTTGGGCAGATCCAGCAGGCCGGCGAACAAGAGTCCCAGCGCGAAGGCCAGAATCACCAGCCCACCGAACTTGAGCCAGTTCAAAGTGCGTACGGACATCGGTTTCTCCCAAAGGGGCTCGCTCAACAATCTAGTCTACGGGGGATGCGCCGTCGGTGGTTTGCGTCGCATTCCGTTACGACCAGCCAAAAATAATAGCCGTTAGCCCGGGCCGCTGACCCCCCGGCTCGAAGCTAACGGCTAAAAGCTAACACCTTAATGCTTTACGATTTCTTTGAATCATCCACGATTTCGTAGTCGGCTTCGACCACGTCCTCCTTGCCCTGGGCAGGTCCTTCGGCCGTCGGACCGGCAGCCGGTTCGGAGCCTGGAGAGCTCTGTGCCGACTGATACAATGAAGCGCCGGCCGCCGAGTATGCCGAGCTCAGCTCGTCCAACGCTTTCTTTATCAGATCCGCCTCACCGGTGCGGAGCGCTCCCTTTGCTCCTTCCACGGCGTTGTCCAGCCGGCTCTTCGCGTCGGCCGCGAGGCGGTCCGCCCACTCCTTGCTGTCCTTCTCGACTTTATAGACCAGACCGTCGAGCTGGTTGCGGTGCTCGATCTCTTCGCGCCGCTTCTTATCCTCGCTCGAGTGTGCCTCGGCGTTCTTCACCATCTTGTCGATGTCGGCGTCGCTCAGACCGCTGGACGCCTCGATCCGGATCTTCTGCTCCTTCCCGGTCGTCTTGTCCTTGGCCGACACGTGGAGAATACCGTTGGCATCGATGTCGAAGGTGACCTCGACCTGCGGCATGCCACGAGGTGCCGGCGGAATTCCGGTGAGCTGGAACTTCCCGATTGTCCGATTGTCGACCGCCATCTGCCGCTCGCCCTGGAGCACGTGAATCTCCACCGTGGTCTGGTTGTCCTCCGCGGTTGAGAACACCTCCGACTTCTTGGTCGGAATGGTGGTGTTCCGGGCGATCAGGACCGTGGTAACGCCGCCCAGCGTCTCGATACCGAGCGAGAGCGGAGTTACGTCGAGCAGCAGCACGTCCTTCACTTCGCCGCCCAGCACGCCGCCCTGAATCGCGGCGCCGATGGCCACGACCTCGTCCGGGTTAACCGACTTGTTGGGCTCCTTGCCGAAGTAATCCTTCACAATCTGCTGGATCTTCGGGATTCTGGTCGAGCCACCCACCAGGATCACTTCGTCAATCTGCTTGGGATCGAGACCCGCATCCTTCAGCGCCTGCTGCATCGGCGGAATGGTCCGCTGGATCAAGTCATCCACCAGCGCCTCGAACTTGGCGCGAGTAAGCGAGTAGTTGAGGTGTTTGGGCCCCGACTGGTCCGCCGTAATGAACGGAAGATTGACGTCGGTCTGCTGGACCGTGGAAAGCTCCATCTTGGCCTTTTCGGCTGCTTCCTTGAGCCGCTGGAGCGCCATCGGATCCTTGGACAGGTCGATGCCCTGATCCTTCTTGAACTCGGCGACC
>Ga0207674_10006601_pt1 | contig 13635 bp, 16 predicted proteins | sample KBSCornC72_FD_184303 | JGI IMG/M metagenome (GOLD analysis project Ga0207674, IMG submission 184303) | Corn rhizosphere microbial communities from Kellogg Biological Station, Michigan, USA - KBS Corn C7-2 (SPAdes) (version 2) | ecosystem: Host-associated > Plants > Roots > Rhizosphere > Soil ... | reverse complement strand
CACGATGACCACGGGGTTACCCAGCGGGCGGCGGCACCACCGGGGCGGGGAAGTCGCGGCTCTGATGCGCGGCTGACGGCTGGGAGAGCTCGGCGGCCTGGCCGTCGGCGACCAGGTGATGCCAGTTCGTCGGCCAGTCCGGCAGGTCCGCGCTGTCCTGTTCCCAGTCCACGAACGTGGCCTCGTCGCAGTAGCGGTCCAGGTGCGACTGGATGGTCCGGTGCGGGTCGGTGCGCACGTAGGACTGCATCAGCCGCCGTTCCTGCCAGGAGGTCACGCTCCACCACGCGTTGTTCGCGTCGGCCAGCGCGTCCACCCCGAGGTTGCCGTCCGACTTCTGCGCCTGCTCGATCGCGGCCAGCGCGTCGGTGAAGAAATCGTCGAGCAGCGCCGGGTCCTTCAGCCGCAGCCGCGTGACCACGATGATCGCCATCATGACCTCCCCTGGTCAGTGTCGTTCCGACGATATCCCGCTGAACCGGACCGGCGCAGCGCACGTGGTCCCGGATAGGGATCAGACGCATCCGGGCGGCGGGGAATGGTGCTCCGGACGCGCGTAACCACGAGGGAGCATCCGATGAGGAACACTATTTCTGCTGCCGTCATCGCGGCCGGGATCGCCCTGGCCGCCAGCGCCTGCTCGAGCAGCTTGAGCTCGAACGGCAGCACCCAAGCCCCGGTCGCGTCGTCGGCCACCGCCCGGCCGAGCAGCCCGGCCGCCGCGTCGTCAGGCACGGCCGCCATGACGATCGGCCTGCAATCCGTCTCCGGAATCGATGGCAAGATCCTGGCCGACGGCCAGGGCCGCGCCCTGTACCTGTTCACTGCCGACAAGAGCAGCACGTCCACCTGCACCGGCGCGTGCGCCGCCGCCTGGCCGCCGGTCACCGCGAGTGCCATGCCGATGGCGGGCGGCGGCGTCAGCCAGTCGATGCTCGGCACGACCAAGCGCGCCGACGGGACCGAGCAGCTCACCTACAACGGCCACCCGCTGTACTACTTCTCGGCCGACACCGGCTCCGGGATGGCCAAGGGGCAGGGGCTCAAGGCGTTCGGCTCCGACTGGTACGTGGTGAACGCCAAGGGGTCCAAGATCGACAACGACTGACCCGGGTTGCCATCAGCCGGGGCAGGCGGCCGAACGGGTCTGCCGTCTGCCCCGGCGCACGGCAGGGGGCGCTGGATAATCTCCAAGAGCGACCCTGATCGTCGACGAAAGGCGGGCCGTGCTGCGTACCCGGTCCGACCTGGAACTGGACCGGCGTATCGCGGCGCTCGCGCTGCCCGCGCTCGGGGCGATCGCCGCCGAGCCGGCCTACAACCTGGCCGACACCGCCATCGTCGGGCACCTGGGGCGGACGCCGCTCGGCGCGCTCGCCATCGCGTCCACCGCGCTGACCACGACCGCCTGGCTGGCCATCTTCCTGTCCACCGCGACGACCTCGGCGGTGGCCGGCCTGGCCGCGGCGCGGGCCGCCGACAGGGCGGGCCGCTCGGCCGGCGCGGCCTACCTCGTGGCGGCGGCCGGCGGGATCGTGGTCGCCGTGCTCGTGGCGGTGACGGCGCCCTGGGTCGCCGAACTGCTCGGCGCCCGCCAGGACGTGCTGGCCGGCGCGGTCGGCTACCTGCGGGTGTCCGCCGTGGGGATTCCCTTCCTGTACCTGTCCTTCGCCGGGAACGGCCACCTGATCGGGCTGGCCGACACGCGCACGCCGTTGCGCATCGCGGTCAGCGCCAACGTGCTGAACGTCGCGCTCGAGGTCCTGCTGGTCTACGGCCTGCACCTGGGCCTGCTCGGCTCGGCCTGGGGCACGGTCATCGCCCAGGCCGCGGCGGCCGCATGGTACGGCGCCGCCTCCCGGCGCGCGGCCGTGCGGCCCCGCCGGCCCGGCCGCGCCGAGGTCGCCGCCCTGCTCAGGGACGGGCACCAGCTGTCGGTGCGGACGATCGCGCTCGGCGTCGTCCCGCTGACCACGACCGCGATCGCGGCCCGGCTCGGTCCCGTCGCGCTCGGCGGCCAGCAGATCGCGATGCGGGTCTGGTACCTGCTGGCGCTGCTGCTCGACGCGCTGGCGGTACCCGCCCAGGTCTACGTCAGCTCGTCGCTCGGCGCCGGCGACCCGGACGGCGCGCACCGGGTCGGGCGGCGCTGCCTCCGGCTGGGCCTGATCGCCGGGATCGCGCTCGGCGTGGTCACCGCCGGGCTGGCCTTCTGGGTGCCCGCCCTGTTCACTGCCGACATCGCGATCCGGCACGCCGCCACGGTGGCCCTGCTGGTGGCGGCGCTGACCCAGCCGATGGCCGCGCTGGCCTTCGTGCTGGACGGCCTCATCCTCGGCCTCTCGGACTACGTGGCCATGCGCCGCGCGATGATCCTCGCGATCGCGGCCTATGTCCCGGTGGCAGCGCTGGTGCTGGTCTTTCACTCGCTGGGCCTGGCCGGGATCTGGGTGGCCCTGGGCCTGTGGCTCGCCGCCCGCGCCGCCCTGCTCGGACGCCGCTGGCAGGCCCAGTTCACCTGACCCGACCTCCTTACGTATGAGTGTGGCGCTATGCACATTCTTTTGTGCACAGCGCCACACCCATTACATGTCGAGCGTGCCCCTGCGACGCTCGGCAGGGAGGGTCAGTCGGCTTGGATGGCGGGGACGAGTTCGCGGGCCTGCTCCGGCTCGGCCACGGCGGTCCGCTGTGGCCGCAGCAGCGCGGCGGCGACCGCGGCGGCCGCGACGACCAGGCCGAACGCGATCCAGAAGGCCAGGTGGTAACCCTCGGTCAGGGCGACCGCGGTCGGCCGGTGCTGCGCGATCAGCGCGTTGGTCCGGGAGGCTGACACGGTAGCCAGCACGGCCAGGCCGAGCGCGCCGCCGATCTGGGCGGTGGTGTTGACCAGGCCCGAGGCCAGCCCGGCGTCCTGCGGGGTGGCGCTCGACATGGCCAGCGTCATCAGCGCCGGGAAGCACAGGCCGGCGCCGGTGCCCATCAGCACCGTGACCGGGAGCACGTGCACCAGGAACGAGCTGCCGTGCGCCGGGGCCAGGGCGAACAGGGCCAGCCCGGCGGCGATCAGGCCGAGGCCGGGGAACAGCAGGGTGCGGGCGCCGAACCGCATCACCAGCCGGTCGGTGTACCGCACCGACAGGACGCCCATGACCACCGCGACCGGCAGGAACGCCAGCCCGATCTGCAGCGGGTCGTAGCCCATGATCTGCCGCAGGTACAGCGAGCCGAGGAAGAACATCCCGAACATCCCGGCGGTCCCCAGCACCTGGACCAGGTTCGAGCCGGTCACGTTGCGGGAGGCGAAGATGCGCAGCGGCATCAGCGGGTGGCGCGCCGTCTTCTGCCGGACGATGAACCCGGCCAGCAGGACCAGCGTCCCGGCGCCCAGGCCGAGCGTCTCGGCGGCCAGCCAGCCGCGCTGGGCGGCCGGGCCTACGATCGTGTACACCGCGAGCATCATCGCGCCGGTGATCAGCAGCGCGCCGGGCACATCCGCGCCCGCCCGCAGGCCCGCGCCGCGGTCGCGGGCGATGGTGCGCCGGGCCGCGATGGCCGTGATCACGCCGACCGGCAGGTTGACGAAGAAGATCCAGTGCCAGTTCAGCACCTGGGTGAGGATCCCGCCGGCCAGCAGCCCGACCGCCGCGCCCGCCGAGGCGACAAAGGCGAACACGCCGATCGCCTGGGCCTGCTCGCGCGGCCCGGGGAACATGGTCACGATCATGCCCAGGATCACCGCCGAGGTCAGCGCGCCGCCGGTGCCCTGCGCGAACCGCGCCACGATGAGCATCTCCTGGTTCACCGCGAGCCCGCAGGCCATCGAGGCCACGGTGAAGATGGCCAGCCCGGCCAGGAACACGTCCCGGCGCCCGGCCAGGTCACCCAGCCGCCCGGCCAGCAGCAGCAGCCCGGCGAACGCGATCAGGTAGGCGTTGACCACCCAGGCCAGCCCGGCCTGGGAGAACCCCAGGTCCGCCTGGATCGTGGGCAGCGCCACGTTCACGATCGTCATGTCCAGCACGATCATCAGCATCCCGGTGCACAACACCACCAGGGCGATCCAGCGACTACGGTCGTTCATCGGTCTTCCTCTCACGAAATGCGTTCGATGTTCAGACGTCGGCCCGCGCGGAAAATCAGCGGAACCAGCGGACAATCACCGGCCGCCGCCGGCCGCGGGCCGGATCAGGTCGTAGAGCAGGCAGAGCGCGCCGCTGCCGGCCGCCGTGACCTCGGTCAGCGACCACGACGAGCCCGCCGGGCCGTCGCCGAACAGGCGGGCCCCCGCCCCGACCAGCTCCGGGCACAAGGTGATGCTGAGCCGGTCGAGCTCGCCGGCCTCGAGCAGGCCGCGGATGACGCTCGAGCTGCCCAGGACGACGATGTCGCCGCCCTCCTCCTTCCGCAGCCGCCGGACGACCTCGGCCGGATCGTCGGCCACGACGCGGGAACCGGGCCAGCTCGCCTCGGTGAGCGTGCGCGAGACGACGACCTTTTCCGCCTCGTTGAGCCACCGGGCGAACGCCCGGTCCCGCGGGTCGGCGTCGTCGTCATCGGCCACGGCGGGCCAGAAGCCCGCGAAGCCCTGGTAGTTCTTGCGGCCCAGCAGCACGGTGCTGGCCGTGCTGGTGATCTTCAGCAGGTGCGCCCGTGACTCGTCGGTCAGCGCGTGCGGCACGATCCAGCCCATGTCCTGCTCCCCGCCCGGCCCGGTCACCCGGCCGTCCAGGGACAGCGCGATGTTCCCGGTGACGATCCGGTCCCGTGGCTGTCCGGTCATGTCTGCCTCCCGGCGGTTGGTCTGCTTACCCTGCCCAGCCTGGTGACCGCCGGCCGGGAACGGAAATGCCGGTTGGGCATCGCGCCCATGCCGAATGTGCATGACCCGGACAGGCCCTGACGGGCGGCGATGGGTCAGACTGGGAGCATGGACGAACCGCAGAACGTGCTGGCGCTACCTCAGGCGCCGGACGCGATCGAGCTGCGCCACCTGCGCGCGTTCGTCGCGGTCGCCGATGACCTCAGCTTCAGCCGGGCGGCCCAGCGGCTGTTCATCTCGCAGCCGGCGCTGAGCCGCCAGATCCGCGGCCTCGAACGCCTCGTCGGCTGCGACCTGTTCCGCCGGTCCACCCAGCGCGTCGAGCTGACGCTGGCCGGCGAGGCCCTGCTGGCGCGGGCCCAGGCGCTGCTCGCCGACCTGGACGACGCGATCTCGGTCACCCGTTCGGTGGGCGGTGAGCTGGCCGGCCGGATGGCCCTGCTGTGGGAGCCGTGGGCACGCGCGTCGGCCGACGTGGCCGATCTCGACGGCATCCGGGCCGCCCTGGAGGAACTGCACGGGCAGTTCACGCCGCCGCCGGACGTCGCGGTCGCCCCGGTCATCGCGGGCGGCGTGCCCGCGCTGCGGGTCACCCCCGAGTCGGCGTCCCCGGCCGCCGCCACGGTGCTGTTCCTGCACGGCGGCGGGTACGTGGCCGGTTCGGCGTTCGGCTACCGCCACCTGGCCGCCGCCATCGCCACCGCGGCTCAGGCGCCCGCGCTGGTCATCGACTACCGGCTGGCTCCAGAGCATCCCTATCCCGCGGCCGTGCAGGACGCGGTCAACGCCTTCCTGTGGCTGCGCGACACCGGCGGCGACCAGGCCAGGATCGTGGTGGCCGGCGACTCGGCGGCGGGCGGCCTGGTCATGACCGTGCTGCTGGCCCTGCGCGAGCGCGGCCTGGAGATGCCCGCCGGGGCCGCGCTGCTGTGCCCCTGGGTCGACCTGACCGGGCGGACGCAGCGGCCGGCGCAGGATTCCCCGCTGGTCTTCTCGCCGGAGATGGCGCACCGCCTGGCCCAGGCCTACCTGGCCGGCCACCCGGTCGACGATCCGCTGCTCAGCCCGCTGCAGACGTCCCTGGCCGGGCTGCCGCCGCTGCTCATCCAGGCCGCCTCCGGCGACGCCGTCCTGCAGGAAGCCCAGCTGCTGGCCAGGCACGCGACCCAGTGCGGCGTCGACGCCAGCATCACGGTCTACCCGGTGCCCACGCACGACTTCCACGTCTTCTGGAGCTTCCTGCCCGAGGCCAGGGACGCCATCGACCAGCTCGGCCGCTTCGTCCGCGCCGTGGCCAGCCCTCCCGGCGAGTCCGCCGCCCCCCAGCCCGGCTAACCGCCTTATCCGCCGACACGTAGCCCGCCCGCCGACGGATAGCGTGGTGCCCGTGACGACAGCAGACGACGACCAGGCCGGATCGCATCCCATCCTGGTGGGCCGCAAGGTCACGCTCAGGCCCGGTCGCCGGGGTGACGCGAAGAAGCTGCGGGCGATCCTGGCCGAGCCGTCGGTGTCGCGCTGGTGGGCCGAACCCGATCCGGTCGAGGTGATCGAGGAGGAACTGCGCGGCGACGACTCCGCGGTGCTGCTGGTGGTGGAGATCGACGGGAAGGTCGCCGGGGGCATCCAGTACCACGAGGAGAACGATCCGATGTACCGGCAGGCGGGGATCGACATCTACCTCGGCGGCCGGTTCCAGGGCCGGGGCGCCGGGACCGAGGCGGTCCGGCTGCTGGCCAGGTTCCTGTTCGAGCAGCGCGGCCACCACCGGATCACGATCGACCCGGCGGCCGCCAACGAGCCGGCCATCCGCTGCTACACCAAGGTGGGCTTCCGCCCCGTCGGGGTCATGCGCCAGTACGAGCGCGGACCCGACGGCACCTTCCACGACGGCCTGCTGATGGACCTGCTCCGCGACGAGCTGCCCCCTAGTCCGCGGAAACGTCGCCGGGGGTAAACAGCGTCAGCTGCATCCCGTCCGGGGCCTTGACCCGGGCGTTGACGTCTCCCCACGGCGCGGTGACAGGCTCCCCGACCCGTTCGGCCCCGGCCGCGACCAGCCGCTCCGCTACCGCAACGCTGTCCTCGACCTGCAGCGCGAACCGGACCGTGCCGGACACCCGGCGCCCGGCCTCGATCGCGTCCACCGACTCGGCCTGCGCGCTGTCGAACAGCTCCAGCGTCGCCCGCCCCGCCTCGAGGACCACAACCCGCCCCGTCGCCGAACTCCAGTCGGCGATCTGCTCCAGCCCCAGCGCGTCGCGGTAGAACGCCACCGCCCGGTCGAAGTCCTCCACCGTCAGCGCGACCCGCAATTCCGTCACGTTAGCCATGCCCTCATCGTGCCGTATTGACCGGCCGGACGGCGCGCTCCTAGAGTCGCTGGAAGCCGACTCATCCAGGGAGGCCCGCATGGCTGTCCGTCCGCCCGGCAAAGACGACCTCGCGGCGATCGCCCGCGGGTACGGGATGCACCTGAGTGACGAGGATCTCGGCTCGTTCGAGCCCATGGTGGCCGGCCTGCTGTCGTCCTACGACGCGGTCGAGGAGCTGTACGCGCAGACGGCGCCGCAGCCACCCGCCAACCGGACCTGGAAGCAGCCGGACCCGGGCGGGAACCCGCTGGGCGCCTGGTACGTGCGGACCGAGATCGCCGAACGCCCGGACGGCCCGCTAGCCGGGCGCCGGGTCGCGATCAAGGACAACATCGAGGTCGCCGGCGTGCCGATGATGAACGGCTCGCGCACCCTGGAGGGCTTCGTGCCCAGCCGGGACGCGACCGTGGTGACCCGGCTGCTCGCGGCCGGGGCGACGATCACCGGCAAGTCCGTGTGCGAGGACCTGTGCTTTTCTGGCGGGAGCCACACGTCGGTGACCGGCCCGGTCAGGAACCCATGGGATACGGACCGAACGACCGGCGGCTCGTCGTCCGGAAGCGCGGCCCTGGTGGCCTCGGGGGAAGCCGACCTGGCGATGGGCGGGGACCAGGGCGGTTCGGTGCGTATTCCCAGTTCGTGGTGCGGCACGGTGGGGCACAAGCCCACCCACGGCCTGGTGCCGTACACCGGGGCGTTCCCGATCGAGTTCACCATCGATCACCTCGGGCCGATCACCCGCACCGTGGCCGACGCCGCGCTGATGCTGAACGTGATCGCGGGCCGGGACGGCTGGGACCCGCGGCAGCCCGCCGACCTGCGGCCGGAGGATTACGTCGCGGCCCTGGGCCAGGACGTCACCGGGCTGCGGGCCGGCCTGGTGAGCGAGGGGTTCGGCATTCCCGACCTGTCCGAGGAGCGGGTGGACCAGACCGTCCGGGTCGCCGCGGACCGGCTGCGCGAGGCGGGCATGCAGGTCGAGGACGTCAGCATCCCGTGGCACCGGCACGCGATGCACGTCTGGAACGTGATCGCCACCGACGGCGCCACGGTGCAGATGGTCGACGGGAACGCGTACGGCTGGAACTGGGACGGGCTGTACGACCCGGAGCTCATCGCCTACTACGGCAAGCAGCGCCTTGAGGTGCCCGACGCGTGGTCGGAGACGGTCAAGCTGGTCGTGCTCGGCGGGCGCTACTCGGTAGAGAAGTACCAGGCGCGGCACTACGCCATGGCCAGGAACCTCGTCTTCGAGGTGCGCCGCCAGTACGACGAGGCGCTGAGCCGCTTCGACGTGCTGGTCATGCCGACCCTGCCGATGGTGGCGACCCCGATTCCGGCCGCCTCAGACCCGCGCGAGGTCCAGATCGGCCGTGCCCTGGAGATGATCCCCAACACCGCGCCGTTCGACATCAGCGGCCACCCGGCCATCAGCGTCCCGGCGGGCCTGGCGGACGGCCTCCCGGTCGGGATGATGATCGTCGGCAAGCGGTTCGACGACGCCGCCTGCCTGCGGGTGGCGCACGCCTTCGAGCGGCTGGCCGGCGGCTTCCCGGCCCCGCCCGGCGCTGCCTGAGCCTTGACCGACGTCCCGCGGCTGATCCTGATCGAGGGCATGATCGGCTCGGGCAAGACGACCACGGCCGGGCACCTCGCGGACTGGCTGGCACGCCGCGGCGAACACGTGCGGGCCTTCGGTGAGGGCGCCGCGGATCATCCCATCCGGACCAGGCGGGTGGACGAGTTGCTGGCCGCGCCGGCGCCGGGCGACCCTGGGGTGTACGCGGCCGCTCAGTGGCGCCGGCTGGCCGAACGCTGCCTGCGCGACGAGCAGACCATCATCTGCGAGAGCGTCTTCTTGCAGAATTCCGTCATGCCCGCCTTCATCGACGGCGCTCCCGTGGCCTCCGTGGCGGAGATCTGCACCGAGATCCAGCGGCAGGCGGCGCCCGCCGAGCCGTTCCTGGTCTACCTGCGGCCGGCCGACATCGCGGCCGCGATCGCGCGCGTCCACCAGGCCCGCGGCGAGCCGTGGTCCTCGCGCAACCTCGCCTTCGTGCAGGACAGCCCGTGGGCCCGCCGCCGCGACCTGCGCGGCCGCGCTGCCGTCGTCGGGCTGTACCAGGCCTGGGAGCCGGTGGCGGCTGAGCTGTTCGACCGGTACCCGTTCGGCAAGCTGATGGTGCCCGACCCGCAGCACGACTGGCCGTCCGCCCTGCGGGCCATCCGCGCCGCCGTCCGCCCCTAGATCTGGTGCATACTCGCTGGTTGAGGCAGTATGGATGGAGTGGGGGGCGGCGCAGGTCCGTTATTGCCGCCGTCGCCGTCGCCGTGACGGCATCCACGGACCAGGGGGGTTCACCGATGAGTTACGCCATCATCCATCAGTTCAAGCGCGGCACCAGGGAGCAGTACGAGGCCACGCTGCCCGCCACCGTGACCGACTCCTGACCAGCCCGCCACGACCGGGCACGCCATGGACGCTCGCGACACCGAACCGGGCCTGTCATCACGCGGCGTGACGTTCGCCGCGCACTCCTTCGCCGCGTGGACCCGCGCGGATCCCGAGGTCGTCTGGACGGCCCTGACCGACCCGGGCCAGACGCCCGGGTTCCTCTACGGCCTGGCCGCGCACTCGACCTGGATCCCCGGAGCACCTATCGATTTCCGCTGCGGCGAGGATGTCCAGGTATCCGGCCGGGGCTGCCCGTCCTGGAGGCCCTGCAACAGCTGGTGAATCCAGGCCGATTACCCTCAGGTCTGATGCCGCGCCCTCGGCAGCAGCAGCGCGGGCACCACCGCCACCGCGATCAGCCCTGCCGCCACCCAGAACGTGGTCCCGAACGCCCCGGCCAGCGGGCCGGCCCCACCCGCTCCGGCCCCACCCGCTCCGGTCCCGGCCTGGCGCGACAGCACGATCGCGAACAGCGCGGTGCCGACGGCCCCGCCGAGGCGCTGGATGACGTTGAGCGCGCTGGTCGCCCGCGGCGTCTCGGCCCGGGACAGCGCCTGGAAGGCCGCCGCCATCGACGGCACCACGGTCGCGCCGACCCCCGCCCCGACCACCAGCAGCGCGGCCGACAGGTACAGGTATGAGGTCCCGGGGCCGACCTGGGTGTAGGCGAGCATGCCCAGGGCCGCGAGCACCATCCCGGCCGAGGCCACGCCGCGGGCGCCGAACTTGTCGGTCAGCCGCCCTGCCAGCGGCAGCGCCAGCGCCGCCCCGAGGCCCTGCGGCGCCAGCAGCAGCCCGATCGCGACCGCGCCTTCGTGCCGGACCTGCTGGTAGTACAGCGGGATCAGGATCAGCGAGCCGAACAGCGCCACCATCAGCAGCAGGTTCACCGCGGCCGCGGCGCCGAACCCCCTCCGCCGCAGCAGCGACACGTCGATCAGCGCGTGTCCGCCCTGCGCGGCAGCGTGCCAGAAGAACAACCCGATCAGGGCCAGCCCGGCCAGCACCGGGACGCTCGTCCGCGGGCTGCCGAAGCCCCCGTGCCCGCCCGCCTCGGACATGCCGTACAGGAACACGGCGATGCCGGGGGAGAGCAGCAGCAGCCCCCGCACGTCGAGCCGTAGGCCGCCCCGCCCCCCGGACCGAGACCCAGCCCCAGACCCAGCGGGCAGCAGCCGGAGCGCCGCCACCACGGCCGCCAGCCCCACCGGCAGGTTGATGAAGAAGATCCACCGCCAGCTGGCCGCGCCGATGATCGCCCCGCCGAGCAGCGGCCCGAACACCGGCGCCAGCAGCATCGGCACGCCGATCACGCTCATCACCCGTCCCATCCGCTGCGGGCCCGCGGCCTGGGCCAGGATGGTCTGCCCGATGGGCAGGATCATCCCGGCGCCGAGCCCCTGCAGCACCCGGAAGGCGACCAGGGACCCGATCGACCACGCTGCCCCGGCGAGCACCGAACCCGCCAGGAACACCAGCAGCGCGAAGATCCACGCCCGCCTGGCGCCGAACCGCTCGGCCGCCCACCCGGTCAGCGGGATGACGGTGGCGAAGGCGAGCATGTAGCCGGTCATCACCCACTGGATCGCCGGGATCGATGCGCCCAGGTCGCTCGCGAGCGTGGGGATGGCGACGTTCACGACCGTTAGGTCAAGGACCGTCATGATCGTCCCCAGGATGACGACGCCGGCCAGCACAAGGATCTCCCGGCTCAGCCCCTCGCCCCGCCCGGTCGCGGTGTCTGTGACCCTGCTATCCGTGGCTGTCATCGCGGCCTCCCACGAGGTAAGCTAGATATACTCTAAACATAGAGTGGAACTAAATTTAGGGTAACTCTAACTTTGAACGGACGCAAGGTGGGTCTTCGCGAGCTCAAGAAGGAGCAGACCCGGCAGCTGATCGCGGACATCGCGTGGCGGCTGTTCGCCGACCGGGGCTTCGACAACGTGACCGTGGCCGAGATCGCGCGAGAGGCGCAGGTCGCCGAGGCGACGGTGTTCAACTACTTCCGCAGCAAGGAAGACCTGTTCTACTCGCGGTTCGAGGCGTTCAGCGCCCGGCTGGCCGACGCCGTGCGGGACCGCGACATCGGCGAGCCGGCCCTCGTCGCCTTCCGCCGCGCCCTGCTCGAGGAGGGCGGTCTGCTCGGCCAGGCCGAAGCCGGCGACGAGGAGGCCCTCACCCGGCTCCGCACGGTCAACCGGGTGATCGCGCAGAGCCCGGCCCTGCTCGCCCGCGAGCAGCAGGCGATGACCCGCAGCGCCCGCGACCTGGCCGCGCTGCTGGCCGCCGAGACCGGCGCCGGCCCGGACGACCTCCGCCCGCAGGTGGTGGCCAACGCCCTGCTCGGGCTGCAGCGGGCGATGATCGACTACGTGCGCGGCCGGGTCGGCTCGGGCGGAGACCTCGTCGGGCTCGCTGCCGATGTCCGCAAGCTGACCGCCGAGGCCTTCGCGCTCCTGGAGCACGGCCTGGCCGGCTACCCGGCCAGGCCGTAAGCGCTCAGAGCTCAGAGTTTGACGCCGTAGGTCCGCTCGAGCTCCTCGATCCAGTCGTCCTGGATGGTGATCCCGTAGTCCTCGGCGAGCTGGTAGTACTCGGCCGCCGGGCGGTGCGCGGCCAGGATCGGCGCCAGCTTCTCGAAGTACTCCTCGAGCCCGGCCGGGCTGAGGATCTCGGCCACCGTGGCCGGCGTGCCGCCCGCGTTCCACATGGCGTGCGGCACGCCGCGCGGCTTGACCAGGTACGCGCCCGGCCCCGCCTCGGAAATCCGGTCTCCGGTCCGTACCCCCACCGTCCCGGACAGTACCAGCGAGAACTCGTCCTCGCGGGAGTGACTGTGCGGCTTGACCAGGGTCCTGGGCGGGATCTCCACCTCCAGGACGGCCAGCCGCCCGCCGGAATCCCCGCTCACCACCTTGTAGCCGAACCGGACGCCGAACAGCATCACCGTCTTGCCCTCGCCGGCCGCCACCACCTTGGGCGGGAACGCCCCGCTCATGAGGCACCACCCGGGGGTCCCTGCAGCGGGCCGATATGCACGTGGGCCAGCCGCCAGCCCTCGCCCTCCTGCACCGCCACCAGCGTGACCCGGAACCGCCCCGAGTTGTCGGTGCCCTGCCAGCTGGTCTCCTGCGCCAGCACCCCGATCCCCACCGCCGCGGTCCCGTAGTCACGTACCTGCAGGTCCGTGACGGTGAAAGACCGGTTCACCAGCCCGTTGGCGAAGCGGGCCAGCCACTGATCCCGGGTCAGGATGAAGCCGAACGGTCCTACCCCTGCGAACCCATCGGCCAGCAGCCCGTCCAGGGCTCCGGCGTCGTTCCGCTGCTCCGCGGCCGTCCAGCGCTGCACCAGGTCGAGCACCCCGTTCTGCGCGGTCATTGTGACCTCCCTCCGTTGGCCCTCAAATATAGTGCAGCTCCAAATTTAGTGCTACTCCATATATGGCATTGCCGCCCATCGCGCCCGTCTGACCCAGATCAGCGCCGCCCCGACCCCCGACCGGTTGCTGCGCTTTCCCAAGTCCCTCTGAGCAGCCGCTACCGTGTAAGGGTGGCTGAGCGCAGAAGCCGGGTGCCGATCGGCGAGCGGGTAACCCAGGCCCACCTGGATCATTTCTGCCCCGGTGGCGTCGGCCTCCCCGTGACCGATTCCGGCCCGATCGGCCTGGGCCCGGCCGGCGACCCCCCGCTCGGAGACCCCCCGCTCGGCTCGGAGCCCAGCACGGCCCGCTCCACCAGCGAGCCGTGTGCCCGCTGCCAGCACCCGATCACCCCCGCCCAGGACGCCCGCCGCCGCGTCACCGGCGCCTGGGTCCACGAGACCTGCCCGCCCTGACCCTCCCGCCCGCCCTCACCCTCCCGGGCTGACCATCTACGAGACGGCCGGGTTCGCCGGCGAGCAGGCCGACCAGGCCGCGGTGACCATGCTGACGTTCGTCCTCGGACACGCCCTCGGCGCGGCCGCGGAGGCCTCGCTGA
>Ga0207674_10006599_pt1 | contig 13636 bp, 16 predicted proteins | sample KBSCornC72_FD_184303 | JGI IMG/M metagenome (GOLD analysis project Ga0207674, IMG submission 184303) | Corn rhizosphere microbial communities from Kellogg Biological Station, Michigan, USA - KBS Corn C7-2 (SPAdes) (version 2) | ecosystem: Host-associated > Plants > Roots > Rhizosphere > Soil ... | reverse complement strand
TGCCGGCAAAGCCAGCCACGACTCCGGCACGTCCCGCTGCTCGATCGAAACCACGCTCCGCTCGACCACCATCTTCTTGTCCCCGTACGGCAGCTCGGAATGGTCCACCAGCGGAAACCCCTGCACGGACATCAAGGCTTCGGCGGGCGTGGTCATGCTGGCCTGCGTCATGGCGAACAGCTCATTCGGAATCGAGGGATGCTTGGCGATCCAGAGCCGCCGCTCGTAGCCGCCGGCGCGGATGAGATGCTCGGCGGCGGTGACGCCTTGCAGCACCCGCTTCGCGCCGGTGGCCGTGAATTCCGGATGCAACGGTGCTTTCGCCAGCTCCTTGCGCCGCTGCTCGATCAGCGTCGCCAGCGGAACGCTCCGAACCGTCTTCGCCAGATCGTCGACGAACGTCACCTGCTTGTTGCGCAGGTCAAACAGCCGCCAAGCATCGACCTCGTCGCCGCTGCGCGCGCGGCCGTTGGCGATCACCAGCGTGTGGGTGAACGTCCGGTTCTGCGGCTGGAGCGTGGTCCGGATGGTGACCACGGTGGCGCGGATCTTCGGAACCTGATCGGGGCGGGAGGGGGTGGGGCCGGGCTTGCACGCGGCGCAAATGGCGGCCGCCGCGGCGATTGCGATCAGTCCTTTGCGTCGTACCAACGTGGTCCCCAATGCGTATCGACGGCCAGCGGCACGGCGAGGGGGTAAATGTTCTCCATGGTCTCTTTCACGATTCCCGCCACGTCCTCCGCCCTCCCCTCGGGGACCTCGATGACGATTTCATCGTGCACCGTCAGCAGCATCTTTGCGTCCGGCGGAAGGTTCTGCTCCAGGGCGATCATGGCCAGCTTGAGGATGTCCGCCGCCGTTCCCTGAATCGGCGCGTTGGTGGCCATCCGCTCCGCGTTCCCGCGCACGGTGAACGACTTGTTGTGGATCTCGGGGATGTAGCGCACGCGCCCGAACAGCGTGGTCACTTTGCCGCTCTTGCGGGCCTCGTCGAGCGTGCGGTCGAGGTACTCCTGGATCTTCGGGTAGCGCGCGAAGTACGCCTCGATCCAGTCCTTCGCCTGGCTGCCGGAGATGTTCAACTCGTTCGACAGCCGGAACGCCGACATGCCGTACAGCACGCCGAAGTTGATGGTCTTCGCCGCGCGGCGCTGGTCGTGCGTCAGCTCGTCCTCGGCCACATTGAACATCTTCGACGCCGTGGCGCGATGGATGTCCGCGCCGCGCTGAAAGGTCTCAATGAGTGATTGATCCTGCGAGATGTGGGCGAGGATCCTCAGCTCCACCTGCGAGTAGTCGGCGGCCAGCAGCACGTTCCCCGCGTCGGCCACGAAGGCCTTGCGGATCTCGCGTCCCAGCTCGGTGCGGATGGGGATGTTCTGCAGGTTCGGGTCGGACGACGACAGCCGCCCCGTCGCCGCCACCGCCTGATTGAACGAGGTGTGCACGCGGCCGTCGGCGGCGACGAGCTGCGGCAGGGCGTCGATGTAGGTCGACTTCAACTTGTGCAGCTCGCGGTGCTGCAGGATGAGCTGCGGCACGGCGAAGCCGTGCGACGCCAGCTCCTGCAGCACGTCGACTGAGGTCGAGTAGGCCTTGGTCCCCTTGGTCTTCTTGATCACCGGGTACTGCAGTTTCTCGAACAGGATGTGGGCGAGCTGCTGCGGCGAGTTGATGTTGAACTCCGTCCCCGCCTCGGCGTAGATCCGCGTCTCCAGATCCGCCAGTTGCACGCCCATGGTGTTGCTCATGCTGCGCAGCAGCGGGACGTCGATGCGGATGCCGCGCTCCTCCATCCTCGTCAGGACCGGGATCAGCGGCAGCTCGATGGTCTCGTAGATCTTTACCAGTTCCGGATCGCGCTGCAGCTCCGGCAGCAGGACGTTCTTCAGCGCGACGGTGACGTCGGACTTCTCGCCGAGGTATTGGGTGTGGGGGCTGAGCGCGGTGGCGCCGAGCTCGTGGTCGAGGGCGAAGAGTGGCGCGGTCTTCTGCACGTCCTTGCGCGAGAGGATGTCGACCTTCAGCCGGTCGCGCGCGATGTTGCCCAGCGCGTGCGACGGCAGGCCGGGATTGATGACGTACGACATGATCATGGTGTCGGCGAAACGGCGCGGAAGCGGCCAGCCGTTCGCGGCCAGACGGCGGAACTGCTGCTTCACGTCATTCGCGACGAAGAGCTTGTCGGAGGCCAGGAGCCGCTTCAGCGCGTCGCTGAGCTCCGCGCTTCCGCCGACGTTCGCGGCGACCGGCACCAGGAGCGACTCGGCCGGCTTCACCGAGAGCGACGCCGCCATCAGCTCGTCGAACCCATCCGGCGTCACCGACTCGAACCACACCGCGACCTCGGACGCGTCGCGCACGAGGTCGTCGACGTCGCTGGCCTTCGTCGCCGTCCGGATGTCGCGCTCCACCGGCGGCGGCTCGGGGAGGTACTCCTGCATCAGCGAGGCGAACTCCAGCCGGGAGAAGACGTCGTGCAGTTTGGCGCGGTCGGGGTCCTGACGCTTTAGGGTGTCGAAGTCGAGCTCGTAGGCTAGATCGCATTTGATGCGCGCCAAGTCGCGCGAGAGGAACGCTTTTTCGCGGCCCTCTTCGAGCTTCTTCCGCTGCCCGGGCTTCAGCTCCTCGAGGTGCTCGTAGACGCCTTCCAGCGATCCGTACGACTGGATGAGCCCCTTCGCCCCCTTCTCGCCGATGCCGGGAACGCCGGGAATGTTGTCGATGGCGTCACCCATGATGGCCATGACGTCGACCACCTTCTCCGGCGGCAGTCCGAACACCTCCTCGACGCCCTTGGCGTCGTAGATGACCTCGCGGCCGGTGTGATAGAGCTTGATGCCGTCGCCGACGAGCTGGAAGAAGTCCTTGTCCGAGGTGGCGATGACCACGTCGTAGCCGCGGTCGCGCGCCGTGCAGGCCAGCGAGCCGATGAGATCGTCCGCCTCCCAGTCCTCGACGCCGATGACCGGGATGCGAAAGCCGGCCAGGACCTCGTTGACCAGCGGGAGCTGCACCACCAGATCGTCCGGCATCGGCCGGCGGTCTTTCTTGTAGTCCGCGAAGGCCTCGTGCCGCGTCTTGGCCGAGCCGATGTCGAAGGCCACGGCGATGCAGTCGGGCTCGTGGTCCTTGAGCAGCTTCTTGAGGACGGTGGTGAAGCCGTAGACCGCGTTGGTGGCCAGGCCGGAGGAGTTGGTCAGGCCGCGGATGGCGAAGTAGGAGCGGTAGACGTTGTTCGAGCCGTCGATGAGGAAGAGTGAAGGGCGTTTCGGCACGGGGGCGGATTATAGGAGTGATGAGTGAAGAGTCATGAGTGACGAGCCTCCAGCCCGCGACACCTTGCTCTACACACAGACGTGTGTAGAATGAACCGATGGCCACGAATCTCGCGATCGACGACCGGCTGCTGCAGGAAGCACAAAAGATAGGCGGTCAACGCACGAAGAAGGCAACCGTGACGGAAGCACTGGAGGAGTACATCCAACGTCGCAAGCAGGTGAAGATCTTGGAGTTGTTCGGAACGATCGACTTCGATCCAAGCTACGACTACAAGAAACAACGCCGCAGGTCATGAAGGTGTTGGTCGATACGCCCGTTTGGTCCGTCGCTTTGCGACGCAAGGTCCGCACGGAGAACGCTTCGACGAGAGAATTGGCCTCGCTCATCCGGGATGGGCGAATCGCGATGATTGGTTCGATTCGCCAGGAAATCCTTTCGGGCATAAAAGAGCCCTCGCAATTCGAGGAGTTGCGGGATCACCTGCGCTCGTTCTCGGACATCCCGGTCACATCGGAAGACCACGAGGAAGCGGCGTCGTTCTACAACCGCTGTCGCGCCAAGGGCATCCAGGGCTCGAACACGGATTTCCTGATCTGCGCCATCGCAGCGCGCCGCGAGTACTCGATTCTCACAACCGACAAGGATTTCGGACACTTCGCAAGAATCCTTCCGATCGCCCTCCACGACACGACCGGCTAGAACTCACTCCCCTAGAAAGCACTAACGGAGCCTTTCGGCTCCGTTGGTGGTACAGGGGGCTGGACCGCTGCGGCCAGTTGGCAGGATTCAAGGAAGCTTTGTGAATAATCGTCCAAAATCGGTCCAATAGTTGAGGAGGGAGCCCGCAGCGGCCGCTTGGCGCAGGCGAGTTTGACGGGACCCGCGCGGCGGTTTCGGTTCTGTCGAAACCTGATTCATCGTGATCCAGCTTTTTGCACGGGGTGGGCCAACTCCAATAACAGCGAACGGCAGAGCTGGAAGCGCCAATCGGGGCCTCCTCGACGATGGCAGAAAACACTGAATTTAGGTAGTTTCCCCGATATCGTCCCCCCTCAGGCATCCCTACGGACCAGCTCGGTAAAATTTGCAAGCGCCTCCTGGGCGGTTGCAAATCTGACCGACGCCGATTCCTTCGCGGCGTAAACTGCGCCCCCGTGATGAAGACTCGCGACGACGCCCTCGCCATCCTCCACCAGTACACCAAGAGCGACTCGCTCCGAAAGCACGCCCTCGCTGTCGAGCACGCCATGAAGGCGTGCGCTCGCAAGTTCGCCCCGGACGAGGACCCCGTCCGCTGGGGGATGGCCGGCCTGCTCCACGACTTCGACTACGAGCAGTTCCCCAACGCCGACCAGCACCCCTACGTCGGCTCCAAGATCCTCGAGGAGGCGGGCTTCGACGACGACCTGCGCACGGCGATCATGGGCCACGCGCCCTACACCAACGTGCCGCGCACCACGCCGATGGCCAAGGCGCTCTTCGCCTGCGACGAGCTGTGCGGATTCCTGGTGGCCTGCGCGCTGGTGCAGCCGTCGAAGTCGATGGCCGACGTGAAGCCGGCGTCGGTGAAGAAGAAGCTGAAGGACAAGGCCTTCGCCCGCAGCGTCAGCCGCGACGACATCTACAACGGCGTCGCGGAGCTGGGCGTGGACCTCGAGGAGCACATCGCCTTCGTGCGCGAGGCGCTGCTGGAGATCGCGGGGGAGATCGGCGTTGGCGGGGTCACGAGTCAAACAGTGAATTGAGGTCGCGCAGAAACTTCTCCAAGGGAAACCCATACCCCGCCGCCACCTCAGCCAACGTCTCGTCAACCGAGCTCGCACAGTTCCAGCAGCCGCTGAGCCGGTAGGAGGCGAAGACCCACTGCGCGGCGGGGTGCAGCTCCAGCGCGCGTCCCACCGTGGTCTCCGCCTCGAATCGCGTCATGTCAGAATGCGGCCCCATGAAAGTACGGCTCCTCTATTTCGCCGTGCTGCGCGATGTTACCGGGAAAGGCGACGACGTTCTCGAGCTGCCCGAGGGGACCCGCGCCGCGGATGTGTGGCAGCGGATGCGCGACGAGTACGGCGCGCTGCGCGAGTACGTCCACCCGCCGATGACCGCCATCAACGAGAGCTACGCCGACGCCGGGCAGGTGCTGCGCGACGGCGACGAGCTGGCCTTCATTCCTCCGGTGGCGGGCGGGTGATGGTGAGTTTCTTCACCGATCAACCCATCGACTCCGCCGCCCTCGTGCGCAGCGTGCTCCGTCCCACCGACGGCGCGTACGTACTCTTCGAGGGCGTGGTGCGCAACCACAACGAGGGCAAGCAGGTGGAGTCGATCGACTACGAGGCCTACCTCCCGATGGCGGAGAAGGAAATGGCTCGGGTGGTCGGCGACGTACGCGGCGCCTTTCCCGACGTCGCCACCGCCGTGCTCCACCGCCTCGGACACCTCGTCGTCGGCGACGCGTCGATCGCCATCGTCTGTGCCTCGCCGCACCGCGCGGAGGCCTTCGACGCCTGCCGCATGATGATCGACCGCATCAAGCAGACGGTCCCCATCTGGAAGAAGGAGCGCGGCCCCGACGGCGAGGAGTGGGTCGGCTGGCAGTGCAAGCATGACTGAGGTCATCCCCATCCCCGCCGCCAGCGTGATCCTCCTGCGCGGCGAGCCATTCGAAGTGCTGATGATCCGCCGCCACGAGAAATCGAGCTTCGTGCCGAACGCCTGGGTGTTCCCGGGCGGCGCGGTGGACGCCGCCGACCAGCGCGGCTCGACGCTGGACACCATGCGCGTCGCCGCGGCGCGCGAGCTGTTCGAGGAGAGCGGGATCTGGATGGGCGCGCCGCTCCCCGATCTCGACGCCAAGCGCCGCGCGCTCCTGGCCGGCGAGACGACATTCGATGCCCTGGCGGCCGAGTCGCCCGTCGACTTCGAGCGCCTGGTGTGGACCTCGCGGTGGATCACGCCGGAGGGCGTGCCCAAGCGATTCGACACCTGGTTCTTCCTGGCGCGGGCCAACGACGTCGCCGACGCCAGCGTTGACGACAACGAGGCCGTCGACGTCGTCTGGATCAAGCCCGCGGACGCCATCGCCAATCTGCAGATCGTCTTCCCCACCTGGAAGAACCTCGAGGCCATCGACGGCTTCCCGACGATCGACGAGCTGCTCGCCTCGCGCCGCGGCGCCGACATCCCGACCATGCGGCCGCGCCTCGTGGACGACAACGGGAAGTTTAAGATCGTGCTGCCGTGAGCCGGCGCGCCGTCGTCACCGCCGTAGTTGCCGTCGCCTTCGGGATCGGCGTCTGGTTGCACGTTTCCGGATTCAACGGGCCTTCGTACGCGCCGTGGCAATGGCTGCGGCGCGGCGGGATTGTCTCGATCGCCTTGTGGTTTTTTCTCGCCGCCGCGCCGGCCCTCATCGCGCAGAGCGGCGCCGTTCGCCCGCGCTCGCTCGCCGTGGCCATGGCCGCGGTCTCCGCGGTGGCGCTGCAGCTGGCGTCCCTGGCGCGGGCCGGCCAACCGCCGCTCGAGCGGCTGGCCATGCAGGTCCGCGATCCGGTCAACATCAGCTACTTCACCGCGGCGCAACAGGTGGCCGACCTGCAGCAGCGGCGGCCCGAACTCGCGCTGGCGCCGCACTTTGACCGATTAATCGGCTTCTTCCCGATGCACGCGCGGACCAAACCGCTGCTGCCGGTGCTGATCTACGTCACCCTTTTGCGGACCTTCGGCGCCGCCGCGCCGATTGCCGCGGGAGTATTCGTCGCCGTGATGACCGCGGCGTCGATCGTGGCCATGTTCTTCGCGGCGCGGGAAGTCTCCGGCGCCGCCGCCGCCGTCATCGCGTCGTCTCTGCTGGCGCTGATGCCGGGCGTCGCGCTGTTCTTCCCCCACTTCGACGTCTTCTACCCGATCTTCACCTGCGGGCTGATCGTGACCTGGCTGCGCGCGCTGCGCGGATCAGCGGTGAGCGCGGGCCTGTTCGGTCTCATCGTCTTCGCCATGACGCTCATGTCGTACTCGCTCCTGGTGCTCGGCGTCTTCTGCGGCGCGCTGGCCATCTTCGAGATGCTGCGCTCCCGACTGCCGGCCAGAGTCCTCACCGCCTGCGGGATCGCCATCGGCGTGGTCATCGCCTGCTCGATCGTGCTGAAGCTGAGCACCGGCTACGCCGCCGGCGCGACATTCCTCGCCGCGCTGACGCAGCAGAACGAGATCCTTCCCCGCCTTCACCGCCCCTATCCGCTCACCATCCCCTTCGACCTTCTCGACTTCGCCCTCGGCGCGGCGTGGGCGCCGGCCGTCGCCGCACTGCTCTTCGTCGCGCGGCGCGAGCGCTCCGCCGCAACGGCGGTGGCGATCGCCGGCCTGCTCACGCCCTGCGTGGTGGCCCTGACAGGCCTGCTCCAGGCGGAGACGGCGCGAGTCTGGATTTTCCTCATGCCGTTCCTGGCCCTCCCGGCGGCGATGGAGATGGTGCGCTGGCGCCCGGCGGAGCGGTTGCTCGTTGTCTCGTCCATGGTCTTCGTCACCATCGCCCTCTACGCCAACATGCACCTGATGTGGGCCCGTCCGACCGATGGATCGTTCCGCCGCATTCCGATCGCCAGCCGCCGATGAACATCCGCTCCATCACCGCCCCGAATCCCGGCCCGTTCACCCTCGACGGCACGCGCACGTACCTCATCGACGACACGGCGGTGCTCGATCCCGGTCCGGCCATCGACTCGCACATCGACGCCATCGCCGCCGCCATGCCAAACCTGCGCACGATCTTCATCACCCACCGCCACGCCGACCACGCGCCCGCCGCCGTCCCGCTGAAGCGGCGCACCGGAGCGCAAATCGTCGCCCCGCGCGGTGTGCTAAATGAAGAAATGGACGAGACCGACCGCCTCGTCGCGGACGGCGAAGTGGTGGAAGGGCTGGAAGTGATCGCCACGCCCGGCCATACCAACGAGCACGTCTGCTACCTCACCGCCGAGGGCGATCTCTTCACCGGCGACACGATCCTCGGCAGCGGCACGACTACCATCTTCCCGCCCGACGGCCACATGGGCGACTACCTCCGCTCCCTGCGCCGCCTGCGCGAGCGCCAGCCGCGCCGCATCTATCCCGCCCACGGCCCCACCCGCGACGACGCCCTCGCGCTGATCGACGAGTACATCGCCCACCGCCTCCAGCGCGAGCAGCAGGTGCGTGACGCCATCGCCGCCGGCGCGCAAACGGTCGCTGAAATGCGCCAGCGGATCTATCCCGAGCTCGATCCAAGACTCCATGGCGCAGCGGAGATCCAGATTCGCGCGCATCTCATTAAGATCGACGAGGAACAAGTGAAGAGTGATCAGTAAAGAGTGATGAGGGGCCCCTCTTTACTCTTTACTCTTCACTTATCGCGGGATCACCATCCGAATGAACCCCTTGTTCACGTAATACGTGAACCCTTCGTCATCGATCCGCAGGAACGCCTCGGTCGCGTCGTTGAGGACGTCGGAGATGCGCGACTGCTCGCGCGGGCGGTCGATGGGCACCGTGCCTTCGATGCGGGAGCCGTCGGCCAGCTCCAGGATGGTCAGCTTCTCGATCAGCGTCGACTCCTGCTCCGCCACGTCGGGGAGCTTCTCGAACTTCACCCAGAGAATCTGATCGCGGTTGATCATCTTCGGCACGCCGCCGGCGAGCATGGGGAAGAACTTCCGCGTGCCGTTGAGGTAGTCGGCGAGCGTTTCCGGGCCGTCGCGGCGCTCGGAGAAGGGGTGGAGATAGACGAAGTGCTCGTCGGGATCGATGCCGTCGAGCGCCACCGTCACGGCGACCTCGTTCATCGGCACCTGGAAAGTCATGTCCGCACGCGCGCCAGGGGATCGACCGGCAGCGCCGCACCGGCCCCCACGCCCAGCTTCTCCATCGTCTCCAGCAGCAGCAGGACGTTCGGCACCTTGTCCGAGCGCACCGTGACCAGGCTGAGCATCTTTCCCTTCTTGCGGATGCGCAGCGACTGCCCGGCGATCTCCGCGTTCATCAACTCGCCCAGGGGGACTGGCTCCTTCTGCTTCCATTGCATCTCGCGCGCGGTGAGGCGGAGCGGGCCGAAGATGGCGCCGGTCGACGCCACACCGGCGTCGATCGCCGGGCGCAGGGCCTGGTGCAGCGAGCCGAGGATCATTCCGACCGCGTCGTAGGCATCCTTGTAGAACGAGGTCACGGCGATCTTCTTGCCGTCCTCGCCGACGAGCGTCAGGTAGAGATTGGTGGTCGCCGCACGGCCGCCGCGCCGCCGGGCGTAGGCGATGAGCAGATATCCGATCAGACCGCCGCCGCTCTGAACGGGCACCACGCGGTAGCGGTACTCGCGCACCTGCCGCCAGTCCAGCTCTTTCGTCCCGAACGCCGTCACGCAGCGAACGCCCTCGTCGTGGACAGTGAGCACGGTCTTGCCGATCATGACCCAGAAGACCGCGGTGAGCACCACCAGCGCACCCATCACGGCATAGACGATCTGCGGATTGAGCCCGGTCTGCGGGCCGATCAGCCACACCGCGACGGCGGCCATCAGGAGCACGAAGGCCAGCGCGAGTCGCGCGTTGTACGTCTGCCGGAACGTTGCCCGCGGCGGCGAAAGGATCACCTGGAAACCTCCCCCGATTGTGTCGGGCGAGAGTACCCGACGTAGAATCCGCGCGCAAATGAGGCACAAAGACTTCATCGAGATTCACGACTACAGCGCGGATGAAGTGCGCGAGATCTTCGAGATCGCGCGCGACATGAAGAGGCAGCCGCAGAACTTTCGCCGGGCCCTCGAAGGCCAGACCCTGGCCATGATCTTCGAGAAGTCGTCGACCCGCACCCGCGTCTCCTTCGAGGTGGGGATGTACCAGCTCGGCGGCCACGCCCTGTTCCTCTCCACGCGCGACATGCAGCTCGGCCGCGGCGAGCCGATCGTCGACACCGCGCGCGTGCTGTCGCGCTACGTCGACGGCATCATGGCCCGCACCTTCGCCCACAGGACGATCACCGACCTCGCCGAGTACGCCACCGTGCCGGTGATCAACGGCCTCACCGACCTCTCGCACCCCTGCCAGGTGATGGCCGACTACTTCACGGCCTGGGAGAAATTCGGCGACCTCAAAGGCCGCAAGCTGGCCTACGTCGGCGACGGCAACAACATGGCGCACTCGCTGTTGTTCGGCGCGCCGAAGGTCGGCATGAACGTGGCCGTGGCCACGCCGGCCGGCTACGCCCCCGATCCCACCGTCGTCGGCCAGGCCCTCGCCGACGCCGACTCCGCCGGCACCAAGGTCGTGGTCACCACCTCGATCGACGAGGCGGTGCGCGATGCCGACGTCGTGGAGACCGACGTCTGGGCCTCGATGGGGCAGGAAGAGGAGTCGGAGAGGCGCCGCCGCGACTTCGACGGCTGGCAGGTCGACAAGCGGGTGATGTCGCTGGCGAAGAAGGACGCCATCTTCATGCACTGCCTCCCGGCGCACCGCGGCGAAGAGGTGGCGGCCGAGGTCATCGACTCGCCGCAGTCCGTCATCTTTGACGAGGCGGAGAACCGCCTCCACGTGCAGAAAGCGATTCTGTATTCACTGATGAAGAAGTAGATGACCGATCCCCACACGCGCCACTCCCGCGGTCTCTTGGTGGTCATCCTCCTCGGCGTGATCTTCCTAGCCCTGCTCGGCCTGATCATCGTCACCAGCGGCAAGCGCCCGGCCAAGCCACCCGCACAGTCGGAGACGCTGTCCGTGCTCCCGCTGCGCCTGCGCCTCCGCACCCAGCCGGCGGCGACCGCGCCGGTGGTGTCCACGGCCACCAGCGGCGCGAAGCTGATCGTGCTCGAGGACCGCGGGGCCTGGGTGCGCGTGCAGGACGAGGAAGGCCTCGCCGGCTGGGCCGAGCGCAACGCCCTGGAGCGGACCTCCGAGCGCGACCGGCGCCTGGCGCGCTACGAGGTCATCAAGAAGATGCCGGCGCTGCGCGCCATCGCCACGACGCGCACGGCGCTCTACGCCGGCCCGGGGATCTTCTACCCCATCATCGGCGAGCTGCCGTCGGAGACGCAGGTACGCGTCTACACCCGCGACCACGACTTCTACGCCATCGATCACAACGGGCAGATCGCGTACGCGGACGTCGACGCGATCGACGTCAGCGCCACCGGCACCCGCCAGCTCGAAGTGCACACCGAGGGGCCGGCGCCGACGGAGACCACCGCGTCGTCGGAGCCGCCGCTCGGCACACCCGCCATGCCGGAGCCGCAGACCGCCACCGAGGCGCCGGCGCCGATGCCGGAGCCAACCCAGGTGGATCGCAGCGCCGTCTACGCCGCTGTCCCCGCGGGGGGGACGCAGCCGGAGGAGGCCGACCGGGTGATGCCGCGCTACCCGGCGATGGCCCGCCGGGCGGGGGTGGAGGGGTCGGTGGTGGTGCGCGGCATCGTGCGCCGCGACGGCACCATCGATGACGTGGAGATCATCAAAGACCTCCCCTTCGGCCTCGGCCAAGCCGCGCGCGACGCGGTGTCGCAGTGGAGGTTCAGGCCGGCCACTGTGCGGGGGGAGCCGATCGATGTGTACTACACGGTGACGGTGAATTTCCGCTTGCAGTGAGAGGTTGCGGGGTCTCGTGGTCGCGGGGTCTCGCAGTCACACCCGCCCCGAGACCGCGAGACTCCGAGACCTCGCAACCCCGATCATGTCCCGCTTCTCTTTCGACTCCGCCCCCGGCGACCTCCTCGGCGCGCACACCTCCACCCAAGGCGGCCTTCCCACGGCGTTCGAGCGCGCCGCGGCGATTGACGCCACGGCCATCGCCATCTTCGCCAAGAACTCCAACCAGTGGCTCGGCAAGCCGCTCACCGACGACATCCGCGCCGAGTTCGCGGCGAAGCGCACCGTCGCGCCGGTGATGACCCACGCGTCGTATCTGATCAACCTGGCGACGACCAACGATCTCTTTTATCGCAAAGCCGTGGCGGCCATGATCGACGAGCTCGATCGCGCCGAGCGCCTCGGCATCCACGCCGTGGTGCTCCATCCCGGCGCGCACATGGGGACGGGTGCCGGGGCGGGGCTGGACCGGATCGCCCGCTCGCTCGACGCCATCCACGCCGCCACGCCTTTCCGCGCCGTCACCCTGCTGGAGACCGCGGCGGGGCAGGGCTCGTGCCTCGGCTGCACGTTCGAGGAGCTGGGGCGGATCATCGCCGCCGTCGACGACAAGTCGCGCGTCGGAATCTGCATCGACACCTGCCACGTCTTCGCCGCCGGCTACGACATCCGCACCCGCGACGGCTGGGAGCGGATGATCGACGAGGTGGAGCGCTTCGTCGGCGTCGACAATGTCGGCGCGTTTCACCTGAACGACTCGAAGAAACCGCTCGGCTCGCGCGTCGACCGCCACCAGCACATCGGGGAAGGGCAGATCGGCACCGAGGCCTTCGCCTTCGTCCTGAACGACGCGCGCTTCCGCCGGATCCCGAAGGTGATCGAGACGCCGAAGGACGTCGAGCACGAGTCGGATCGCAAGAATCTCGCTACACTTCGCGCGCTCCTGTGCGCATAGCGATCACCCGCCCCGTCCCTCCCACCCTCCAGAGCTGCGAGCTGACGCACCTGGCGCGTGGGGCCATCGACGCCGCGCGCGCCGCCGCGCAGCACGCGGAGTACGAGTCGCTGCTCGAGGAGCTGGGATGCGTCGTGTGCCGGCTGCCGCTGCGCGCGGACCTGCCGGACTCGGTGTTCGTGGAGGACGCCGCGATCGTCACCGACACCATCGCCGTGATCACCCGGCCGGGTGCGGCGTCGAGGCGGCCGGAGACCGTCGACGTCGCCGAGGCGCTGCGCGAGTACCGCGAGCTGGCGTTCATCGAGGCGCCCGGCACCCTCGACGGCGGCGACGTGCTGCGGGTGGGCGGGCGGTGGTTCGTCGGGCGCTCCAGCCGCACGAACGACGAGGGCATCCGGCAGCTCCGGAAGTTCATCCCCGTGGAGGCCGTCGATTTTCGCGGCTGCCTGCACCTGAAATCGGCGGTCACGGCCATCGGCGGCGACGCCGTCATCCTCAATCCGGAATGGGTCGATCCGATCTGGCCGCACGTTGCCGTTCATCCCGACGAGCCGTTCGCCGCGAACGTGCTGCTGCTGGACGATGTCATCGTCACCGGCCAATATCCTCGGACCATCGAGCTCCTCGAGCGCGCGGGCAAAAAAATCCGACCAGTAGACGCTTCCGAGCTGGCAAAAGCCGAGGGCGCCGTCACATGTTGCTGTGTGATTGTCGAGGACGGCTCTTTCGTCTAAAGTCGCGCGGCTATGAGCGGAACACGAATCGATTACCAAGACGGCCGCATCGTCGT
>Ga0207674_10006595_pt1 | contig 13644 bp, 8 predicted proteins | sample KBSCornC72_FD_184303 | JGI IMG/M metagenome (GOLD analysis project Ga0207674, IMG submission 184303) | Corn rhizosphere microbial communities from Kellogg Biological Station, Michigan, USA - KBS Corn C7-2 (SPAdes) (version 2) | ecosystem: Host-associated > Plants > Roots > Rhizosphere > Soil ... | reverse complement strand
GCGCCGCCAGCGCAGCGTCCTGCGCGGCGAGCAAGCGAGCTAGTTCTACGTCCTCGAAACCGATTAGATCGAGATTGAAATCTTCCCGTTGCAGCGCAGCCAGTTCTGCCCTTAACAGCATGTAGTCCCAGCCTGCGTTCAGCGGTTCCGTCTGTCCGCTCCCTCCCTCTGAAGCATCGGTGGTCTGGTCGTTACGAAATAAAAGCGGTTGATAGAAAAAATGCAGACGCGAAGAACAAATCTCAATCATCATCATGAACAAGGGTTTTTAAACAAAGCGCGCGAGTGTTCTGGTCCCGAAGCGGACTTGATTGCGCTAGCCCAAAGCAAGGGTCACATTTTGACTGAACACACGCTGCACCTTATTCGCGACACCTTAGAGCTTTGTGGAGTCACGCTCGGCGCCTTTGTCGTCGATGTGCGGCCGCACTTCCGAAACAACATCCTGAATCCGAGCGGGTTTTTGATTGATCGAGCACGCCGCCTCGTACATCTTTCGCGCCCGGCTGTTGTTCCGATCTCGTCAACGGCGGTAGCGACCGACCTGACGGTGGCTTGCGGGGGTGCAAGGGAGAGAAGTTCGTCCTGGCGGAAAATGAGATTAAGCCCTGCCCAGAGTGCTCGACGGCTGAGTTCAGGCTGGAGTGGTAGGCAAAGGAAGCCGTACGAGCGCGCAGGATAGCTAGTGAGAAGGCCAGCCGACTGAAGGCGCTTTCGGAGTGAGTAAAACATTTTCAGCATAAATTGTCAGATTTCGTATTAGAATGCGCTTATAGGTTCAGTTCGCTAGGCTGGCGCCCAAGGCGCTCCTTTCGGAGGATCCCCAAGATCACTTACTGGAAGGAGAGCTATGCTCACGCCCCCCATGGCGCAGCGCATCGAGCTTTGGCCGCTCGAAAAACTGATTCCCTACGCGCGAAATCCGCGGACGCATTCCGACGCGCAAGTCGAGCAGATCGCGGCCAGCATTTCTGAGTTCGGCTTTGACGGAATACTTACGCTCGCCGTCGTCGACTTTGGTGGATGCGACGGCCAATCCTATCTTCTTGCTGATGGCCCCCGAGAGAAAGCCGCGCACACTATGTGCCCGCCACCCGGTCGCCTTCATCAGTTCGGCCAGGGGTGTTTCCGCTAAGACTCTCCTGCGGTGGATGAAGGAGCTTGAGTTCGATACAGCGTACCGGGCGGCTAAACGCGCTGCCTTCGGGCAGTCGATTGCGCGGCTGCATCAACTCGCCAGCGCAGCGGTTACGACGCTCGGCAAAGTTATGCTGGAGCCCGGCACACCGCCGGCAACCCGCGTAAGGGCTGCGGACAGCATCTTGAACCACACGACGAAATCGATCGAGATTGAGGAAATCGAGGCGTGGGTGGCCGAGTTGGAACGCGCCACGGAGGCATCAAGGAAGTGAGCAGCCGGAATCTCTCGCGCCGGTTGGAACGGATCGAAGCCGAACTCGCACCACTCAAAGACCAGGAGATGGTGCAGATCTGCTTCAGTGACTTGGTCACCGGAGAAATCATTCAAAGAATGTTTCTACCGGCAGAAGCACCCAAACGTGGCCGGATGCGGCTTTGGTCGCAGAACGCCAGCGCCTACTCGTCATCAGCAAGGCAGGAGCCAAAGTAGTGAAGACCATCGACAGGAGGGTTCGCAAGCTTGAGGCACGATTTGCGCCTCCTGTTGAGTATCAACCACGAGATCAGTACGGGCGGACACCGGCAGAGGCGATCTGGGAGGCAAGACGCAGCCGTCTGACAAAGGAAGAGTTGATTTTAGAAGAACGGAAAATGGCAATCTTGCATGAGGCTTGGCGTGGGCACCGGACAATTGCTGAAGCCATCTGGCGTGGCCACGCGGCGCTTAAGAAGTTGGAGGCCGGGCAAGAATGATCACTCGAACTCTCGCCCGACGTTTGGAACGGCTCGAAGGCAGATGACTATTAGCACTCTATTACGGCGCTTAGTGCGATTGGAAACGCGGCTCCTTAGCGGCGTTACGGATCACACAATTGTCTTCGTCGATGCAGACGGAACCGAAACCGAGTCAATGGTATTCAGTCACGGTGCTCCCCTCCGGCAAGTGGCCGGCGCGGCGATCACCGGTTGCGGCTAGAAATGCCTACCGATAATGAGTATTATCGGGGGCGGTTTTCCTGTAGCCTAGGCGCCCGCGTTTTCCTCAGCGTATTCCGGATCAAAGCATTCGTCGGTAAGATCGGTATCCGACTCTAGCGTTTTTACTGGGCTGAATCGGCCGAACTCTTCCATCATCGAGCTTGAGTGCTCTTTTGCTGCGACATCCGCATCTTTCGACATCGCAGGTGCCCCTCCGGAGCAAGATGCAGGCACGTATGTAGCCATGCGATCTCGGCCCCAGAACTCTATTTGGTCCATTTGCCCCCAACTCACGAAGTCCGGAAAAATGAGTTAAAATCGAGCCCAGAACCGAGGCGCCTCCAATATGAGACTTCTTGAACTCTTGATCGCCGGCTTAACATTCACAATCTCCCCCGTCGCGGCGCAATGGCTCGATTACCCGACGCCAAACGTGCCTCGCACGCCCGACGGCAAGCCGAATCTGAGCGCGCCCACCCCGCACACAGCCGACGGTAAGCCCGATCTCTCAGGACTGTGGGAACCCGATTTAAAAGGACGCCTTGGTGAAGGAACCATTGCCATCGCAGCCGGCGATGATCCCGTCACCCTCGAGTTCGTCAATATCGGTTCGCGCCTTGAAGGAGGCCTGCCCTATCAACCCTGGGCAGCGCAGTTGGCCAAAAAGCGCTCTAGGGAGGAGCACGGCGCGAACGACCCTCTCGGAAACGGCTTTCCGGTTAGCATCGTGCGCCTTCACTCCTATGCCACCCCCCGGAAAATGATCCAGAACCCCGGATTGCTGGTGATACTCTACGAGCTGAACTCCACTTTCAGGCAGATCTTCACCGACGGCCGCCCGCTCCCTGGCGATCCCAATCCGACGTGGAACGGTTACTCAAGTGGGAAATGGGAAGGCGATGTTCTAGTTGTGAAGACTAACGGATTCCGTGACGGCATGTGGCTCGATTCCGGCGGCAGTCCACTGAGTGAGGGCGCGGTGATGACCGAAAAATTTCATCGGGTAAACTTCGGCCGCCTGGAAATCGAGCTCACTGTCGAAGACCTGAAAACATACACCAAACCATGGACGGTCAAAATGGTTCAGACAATCAAGCTAGATACTGATTTGCTGGATAAGATCATGATGGAGAACGAGAAGGACATTAAGCACTTAGTGAAGTAGGCAAATGGCGCTCGCGGATTTCGTGAGCTGGCAGTTCGCAAGCTACCGATAATGGCTGACATCGGGCGACGAAAAGGCGCCACATCTGACTGCGATCCATGTGCACGCGGTTATGGGAGGGGGCACTCTCACGGTGAGAACAGCCGGAAAGTGCCACGCCTTGCGCTGTGGACGTGCCGCAGCGCGTAGGCTCTGTCCATCGGGCCACTTTTCTCGCCCCACTCCCGATGGCCGACTAGCGTTGCGCACGTTCTCGTGATCACGTAACATCTACATTTCGATCGACGACGCACAAGCATTTCGCGCAGAGGCTCTCGAACACTCGGCGAACGACACGCAACGCAGAGGCGTAGTCTCGCCCCGCATTGTTTAGCTCTCAAAGTAACAAAATCAAGAAGACGCTACGCGACGAGCATGTCGATGATGGAGTTTGCCGCATTTTCCAGCGTGGTGGCTGTCTGGGCGCCCACCTTGCCCGTCTTCTGGGACGACTGTACCGAATTAATGAACGCTTGAAGCTGATTGATCGCTTGCTTCTTCTGTCCAGCCTGAATCGAGGCAAGCGCGTTGTTCAGCTTATCCGTGAGGCTGCTGATCTGGCCGCTGGTCAGTTGCAGCGTCGGGTTCGACAGGAGGTTGATCAGATTTGTGAGAGCGGTCGTAGGACTTGGAGTTCCAGAGTTCCACGTCCCCGGTGCACTAAAGATGTAGGCTTGGTTGCCAGGGTAAACGCCGAGTAGGGTGCCCGAGTCATGCACGCTGGCGGGAAAATTGATGGTCGCAACTCCGCCGTTCAGAGGGTATCCTGTATTGATCACCAGCCTCCACTGATTGATCGCGCCGGAAGCATCTGTCCCAACTTCAGCAAACATTCCCTGCTGGTCTGCATCTGTAACGGTGTGCTCCCCATCGCTCATGGTCAGGTGGAATCCCGCGAAGGCCCTCACGTCGGTGATGGCTTGGCTGGCCGGTAGCGGATTGCTCAGCACTAACGTGGCTGTGACCTTGTCCGTCGCGGTGTATGTGCTGTTAGCATTGGGTCCCGGGGCTGAGCACAGCGACCAGCTGACGCCGTCTGTGTTTCCGCCGCACGAAAACAACGTGAAAGGATTCCCTGTATAGGTGTACGTCGCTTGAGCAAGAACTGGCTGGCTCGACAGCACCAGCCCGATAAGCGCAAGGGTGCCGAGGACGCCGGTTCGTAGTGGCCTTAAAGCGAAAGTCCTAATAAGCATTTTGTAGGTCATTTGAAAATTCCTTCTTTCTGAGATGCCAAATCCCCCGGCAGAAACCCTGCGCGCCGGGTAGCCAATTTCCTTCTGTATTAAGCAGCAAATACCGTCAGCTTCAGAACACGCCGACCATTCAAATCACGGACGCCAGTACCGTCCGCAGGCAGGCCATGCTGTTACGACCCGAAGTCTCCGAACTCGGAACTGCTTCGGGATTGGAAAATATCATGCCTCGGCTTCTCGCTACAACTAGCAAATGATAGGTGCGGCTAGTGTTCAAAGGGCAGATCTGCCCGAATACCGCAGCGGTGTCCGCCTAGCGGATCAAATTGCAAGAGTTATCAGGAGAAGTTTGATCAGCTCGCCCTGGCGGCGAGTTTCTGTCTTCTCGAATATCTCAGTGAGCCGGCTACGGGCGGTCCCATAGGTGATTTTGAGTTGAGCGGCTGCGGATCGGAGTTCTTCGCCGCTGGCCAGCAGCGCGGCGAGCTGGGCTTCGGCCTCCGTAAGGCCGAAAACACCGCGGAGGCGGTGAGCAGGTAGGGGTCTTTGGCCGTCAGGATCGGTGATGATGATACAAACGGCCGGTCGCAAGGTGGACAGCGCCGGGTATCGTCCGGAAACGGGGGCGACCGCTATCCCGTAAGGCCGCTTGCCGGATGGACGAGGCACTCGCATCGCGCCACCGGGGGAGGCGTCCGGCAGTGCGACACCCGAGAGCGCGTGGGCGATCAGGCACAGCAATCTATCGTTGTCCTGCTTCCGCAGCACGGCTATGCCGCCGGCTGATAACTTGATTCCATCGCAGTTGGTGTAAAACGCCTGGGCGCTACGGTTGGCGTAAACGATACGCTTATGCTGATCGAGGAGCAGGACCGCGGCGGGATTGCGATCCAGCAACTCCGTAGTGCACTGCTGTATTGCGCCCAGCGAGCCGAGACTGAACCCAATCCTCAGCGCTCGCTCCAGATGGCGCTGGAGGATAGCAAATCGCTCGATGTCGATGGTCTCATACCTTCCGGCCTGGCGCCTACGATGGAGAGCAACGCCCGCTTGTACCGCGGGCGCCGGGTGCACCTGGCCTACCATACGAAAGCGGGAATCACTGTGATGCCGCTGCCAATCGTAGTAGGGATGCCGGTCTTTCTCCCCCTCGGTGATCACCAAACCATCGTGGACGATAGGCTCGTCCGGATGGCAGACCAAATACTGGACCGTGGGATCGAGAGGCACCATGCTGTCCAGATATTCTTCGATGAATTTAGGATCGAAATTGATAGTGGCGAACGTGGGAAGCCTGGGATGTTCGGAGCCGTCCAGCACCCAAAAGCTGGCACCCTGGCTGTCCGTGAGATCGGTCAACTTTTTGAGCGCCTCGGGCCAAAGCGTTTCGTCCATGGCCGCATCGTAGAGCGCCTGGATCACGGCGTGCACGCGCTCATCCAGAGACATCATGACCTTCTGCCCGGTTAGTTTAGCTATCCCGATTCTCTCCAATGTAACCGGAACTCGCCGGAGTCACAAGGCCCGAAGGTGAATACCGAATCGGAGGCAGTACCAGGTACTTCCGAGGCTTATCGCCGTTTAAGCGCCCCCGGGACGATCCCGTGACTACGCCAACGGGAACTTCCACATCTTCTCGGAGTGTACGCATTGTCATGAACGACATTTCTGTGATTATTCCGAGATCATGACCGGCCGCAAACCTGAATCTGCGTCGCCGTTTATTGCGTAAGCTACAGAGTGCATACGCTGCAACTCACCGCACAGTTGGTTACAGATAATGATGATTATCGGCACGCACCATTCCGCCTCGAGAGCGGGAACTTGACTACTTATGCGGGTTGCGCCTCAAAGTGTGATCACTTCCAGACACGCCGTCATTCAGGGAAAACCACAGTGATCGATCTATCGCCCAGGCGCGGAGAGTACTACTCCCCTCGCGTCGGAGGAAGGGCTAACATAGTTAGCTGTTCGAAAGACGGAATCAGGAGGCTACACCATGAATTCAGAATTTAACCAGCCGGCGACACAGTCGGCGACGCGCCGCTTACTTACAAAGGTTGCGGCAGCCGCGGGCTTCACGGCGATTGTGATCATTGGAATGTTGGTCACTTCGTCGCGCGGATCGGCTAAGAATGATAACAACGCCGAGCAGGATGAGAAATTGAAAATCCAGATCGGCTTCAAGGTAAATCCGGTGACTCTAAATGAAACTGGGAAGGACCATGACCTGCTGTATTTGGGCAGCTACATCGTGAACGTCACCGGCGATTGCAATGGTTGCCATAGTGCCGGTCCCCAGACGGAATTCCTTGGGAACCCGGCGCTATTTGCTCCTCCCAGCCACACAGCGCATCAGATTAAAAAGGTCAATCCGGCTACCTTTCTAGGCGGCGGCCGGGACTTTGGCGCCTTCCCCACTCCTAGCAGCCCCTTGCACATTTACAGCCGCAACTTGACGCCGGACTCCACCGGGAAGCCGGAAGGCGGCCACTCTTATTCCGATTTCGTGCAGATCATGCGGACCGGCATTGACTTCGATGAGATACACCCGACTTGTCCAACGGCGACTCAAACCTCGACTTGTGTGCCCTATCCGTTCGACGGTTCGCTGCTGCAGATCATGCGGTGGCCGTCGTTTCAAGACATGACGGATCGCGAACTCAAGGCGATTTACGAATACCTCAGTGCGATTCCGTGTATCGACACGGTGGTCACGGGCCAACCGCAACTCCGCAACACCTGTCCAGCCCACTAAACGAGCTTCTGCGCGCGGGAGTCTTCTCAGGCGCCCGCGCATTTCTAACCGGCTCATTGGTCAGCCCGTCAGATCGACGATGGATCGGTTCCACGATGGTTGGCAATCCGGAAGTTACTTTTTTGCGGAGTGTCCACCTTGGCTAGAAGGCGGCAAACCGTACAATAGGCGGCTGAAAATACCCTCCGACAATAGAAATTAACGGGTCCTTATGAATGGCGAAATTGGAGATCGGACTACGCAAGAATGTCTCATGTTTGAAGCAGTTAAGGGGGTAGCGAGGTAAGCCGTAGTAATGAGGAGCACGCCGCCAATAATCCGCGTAGGCATTCTTAGCCCTGGATCGGCAAAGATAGCCTAACCTGCCGCACAATGCACCTATTTCAGGCGGGTAGCTTTCGCTCGCGCCCAATTGCTCACGAACTCACTTACTGTGGATCATAATACTTCCACCACCGAGCGCTTGTGTGTTGGCGGAGGTCATGCTGCTATCCGCGGATAGCAGGTTGTCGTAAATGATGGCGCCGGTAACCGGGTTCGTAATCTGGATCCGGAAGCCGTCTGGAGTGTTGCCTCCCGCCAGGCTGCCATCCCGGCCCGTCAAAAGGAAATTGTAGTTCCCGGAGCCATTGATCGTGCCGGAGCCTTTGTATTGCGCCATGGGGCCAGAGACCACCAGCCATTGATACACCGTGCTGTGGAAATCGAGGTTGGCGACCTGGAAGGTGAACTGAGTTTCGCCGGTTGGTATCGTAGCGCCCTTTTGATATTTGGAGACGAAGCCAAAGCTGGCCTTGCCAGTCAAAGCCGCGTTGGGAACGTAGGCTCCGGGTGGTGAGTTGATCCAGCCTCCTCCGGTGACGAAACCCGCAGTTGGGTCGTACACAACTACGCTCGCGGGCAGACCGGTGGGTGCGCCCGCAGAATTGACCGTGTTCGCGATCGTGATGCCGCCCAATCCATCATTGACGGTCAGAGTCACAGCGTAGACACCGGCCGTCGGGAATGAGTATGAGCCGGTGATTGTATCAGTGGTTGCATTCACGGGGCCCGTGATAGCGGCAGTGGTATCCGAGGAAGCGAACGACCATTGCGCGGTGGAACCCGCGGCGGCAACCGTCGAATCGGAGTACGTGGCCGTAAAGTTCACTACGGTACTGACGGCGTGAACATCACCCGAAGTAGGACCGGTGATCGTGACGGTTGGCCCTGCGTTTCCGCTTGAAAAACTCGATACGAAAGTGAAAGGCGGCGGGTTGTATGTCGCCGCGATCAGATGCGAGCCGCCACTCAGAGCCGCCGATGTAGTGGTCAAGGACGCTGTGCCGCCCGACAGCGTCACCGATCCCAGTACGACCACCGGCGACGCGGAAGTATCGGTAAAGGTAACCGTACCCACAGGCGTAATTGTCGCCGATGTTACTGTGGCGGTTAATGTGATGTTTGTGGGGCTATTCGGCGGCGTAACCAGACTGGACGAGAGCACGGTCACTGTGCCAGCCGGCGTTACCGTCAACGCTCCCGGCGTGTAGGTAATGGGGTTGTAGTCGGAGTCCACGGCACCGCTTGCCGTGATCGGATAGGGGTTGCCCGAAACAAGACTTCCAGCCGTGGCTGTCGTCGTCACGGTGGGCGGCGTGGTCGTCGCGGGATCGCCGTTCACCAAACCGGTGTAGGCGACTGTGAGAGTCGGCAGCGGCGCTCCGTAGACCTTGGTCTGATCGTTCGCCTTGATGTTCAGCGGCACGGGCGTTACCGTCAAGTTTCCCGCCACGTAGCTGATGGTGTAATCCAGATTGACTGCACCATTCGCCGTGATCGGGTATGGGCCGCCTCCCACATGGCTGCCGATAGTCGCCGTCGTCGTGATCGTGGGTGGCGTGTTGGGCAATGCACTGAACGTGTTTGGCATGTCGCCATTGATCAGACCGGAATAATGCACCGTCAGGGTGGGCACAGCCGCTCCGTAGGCCTTGGTCTGGTTATCCGCGGTGATGGTGAGCGGGACCGCCGTGATGGTCAGTGTTCCCGCCACATAGCTAATGTTGTAGTCGGTATCCACGGCTCCGCTCGCCGTGATCGAATAAGGGTTGTTCGAGACATGGCTGGCAGCCGTCGCCGTCGTGCTCAGTGAAGGCGGCGTGGCCAAACTGGTCGGTATATCGCCGTTCACGAACCCGCTGTAGCTGACTGTCAGGACGGGCAGCGCTGCCGCATACGGCTTCGTTTTGTTGTCCGCTGTGATGGTGAGCGGTACCGCCGTGATCGTAAGTGTTCCGGCTGCATAATTAATGCTGTAGTCCGCATCTGCGGCTCCGCTGGCTGTGATCGGGTAACTGGCGACGTGGCTCGAAGCTGTTGCCGTCGTGCTCAAGGTGGGTTGCGCAGTCAGACTAGCGGCCGTGTCGTTATTGACGAAACCCACGTAGCTGGCCGTTAGTGCCGGGAGCGCCGCTCCATATAGTTTCGTCTTGTTATCCGCTGTGATGGTCAGGCCTGCCGGCGTCACGGTCAGCGTTCCATCAATGTAAGTGATCGGGCTATAGTCGGAGTCCACCGCTCCGCTGGCCTTAATCGGATACGGATTGCCTGCCACATGGCTGGCAGCCGTAGCTATCGTCGTCACGGTAGGCGCTGTGGTCATCGCGACGTCGTCGTTCACCAGGCCGTTATAGGTGACTGTGAGAGTCGGCAGCGGCGCTCCGTAGACCTTGGTCTGGTTGACCGCGGTGATCTGCAGAGGCACTGGGTTTACCGTCAATGTCCCGGCCACGTAGCTGATCGTGTAATCCGGATCGACGGCACCGCTCGCGGTTATGGAGTAGGGGCCCCCTGTCACATGGCTGGCGGCAGTCGCGGTCGTAGTAACTGTGGGTGGTGTGCTGAAGTTGACGGCGGTGTCGCCGTTCACCAGGCCGGTGTAGCCCACCGTGAGAGTGGGCAGCGCGGCTCCGTAAGCTTTCGTTTGGTTATTGGCCGTGATGGTCAGCGGCATTGCCGTGATCGTCAAGGTTCCCGGCGCGTAGCTGATCGTGTAATCCGCATCGACGGCACCGCTCGCGGTGATCGAGTAGGGGCCTCCTGTCACATGGCTGGCGGCAGTCGCGGTCGTGGTAACTGTGGGTGCTACATTCGGCGGTGTGCTGAAATTGCCGGCTGTGTCGCCGTTCACCAGGCCGGCGTAGCTCACTGTGAGAGTGGGCAACGCCGCTCCGTACGCCTTGGTCTGGTTATCTGCAGTGATGGTAAGCGGGACCGCCGTGATGGTCAGGGTTCCAGCCACATAACTGATGTTGTAATCCGTATCCACGGCTCCGTTTGCGGTGATCGCGTAAGGGTTGCCTGCTACATGGCTGGCCGTGGTCGCAGTCGTGCTTAACGAAGGCTGCGCGGTCAGGCTAGCGGATGTGTCGTTATTGACGAAACCCGCGTAGCTAGCCGTCAGCGCCGGGAGCGCCGCCCCGTAGGCCTTGGTCTTGTTGTCTGCGGTAATGGTCAGTGCCGCCGGCGTCACCGTCAGCGTTCCAGGCGTGTAATTGATGGGGCTGTAGTCCGAATTCGCGGCCCCGCTGGCCGTGATCGTGTAAGGGCTTCCTGCCACATGGCTCGCAGCCGTCGCCGTCGTCGTGACAGTGGGCGCGGTGTTCGGCGAAGTGCTGAATGTCGCGGGGGTGTCCACACTCACCAGACCGCTGTAGCTCACCGTGAGTGCCGGCAAGGCCGCTCCGTAAACCTTGGTCTGGTTGACCGCGGTGATCTGCAGAGGCACTGGGGTTACCGTCAGGGTCCCGGCTACGTAGCTGATCGTGTAGTCCGAATCGACGGCTCCGCTTGCGGTGATCGGGTATGGGCTGCCTACCACATGGCTGGAGGCCGTCGCAGTCGTGGTAACAGTAGGCGCCGAGTTCGGCGATATGCTGAATGTGGCTGGGCCGTCGCTATTCACCAGACCGGAATAATGGACCGTGAGGCCCGGCAGCGCTGCGCCATAGGCTTTGGTCTTATTCTCGGCTGTGATCGTCAACGGCGCCGGGCTGATCGTAAACGACCGATCTACCGGGGTCGCGTCATTGTAGTTGCTATTGCCGGCTTGCGCGGCTTCGATCGTGCAACTCCCGGCGTGCAGGATCATGACCGTGCTGCCCGACACACTGCACGTGCCCGCAGTCGTGCTGCTAAACGTGACAGCATTCCCCGAGGCTCCGCCGGTGGCGCTCACCGTGAAGGCCGGATCCCCATAGTTCTTTCCCGACAGCGCTCCAAAGGCGATGGTCTGATCGGCCTTCACTACCGTCAGGGTGCCCGACATCAGCGTCGGGTAGATGAAAGTGCTGGTGTCGGTCCCCGTATAGCCCGCGTCATCCAACACGCCGGGGGTGCCCAGCGCAGCGGCGCCATCCCCATAGACCACGGCGTAGTACTTACCCGGCACGACGCTCCCAGGAAGTTGCGCGGTGATGGAGGTCCCGGTTCCGGAAGGACTAGCTATCTGTATCGCATTCCCATTCCCGAACAGAATCGCCCCCGCCCACACCGGGTTTCCGCCGCTGTCTTGCGGCACCAGGTAAACGGTGAACGCCGGCGCTACCGGAAGACTATTTACTGTGGTTTGCTTCAGCAAGGGCTCGCCGCCCACGGAATACGGCCGCATCGTGACCTGCGCGGTTATCGATCCCATGAACGGGATGTTGTTCGTGCTGAGCGCGACGTACGCGCCCGGATTGGGATTGTTACTGCTATCGACGCCGCACCCCGCACTCGGACAACCTGCGATGGTGTACTTTTGGATCGTGAAATTCGCCGTGTTATAGGTGATCGTATAGTTACCCAGCACCGCTGCCGGGCTTAGTGTCGCGCTGATGGTGTAGGGACTCCCGGTCACCGTTTCTCCCGCCGTCCGGCTATATGTCGCCGTTACGTTGTCGGCGGGGAGGAAACCGGTGAGGGTCCCGCTAAAGGTTGGGTCGGCGTCACCGAAGGTTTTGCTGGCGGCGTTCGGCGTCACGGAGGCGAGCTTCGGGGAAATCACGAACGCCGCTGTGTTGTAGGTGATATTGTAATTGCCGAGCACGCCGGCTGGGCTCACCACGGCATTGATCAAGTAGGTGGCAACCGCCTCGCCCGGCGCGCGTGCGTAGCCAGCCACCACGTTATCGGCGGCCAGGAAACCGCTGAGGGTTCCGGTCAAGGGAGGATCGATATCACCGTAAGTTTTGCCTGAAGCTGCCGGCGTCACCGAGGCGGCCTTGGCGGAGATCACGCCCGCGCTGTTGGTGGCCAGCGTCACGGCATAATTCGCTCCGCTGTTTCCATCGTTGACCGTATAGCCGGTGACCACCGAGAGGACCTTGCCGCTGCCGGCGTTTTTATTGTCGTAAGTCTCCACCAGGCCGGTGACGGTATCGCCGGTTTGCAGGCCGCTCACCGCCGGTGTCGCTGCGGCACTGGTCGTGCCGTCGTAGGTTTTTGTGTTGCTCGTGGCCGTGATCGTGAGAGGACGCGCGGTGATGTCGGCGCTCGTGGTCGCCGTAGAATTGACGCTGTAGTTTGCCGCATCCGCTCCGCCGAGGCTCAAGCCCGTACCCGTCACTGTCTTGCCAGCTCCAACGTTCTTGTCGGCGAATGTCGCCGTGCCTCCGGTGAACGTCACTACGTCGAGGCCGAGTACGCCGCTCAGTGTGCGCGTCAGGATCGTAGCCGTCGCGGTGCCGTCATAGACTTTGTTACTTGCCGTGATACTTCCGATGATTGCGAGTGCCGTGATATTCGCATTCGACGTCGGCGCTGTCAGGGTATAATCTCCCGCCTGTGCTCCGGTCAGCGATGGACCGCTGATGTTCACCGTGATACCGGTCGCCACGTTCTTGCTCACGAACGTGCCCGTGGGCGTCCCCGTCACACTCACTGCGTCACCTGTGTATGGCTTGGCATCGGAACTGGTACCTGCTCCAGGAGCCTCCGCCGCCTGGAGGGCTGCGGTACCGCTTAGAGTCGCGCTCGTCGTGGAATCATAGGTCTTATTGTTGGCCGCCAGTCCGCTGGCCGTTAAGGTCTTCGGAATGATATTGGCGGTTGTTGTGGGCGCAGTCAGCGCGTAGTTTCCACCTTGCGCACCCGTCAGCGAAAGCCCGGTGATATTCACCGTGATACCGTTGGCTGCGTCTTTGTTCGCGAATGTTCCCGCAGGCGTTCCGGTGATGCTGAGGGCGTCGCCGGTGTACGGAGTGCCATCTGAACTAGTGCCCGTTCCCGGTGCCTCGACGGTCTGGAGAACTGCTGTGCCGTTTAGAGTCGCCGTGGTAGTCGCATCATAAGTTTTGTTGGCGGCCGTCAGACCGCTGGCGGTCAGCGCCTTCGCGCTAATATTC
>Ga0207674_10006593_pt1 | contig 13645 bp, 14 predicted proteins | sample KBSCornC72_FD_184303 | JGI IMG/M metagenome (GOLD analysis project Ga0207674, IMG submission 184303) | Corn rhizosphere microbial communities from Kellogg Biological Station, Michigan, USA - KBS Corn C7-2 (SPAdes) (version 2) | ecosystem: Host-associated > Plants > Roots > Rhizosphere > Soil ... | reverse complement strand
TGCGAAATCGGCAGCACGAAGTTTTCGGTGAAGGCGTACAGCATGCTGAAGGTGATGTTGTGCTGGTGGAACTTGCGGAAGACTGGCTCCTTGGAAAAGTAGTCCAGCATGTCGTGCATCCAGCCCATGTTCCACTTCATGGTGAAGCCCAGACCGTTGAGATAAGTGGGTCTGGAAACACCCGGCCAAGCGGTGGATTCCTCGGCCATAGTGACCGCGCCGGGGATCTGGTGCGCCAGCTCATTGAAGCGCCTCAGAAAATCGATAGCCTCCAGGTTTTCGCGGCCGCCGAAGCGGTTGGGGATCCACTCGCCCGCATTGCGCGAATAATCCAGGTACAGCATGGAAGCGACCGCATCCACGCGCAGGCCGTCGATATGAAACTCCTTCAGCCAGTACAAGGCGTTCGAGAGCAGAAACTCGCGGACTTCATTACGCCCATAGTTGAAAATCAGCGTGCCCCAATCGCGATGCTCACCCAGGCGAGGGTCCTCGTGTTCATAGAGCGCGGTGCCATCGAAGCGAGCCAGACCATGCGGATCGCGCGGAAAATGCCCCGGCACCCAGTCGAGCAGAATCGCCAGCCCGGCCTGATGACATCGATCGATGAAGTAGCGGAAATCGTCGGGGGTGCCGAAGCGCGACGTGGGCGCGAAGAAACCTGTTACCTGGTAGCCCCACGATCCCGAGAAGGGATGCTCCATGATCGGGAGCAATTCCAGATGCGTGAAGCCGTTCTCGACCGCATACGCTGGAAGCTTTTCCGCCAGTTCGCGATACGTCAGCCACTCGTTCAAAGGACCGCGCAGCCAGGATTCCAGGTGCACTTCGTAGATCGAGACCGGCTCACGCAGCCAGTTCCGCGAAGCACGATGCTCCATCCACGCCGCATCGTTCCATTCGTGATTCGTGAGCGGCCACACGATAGATGCGGTCTTGGGCGGCACCTCGGCGAAGAAACCGTACGGATCGCTGTGGTCCTGCTCACGTCCGTCGGGAGTCAGGATGGAGTACTTGTAATGCGCGCCGGCTCCCAGGCCAGGCAGAAAGATCTCCCAGATGCCGCCATCGCGGAGACGCATGGGATGGCGAGTACGATCCCAACAATTGTGGTCGCCCGTCACACTGACGACTTCGGCGTTGGGAGCCCACACCGCGAAGCGGACGCCTGGGACGCCTTCGCAAACGGCCGCGTGCGCACCGAGGGTTCCATAGCTTTCGTAATTCGTGCCCTCACCATGCAAGTGCAATTCGAACGCAGTCAGCAGGGGAGGGAAGCGATAGGGATCGTCGACTACCTGCACTTCGCCGGAGTGAAGCGTAATGCGAAGGCGATAATCCGTTGCTTCTGTCTTGGCGATGAACAGCCCCGCCGGAGCGCGCTTCATGGGGATCGCATCGGAGCCCACGAGCACTTCGGCATCTTTCGCATGCGGAAGCCATGCACGGATCTGGCCTTTGTGGGGTCCCAGGAAGGAGAACGGATCGCGATGACGGCCCTCTACAACTAGCTCAGGCTGGGCCGCGGGCATTTATCATAAGTCCTGGCCGCTATTATTACAGGAATGACCCGGGCTGAACTTCACCTTCATCTGGAAGGCGCTATCGAGCCGGAAACATTGAGGGAACTGGATCCGGCGCTAACAGACGAAGAAATCCGCGCGGCGCTGAGCTATACCGACTTCACGGGGTTTATCCAAAGCTACGTGTGGGTCAATCGCAAGCTGCGCGGGCCGGCGGATTACGCTTTGGTTGCACGCAGGCTCTTTGAGCGCCTGGCCGCCCAAGGCGTCTGCTATGCCGAAGTGACGCTCTCGGCCGGCGTGATCCTGTGGAAGAAGCAGGACCTCAATGCGATCTTCGATGCTCTCGTGGCGGAAGCCGCGCGGAGTCCCATTCCGATTCGATGGATCGTGGATGCCATCCGCCAGTTCGGAGCCGAAGCCGCGGAGCCCGTTTTCGATTTCGCAGCGGAGCGTATGCGCGATGGGGTGGTCGCGATCGGCATCGGAGGCTTTGAGGCGGAGGGCCCTGCTCTTTGGTTTCGGGATCTATATGCCCAGGCTCGCGATCGTGGGCTGCGGCTTACGTGCCACGCGGGAGAGACAACCAACGCTCAAAGCGTTTGGGATGCGCTTGAGATCGGAGCCGAACGAATCGGTCACGGCATTCGCTCAGTCCACGATGAAACGCTGCTGGCGCAGCTTCGGGATCGCAACATCCCGCTGGAAATCTGCATCAGCAGCAACGTGCGAACAGGCGCAGTGCCGTCGGTAGCGCAGCATCCGGTGCGGAAGTTATTCGATGCCGGCGTGCCGATTATCCTGAACACAGACGATCCGGCTCTGTTCGAGTGCACGCTTGATTCCGAGTACGGACTAGCTCAGCGCGTTTTCGGATTTACGTCAGAAGAACTCAGCGCGATCGCGGCCAGTAGCTTGAAGTACGCTTTTAGCGCCGCTGTAAAGCCTTGACCGTCGCTTCCAACTCCGCCACTCGCCGGGCGAGCTCGTCCACCAGTTGCCCCTGAGGATCGGGAAGATTGCCGTGCTCCAGAGCATCCGTTGGATCCAGATTGCCGACCACTCGTCCTGGAATCCCGACGACGGTCGATCGGTCCGGCACCGGGCGCACCACAACCGAGCCTGCGCCGACTTTCGAATAATCGCCGATGCGGATGTTTCCCAGAATCTTCGCGCCTGTACCCACGACGACTCCGTTGCCCAGCGTCGGATGCCGCTTGCCTGTCACTTTGCCGGTGCCGCCGAGCGTGACGCCTTGATAGAGAAGCACGTCATCCCCGATTTCAGTCGTCTCGCCGATCACTACCCCCATCCCATGGTCGATAAAGAATCGACGTCCGATGGTCGCGCCCGGATGGATCTCGATACCGGTCAGCGTGCGCGAAAACTGGCTCACGATGCGGGCCAGGGTGTACCACCCTCCGGTATACAGCCCGTGCGCCGTTCGATGCAGCAGAACCGCATGAAGACCGGGGTAGCACAGCAGGATCTCCACCACGCTGCGCGCCGCCGGATCCCGCCGGAACACCGTATCGATCTGTTCGCGGACAGTTCGGAACATCAACCGTATTATCCTGGAGTTTGTGCGAATCACGTTAGCGGCAAGCATCTTCATACTGGCGCTCGTCCTGGCGGGCTGTTCGAGTCCTGCGCCAACCGCTGCAGGGAAGCAGCCTGCGGTCGAAATCACCGGGCCGGCCACCACTTCCAACAAGCATCCGCTCGCGAAGTACATTGAGCTGGCAGGCTTCCGCCTTTCCGAATCGAAACCGGGCCAGCTTGAGGTGAAATTCGTCGCCGTGAATCATTCGGAAGCCGAACTGGGCGATCTGGGAGTGAACATCCAGCTCCAGACTACGGCTGCAAAAGCTGGCGATCCGCCGGTAGCGAAATTTCAGGCGACTATCCCGGCGCTGTCGCCGCTCGAAATCCACGACGTGACCGCTAAAGTAACCACCAAGATGCGCATCTACGAACTCCCGGACTGGCAGTTCCTGCGAGCCGAGTTCGAGATCACATCTCCAGCTCCCTAAATTCAGAGATGACTCAGGGGATGACCGAACGTCTCTACTATCACGACTGCTATCTCCGCGAGTTCAGAGCGAAGGTTATCGACAACTCTGACGGGGGCCGGCGCGTGTATCTCGACCGCACGGCATTCTATCCGACGTCCGGCGGGCAGCCGTTCGACCTCGGGACGCTCGCGGGCATAGCCGTACGCGAAGTGATCGATGAAGACGATCGCATCGGGCATCTTCTGGAGGCGCCTCTCGGCGCCACGGAGGTGGCGGGCATCGTTGAATGCCGTGTGGACTGGCCTCGCCGCTACGACCACATGCAGCAGCACACTGGGCAGCACTTGCTCTCCGCCGTCCTGGAAGAGCTGTTCGCGATTCGCACCGTCAGCTTTCACCTGGGTTCCGAAGTGTCCACCATCGACATCGAAGCTAAGGCGCTCACGGTAGAGCAACTTGAGCGGGTCGAAGACCGCTGCGCCGAGATCATCGCGGAAGCGCGGCCGGTCCAGATTACTTTTGAAGACGCTGCGGGCGATCTTGAGCTTCGTAAAGCATCCACCCGGACAGGCACGCTGCGGATCGTCAGCATTGATTGTGCCAATGGGGGTGTGGACCGCAGCGCTTGCGGCGGAACACATGTAAAAACAGCGGCCGAGATTGGCATGGTTCTTACAGGTAAGCTGGAAAAGATCCGTGGAATCACGCGCGTCGAGTTCGTCTGCGGGAAGCGCGCGCTGCGACGAGCCCAATCCGATAACCGCCTGGTAGCCTCAATCGGCCGCGCTCTTTCGGTTCCGCCCGAACAGACCCCCGAGTTGCTGGCAGCCTTAATCGAAAAGAACAAAGCGCTCGAAAAGACCGGCCAGCGTCTGGCGACCGAGCTCGCGCGCCGCGAAGGGCAGGATCTCTATGCAGCCACCGCGCCTGACGCGAGCGGGGTCCGTTTCACCACCCAGCGCGGGTCGATCGACGACTCCATGCGTGCCCGCGCCCAGGCTTTCGTGGCCGGAGCAAAATCGGTATTCCTGGCGGTGTGCGAACAGCCGCCTTCGCTGCTGCTGGCCGCTTCCGCCGATTCGGGCATCCACGCCGGGGAGCGGATCAAGGCCGCTGTGACGGCCTCGGGAGGCCGCGGGGGAGGGAATCAGCAACTGGCGCAGGGCAGTGTTCCGGATTCGGCGGCGCTCGCCCAAGCGGAGGCTTTGCTACGCTGAAGTTTATGCCTGAAAACATCCGCCGGTTCCAGGCCGGTCCCGATCCTTTCGATCGTGTCTGGGAAGTGGAATTCCGCTGGCTCCAGACCGGCATCTCGATTCGTCACGCCGATACGGTGGACGTCAAGTTCGTTATGTGGACCGAGGGTCCAGGGGATAAAGAAGACAAACAGGAGCGAGTCATCGCCCTGCCGCATCCGTTTTTGCTGACGCTCAGCAGCGAAACCGGCCACGCGCTTACCGATTCGTGGTGCACTCGTTTGGCTGCTCGCCACTTGCGGTACATGGTCGAATCCGGCGAGGATCTGGAGAAAACACTGGTGACACTGTCGCTTCCGGCTCTGCAGAGAGCGGCTGGGAGCCTGCAGCCCGTCTGACCGCATCTAACCTGACGCGGGCGCTCCCGAAAAGGACGCCTTGCGTGGTAAAACAAAATTTTGGAGTCGCATGATAAAACCGGCACATCAGGAGCATGACGTGCAAACGCCATTGAAGGGGGACCGGAAATGATCCACTGCCCGCTGTGTAATGCAGACATCGATGTAGAAGAGGACGAACTGGACGAAGGCGATTCTCTCATCTGCGAGGAATGCGGCAAGAACCTGAATGTCAGCAGCGTGTCGCCATTGGAGCTTAAGGCGGACACTGAAGACGACGTCGATGATGACGACGATGACGACGAGGATGCTGACGATTACGACGAAGACGATGACGACGAAGACGAGGATGAGGACGACGAAGATTAGGGCGACCATCCTCGCGGTCGTCCTGCTTGGTTCGGTGTCTGGGAATCTGGCGGCACAAGGAAACAAGCAGAAGGGCGAGACGGCCGTGATTGCCGGTACAGTCTTCCGCGATCCCGGATCCGCCCAAGGGGGCGCAGTAGTAGTACTGGCTCTTAAGAGCAGTCCCACGAAGAAACTACAGGAACAGACCACTGCGTCGCGGGGCGAATTCAGCTTCCGGATACCCGCGGGCCCCCAGACATACGTCGTAAGCGCTACATTAAAAGGGTTTCAGACTGCCCGCGAAGAGATCGAGATTCAAGGCCTGGAGCAGATAAATGCAACTCTGTTGCTGGTTCCCGAATCCAAGAAAGCGAGGTGAGCCGTTATGCAACGCGTTCCACGCACGATACTGGCGACGGTTTTAGCGCTCGCATGCGTCGGCCTTCTGCCTGCACAGGGCAAAAAAGACAAGGAAGACCCGACTGTTCGGAGCCTGCAAGGGCAGGTGGTAGATCCCGACGATAAACCCGCGGTCGGGGCGGTGGTGCAGTTGAAAGACACGCGCACGCTGCAGGTTCGTTCCTTCATCACGCAGGACAACGGCGAATATCGCTTTTCGGGCTTACGCGCCGACACCGACTACGAAGTGAAAGCGGATTTCAACGGCATGACCAGCGACAACAAACGGCTCAGCAACTTCGATAGCCGCAAAATCGCGACCGTCAACATCAAGCTGAACAGGAAATAATCTGTTGCTGCGGCAGCTGGCTCTGGGGGCTCTTTCTTCTGCCGCCCTGTTTTCCCAAAGTATCGTTTTCCAGCACGCCACCGTCATAGATGCGACCGGCGCTGCACCCCGCACGGATGTGTCGGTCGCGATCGCCGACGGCCGTATTACCAGCATCGCCAAGAATATTCGCCCGGCTCCCGGCGCGCGCGTCATCGACGCCACGGGGAAGTTTCTGATTCCGGGACTGTGGGACATGCATGTCCACTTGGATGCTTCGGGCAGCGCTCTGCCCGCGCTGGTGGCGAACGGCATCACAGGCATCCGCGAGATGTATTCCGGAATTCCGATCGCGACTCTGGCTTCCTGGCGGACGCGGCCGGATGTTCCGCGCATCGTTGCCGCCGGGTTTCTGGATGGACCTCTCCTGCTCACTGCCGGTCCATTGCCGCCGGATGCCTATGCTGTGGGGACTGCGGAAGAAGCTCGATCCGCCGTGGCCTCGCTGGCAGCCGCGGGCGCGGATTTCCTGAAGGTCTACAACAGCCTGCCGCGCGAGGCGTACTTCGCGATCGCGCAGGAATCGAAAAGGCTGGGCATTCCATTTGCCGGGCATGTGCCTGAAGCCGTGAGCCCCTTGGAGGCTTCGGACGCAGGCCAGCTCAGCCAGGAGCATCTGATCGATATTCTGCTGGCTTGTTCCACGCGCGAAGACGATCTACGCCGGGATCGCATCGCGATCATGAATGATCCGGAGATTTCCGGTTACGATCGCATGCTTCAGCTGGGCTTTCCAAATCCCGAAGGCTTGTTCGATACGTACGACGAATCGAAAGCGGCTGCACTGTTCAAGACTTTCGTGAAGAATGGCACCTGGCAGGCGCCGACTCTGGCGGTGCTGCACGGGTTTCTGGTGAATCCAGACAACGCGCGGCGGATGCCTTACATGCAGAGTCTGCCGCAGGAGCAGTTCGACATGTGGATCCTGCGCATCGCCGCACTCCTGGAACGCTACAAGAAACTGGTGGGCGATATGCGTCGCGCGGGCGTCGAATTTCTCGCGGGAACTGACATGGGTCCCAGCACTCCAGTTACTCCGGGCGTCGGCCTGCATGACGAACTGGAACTGTTGGTGCAGGCAGGCTTGACTCCCATGGAAGCTCTGCAATCGGCGACGCGGAATCCGGCGCGCTATCTGGGCAAACTCGCCGACATGGGCACGGTCGAGCCGGGCAAGCTCGCCGATCTCGTGCTGCTGGACGCCAATCCGTTGGAGGACATCCGCAACACGCGCAAGATTCGGCTGGTGGTCCTGAAGGGGCGTATCAACTAGAGGGGCGGAGCAGGGCTAAAGCCCTGCGCGGACTAAAGATCGGCCCTCCCACGCAATCGGCGATCAGGAGACGGAGGGCGGGCTTCAGCCGGCGCGGGACTTGAGTCCCGCACTAGGGTTTGGCAACCAATCCGACGCTGGTCACGATCAGGGCCAACTCGCGCTGCTCAATCTTGCCTGCGGGAATCGCTTTGTCGGTCGAGAATTCAATCGTGACGCTGTCGCTTCTGAGAAACTCCGCGGGTACGTCAGTCGCGTAAACGTAGTTTCCCGCTTCGGTGAACTTCTCCGGCGTCATTCGCGATCCACCTGCCGAAGCAGTCAGCGTAATCGAACCGAGATTCTTGATCACTACATCCGGAATGTTCAACTTCAGTTCCAGCTTCGCACCATTCTCACCCGCCCCCGCAGGCGGCTTCAGTTCCGCGCTGAACTTGCCCGCCGTCCAACGCCACGGATTGCCTTCGAGCGAATAGAATCCGCTTACCAGCTGGGAGCTGGTGCGGGGATCGTCTACTTGCACGACACTCACCAGGTCCGCCCCGGCCGGCGCGGGTCTGGGAGCGCGTTTGCAAGCGGCGAAAGTCAACCCGATCGCCAGGGCGATGGTCAGTCGCCGCATCGCTCTACTTGAACCAGACAGTTGTAGAACGTGGGGCCGCCGCCAAGATCGGTAAGCCGGTCGGAAGTCAGCGAATTGATATTGCGCCGGTCCGCGGACTTTTTCAGCCACCGCGTCGATGGCGATCGCGCCACTCCCGGACGCACCACGCCATCGATCTCGGCATGGAGAAGCACGCTGCCGCGATCGTTGAATACGCGCACACGGTCCCCGTTGCGGATGGACCGGGGCTCTGCGTCCGCCGGATGAAGATGCAGGATGGCAGTCTCTTGATCGACTGCCCCGCGATTGCCAAAGGTCGAGTTCATGCTGTCGTCGTTCTTGGACGAAATCAGCTCCAAAGGATACTTGCTTCGAAGGGCATCGTCGCCGAACCGGGATTCCACCGGCGGCGCGTAGTCCAGGTCTTCCGCTCCAAATTCGCATTTACCCGAGGCCGTGCCGAATCCGCCTTCGGCAAACGGTAAGAAAGTATTCGGCAAGTTTAGCCGGACGAAATGTTCTCGCTCCAAACGCTCCAGCGAGATTCCCTCCAGGAACGGATGATCCGAGTCCAGCAGCGTGCGGATCATGTCATCGTCGGTGTCGCGGAAACACGCGTCGTCGAAACCCATCCGCAGAGCCATTGCGCGGAATGCTTCCACGTTTGAGCGCGCCTCGCCCGGAGCGGGAACGGCCGCCCGCGCCAGTGGCATGTGGTAATGTCCATACGCGAAATAGATGTCGGTATGTTCCAGGAACGTGGTCGCAGGAAGCAGGATATCGGCATAGTCGGCCGTGTCGGTCTGGAATTGTTCCAGCACGACGGTGAACAGGTCTTCGCGGCGCAGCCCGCGCAGAACCGCGTTCTGATCCGGAGCGATGGCCGCAGGATTCGAGTTGTACACCACCATTGCCTTTACAGGCGGCTCGTACAGCTCCGTGAGCGCTTTTCCCAGCAAGCTCATGTTCACGATGCGAGCCTCTCGTCCGAGAGGCGACAGCTTCTGCAACTCGGGCATCTCGAGACCCACCCGGTTGAACTGGAACGCCTGTGAGGTGGATAGCTGCAATCCGCCTCCGGGTTCGCGCCAGGATCCGATCAAAGCGGGAAGACCTGCGATAGCCCGCACCGCAGCGCCGCCCTGCTCGCTCCGCTGCACGCCGTAATTCACTCGAATCGCCGCTGGACGAGTAGTCGCGTAGTCGCGTGCAAGCTGGATAATTTCAGCCGCTGCGAGACCCGTGAGTCCCGCGACGCGCTCTGGCGGATATTCCATTGCTCGTTTGCGAAAAACCTCGAAACCTTCCGTATAACGATCCACGTAATCGGCGTCATACAGCTTTTCGCCGATGATCACGTGCATCAACCCCAGTGCCAGGGCCAGATCGCTGCCGGGGTGAAGCGCCAGGTGCTGATCGGCCAGGGCCGCGGTGCGAGTGCGGATAGGATCGATCACCACCAGCTTCGCGCCATTGCGGCGGGCCTCCACGATGAAAGGCCACAAATGAATGTTCGCGCCGTGAATGTTTGCGCCCCAAGCAATGATCAGTTTGGACAGGCGAAACTGCTCGGGCTCGGTCGCGTAGCGCAGGCCGTTGGCAGCCGTCAACCCCGCCGCGCCGGCCGTCGCGCAAATGGTCCGGTCGAGGCGCGATGCTCCCAGGCGATGGAAGAAGCGCCTGTCCATGCCGGCTCCATTCAGCATCCCGAGCGTGCCGCCGTAGCTGTAGGGCAGGATGGATTCTGGCCCGGAGTCGCGTGAAACGTCGCCTAACTTCGTAGCGATGATGTCGAGCGCTTCATCCCAGGAGATGCGTTCGAAGCGGCCTTCGCCTTTCGCGCCCACGCGTTTTTGCGGATAGAGCAGGCGCTCGGGCGAGTATTCGCGCTCCAGGTACTGCGCTACCTTGCCACAGAGAAATCCTTGCGTGACGGGATGGTTGGGATCGCCCCGCAGCCGGGTGGCGCGGCCGTCCTCCACCTGAACCAGCATGGAGCAGCAATCCGGGCAGTCCAAAGCGCAGACTGAGTGGACAATTTCCATACCTCAGAATAGCGCTGATTTCTAGGGAAAATTCGACCGCAGGAAATCCGCCAGCCGATAACCGGAGAGCGCCAGCCGGCGTTCAGCGACGTGTTGCGCAGCGGCATGATAACCGCGAGGCAGGGGAACACCGTGATCCTTGTCGATGCCGCTCTTGATCTTTCCTTTGCGATACGCTGTCGAAACTGCCAGCTTGAAACTCTCCTGTACCCAGGCCTCGAAATGCGGTTCGGCGAGTTCGCGCAGAGTGAGCCGAGGAAGCCGCGTTTCGAGAGCTTGGGCGAGAGCGCCGGCGGCAGGGTAGTGGTCGTCGGTCAGCATAATATTATCCCAGTACGCGTGCAGGTTCTCGGTCTTAGTGCTGGAGGCATCGGCTTTAATGAAGATAAGATTCCCGCCTCGATCGCCATCGGGAAATTGCTTGGTGAACATGGACACGGCGTGAAGCGGTTGGTGCGAATCGCCCATTAGATGGAAAATCCAGCACAGGGCGATGGCTTTCTGTTCATCCGGCGCGGCGCTTTGGACGATCTGGACGTTGCTTTGAAACGCAGCCACCATGTTCTCCGCTTCGGGAGCCGGCGCGAGAACCGAGGCAGGCTGTCCGGGCGGCTTGTACGGATAGTCGATGTAGTGCCACTTGGGGTGATCGGAAACGGGGTCGCGGCGAATGTCATCGGGCCAGCGGGCGGCCAGCATGAACAGGAATCGCTCCTGATCCTGCGGATTCATGCCGGCGAGCTCGGGCTTCCAGCGCGATTCGTATTGCGGATGCTGCTGGAGGATCGCGATGACGCGGGCCACGGTAGAGGGAGCCAAGCGATGAAGCTCGTCATACGCCATCGCGGCCATGGTCATATGCCCGGCGCGGTTCCAGGCCAAGGTGGGGATCGCGGCTATAAGCGCCACAGCGGCGCCCGCCAGCAGCTTTCGGGGCATAGTGGTCCATTTTCCCACAAAGCGCTTGACGTTTCCTTTTTGTTCGCCTAGAATAACCCCATGGCTCTTACCAAACGCCAGAAGGAATTCCTGGATTTCCTCGCCGGCTTCCTGGAAAAGAATGGCTACTGCCCGAGCTATGAAGAGATCGCCGACGGCTTAAGCCTGGCGTCGCTTGCCACGGTCCACAAGCATATCCTCGCACTGGAAACCAAGCATTATTTAAAGCGAGGCTTTAATCAGAGCCGCTCGTTGGAGATCGCCACTAAGTATTACGACGAGCAGCGCCAGCATCGTCAGGCTCCGGCGTCGTTCGAGATTCCGCTGCTGGGCCGCATTGCTGCGGGAATGCCTGTGGAGTCGGTGGCAGGAAACGATACGGTCAGCTTTGCCGATTTCACTTCCGATCCCAATACGTATGCCCTGCAGGTCCGCGGCGAGTCCATGGTGGAAGATCACATCTGTGATGGCGACTACGTGCTGATCGAGCGTGCTCAGACGGCTCGGGATGGCGAGATCGTGGTGGCGTTGGTCGACAATATGGAGACTACTCTCAAGCGGTTCTACAAGGAACCCGGCGATCGAGTGCGCCTGCAACCTGCCAATTCCGCCATGCAGCCCATCTACGTTCCGGCGTCTTCGGTTGCGATCCAGGGCAAAGTTCTCGCAGTGCTTCGGAGATATTGAGCGCGCGATTGTTAGCGTTCTTCCAAGTGTTTGAGCCTGGCGTCCAGCACTTCCTCGACGCGATGAAGCTCAGATCGCCACATTTCCTTCATGTCGTCGAAGCGGCTGTCTACACGATCGAGCGGCGATCAACCTCATTAAAACGGGATTCCATATAATGCCGAAGATCGACCAAACGGTCGTTATTGATCAAGATCCCTATCAGGACCGTGATCATGGTCGGTGCGGAAGCCAAGGCTATCGCGAGGAGCTGAGAATCAGTCATGCGACCTAGTTCAAGGATACCTGCTTTGGTCTCAGGGAATTTTCGTTCCCGCCCTACCCGATGCTAGTCTGATGGTTCATGGCGCAGCCGCCGGAACCGTTGAAAACCACGCCGCTGAATGCGACCCATCGCCGGCTCGGCGCCAAGATGATCGACTTCGGCGGGTGGGATATGCCCGTCCAGTATGCCAGCCTGCTTGAAGAGCATCATGCCGTGCGGCAGCGCGTCGGGCTGTTCGACGTAAGTCACATGGGCGAAATCGAGATTCGCGGCTCTCAGGCGCTCGACCTGGTGAATTACGTCACCACCAACCACGTTGCGAAGCTTGAATCCGGCCAGGCTCAATATTCCGGACTGCTCTATGAGCACGGCGGATTCGTCGATGACATTCTGGTGCACAAAATCGCGGCCGACCACTACTTTTTCTGCGTGAACGCGTCCAATCAAGACAAGGACTACGCACATATCGCCGCACACAACCAGTTCGATGCTACCGTCGAAAACGTGGGAGCCCGCTATGCTCAACTCGCGATTCAGGGCCCGCGCGCGCTCGACACTCTGAAAAAGCTAACGACGATTGCCGTCGCTTCCATCCGCTACTATCATTTTGTCGATAGCACGGTGAGCGGTGCACCGGCGCGGATCGCCCGGACCGGCTATACCGGCGAAGACGGCTTCGAGATCTATGTTTCGCCCGCGGACGCTGTGCGGTTGTGGGATGACATTCTCGCGGCGGGAGCGGAATTCGGGATCAAGCCGTGCGGTCTGGGCGCTCGCAACACGCTGCGGTTGGAAGCGGCCATGGCGCTGTACGATCATGAGATTCATGCGTCCATCACGCCCTGGGAGGCGAACCTGGGTTGGATCGTCAAGATGAACAAAGGCGATTTCATCGGGCGGGATGCGTTGGATCGCCAAAAGCAGCGCGGCATCACACGCAGCCTGGTTGGATTTGAAATGGCCGGTCGCGGTATCGGCCGCGACGGCTACGAAGTGTGCATGGAAGGCCGGGGAACGGGCTGGGTCACCAGTGGAGGACCGTCCCCCACTCTAAGCAAGAACATCGGTTTGTGTTATCTGCCTTCTGCCGACGCTGTGCCTGGACGCAAAATCCAGGTGATGGTTCGCGGCGTGGCGGTGGATGCGCTTACCGTGTCAACTCCCTTTTACAAGAGGAAATAAATGGACCCAGAAAACCTCCGCTATACCAAAGAACACGAGTGGGTGCGCGTCGAAGGCGATATCGGAACTATCGGCATCACCTTTCACGCCCAGAAAGAGCTGGGCGATATCGTGTACGTCGATCTTCCCAAAGTCGGGACATCCACGCAGCAGGGTAAGACCGTCGGCTCAGTCGAGTCGGTGAAGGCCGTGAGCGATCTCTACACGCCGGTTTCGGGCGAGGTGGTGGAAGTTAATCCGTTGCTCGCCGAGTCTCCCGAGATTCTGAATACCGATCCATATGGATCGGGATGGCTTGTTAAGATCAAGTTGTCGGATCCAGGCGAGGCGGGAAAGTTGCTGACTGCAGCCGAGTATCAGGCCTATACCGGAACGGAATC
>Ga0207674_10006592_pt1 | contig 13649 bp, 11 predicted proteins | sample KBSCornC72_FD_184303 | JGI IMG/M metagenome (GOLD analysis project Ga0207674, IMG submission 184303) | Corn rhizosphere microbial communities from Kellogg Biological Station, Michigan, USA - KBS Corn C7-2 (SPAdes) (version 2) | ecosystem: Host-associated > Plants > Roots > Rhizosphere > Soil ... | reverse complement strand
CCCATGTTCTCGGTGTTGATCCGGAAGTAGGCCTGCAGCGGGATCTCGACGTGCACGCCCTTCGGCACGTAGATGAACGAGCCGCCGGACCAGACCGAGGTGTTGAGCGAGGCGAACTTGTTGTCCCCGACCGGGATGACCGTGCCGAAGTACTCCTTGAACAGCTCCTCGTACTCGCGCAGCCCGCTGTCCGTGTCCACGAAGATGACGCCCTGCTGCTCCAGGTCCTCACGGATCTTGTGGTACACGACCTCGGACTCGTACTGCGCGGCCACGCCCGCGATCAGCCGCTGCTTCTCCGCCTCCGGGATGCCCAGCCGGTCGTAGGTGTTGCGGATGTCCTCGGGCAGGTCGTCCCAGCTGGCCGCCTGCTTCTCCGTGGAGCGCACGAAGTACTTGATGTTGTCGAAGTCGATGTCGGACAGATCGGCACCCCACGCCGGCATCGGCTTGCGGCCGAACAGCCGCAGGCCCTTCAGGCGCAGGTCGAGCATCCAGGCCGGCTCGTTCTTCTTCGCCGAGATGTCCCGCACCACCGCCTCGGACAGGCCCCGCTGCGCGGCCGCGCCGGCCACGTCGGAGTCGGCCCAGCCGTACTCGTACCGACCGAGGCCGGCGAGTTGGTCCTGGGTGGTGATATCGGTCATGACGTCGTCCTCACGGTCGGGGTCTCGGTCTTGCGCGCCACCGTTCGCCGCGGGTCGGGGATGTGCGTGGTGCACACCCCGTCGCCGTGCGCGATCGTGGCGAGTCGTTGCACGTGGGTACCCACGAGGTGCGAGATGACCCGGGTCTCCGCCTCACACAACTGCGGGAACTCGGCCGCGACGTGGGCCACCGGGCAGTGGTGCTGGCACAGCTGGCCGCCCGAGGCGATCGCGCTCGCGGACGCAGCGTAACCCTCGTCGGTCAGCGCGGCCGCCAGGGCCTCGGCCCGGGCCAGCGGGTCGTCTCCGGCGTCGGCCAGGGCCGCCTCGCAGCGCGCCTCCAGCGCGGCCACCCGGTCGGCGGCGAACGCGTTGACCGCCGGGTCCCCGCCCTGGGCGGCGATCCAGCGCAGCGCCGCCGCGGCCAGGTCGTCGTAGGTGTGCCGGCCCCGGCGCACCCGCGCCTGGTCGGTGAGCAGGAAGACGCGGGCGGGTCGCCCGCGGCCGCGCTGTCCGGCGGTGGGCCGCTCGCGGCAGGTCACGTCGCCGTCGGCGAGCAGGGCGTCCAGGTGCCGCCGGATGGCCGCGGGGCTCAGCCCGAGGGCCTGACCCAGCTCGGCCGCGGTGGCCGCGCCACGCTCGAGGAGCAGCCGGCTGACCCGGTCGCGGGTGCGACGGTCCGTACCGGATGCCCCGGTCTGGATCTCCGTCGCGTTTTTCACTACACCAGTGTGACGTATTTCCGTCACGGTCCGCAAACCGGGTGCGCAGTGATCCGACCCTCATTCGGTCCGGAGCGCCGCCTGGCAGCGCGGAGGCCGAATTATGGTCGTCCACAGCACCCGGGCGGACTCAGCCGGCGGCCGACCCGACCATCTCCGTGGCCGGCGCCCCGGCCGCGACCGGCTCCGGTCGCCGTACCCGGATGGTGGTCTGGGTCCACAGCGCGGCCAGCCACACCGCGCAGGCCCCGGCCAGGTGCGCGCCGACCAGGACGACCGGCAGCCCGGTGAAGTACTGGACGAAGCCGATCGCGCCCTGGGCCAGCTCGACGGCGAGGAGCCCCAGCGCCGCGCGCCGGGCGGCCCGCGGCGCGTCCACCGCCCGCAGCGCGAAGTACCAGGCCACGGAGAGCCCGATCAGCAGCATGACGAGGTCGGCGTGCAGCTGGGCGAGCATGGCCGGATCCAGCCCGGTGCGGTGGGAATGCACATCCCCCGCGTGCGGGCCGCTGCCGGTCACGACGGTACCCACGACGAGCACCGCCCCGGTGACCGCGAGCAGCACCGCGTTGAGCGCCCGCAGCGGCGCCCCGACCAGTGGCTCGACCCGGCCGTCCGGCTCGCCGGTGGCCAGCCACAGCCGGTACGCCGCGACGATCACCGCCATCGAGGCGAGGAAGTGGCAGGCGACCACCCACGGGTTCAGGTCGGTCAGCACGGTGATCCCGCCCAGTACCGCCTGGGCCGGGATGCCGGCGAACGCGGCCGCGGCCCAGCGCACCTGGCGCGGATCGCGCGGACGCTGGAACAGCGCGAGCACGAGCACGAGGGCCATGAACACGCCGACGGCCCCGCTGAACTGGCGGTTGCCCGCCTCGATGAGCCCGTGAATCCCGAGCGGGGACGTGGCGACGTACGACGAGTCGACGCACCTGGGCCAGGTCGGGCAGCCCATGCCGGAACCGGTCAGCCGCACCGCGCCGCCGGTCACGACGAGCAGACAGTTGAGCACCAGCGACACCAACGCCGCACGGCGCAGCAGCAACGAGCTCCGCAACACGGTCCCAGGATATGAGCCGTTCACCGGCGCGCGGCCGGCGACCCCACTTGCGGCGACGCTTGCGGAGCCGCAACAGGCCAGCGCTCGACAGTCCGGGCGGCGACCGCGTCGGCGAACCGGTCCGCCGCGCCCGGGGCGTACCCGAAGAACAGCGAGGGTTCGGTGATCTCCAGCTCGACCAGCAGCGGTGCGCCGTCCGGGCCCGGGATCAGGTCCACCCTGGCGTAGAGCAAGTCGCTGGCGCCCAGTACCCGGCCGGCCGCCGCCAGTGCCGCGTCGGCCGCGGCCCGCTCCGCCGGGGTCGGCTCCCGGGGCTCGATGCGCTCGGCCTTGTAGAGGTCGCCGGTCTCCTCGTACGGGCCGGTCAGCATCGCGCCCTTGCGGATCGCGTGGCTGTAGCGCCCGTCGACGTACAGCAGGGCGCTCTCCCCGGCCGAGTCGACCGCGGACAGGTACGGCTGCAGCATGACCGCCTTGCCGGAGCGCAGGAGCCGGTCGGCGTGCGCCTCGGCGAGCAGGCGCTGCTCCCGGTCCGCCAGGTCGTACCGGCCGGTCTCCCAGCTGCCGGCGCTCACCGCCGGCTTGAGCACCACCTCGCCGGAGGAGTCGGGGCGCCAGGACGTGCCGGGCTCGAGCCACCGCGTCGGTACCACCGCGACGCCGGCCCCGGCCAGCCGGGCCAGGTACCGCTTGTCCGTGTTGGCCGCCACCACCTCGGCCGGGTTGGCGAGCCGGGAGCCCCCGTCGGGCCGGGCCGGTACGGCGGCGGCCCAGGCCACGAACTCGTCCCGGCGGGCCGCGTAGTCCCAGGGTGAGCGCAGGACGGCCAGGTCGTACCCGGCCCAGTCGACGCCGGGGTCGTCCCACACCGCGGGCGTGGCCTCGATCCCGCGACGCGCCAACGGTTCGATCAGCGCCCGGTCGTCGGGATCGAGGTCGGGCAGCTCGGCGCAGGTGACAAGGGCGACCCGGGGAGTGGTTCCCCGGGTCGCCCTGGGCTGTACGGAACGGATCAACGGGACAGGGTGCGCCGGCTCATCGACCGCCACAGGTCGTTGCTGGGCCGCATCTGCTCGATCAGCTCGCGCTCCCACTCGTTGTCCACCTCGACACCGGCGCGCTCGCACGCGCTGCGGGCCAGGTCCGTGCTGGCGGCGAACTGGTCATCCCAGGTGCCGTCCTCCCCCACGAGGACGATCCGGGCGCCGCGCCGGCCGACGTACTCGATGACCGCCTTCGCTCCACCGTGCCCGGCGGCGAACGACTTGATGCCGGCGACCAGGTTGCCCGCGGGGGCGGCGTTGCCCGCCGGGGCGGTCGGTTCGGTCGTCAGCGTTGTATCGGAACCATCTGCCATGGGACTCAGAGTAAGCAGATCCACCCCGGAGGGCACGACAACCACCGGACGGGTGTGACACCCGTTACCTGTCGGCGATCCGACTACCGCCGCCCTATGTGGTCCCATTTCCGACATTTCACCGCGGGCCTCAGCGACCCCACGCTGTCATTTCGTCAACGCTTGCGATTGCGCAACAGGTACGGACAACCGAATCGGGCGTGTCGCGGCCGAATCGGGCATTCCCCCACGCGGCCCTACTGGATCAGGGCGTCCACGGCCACCGCGACGAACAGCACCGTCAGGTACGTGGTCGACCAGTGGAACAGCCGCATGGGCCGTACCGGTTCGCCGCGCCGGGCCCGCCCGGCCAGCCGGTGCGCCTCCAGTACGAACAGCGAGCCCATAACGAGGGCGGTCAGGCCGTACACCGGGGTCATGCCCAGCGGCCACAGGGCCAGCGAGGACAGCAGGGTCAGCCAGGCGAAGGCGACCGTCTCGAACCCCACCCGGCCGGCCGAGGCCACCACCGGAAGCATCGGGATGCCGGCCCGGCGGTAGTCGTCCTTGAACTTGATCGCCAGCGCGTAGAAGTGCGGCATCTGCCAGAAGAACACGACGGCGAACAGCAGCCAGGCGCGCGGCGGCAGGGTACCGGTCACCGCCGCCCAGCCGATGAGCACCGGCAGCGCGCCGCACACGCCGCCCCAGAAGGTGTTCTGGGAGGTACGCCGCTTGAGCCACAGCGTGTAGACGAGGTCGTAGTAGGCGATCGCGGCCAGGGTCAGCACGGTCGCGAGCACGTTGGTGAAGGCGGCCATCAGCGCGGTGGACACCGCCGCGAGTACCAGCCCGAAGACCAGTGCCGAGCGGGGTGCGACGGTGTGCCTGGGCAGCGGGCGGCGGGACGTGCGCCGCATCACCTGGTCGATGTCGCGGTCGATGTAGCAGTTCAGCGCGTTGGCTGCGCCCGCGGCCAGCGCGCCGCCGACCAGTACCACCAGGGTCAGGCCCAGCGGCGAGGGCCGCGACCGGGCCAGGAACATCGCCGGCACGGTGGTGATGAGCAGCAGTTCCACGATCCGTGGCTTGGTCAGCGCGACGTAGGCCCGGACGGTCGCCGACAGCCCGGCCCGTTTGCGCGGTGCCACGAGCTGTGCGACCGGGATGGGCGACGGGGTCAGCGGTGCGGAGGCCGGCGGCACATCCCGGTCCACAAACGTGGTCATGCCACCTCTTCACAGCTTCGGATGATCGTTACCCGGATCGGTAGACAGAGTACGCGTCGACACGTTACGACCTGGGCGGGGGCCGGCCCGAACCACCCCTGGGGGTCACACCGGCGCGTGGGCGGCCAGGAAGTCGTGCATCGCGGTGCGCACCGACCCTGCCTCCGGCTGGTTGGCGGGATCGACGAGCTGCACCCCGTGGCTGCTGCAGCCGGGTACCACCAGCAGCGTGCGCGGGTGGCTGGTCGGCGTGGCGGCGTACAGCGCCGAGGCGTCCTCGGGGTATCCCGGGTCGTTCTGGCAGGCGGCGTAGAGCACCGGTACGGCCAGGCCGCGGACCGCCGCGACGGCGTCGATGCCCTGGAACGAGGCCGGCGCGGAGAGGCTGATCACACCGGCGACCGGCGGGGCGATGTGCGGGGCGGCGGCCAGCACGGCGTTGGCGCCCATCGACGCCCCGACGAGAACCACGGTCTGCACGCCCTGGGCGCGCAGGTAGGCCGCCGCGGCGATCACCGCGGCGTCGCTGTCCATCCCCGCGGGAGAGTCGCCCGAGCCGGGGAAGTCGAAGGTCATGGCGCGGTAGCCGGCCTTCGCCGACTCCACCGCGTACGCCGCCCACTGGCACCGGTTGGCGCGGGTCTGGTGGGCGAAGACCAGTCCGGTGCTGCCGGTGCCGTACACGACGCCGACCAGGTTGGCCGCCCCGTCCGGGCCGAACTTCACCGGCTGCCCCGGGGCGCCGCCGTGGCAGCCCGACGGATCCGAGGGCTCCGGGCTCGGCGAAACCGTCGCGGTACCGGCCGGGGTGGGACTGGCCGCGGCGTCGCCACCGGTACCGCCCGTGGTGCCGCCGTCACCGCAACCGGCGAGCAGGAGCAGCAGTGCGACGCAGGTCACCGCGCGCCGCATCGACACGTTCCCGACAACCATCGACGGCCCCCGTCGGTTTCGATATTGACCGTCAGCCTACCGCTGGTCGTCGCGTTGTGGACGGTGCCACCGGTCGCGCGGGCAACCGCCGCGTGAACTCCGGTACCGCCTGATGGGCGCCGGGGAGATGGCGCGCACCGGCGTGCGGACGGTGGGTAGGGTCGTGTATTGACACCGCCGAAGCAGCTTCTCTCCGGAAGGCACCACCACCGTGACCGACAGCAAATTGGACTGGTCCGATCTCGACCGCCGCGCGGTCGACACCGTCCGGGTACTCGCGATGGACGCCGTGGAGCAGGCCGGCAACGGCCACCCCGGTACCGCCATGAGCCTCGCACCCGCCGCGTACCTGCTGTTCCAGCGGGTCATGCGGCACGACCCGACCGATCCACTGTGGCCGGGCCGGGACCGGTTCGTGCTGTCCTGCGGGCACAGCAGCCTGACCCTCTACATCCAGCTGTACATGGCCGGGTACGGGTTGGCGCTGGAGGACCTGAAAGCCTTGCGGCAGTGGGGTTCGCTGACTCCGGGCCACCCCGAGCACGGGCACACCGCGGGCGTGGAGACCACGACCGGGCCGCTGGGCCAGGGCCTGGGCAACGCGGTCGGGATGGCCATGGCGGCCCGTCGCGAGCGTGGCCTGTTCGACCCCGAGACGGCGCCCGGCGAGAGCGTGTTCGACCACCAGGTCTACGTGATCTGCTCCGACGGCGACATCGAGGAGGGCATCAGCCACGAGGCCAGCGCCCTTGCCGCGCATCAGAAGCTGGGCAACCTCACGGTCATCTACGACGACAACTCCATCTCCATCGAGGACGACACCAACGTCGCCAAGTCGGAGAACGTCGCCGCCCGGTACGAGGCGTACGGCTTCCACGTGCAGCACGTCGACTTCCGCACGGAGAACGGGTACCACGAGGACGTCGAGGCGCTGTACCAGGCGATCGTCGCCGCGAAGGCGGTCACCGACCGGCCGTCGTTCATCAACCTGCGCACCATCATCGGCTGGCCCGCGCCCAACAAGCAGAACACCGGCAAGATCCACGGTTCGGCGTTGGGCGGCGACGAGGTGGCCGCCACCAAGAAGGTGCTCGGCTTCGACCCGGCCCTGACGTTCGACGTCGCCGACGAGGTCATCGCGCACACCCGCGAGGCGGTCGCCCGCGGCCGCGCCGCGCACGAGGAGTGGAAGTCGCGCTTCGACGCCTGGGCCGCCGCCAACCCGGACCAGCACGCGCTGTTCGACCGGCTGGCCGCGCGGGCGCTGCCGGCCGGCTGGACCGACGCGCTGCCCGAGTTCCCGGCCAGCGAGAAGGGCGTGGCCACCCGCAAGGCTTCCGGCGAGGTACTGGCGGCCCTCGCCCCGGTGCTGCCGGAGCTGTGGGGCGGCTCGGCGGACCTGGCCGAGAGCAACAACACCACGATGGAGGGCGAGCCGTCCTTCCTCCCGCCGGAGCACGCCACCAAGGCGTTCCCGGGCGGGTGGTACGGGCGGACCCTGCACTTCGGCATCCGCGAGCACGGCATGGGCGCGATCCTCAACGGCATCGTGCTGCACGGCGGTACCCGGCCCTACGGCGGCACCTTCCTCATCTTCAGCGACTACATGCGACCGGCCGTGCGGCTGGCCGCGCTGATGAAGCTGCCGGTCATCTACGTGTGGACGCACGACTCCATCGGGCTGGGCGAGGACGGCCCGACACACCAGCCGATCGAGCAGCTGACCGCGCTGCGCGCGATCCCCGGGCTGGACGTGGTACGGCCGGCCGACGCCAACGAGACCGCGTGGGCCTGGCGGATGGCGCTGGAGCACACCGACCGGCCCACCGCGCTCGCGCTGACCCGGCAGAACCTGCCGACGCTGGACCGGACCGAGCTGGCCGGCGCGGACGGGGTGGCGCAGGGCGGTTACATCCTCGCGGAGGCGGGTACCGGCCAACCGGAGGTCATCATCGTCGCGACCGGCTCGGAAGTGTCGCTGGCGCTGACCGCGCGTCAACGCCTGGAGGAGTCCGGTACCCCGACCCGGGTGGTGTCCATGCCGTGCCGGGAATGGTTCGACGCGCAGGATTCCGCCTACCGCGAGCGGGTGCTGCCGACGGGCGTGAAGGCGCGGGTCAGCGTGGAGGCCGGCGTCGCCATGTCCTGGCGCGACCTGGTGGGTGAGTTCGGCGAGTGCGTGTCCATCGAGCACTACGGCGCGAGCGCGCCGTACCAGGTGCTGTTCGAGCAGTTCGGGTTCACCGCCGACCGGGTTGTGGCCGCGGCGCGTGCGTCGCTGTCCCGGGTCGGCGCCATCAAGGGTTCCACCACTGGCAACTGACTGAGGAGACATCAGATGAGCGACCGGCTGGCCGAGCTCTCCGCCGCGGGCGTGGCGGTGTGGCTCGACGACATTTCCCGCGAGCGGCTGTCCGGTGGCGGCCTGGACGCGTTGCGCCGCCAGCAGCACGTGGTGGGCGTGACCAGTAACCCGACCATCTTCGCCAAGGCGCTGTCCGACGCCGACGACTACGCCGACCAGGTCAAGGATCTGGCCGTCCGGGGCGTGGCCGTCGAGGAGGCGACCCGCATGATCACCACGTACGACGTGCGCTGGGCGTGCGACGTGATGCGGCCGGCCTACGACGCCTCCCACGGCCAGGACGGCCGGGTGTCCATCGAGGTGGACCCGCGGGTCGCGGCCGACACCGCGAAGACCATCGCCGAGGCCAAGCAGTTGTGGTGGCTGATCGACCGGCCCAACCTGTTCATCAAGATCCCGGCGACCGAGGCGGGCATCCCGGCCATCGCCGCCACGCTGGCCCTGGGCATCAGCGTCAACGTCACGCTCATCTTCGCCCTGGAGCGGTACGACCAGGTGATGGACGCGTTCCTCTCCGGCATGGAGCAGGCCAAGGCCAACGGGCACGACCTGTCGAAGATGGCCTCGGTGGCCAGCTTCTTCGTGTCCAGAGTGGACACTGAGGTGGACAAGCGGCTGGACAAGATCGGCTCACCGGAGGCGCAGGCGCTGCACGGCAAGGCCGCGATCGCCAACGCCCAGCTGGCGTACCAGCACTACGAGAAGGTCTTCGCCGGCGAGCGCTGGCAGGCGCTGGCCAACGCCGGAGCCAAGCCGCAGCGTCCACTGTGGGCGTCCACGTCCACGAAGAACCCGGCGTACCGCGACGTCATGTACGTCGAGGAGCTGATCGCGCCGGGTGTCGTCAACACCATGCCCGAGGCCACCATCCACGCCTTCGCCGACCACGGCGAGGTGCGCGGGGACACGGTCACCGGCCGGTACGACGAGGCGCAGCAGGTACTCAACGACCTGGCCGCGATCGGCGTGGAGTACAAGGACGTGGTGGACACCCTGGAGCGCGAGGGCGTGGAGAAGTTCGCGCAGAGCTGGCAGGAGCTGGCTGGCTCGATGACGGAGCAGCTGAACAGCACGGCGGGCGGCAAGAAGGCGCCGGAGAACGCCCGATGAGCGGACTGCTGGAGGACGCCGAGTCGGCGGCCGGGCTCACGGTCCACGGCGCGGCGGGGGTGTCCGGCGCGGCCGAGGTGCGGGCGGCGCTGACCGGCGCCGGCGTACCGGGACTGTTGCTGGCCAAGGACCCGACGCTGTGGGGGCCGGGCGCCGAGTCCGAGGCGAAGATCCGGCTCGGCTGGGTGGACACCTTCCGCCGCAGCCGGGAACTCCTCCCGGAGCTCGCCGAACTGCGCACCGAACTGGTCGAGCTGACCCACGTGGTACTGGCGGGAATGGGCGGCTCGTCGCTCGCGCCCGAGGTCATCGCCCGTACCATGGGCCGGCCGCTGACCGTGCTCGACACCACCGACCCCGGGCAGGTCCGGGCGGCGCTGGGCGACCGGCTCGCGGAGACCGTGGTCGTGGTGTCCAGCAAGTCCGGCGGCACCGTCGAGACCGACAGCCACCGGCGCGCGTACTGGCAGGCCTTTCTCGACTCGGGGCTGACCGAGGCCGAGGCGGGCCGGCACTTCGTCATCGTCACCGACCCGGGTTCGCCACTCGAGGCGATCGGCGCCGAGATGGGGGCGACGGTGCTGCTCGCCGACCCGGACGTGGGCGGGCGCTACTCGGCGCTGACCGCGTTCGGTCTGGTACCAACGGCTCTGGCCGGCGTCGACGTGACCGCGCTGCTCGACGAGGCCGAGAACCTCTACGCCGCGCTGGACCGCGACCGCGACAACCCGGGCCTGGCCCTCGGCGTGGCGCTGGGTGCGGCGGCGGTCGACCGCCGGGACAAGGTGGCCCTGGTCGACGACGGTACCGGCATCACCGGCCTGGGCGACTGGGCCGAGCAGCTGATCGCCGAGTCCACCGGCAAGAACGGCACCGGGATCCTCCCCGTGGTGGTCGAGACGCCGGACGCGCCCGGCGCCTCCGGCGAGGACGTGCTGACCGTGAGCGCCGGCGGATCGCTGCCGCCGGGCAACGTACCGGGCGGCGGCTGCGACCCCGACGTCGCCGTCAACGGCCCGCTCGGCGCCCAGTTCCTGGTGTGGGAGTACGCGACGGCGGTGGCCGGCCGGGTGCTCGGCATCAACCCGTTCGACCAGCCCAACGTGACCGAGTCCAAGGACAACACCAAGCACATCCTGGACTCCGGCATGCCGGAGGAGGGACCGTCCGTTGTGGACGGTGCCATCGAGATCTACGGCGACGTGGCGGCCACCGTCCAGGAGGCGCTGCGCGACTTCGTCAACGGCGTGGACACCGGCGGGTACCTGGCGGTGATGGCGTATCTCGACCGGTTCGCCGATGCCGACGCGGCGAAGCTGCGGGCCCTGCTGGCCATCGCGAGCCAGGAGCGCCCCGTCACCTTCGGCTGGGCGCCACGGTTCCTGCACTCCACCGGCCAGTTCCACAAGGGCGGCCCGCAGGTGGGCTCGTTCCTGCAGATCACCGGGAATGTAGAACAGGATCTAGCAGTGCCCGGGGTGCGATACACCTTCGGCGCGCTGCAGGCGGCGCAGGCGGCCGGCGACCGGCAGGCACTGACCGGCCGCGGCCGGCCGCTGCTGCACCTGCACCTGACCGACCGGGCCGCCGGGCTGGCCCAACTGCTCGCCGCCGCCAAGGACCTGAAATGAGCGGAGTGGGATCTGAGATGAACCCGTTGCGCGATCCGCAGGACCGCCGCCTGCCGAGGATCCCCGAGCCGTGCGCCCTGGTCATCTTCGGCGTCACCGGCGACCTGGCCCGCAAGAAGCTGATCCCGGCGGTGTACGACCTGGCCAACCGCGGCATGCTGCCGTCCGGCTTCGTGGTGCTGGGCTTCGCCCGGCGCGACTGGGGCGACGGCGACTTCGAGGCGCTGGCCCGCAAGGCGGCGCAGGACCACGCCCGTACCCCTTGGAAGGAAGAGGTGTGGGCCCGGCTGGCCGGGAACATCAAGTTCGTACCGGGCTCGTTCGACGACGACGCCTCGTTCGACGCGCTGTCGCGCAACCTCGACGACCTGCGTGACAGCCACGGCATCCAGGGCAACGCCGCGTTCTACCTGTCGATCCCGCCCTCGGCGTTCCCGACGGTACTGAAGCAGATGGGCCGCACCGGGATGGCCGACAACGACAAGTCCGGCGGGTGGCGCCGGGTCGTCGTGGAGAAGCCGTTCGGTACCGACCTGAAGTCGGCGCGCGAGCTCAACTCGCTCGTCGACGACGTGTTCACCGCGCAGGACGTGTTCCGCATCGACCACTATCTGGGCAAGGAGACGGTGCAGAACATCCTCGCGCTGCGCTTCGCCAACGCCCTGTTCGAGCCGGTGTGGAACTCGAAGTACGTCGACTCGGTGCAGATCACCATGGCCGAGGACGTGGGCATCGGTACCCGGGCGGCGTTCTACGACGCCACCGGTACCGCCCGGGACGTGCTGCAGAACCACCTGCTGCAGTTGACCGCGATGACCGCGATGGAGGAGCCGACGAGCTTCGACGCCGCCGAGATCCGCACCGAGAAGCTGAAGGTGATCCGGGCCATCGCGCTGCCCAAGAACATCAACACGGACACCGTTCGCGGGCAGTACCTCGCGGGCTGGGTCGCCGGCGAGCGGGCCGTCGGGTACCACGAGGAGGAGGCGGTACCGCCGGACTCGACCACGGAGACCTACGTCGCGGTGAAGCTGGGCATCCAGAACCGTCGATGGGCTGGGGTGCCGTTCTACATTCGCGCCGGAAAGCGGCTCCCCCGCCGGGTCACCGAGATCGCGGTGCTGTTCAAGAAGGCCCCGCACCTGCCGTTCCACCCAGCCGACATCGAGATGCTCGGCGCGAACCAGCTGGTTGTCCGGGTACAGCCCGACGAGGGCGTGACGCTCAAGTTCGGCTCGAAGGTACCGGGTACCACCATGGAGGTCCGCGACATCACGATGGACTTCCAGTACGGCGAGGCGTTCACCGACTCCTCGCCCGAGGCGTACGAACGGCTTATCCTCGACGTGCTCATCGGGGACCGCACGCTGTTCCCGGACGCGGCCGAGGTCGAGGCCAGCTGGCGGGTCATCGATCCGCTGGAGGCCGCCTGGGCCGGTATCAAGCCGGAGACGTACCGCTCCGGCGAGTGGGGGCCACGCGCCGCCGATGAACTGCTCGCAAGAGACGGCCGTCAGTGGAGGCGTGCGTGATCGGGCTGTGGGACACGACCGGCGCCGAGGTCGTCAAGGCGCTGTCGGCCGAGCGGCGCAGCGCGGGCGGGGTCACCAGCGGTCTGGCGCTGACGCTGATCGCGGTCGTCGACGAGAAGCGGGTCCGCGAGGCCGAGGCCGCGGCCACCATCGCCGCGGCGGCGCACCCCTGCCGGCTGCTGATCGTGGTACGCAGTGACGTCACCCGCGAGGTCAACAGGCTGGACGCCGAGATCGTGGTGGGCGGCCGGCTGGGCCCGTGCGAGGCCGTGGTCATGCGGATGTACGGCCGCCTCGCGCTGCACGCCGAGTCGGTCGTCATGCCGCTGCTCGCCCCGGACGTGCCCGTGGTCGCGTGGTGGCACGAGGAGCCGCCGGAGCACATCGCCTACGACTTCCTCGGTGTGGTCGCCGACCGCCGCGTCACCGACTCGGCCCAGGCCGTCGACCCGGTGACCGCCCTGCGCCAGCGGGCCGCGGACTACGCGCCGGGCGACACGGACCTGGCATGGACCCGGATCACCCCGTGGCGCACCCTGGTCGCGGGTGCGTTCGACACGTTGGAGGCACGGGTCACCGGCGCCACCGTCGTCGCGCCCGACCACGACCCGACCGCGGCCCTGATGCGCGGCTGGCTCGCCGCACGGCTGCACATCACGCCGAAGGCCGAGGGCACCACGCAGTACCCGCGGATGCGCGCGGTGGAGCTGACCTGTGAGAACGGCGACGTACTGCGGCTGACCCGGGAGGACGGTACGGCGACGTTCAGCCGTACGGGCCAGGTCGAACGGCAACTTCCGCTGGCCCGGCGGCCGCTCGGTGACGAACTCGCCGAGGAGCTGCGCCGCCTGGACGCCGACCAGATCTACGCGGAGGCACTCGGGGCGCTCGCCGGTATCGGCGGGCTCGAGGAGCGCAGTCCCAACCGGGTACACATCTGGAAGGACCCGGCGGTGTCGGAGCGGCCGGACGCGCCGGCGGACCCGGTACCGGACGGCGCCGGCGCGGAGCCCGCCACGTGACCGAGGTCGGGGTCGTGGTCCACGCGGACCCGGAGGTGCTCGCCCCGGCGGTCGCCGCCCGG
>Ga0207674_10006591_pt1 | contig 13650 bp, 13 predicted proteins | sample KBSCornC72_FD_184303 | JGI IMG/M metagenome (GOLD analysis project Ga0207674, IMG submission 184303) | Corn rhizosphere microbial communities from Kellogg Biological Station, Michigan, USA - KBS Corn C7-2 (SPAdes) (version 2) | ecosystem: Host-associated > Plants > Roots > Rhizosphere > Soil ... | reverse complement strand
GATTCCTTCATAATAGAAGCAAGGTGTTTCTCCGCGCCGCAGTTTTCCTCTTGCTGGCATCCGCGTTGGCCTGCGCCGCCGACCGGCTGTATCTCAAGGACGGCACCTACCAGCTCACCAATCAGTACGAAGTGAAAGCCGATCGCGTGCGCTATTACAGCACCGAGCGCAGTGAGTGGGAGGAGATCCCGCTCGAAATGGTGGACCTCGACCGAACCAAGGCCGAGCTGGCCGACCGTGCGTCCGAAGTCGCGGCCGACGCTAAGGCCGAAGCCGAAGAACGCGCGGCCGAGAAGCTGGAACGGAAACAGATCGCCAGCATCCCCACTAAACCGGGCGCTTATTACATTCGTGGCGATGCGATGGATCCCCTGAAGCAGGCGGAATCGAAAATCGTCAACAATAAAACACGTTCAATCTTGAGGGTGCTATCGCCGATCCCCACGGTTCCAGGCAAGTCCACCGTTGAGCTGGACGGCGAGCATGCGCCCTTGCACCTCACCGATGTTCGTCCGGAGTTTTACTTCCGGCTTTCCGATTATGAAGGTGTCGACATCGTCCGGCTGACGCCGAAAAAGGGCGGGCGCGTGGTCGAAAATGTATCCATCCTTCAGTTGAAAGAGGACCGCATGGTGGATGAGAAATTCGACAAGGTCGAATCCTTCAAGAAGCAGGAAGGCGATCTGCTCTTCCGGATCTGGCCAATGAAGCCTCTCCCGCCCGGAGAATACGCGCTCATTCAGTATGCGGATGGCAAGTTGGACCCACAAGTCTGGGATTTCACGATCGACGCGAAGTAGAAACTACGCTTCAAGCTGTTCGGGGAATACCGCGTAACCCGGCGGCGGCGCGAACAGTTCTTCCAGCAGCAGGAGCCGCTTCCGCAAATACCGGCTCGGCAACTGGCGCGGACCCGTGTCGACATCGATATCGCAGCAGATACCGTGCAGATAAAGCGTCAGTGTGTCAGCGAAAGACTGCCGCGCGTACTCCCGAAACGCCTTGCCATTGCGCACATTCTGCGACCGCCGCATAGCCTGCTTCAGACGCCAGCTGGGCTCATCCACTTCCCCGTGAACGTCCGCGCTCAGTTCATCCCGCAGTACGCGCATGTATCTGGTCTCGACGTCGTCGCTCCAATGCTCCGCCATCAGCGTGGCCAGCAGATGGTAGAAGCGGTAATGATATTCCGCCACTTCCTGATCCTTCAGCGCGAAGGCCAGCACCGTCTCTTCCCCCAGCTTCAGTTGGGTGTAGGGGGATAAGCGCCCTTCCGGAGGCCGCTCGATTGAGACATAATCCGCCGCGGGCAGCGTCGTCTTGCGCTTTTCGTGACCTTCGCCTCGCTCCAGGTACGGCACCAGCAGGATGGAAATTTTAGGGAGCGCTCGGGCAATGGTCGGCGGCAGCGCACCCACCGGCTCTTCGAGATACTCCTTCAGGTCTTCGTCCGACATTGGAACCGAAGCGCAGAAGTACGAAAATGTGTTGCTCAGCGGGATCATCTCGCCGCGAAAACGCTCGGCGAATTGGGTAACGCTCAGCTTGGAGAGATCAGGTTGGGCCGGCATTGAGTGGCAATCTCATTGTAACCCCCTGCGTAAAGACCCACCCGCGATAAGGCGCCTCAACGGCTGAGTGGCGGAAACGGCCCCCGCCGTGCTCCGCGATATATGAGGTGAACCATATGAAGGCCCACTCGCCCCAACCCGCCGCTTCTGAAGGTTTGCTCGACCGCTTGGAACACAAGTTCTTTAAGAAGCCGCTGTGGGCCTATCTTCGTGGAGTGCACCCGCTGGTGATCCTGACCTCGCCGATCATTTATTTGTGCGCCATTCCGTTTTTCGCGCTGGATCTGGCGGTCACCCTCTACCAGGCAATTTGCTTTCCGGTCTATGGAATCGCCAAAGTGCCGCGCCGGGATTACCTGATCTTTGATCGCGGCCGTCTGGCGTATCTCAACGTCATCGAAAAAGTTGCTTGCATCTATTGTTCTTACGCCAACGGATTGCTGGCCTATATCGTCGAGATCGCTGCCCGCACCGAACAACATTTCTGTCCCATCAAACATTCCCGGCCGCCACTCCGTCCGCACTCGCATTACCCGGCCTTTGTCCCCTACGGCGACCCTCGGGCATATCGCAAACTGGTGGATCACATCGCACGCGCGCCTGCCGCGCCGAGGTCTGCCTGAATAGGACGGGCCCATGGCCGGTCTTCACTTTTCTGGCAACAGGCCATGGGCCTGTCCTACGGCGGAGCTTAGGAACCCGGCGGCTTGCCAGCAGACGGCGGAGCATCTTGTGACCCCATCCAGCGCTTGAGACTTTCCGCGCGCCTGCGTTCGTCCGCCTTTTCAGTGTGGCGCTCATACGCCACCAGCCCGCCCAGGAGACAGATGATTGCGGCGGGGATGCCTACCAGCCAATAAGTCGGCATGCTTTTTCCTGGAGAGCGCTCCGCCGCTCGGATTTGACTACCCGATTCCATTCTAACAAGCGGTTGGCGCAAACAATTCGTGGGAATCGTGGTTTTAATAAGCCCGCCAGCCGCATCGCTTCGGTCCGCAGTGCCACTAGTTCCGGAAAGCCTCGCCGAATGTTAGGCTAAATTCGTGGCACCCTCCCCGCAAAGTTCGCCTGCAACTCCTAAGGAACTCCTCATACGCGACTTTGAGGGCAAGATCACCTATCTGCCTCTGGACCGCGACCGCATCATGTTGGGACGTTCCAGCGCCTGCCAATTGTGCTATCCCGACGACTCCGGACTTTCGCGCCAGCACATGGCGCTCTCCAAAGTAAATGGTCAGTGGATCGCTGAAGACCTGGGCAGCAAGAACGGAACCCTGGTCAACGACCGCAGGATTGAAGGCGCCACCCCCGTGGGCGTGGGCGACAGGATCGTCGCCGGCCATCTGGAACTGGAATTGTCGGCTGCGCCGGGCACTGGCATCCAAAAAGTGGAGTTCGTGGAGGCGCCCGAGAGCTCCGCGGCTGGATCGACGACCTTGGTCGCCAGCTTAGACGAGATGCTGGGAACGCAATCCGGCGAAATGGATCAGACTTCCATCATCCGCGGCAATCCGCAGATGCAGGCGCTGATCCGCGCCGGGCGCGAGTTGGCTGGGCACCGGCCTCTCAACGAGCTCTTCGAGGTCATCATGGACCTCTCGATGGAAGCCGTACTGGCGGGACGCGGCGTGCTAATGACGCTTGAAGGCGGTGAGCTGAAGGCGCGGGCGGCGCGCGGCGCGGGCTTCAAAATTTCCAATACCGTGCGCGACCGCGTGATCAAGCAAAAATCGTCGCTGCTGGTGCGCGACGCGCAGATGGACAACGCGCTCAAGGCGCAAATGAGCATTGTGCAGCAGTCGGTGCGCAGCATGATCGCAGTGCCGCTGCAGACTAACGACCGCGTCATCGGACTCATCTACGTGGACTCGCCCGACTTGATCCGCGAGTTCACGCGCGAGGACCTGGGACTGCTCACCGTGATGGCGAACGTGGCCGCCATTCGCATCGAGCACGCGCGCCTGAATGAAATCGAGCTGGTGGAGCGCGCCATGTCCAAGGAACTGGATCAAGCCGCGCACATCCAGATGGGCCTGCTGCCCTCGGAGCCGCCCAAAGTAGCCGGAATGGACATCTTCGGCAGCACTGCGCCCTGCCGCACTGTCGGCGGCGATTATTACGATTACCTGGAGTTCCCCGACGGCCGGATCGGCATGCTGGTGGGCGATGTGGCGGGCAAAGGCATGCCGGCGTCCCTGCTGATGTCCAGCCTGCAGGCCCGCGTCAAGGTGTTGTTTGAAGAAGGCGACCGCCTGGCTGAGAAAATCACGCGCCTGAACAAGGCCACGACGGCGCACACTCCCGACAACCGCTTCATCACTTTCTTCATGACCGTAGCGGACCCGGCCACCGGCGAACTGGTGTTCACCAACGCGGGCCACAACCCGCCGGTGTTGGTGCGCTCGAAAGGCGGCTTCGAGCTGCTCGCCGGCGGCGGCATGATTCTGGGCATCCTGCCCATGGCGGAATACACCGAGGTGCGCGCCAAAATGGAACCGGGCGATACTCTGGTGCTTTTCAGCGACGGCGTCACCGAAGCCGTGAACCCGTCAGATGAAGATTTCGGCGAGCAAAGGCTGGCGGATCTGGTGGCTTCGCTGCGTGACCGGCCGGCCCGGGAAATCGTGAAAGCCGTCCACGCCGAGGTGGCGCGCTTCACGCAAGGCGCGCCGCCCGCCGACGATATTACGGTAGTCGTGGCGCGCCGCTTATAGGCAGCGAATTCCACACCAGCGCCGCTGTCAACGTGACCATCACTACCGCGGTCGACCACGCCACCACGTTCTGCCACCAGTTGTTGACGTACTCCTGCATGATGCGTTTGCGATTGATCAGCGTCAGCATGTAGAACAGCACGAAGGGCAGCAGAATGCCGTTGGCCACCTGCGAGAACAGAATCACTTTCAGCAGCGGCAAACGGGGAATTAGCACGAAACCGGCGCCGCCCACGATCAGCAGCGTATACAGCCAGTAAAAGATGGGCGCCTCGGAAAAGCGCCGTTCTACTCCGGCTTCGAAACCCAGACCTTCGCAGACGTTAAAGGCCGTGGCCAGCGGCAGGATGGCGGCGGCCAGCAGCGAAGCGTTCACCAATCCCACCGCGAACAGCGCACTGGCGAACTGCCCCGCAAAAGGCTTCAGCGCCAACGCCGCGTCGGCGGCGTCCCTGATTTCAGCGCCTCCGAATTGCCCGCCTCCAGCTTTATAGATGGTGGCCGCGCAGGACACCACAATGAAGAAGGCGATGATGTCGGTGACCACACAGCCCAGGATGACGTCCAAGCGGGTGAGCGCGTAATGCCTCCGGTCGACCCCCTTTTCAACGATGGATGCTTGCAGGTAAAACTGCATCCACGGCGTGATGGTGGTGCCGACCAGTCCCACAATCATCAGCAGGTATTGCGAATCGCCGTGGAATTGCGGAATCAGCGTATCGTGTAGAGCGACTTTCCAGTCGGGCCTCGCAAGGTACGCTGAGACCGGGTAGGTAAAATAGATCAGCGAAAACAGGATCATCATCCGTTCCACCGGTTTGTAGCGGCCTTTGACGATGACGATCCAGACCAGCGCCGCGCCCACCGGCACCGCAACGTATTTGCTGACCCCGAAGACCCCCATGCCGGAGGCGATGCCGGCGAACTCCGCTGCGATATTGCCGAAATCGGCTACCGAGAGAATCGCCATGGTGATGAAGGTGGCGCGCAGACCGAACTCTTCGCGAATGAGATCGGACAGCCCCTTGCCGGTAACCGCGCCCATGCGCGCCGCCATCTCCTGGACCACGATCAGCGCGATCGTGGTGGGAATCAGCGTCCACAGCAGCGTATAGCCGTATTTCGCGCCGGCCTGCGAATAGGTGAGGATGCCGCCCGGATCGTTATCGACGTTGGCGGTGATGAAGCCCGGGCCCAGGATCGCCAGAAACGCCATCAGCCGGAACTTGACCAGCGAGAGATTGGGCCTCTTGCGAACCACCGGCCGCGAACTGGTGACATCGCCACGCATGCGTACTTATTGAGAGTAGAGGGCGAGGCGAAGCGGAAGCAAGTTAAGAACGCAGCAGCTGCGGCCGAGCCTATACTGGGTCATGCGTTTTGCAAAATTCTCCGGGAGTTCTCTGTGATCGAACCTGCATTTGAATCGCGTGCGGCGGAGATCGACGGCGCTAAGCTGCACTACCTGACGGCCGGGAGCGGGCCGCCGCTGCTCCTGCTGCATGGCTATGCGGAAACCTCCTCGATGTGGCAGTCGCTTCTGCCCGCGGTCGCGGAGCGCTTCATGGTGGTGGCGCCCGACTTGCCGGGAATTGGAGATTCGGACATCCCGGCGGATGGTCTGGACATGCAGAGCGCCGCCATCCGCATCCACCAGCTTGCCCGCTCGCTGGGCATCGAGAAGGCGCGCGTTGTGGGCCACGACATCGGCCTGATGGTTGCCTATGCCTACGCGGCGCAGTTTCCGGACGAAGTGGAAAAACTGGTGGTTATGGACGCATTCCTGCCGGGCGTCGGCGAATGGGAAGCGATTTATAACCACCCTGACTTTTGGCATTTCCGCTTCCACGGTCCGACCCCGGAAGCACTGGTTCGCGGACGCGAGCGCATCTACTTCGAGTATTTGTGGAACGAATTGGCCGCGAATAAATGGCGATCCATTCCGGAAGCCGACCGGGAGGCGTACGCGGATTCCTACTCGCGGCCCGAACGCATGCGGGCAGGATGGGCTTACTTCGTTTCGTTTCCGCAGACGGCGAAGGATTTCGCGCGGCTCGCCGAGACCAAACTCACCATGCCGGTTCTGGCCATTGGCGGCGACAAATCCTTGGGCGAGTTTCTGGGCCGCCAGATGAAGTTGGCGGCTTCGGATGTGACCGCTGTGGTGGTCGACGGCAGCGGCCATTGGCTGCTGGAGGAGCAGCCGGACCAGACCACTCGTGCACTGGTGGGGTTTCTGTAGTAGCCCTCGCGTCCGTCGACAGTCCTCGGCGTAGTGGAGCTATGCTTCACTCAAAAGTCGTGCGTACGTCCATCACCGTTATCGTCAAAAACGACACAGTCGGCCTTGTGGTGCCGCCTAGCGTGCGGCGCCGGGCAGGCATCAAAGCCGGCGATCGGCTGGAACTCAAAGTCTCCGGCGGGATCATCAACATCATTCCCAAATTGCCGTCAGCCGATGACGAATACACTACGGGGCAGCGGCGTGTGATTGACGCGCAGCTCAAGGACGCCGCAAAGGGTCCGTACTACGGGCCCTTTGAGACGGCGGACGCCGCCATCAAGTTCCTCCGCACAGCAATCCGTACGCGAAAGACTGGCAAATCCAAAACAACCAGACGATGAAGGTTGCCTTGTCCGAACGTGCCGTTGAATCCTTGCAGGATGCCTGTGGCAGGCTCGAGTGAACAAGGATTGGCGGTTCTATTTCACGATTGCCAACGATACATACCGCATCGAAAAGATCATTCCACACCCAAAGTAGCCGCCACTTAAGGGTTCAAGCCTGCGAGCAATCACGTCGACCCTCGATATGCCATCAATCGCGTTTTCGATGCGGGGTGGGCCTTCCGTACTCCCCGCCTTGCTATCATGAGCATTCCACCATGTCTGATCCGCGGCCCCAGGCGTCGCCTGTTTCCGAAGCTGTCACTAACGATATCCGGGTCGAAGTTCTGTCGCGCTACTCTGCCGAGAACTCGCGTCCGCTGGAAGACAACTGGATCTTCCAATACACCGTCCGCATCACCAATCAGGGAGTCGAGACAGTGCAGCTGGTTAGCCGCCACTGGATCATCACCGATGGCCGCGGTCACACCGAAGAGGTGAGAGGTCCGGGCGTTGTCGGGGAGCAGCCGGTGCTGGCGCCAGGCGAGTCCTTCCAATACTCGTCCTGGTGTCCGCTTAAGACCCCCACCGGCAGCATGCACGGCACCTATCAAATGGCGCGCGCGGACGGCAACCAGTTCGATATCGAAATCGCACCCTTCGCGCTTAAAGCCAAGTACGCGGTCAACTGACGGGACGCACTCCGGACGCACACTCCATCCTATAGATCCGGTATTGTCACGCCGTATCCAGTATGGTAAAAAACGGTAAGAGAGCGTAGTATTGCGTCTGCTCGATATCTCGAAGCCTATGTTGATTCGACGGTTTTTGGAATGGCCTCTCCTTCCCGCGTGTGCCCTTTTTCCCCTGCTGGCTGGTCTGGCGACGCAGAGCCCGGGCGCGCCCGCGACTCCGGGCACGATACAAGGGGTCCTGATTGATCAGCAATGCTCCGCCAAAGCTGAAACCCGAATGGTGCCCGACCCGAGCCCGCACTTAGAGGGAGGCATCCTGTGGGCGTACACTCATGAAAAAAGTTGCCTGCTGATGCCCGCCTGCCGGCGCAGCGGCTACGGCGTATTTGCTTTCGAGTCCAATAAGTTTCTGCCCTTCGATGCGGTGGGCAACCAAAAGGCCATCGCGCTGATTGAGGCGTCCAAGAAGCAGGACGATATGCGCGTTGAAGTCACCGGCCAAATCGAGGGCGGCAAGATCAAGGTGACTAGCCTGAGAGTGTTGCCCTAGGCGAGCCGCGCAATCCGGTCTCAGTTGCCCTGGCACTTACCGCCCGGGCAGCGGTTGTTCTCTTCGCATACGTATTCGAACAGCCCCACCTTATCCCACTCTGGCTTGGCCTTGATCTGGAACAGCTGGGACCAGGGTTTCGTGAAGATCTTGGGATCGTCAATGGTCAGCAGGTAGGAAATGGTGTCTTTATCCTTCCACTCCAGGCGCTCGGTGGTCGTCAGCGCGTCGCTGTGCATGCGGTATTCCTTGGGATCGGTATAGAAATAGTCGTCCAACACCCAGCGCTTGAAGTTAGTGCTGACGATCACCAGCGCATCGCCTTCCCAATGCCCCACTGAATCGCCATAGTAGGTCGGTTCGATGTCCTTGCGGAACGGCCGCCCGTCCAGCGGAATGATGCGCGACATGCGCTGGAATTCGTGCACGATGGTCAGGTAGTTCTTGGTCTGGAAGAATTGCATGGCATTGGCGGAGAGCATTCCAGCGACCATGCCGGCGGGCATGCAGAAATCGCGCGGCTCATCGTGCCGGGGATCGCCGGTGCGCGGTTCCAGAAACGGCTCGCCGCCGGGCTTCAGCGGAGCAAAATACTTGCGATCGAAAATGCTGGCGGATCCTTTGCCGCGCTGGTCACCGGGCATGTAAGTGGGCCATTGATAAATGCCGGTAAAGTCGGGTTTACCGTCCGGCATTCGCGGAATCGCGAATGATCCCTTCGCAGCCGGCGTAGCGCCGGATTGCGCGCCGCCCGCGGGCGCGAACGCGAGGGCCGCCGCAATCGCGAGCGCGCCGCACAACATCGCGCCGCGTAGCCGTGCGCCGTGCAATCGTACCTTCCCCATCCGAAAGGAGGAGCTTATTTTTTTCATGGCCATATCCTCATAGGACCCGCGAACCGCTGCGCTATTTCTTGCTCTGATCCTCTTGATTGGAAGTGAAAACCATGCGGCCATCCGGGAACGTGACCTTGGCGCCAAAAGCGTTGGTGGAACCGTCCTTGGCCTTGAACCCGTCGACGGTAATGGTCGAGCCAATGATCAGCGAACTCTTCATGATGCCGCGCCGCATCAACTGGCCCGGAGCGCCGCCCGAAAAGGCATAGTTGGTCACCTTGCCACCGTCACCTTTCACGTCAACGTAAAACCAGATGTGCGGGTTCTGCCACTCCACCTTGGTGATGACACCGGTCACCTTAATGGGCTTAGTGTCGTCGTATTCCGCCGAGAAGGAGTGGTGGGCCAGCAGCGGGGCGGAGCTCGCCGATAACGTCAGAGCCAGTAAGAACGAGCGAATGATTCCGTATTGCATAAACTTCAGGATATCAATTCGATTCTGCCTTCGAAACCGCCGATCGGCTGGGGTAGCGGTACTTTAGGGGACCACCCTCATCGGCTGCACCGAATGACCGCCAGCCCACCCCCGTCGCCGGGGTTGGCCAAAAATGTTTTGCAGGCCCTAAGGTCGACTTGAGCGCTGTCTAAGGCGGATTTCGCTTGACCTGGCGCCACCTTATCCTGCAAACTGACACTTTGAGCAGGTGTTGCGGCGCTTGAGGAGAAGCCTTGTCCTTGTTAGCAAATAGAGTTCTGTACGGCACTAGCATCCTGCTGCTCCTCAGCCTGCCCTCCGTGGCGATCACGAAGAAACCCATCAAGCACAAGGCCGCCCGCGCCCATAAAGCTTCCGCGACCATCGCCCCGGTGGTCAACACTACCTCCAAAAGAGCCACTGTGAGATCCGGCACCGCCAAGGGCAAGTATCTGGGCGGACCTTGGCGCGTTCCCACCTACGCCGATTCTTCCGAAGGCGACCGCATCGAAGGCGAGGACCCCACTGTGCGCCGCGCCGCTCTGGACGCTCTGGGCAAACTGAACGGAACCGTGGTGGTGGCCGATCCGCAAACCGGCCGCATCCTGACCATCGTGAATCAGCGCCTGGCCTTCCGCGACGGCTTCCAGCCCTGCTCTACCGTGAAAGTTCCGGTTGCGCTGGCCGCGCTGAGTGAATCGGTTGTCGAACGCGACACTCGCATCCGCATCTACGGCCGCACCACCATGACGTTGACCGACGCCCTGGCCAAATCCAGCAACCAGTATTTCGCCAGCCTGGGCCAGAAGCTGGGCTTCGAACGGGTCAGTTATTATGCGCACCTGTTCGGCCTAGGGGAGAAAGCGGGACTCGATATCGAAGGCGAACAAGCCGGGCTGCTGCCCCCCGCTCCGCCCAAAAACGGCATGGGCATGATGACTAGTTTCGGCGACGGCATTGCGCTTACTCCGCTCGAGCTCACTGCCCTGGTAAGCGCCGTGGCCAACGGCGGTACTCTGTATTATCTCCAGTACCCGCGCACTCCAGAGGAAGCGCAGAGCATCCTGCCGCGCGTGAAGCGCCACCTGGATATCGAAGACTTGATCCCGGAGATCAAGCCCGGCATGGCAGGCGCAGTCGAGTATGGCACGGCCCGCCGCATCGGCTTCGATCCGCAGGAACCCATCTTTGGCAAGACCGGAACCTGTACTGACGAGCGCTCGCCTACGCACCTGGGCTGGTTCGGATCGTTCTCTGAAACCAGCCGCGGCAAGCTCGCCGTCACCGTGCTGCTCACTGGTGGACGCGGCGTCAGCGGTCCCGCCGCCGCCGGTGTCGCGGGGAACGTTTATAAGAACCTGGACGCCGTCGACTACGTTGCAAGAATGGGGACGGAACCTATTTATCCGCGGCTCCCATCCTTCGGCCTGCAGGCCGGCGTGCACGACAGATAGGCGCCCTATTTTTGCTCTTCGAGCTCCGCTGTCAAGGCTTCCCACTCGGCTACTTTTGCTTCGAGCTCGCTGCGGCGCGCAGTAAGCTGCTCCGTTAAGCGCATGGTTTCTTCCACGCTCTTGAAATCGCCCAGCGCCGACTCGTGCTGCTGAATGCTGGATTCAAGCGCGGCCACTTCCTGCTCTACTTCCCGCAGCCGCTCGCGCATCTTCTGCGCCTTCATCGGATTCACCCGCGGCTTGTCTTTCTTAACAACCGGAGCAGGCGTTTCGTCCATGGGGGCTGCGACAACTGCCTCCGCCAGCATTGCCTCCGGTCCACCAGCCTTGCGCCACAAATAGTCTTCATAGTTGCCGGGATATACATGCACGTGGCCTTCTTGAATCTCAAACACGCGCGTCGCCAGATTGTCGATGAAGTAGCGGTCGTGTGAAACGAACACGACGGTGCCGTTGTATTCCTTGAGCGCCTCCAGCAGCACGTCCTTCGCGCGCATATCCAGGTGATTGGTAGGCTCGTCGAGGAGCAGGAAATTTGACGGCGCCAGCAGCATGCGCGCCAGCGCGTAGCGGTTGCGCTCTCCCCCCGACAGCACGCCGATCTTCTTGAATACGTCGTCTTCGCTGAACAGAAAGCACCCCAGCAGCGATCGTAACTGGGTCTGCGAATGCCGCGGTGCAGACGCGCTCAGGTCATCCAAAAGGCGCGCATCCGTATTCAGTTCCTTGTATTGATCCTGCGCAAAATAATCCGGGATCACGTTATGCCCCAGCGTATAAGAACCCGAGGTCAGCGGCTCGGCGCCCGCCATCAGTTTAATCATGGTGGACTTCCCCGCGCCGTTCACGCCCACCAGCGATATCCGGTCGCCCCGCTCGATCACGAAGTTGGCGTCGCCGAACACGAACTTAGGCCCGTAGCTCTTCGACACGCCCTTGAACTCCGCGACGATGCGCCCGCTCGGCTTCGGCTGCGGAAACTTGAAGTGAATAGTCTGCTCTTCCGGCGGAATCTCGATACGCTCGATCTTGTCCAGCTCTTTGATGCGCGACTGCACCTGTTTGGCCTTGGTCGCCTGCGCGCGGAAGCGGTTGATAAAGGCCTCCAGCTGCTCGATGCGCTCGCGCTGATTGCGGTACGCCGCCGTTAACTGGTCGCGCCGTTCGGTCTTCTGCCGCAGGTAGGAATCGTAGTTGCCGCTATAGAACTGGACTCGCTTATTCCAGATCTCGACGGTGCGGTTGACCGTCACGTCCAGGAAATAGCGGTCATGCGAGATCAGCAGATACGCGCCCGGATAGTTCGTCAGATACGATTCCAGCCAGTTGCGCGCTTCCAGATCCAGGTGATTCGTAGGCTCATCCAGCAGCAGCAGGCTCGGCTTTTCGAGCAGCAGCTTCGCCAGCGCCAGCCGCATCTGCCAGCCGCCCGAGAACTCTTCAGTGCGCCGCTCCCAGTCCTCCTTGCGGAAACCCAGCCCATCCAGCACCGTCCCCACCTGCGCCTCGATCGCATACCCGTCGCGATTCCTGAACTCACTGTCGATATCATGCGCTCGATCCGCCGCCGCGGCATATTCAGGACTCCCCGGGTCCAGCTCTCCCAAGCTGTGATGCAGCGCCTCCAGTTCTTTTTCCATCTCGCGCAACTGGTCGAACACCGACATTGCCTCGGCAAATACCGTGCGCCCGGTGAGTGAGAGCCCATCCTGCGGCAGATAGCCGATGGTCAGTCCTTTGCTCATGCTGAGCGATCCATAGTCGAGCGTTTCCAACCCGCACAGGATCTTCAGCAGCGTGGATTTGCCGGTGCCGTTGCCGCCTACCAGGCCGGTGCGTTCGCGCGGCGTGATCAGCCAGTCGCAGTCTTCAAAGAGGAGCTTGTGGCCGAAACGTTTCCCGGCCCCTTGGAGTTGGATCATTTCGCGGAGGAGTCTATATCGATTCTAGCGGACGGTTGGGTGACGGACCCAACACGGCCATGGCTTGCTGTACTTCGGCCCCGGAGCCGCGATCAAAGACGCCTGCCCTGGGGGGGGTTGGGCGATCTTCGCTGCTTAATTGTCCCTGCACGACTTGTCGCAACCAACATCCATTCATGGGGTTACCCGGCCGGCATGGCCTCCAATCGCGCGATGCGTGAAATCACTCAGGGATGCGTTACGCTTCTCCCACAGCGTGCACCTTGGCGGAAGAGTGGGAACGGGCGATGCGGGCAGCGCTTCACTTAGCTATCGATTGCGATTGGATCTCCGAGTGCTCTCTCAAGAGCGGCCATTAGAATGTTTGGCGTTCTGGTTTTTCTGCTAGTACTCACCGCTTCTTTCCCGCCTGCCTCCGCGGAGCCTCCTCCGGCAGACTGCGGATCGGCGCTATGCCGTCTGCTAGTGTCGGACAGCCTCCCTAGTCTTCGCTGGCCGCACTTTTCAGATTACAAGGTTCAGATCCAGAACTCTTACCAAAACGCCGGCTATACGTACTTCTGGATTCGCGCCGGCAGGGCGACCGAGCAGGCGAAAACTGTGATCCAAGCGCTCCAGGAATCCGAAACCAAGGGATTGAACCCCGAAGACTATGACGGCCCTCGCTGGAATGATCGGCTCTTGCGGCTGCGGGACGCGGTCAGTCCTCCGCCGGAAACCGTGAAGCGTTCGAGGCGGAACGTGCCTGCCGCGGCCACGAAGCCGTTGGCGATGTTGACTCCGAGGGTCCCTTCCACGCTCAGGGAGACCGCGCCGGACAGGTCGA
>Ga0207674_10006590_pt1 | contig 13650 bp, 10 predicted proteins | sample KBSCornC72_FD_184303 | JGI IMG/M metagenome (GOLD analysis project Ga0207674, IMG submission 184303) | Corn rhizosphere microbial communities from Kellogg Biological Station, Michigan, USA - KBS Corn C7-2 (SPAdes) (version 2) | ecosystem: Host-associated > Plants > Roots > Rhizosphere > Soil ... | reverse complement strand
GACGAGCCGAGCAGGAAGCTCACCTTCGGATAGTCCCTCGCGACCTTGCGCGCGGCGGCCTCGACGGCGAACGCCTCGCCGACGATCAATGCGTTGCCCTGCTCGGCGTACTGGCGCATCACGCGCTCGTAGTCGGCGTTGCTGACGTTCTCGGAGAAGACGTACTCGATCGCTCCGCTGGCTTTCTCGGCGTTCAGCGCCTTGTGGATGCGCGATACCCATTGCTGCTCGACCGGCACCGTGTAGATTGCCGCGACCTTGAGCTTCTGCTGCGCCAGTGCAGCGACCGAGGTCAACAGCGTTGCTGCGAACGCCAGCGCAACGCCAGCCTTCAGAAAAGTTCTGCGCTTGAGAATCGTCGTGTCCATGAGCTTTGTCCTTGTCTTATGAATGCCGGCGAAATGGGAGCGGGTGCGCCGGTCCTATCGATTCAGTCCCCTTGAGAAGAAACAGCCATAACCGTACCAACGCGCGCGCCGCGTGAAGATCCGCGCCGGCGCTTGGCGTTAGACGAAATGCCTGCGTCGTGGCCGTCCCGGCGCTCACTGCTGGCGCACTAAAACAATGCGGTTACTGCATCGCGCGCTCGATCGGTGTGCGGCCGATGGCATCGTAGCCGATTGGGAGAGGCAGGTCATCCGGCGCGCGATGACGCAGGTACGGTGAAGGAAGAAAGGCAAATTCCCCCTGCCCCCTGCTAAAGGGGGAACTCCCACAGCGTCAGCAAGTGATCCCTCCTTTGAAAAATAGGCGGGGGATGAGCAGTGCCGTTCTACGTGAGCTTCGTGGACGTCGCTGTTCCCCCCTTTAGCAAAGGGGGGCGAGGGGGGATTTTTCGCTAGATGCTCAACCGATACCCCACACCCGTCTCCGTGAGGATGTACTTGGGCTGCGCCGGATCGTCTTCGAGCTTCTGCCGCAGATGGCCCATGTAGACGCGCGCATAGTGCGCGCTGTGCTCATGCGAGGGACCCCATACGTCGCGGCAGATCTGTCGATGGGTCAGCACTTTCCCCGCGCTCGCGATCAGGAGCGCCAGCAGCCGGTACTCGATCGGCGTCAGGTGGACGACTTCGCCGGCCTTGCGCACGCTGCGCGCTGCAAGGTCGACCTCGACGTCACCGATCTGGACCTTCGGCTTGCCGGTCGTTCCACCGAGCACGCGCCGGCGCTGTGCCGCGCGCACGCGCGCGAGCAATTCGCCGATGCCGAACGGCTTCGTCAGATAGTCGTCGGCGCCCGTGTCGAGTGCTTCGATCTTGTCGCCCTCTCCGGCGCGCGCCGACAGCACGATGATCGGTATCGTCGACCAGCCCCGAAACGCGCGGATGAAGTCGATGCCGTCTTTATCGGGCAGACCGAGATCGAGCACGACCAGGTCGGGCTTGCGCGTGCCGGCCTCCACGAGACCTTGCTTGACGCTCTCGGCTTCGAAGACGGTCCAGCCCTCGGTTTCGAGCGCATCGCGCACGAAGCGCCGGATCTGGCGTTCGTCCTCGATCAGCACCGCTACAGGTGCGGGCTCACTCATACCAGCGTCCGGCTATGATCCCGGCGTGCCAATTTGCGACTGCTCATCGACGCTCTGTGGCATCTCGGGCGGGGTCCCGAGCGGAAGCGTGAACGAGAAACGGGCGCCGTGGTTCCGCGTGTTCTCGGCCCAGATCCTGCCCTTGTGCGCTTCGACGATCGCGCGGCAGATCGCGAGCCCGAGGCCCACGCCGGCGGTCGCGGATTCCCGCTCGCCGCGCGTGAACTTCTCGAAGATGGCCTCCTCCTGTCCTTTCGGCAGCCCGGGTCCGTTGTCGGTAACGGAGACGAGCAGGTCCTTGCCCGATATGCTTGCGGCTACACGCACCGTGCTGTCCTTTGGCGTGTACTTTGCGGCGTTCTCCAGCAAGTTGCACAGCACGCGCTCGATCAACACCGCATCGAACTCGACCAGCGGCAACCCGGTATCGAGCTCGACTCCGACCTTGTGACCGGCCAGAGCGGTCTGCGTGACCTTCAGCGCGCTGCCGACAACCTCTTCGAACGGCTGCCACTGCCGGTTGAGTCTCACGTCGCCGCTCTGGATGCGCGCCATGTCGAGCAGGTTGTTGACGAGCGCGCTCATGCCCCGCGCCGCATCGCGGATCGCATCCGCCATCTCGAGCTGGGGGCCGGACAGCAGCGGCTTCGAAAGTTTGAGCGAGTCGGCCAGCCCGAACAGCGCCGCCAGCGGCGTGCGCAGGTCGTGGGACAACGCCGAGAGCAACGAATTGCGCAGGCGTTCCGATTCCATCTTGATCAATGCCTGCTGCGCGACCTCGACGTAGTGCACGCGCTCCAACGCGATGGCGACCAGCGCCGCGAAAGTATCGAGCTGACGGCGCTGTTCGGGCACCAGCAACAGGCGCCGGCTTTCCGGCCGGATCGCGAGCACGCCGCGCGTGCGCATCGGCGCCTGCAGCGGCAAATAGAGAAACTCGCTGCCGGGCAGCGTATCGGTTCCGGCACCCGCCGGTTGCGATCGATCGAAGGCCCATTGCGCGGTGCCTAGATCGATCGGTAGCGCCGGTGAGGTTTGCGGTGCGTAGACGAGCTGCTCCTTGTCGTCGGGCAGCAGCAGAGTCACCTGGGCGCGAAAGGCGCGGCCGATGAAGTCGGCTGTGGTCGCCACCACGTCTTCGGCTCGCAGCGGGCTGGACAGGTCGCGCGCGAATTCATACAGCGCGCGCGAGCGCTCTTCGCGATGCGACGCGACCCGAGCCTGATAGCGCAGTCCGGCGGTGAGCTGGCCGATGATGAGCCCGACCGCGAGCATCACGGCGAACGTCACCAAATACTGAACATCGCTGACTGCAATCGAGAGCTTCGGCGGCACGAAGAAGAAATCGAAGGAAAAGACGCTCACGAAGGTTGCGAGGACTGCCGGTCCCCTGCCGAGAAACACCGCAACGACGACGACCGTCAGCAGGAACAGCATCACGATGTTCGCGGGGTCGAAGTAGGGAACCAGCAGCGCGCCGGCCAGCGTCGGCGCGACGCACGCCGCCGCAGCAAAGACGTAGCCGAGCGGGTTCGCTTTGCCACGTGAATCCGCTTCCGCCGCGGCGATGCCGGTGTCCGTGACGTCGGCTGCGATACCGTCGCCGCGCCCGATTTCGACGAAGTCCACGTCGGCTGCTCGCGCGGCCAGGCGTCCTGCGAAGGACGGCCTCCAGGGCAGCCGAGCGCGGTTACGCGAACGGCCGAAAATGATCTTCGAGATGTTGTGGCTGCGCACGTACTCGACGATGGCCGAGGTAGCGTCGCTGCCGGACAGGATCGCGGTGTTCGCACCCAGCTCCTGCGCCAGTTTGACCGTTCGCAGAATCCGCTCGCGTTGCGCGGAACCGAGCTTCTGCAGCGCAGGCGTCTCGACGTACACCGCGGTCCAGTCGACGTTGAGCTGTGTCGCCAGGCGCGCCGCGCTGCGCACGACGTGCTCGCCGCCGCGCTGCGGCCCGATGCAGCACAGGAAGGATGCGCCGGTCTTCCAGACCCGCTCGATCGCCTGCTTCGCGCGATAGGACTGGACGTCGTCTTCGACACGGTCGGCTGTCCGCCGCAGGGCGAGCTCGCGCAGCGCGATCAGATTGCCTTTGCGAAAGAAATTCCTCGAAGCGCGCTCGGCCTGCTCGGCGACATAGACCTTGCCGGCCTTGAGGCGGCCGAGCAGCTCGTCGGCCGCGACGTCGACCAGGATCACCTCGTCCGCGCGGTCGAAGAAGGTGTCCGGCAATGTTTCCCGGACGCGCACCCCGGTGATGCCGCCGACCACGTCGTTCAGGCTCTCGAGATGCTGCACATTGAGCGCGGTAAAGATGTCGATGCCGTTGTCCAGCAGCTCCTCGACATCCTGCCAGCGCTTGGGATGGCGCGAGCCGGGCACATTGGTGTGCGCGAGCTCATCGACGAGAATAAGACTCGGGCGGCGCGCGATCGCTGCGTCCAGGTCGAACTCCTTCAGGCGGTTGCCTTTGTACTCGAGCTCCTTGAGCGGCAGGTGCGGGAGCCCTTCCAGCAGAACAGCCGTCTCGTTGCGCCCGTGCGTCTCGACGATGCCGATGACGACGTCGCGGCCTTCGTCTCTGAGCTTACGCGCGGCCGAGAGCATCGCATAAGTCTTGCCGACGCCAGCCGATGCGCCGAAATAGATGCGCAGGCGCCCGCGCTTCGCATGGACTTCCTCCTGCTGGAGCTGAGCGAGCAAGGCATCGGGGTCGGGGCGGTGTCGGTCGGTCGTGGCCACGGGCTAGCGGTTTCGGCGTGCGTGTAACAAGATGGGATGATAAGTCGGACTCAGGCGCCTACGCACTCGTCAATGCAGCGCGTCTAGCGCGAGATTGAGCGCAAGCACATTGACCACGGGCTCACCGAGGACACCGAGTTGGCGCCCGTCTGTGTACTGTGCAACCAGCGCTGCGACCTTCGACGGGTCCAGATTGCGGGCTCGCGCGACGCGGTCGATCTGGTACTGGGCTGCCGCAGGGCTGATGTGGGGATCCAGTCCGCTGCCCGAGGCGGTGACCAGATCGACCGGCACCCTGGCGGTGTTGTCCGGATCGGCATCGCGCAGCGCTTTGACGCGAGCGGCTACCGCGTCGGCCAGCGCAGAGTTGGTCGGGCCCTGGTTGGAGCCCGACGACGAGGCCGCATTGTACGGATACGGCGATGTGGCCGACGGCCGCGACCAGAAGTATTTCGGGCTCTCGAATGGCTGGCCGATCAGCGCCGAGCCGATGGGCTTGCCCTCGCGCGTGAGCAGGCTGCCGTTCGCGTGCGCGCGCATGACTGCTTGGGCGATGCCGGTGATCACGGCCGGATACAGGCCGCCGGTCAGCAGCGTAAACACCAGCAGCATCAGGACAGCGGGCTTGAGTTCGTTGAGCATTTCGATTCTCCTTTACGCCAGTCTCAGCGCGACCAGGATCAGGTCGATGACCTTGATCCCGATGAACGGCGCGATGATGCCGCCGACGCCGTAGATCCAGAGGTTGTTGCGTAACAGCGCTGCCGCACCGATCGGCCGGTACTTCACGCCCCTCAAGGCGAGCGGGATCAGCGCGATGATGACGAGCGCGTTGAAGATCACGGCCGACAGGATCGCGCTGGCCGGGCTCGCGAGGTGCATGACGTTGAGCGCATTCAACTGCGGATACGTGGACGCGAACGCGGCCGGGATAATCGCGAAATACTTGGCGACGTCGTTGGCAATCGAGAACGTGGTCAGCGATCCGCGCGTGATCAGCAGCTGCTTGCCGATTTCGACGATCTCGATCAGCTTGGTCGGATTGGAGTCGAGGTCGACCATGTTGCCGGCTTCCTTCGCGGCCTGCGTGCCGGTGTTCATGGCCACGGCCACGTCCGCTTGTGCGAGCGCCGGTGCATCGTTGGTGCCGTCGCCCGTCATCGCCACCAGGCGCCCGCCAGCCTGGCTGTCGCGGATCAACGTGAGCTTGGCCTCGGGCGTGGCTTCGGCGAGGAAGTCGTCCACGCCGGCCTCGGCCGCGATCGCAGCCGCCGTCAACTTGTTGTCACCGGTGATCATCACAGTGCGGATCCCCATCCGACGCAGCTGTGCGAAGCGATCCTTGATGCCACCCTTGACGATATCCTTCAGCTCGATCACGCCCAGCACCTTGGCACCCTCGGCCACGACCAGCGGCGTCGAACCTTTCCGCGCGACGTTGTCGACGGCGGCGGACACCTCCGGCAGGAAGCGGCCGCCGGCCTGTTCGACCCAGGAGCGGATCGCGTCCGCTGCGCCTTTGCGAATCCGCCGTGTGCCGAGATCCACACCGCTCATGCGTGTCTGCGCCGAGAACGCGACGAACGTCGCGCCGAGCGCGGCGACGTCGCGCTCACGCAAGCCGAATTTCTGCTTTGCGAGGATGACGATGCTGCGGCCTTCGGGTGTTTCGTCTGCCAGCGAGGCGAGTTGCGCGGCGTCGGCCAATTCCTGCTCGGTGCTGCCGGGCGCCGGCAGGAACGCGGTGGCCTGCCGGTTCCCGAGCGTGATCGTGCCGGTCTTGTCGAGCAGCAGCACGTCGACGTCGCCCGCGGCTTCGACCGCGCGTCCGGAGGTCGCGATGACGTTGGCACGCAGCATGCGGCCAATGCCGGCCAGGCCGATAGCGGAAAGGAGTCCCCCGATCGTGGTCGGGATCAGGCACACCAGCAGCGCGACGAGTACCGTGATCGTGATCGGCGATCCGCTCTTAGCGACTTCGACGCTGTAGACCGAGAACGGCAGCAGCGTGACGGTCGTCAGCAGAAACACCAAGGTCAGCTTGACCAGCAGAATGCTGAGCGCGATCTCGTTCGGCGTCTTCTGGCGGCGCGCACTTTCGACCATGTTGATCATGCGGTCGAGGAAAGCCTCGCCCGGATTGACCGTTACGCGCACGACGAGCCCGTCTGAGAGCACGCGTGTCCCGCCGGTCACCGAGGAGAAATCGCCGCCCGACTCACGGATCACAGGCGCCGACTCGCCGGTGATGGCGCTTTCATCCACGGATGCGACGCCTTCGACCACCTGGCCGTCGGCCGGGATCACTTCGCCGGCTTCGACCAGGAAGGCGTCGCCTTTGCGCAGGTCGGTCGACGGGACCCAGTCGAATGCCGCGTCACGCCGTGCCTCCTTCAATCGCTTGGCCGCGACGTCGCGCTTGGCCGCCTTGAGTGCCGCGGCCTGTGCCTTGCTCCGGCCTTCGGCGACTGCTTCCGCGAAGTTGGCGAACAGCACCGTGAACCACAGCCAGAGTGCGACGGCGAGAATGAAGCCGACCGGCGCTTCGCCCTGGCCGCCGAGTCCCTGGATGTAGAGGAACGTCGTGAGCAGGCTGCCGACGTAGACGACGAACATGACGGGGTTGCGCCACTGATGCTGCGGCAGCAGCTTGACGATCGTGTCGATCAGCGCCTGCTGAAAGATACTCTTGGTCACCAAGCTACGCGGTAGTGCCGGTGTGACCCGTAGAGCTTCGGTACTCATTGTTGACGACTCCAGAGTTCCTCGCTTTGAAAAAGGGGGGCTACGGCGGATTTCACTTTGCGCATGGATTTCACTTCACGCCGTACAACGTCAGATGCTCGACCACCGGCCCCAGCGCGAGCGCCGGGATGAATGTCAGCGCACCGATGATGACGACCGTACCCACCAGCATTGCCACGAACAACGGCGTGTGCGTCGGCAACGTGCCGAGGCTGGCCGGCACCTTCTTCTTGGTGACCAGCGCCCCCGCGATGGCGAGCACCGGAATCGCGAGCCAGTAGCGCGAGAAGAGCATGCAGATGGCGAGCGCCGTGTTGTAGAACGGCGTGTTGGCGGACAGTCCTGCGAAGGCGCTGCCGTTGTTGTTCGACGCCGACGAGAACGCGTACAGGATCTCGGAGAACCCGTGCGCACCGGGGTTCGCGACGCCGGCTTTGCCCGCGTCGACCAGAGCGGCGAGCGCGGTGCCGCCGAGCGCCATGATCAGCGGGATCAAGACGGCGACCGCGGCCATCTTCATCTCGAAGGCTTCGATCTTCTTGCCGAGATACTCGGGCGTGCGGCCGATCATGAGTCCCGCGACGAACACCGCGACGATCGCGAAGATCAGCATGCCGTACAGCCCGGAGCCGACGCCGCCGAAGATGACCTCGCCGAGCTGTATGAGCCACATCGGGACTAGCCCGCCAATCGGGGTAAACGAGTCATGCATCGCATTGACCGAGCCGTTGGATGCGGCCGTCGTGGCGGTTGCCCACAACGCGGAGTTGACGATGGCGAAGCGCGTCTCCTTGCCTTCCATGTTCGCGCCGGCCTGCATCGCGCTGGTGGTCTGATCGACTCCGAGCTTGTCGAGCGTCGGATTGCCGGCCTGCTCGGCGCCCACGCAAACCGCCAGCGATACGACGAACACCAGCGTCATCGCCGCGAGGATCGCCCAGCCCTGGCGCGTGTCCCCGACCATCTTGCCGAACATGTAGCACAGCGCTCCAGGGATCAGCAGGATCGCGAGCATTTCGAGAAAATTCGACAGCGGCGTCGGGTTCTCGAACGGATGCGCCGAGTTGACGTTGAAGAAGCCGCCGCCGTTGGTGCCGAGCTGCTTGATCGCGATCTGCGATGCGGCCGGTCCGATTGCGATGACCTGTTCCTTCTGCGTCGCTTTCTCGGTGACAGGATTGCCTTTGTCGTCCTTGACCGGCTGGCCGGCGGCGTCGAGCTTCGGGTTGTCGTATTCGACCGACTCGACGAGAGGCACCGTTTGATAAGCGGAAAAGGTCTGGACGACGCCTTGTGAAACCAGCACCAGCGCGAGAATCGCGGACAGCGGCAACAGGATGTACAGCGTCGTCCGCGTGAGGTCGACCCAGAAGTTGCCGAGCGTGTCGACCTTCTGGCGCGCGAACGCCCGGATCAGCGGCAGCAGCACGGCCATGCCGGTTGCCGCCGACAGAAAGTTCTGCACGGCGAGCGCGCCCATCTGCGTGAGATAGCTCATCGTGCTTTCGCCGCCGTAGCCTTGCCAGTTCGTGTTAGTAATAAAGCTGGCCGCGGTGTTGAAGGACGAGTCAGGCGACACCGCTGAGAACGACTGCGGGTTCAGCGGCAGATGGACTTGCAGGCGTTGCAGCGCATAGACCACCAGCCCGCCCAGCAGATTGAACGCGAGCATCGCGAGCGCGTACTGTGTCCAGCGCATCTCCCGCGTCGGATCGACACCGCAAACGCGATAGATCAGGCGCTCGAACGGCGCGCCAACACGGTTCACGATCGCCGGCTGACCCTCGTAGATGCGAGCCATGTAGGTGCCGAGCGGCTTGGCGAGCGCGAGCAGCACGGCGAGATAAATGATCAGTTGCAGATAGCCGTTGGCGCTCATCAGAACTTCTCCGGATAGAGCAGGGCGACGACCAGATAGATCGTGATGCCGAGCGCGATGAGCCCGCTCAAGACGTAGAGCCAGCTCATGAGCGTCTCCCCATCAGATGCTGACAGCCGTGCACGAGCACGACCGAAGCCGCGAAGAATCCGACCAGCACCGCGACGTAGACGAGATCCATCATCGTTGCCTCCTTGCGACAGAAATCGATCGTCAATGTACCGAACCCCTCATAAAAATGGTGTAAAGAGATGGCATCGACGCATGCTGAAACAATAAAAAATGAACCTTGGCTTGTGGCCAAGGCGCGCAGCGCATGGCAGTAGCGGTGAGACAACGAGCCCAAGCGTAGAATGCGCACACATACGTCGAACAATCCGGAGACCCCTGAAGACATGAAAGCGCTGAAGTACGTCCTGTATGCCGTCGGGGCACTGATCGTCTTGCTGGTGGCCGTGGTTGCGATCGTGGCTGCGGTATTCGATCCCAACGCCTACAAGCCGCAGATCGTGCAGCTCGTGAAAGAGAAGACCGGTCGCACGCTCACGATCGAGGGCAGCATCGGGCTCAAGTTCTTTCCGAAGATCGGCGCCGGAATCGGCAAGACCACGTTGTCCGAGCGCAATAGCCCCAAGGAATTCGCGGGCGTGGACAACGCGCAGGTATACGTGGCGTTGTGGCCGTTGCTGAGCAAGCAGGTCGTGGTCGACGAAGTCCACGTCGACGGCTTGCGCGCGAATCTGGTGAAGCTCAAAGACGGTACGACCAACTTCTCCGACCTCAGCGGCGGCGGCGCGCGCACGGTCGAGAAGAAGGAATTGCCCAAGCCGGCCGAAGCGCCGCGCGGGGAGAGCACCCCGCAGCAGCCGATCAAGCTGGACGTGAGCGGTATCCGCATCACCAAATCGCACGTCACTTGGCGCGACGAAACCAACGGCAACGACATCGCGATCGATCTCGTGCAACTGAAGACCGGCAGGCTGGCGGATCGTACGACGAGCCCCGTGGATCTCGAGATGGCGATCAAAGGTGTGAAGCCCAAGGCCGATCTGCAGGTCAAGCTGAACGGCATGCTGACGTTCGATCTGCAGGCGCAGCAATACAGCTTCAAGGGACTGGATGCGAAGCTCACCGGGAGTGCACTGGATTTCTCCGGCATCGCCGCCACGCTCAAGACCGACGTCGAGGCCGCCGGCGCCACGCAGGCGGTCAAGATCAGCGGCCTCAACCTCGATGCGAAAGCGAGCCGCGGCAAGGACAGCTTCGAGGTGAGGCTCACGGCGCCGAGCGTTCAATCGAGCCCCGAAGCCCTGGCGGTCGATGCGTTAGCCCTTTCGGCGACCGGGACGATCGCCGGCATCTCGTTGACCGAGAGCAGCCTCAAAGCGCCCAAGATTCATGTCAACCTCAATGCGAGCGAAGTATTGATCGAAGGGCTTGCGCTGCTCGCCAAGGGCAAGTTGGGACAGGACAACCTAGACATCAGTCTCAACGCGCCCAAGCTCGAGGTGAGCGGCGACAAAGCGAGCGGCGAATCGGCCGTGCTGACAGCCAAGCTCGCCGGGGCGGATCGCAACGCCGACGTGAATCTCAAGCTCTCGGCGCTGGAAGGCTCGGCGAAGGCGCTGAAGATCGCGGCTCTTACTTTGGACGTGGATGCGAAGACGCAAGGCAACGCGGTCAAGGGCACGTTCAGCACGCCGGTCTCCGGCAATCTCGACGCCAAGATCTTCGAGTTGTCGAAGATGGCCGCGGATTTCACGGCCACCGGTCCATCCGTTCCGCAGAAGAGTCTGAAAGCCGTCCTGTCGGGTGCAGCGCGTGCAGATCTCGGCAAGGAGCGCGTGACATCCGATATCGCGGCCAAGCTCGACGAGAGCAACATCAAGGCGAAGCTCGGGATGACCAAATTCAGCGCGCCGGCCTACGATTTCGACATCAACATCGACAAGCTGAACGTCGACCGCTACATGGCGACGAAGCAGAAAGGCGGTGAGGGCAAGGGCGCACCTGCAAAGACCGGGGAAACCAAACCCGCCGAAGGTGGCGCGAAGCAGCCGGAGCAGCCGGTCGACCTGTCGCCGCTGAAGCCACTGCACCTCGACGGCAGCGTGAAGATCGGCGATCTGATCGCGAACAACATAAAAGCGAGCAACGTGCGGGTGGACGTGCACGCAAAGGGCGGCAAGCTCGATGTGAATCCGATGCAGGCCAATCTCTATCAGGGCTCGCTCAAGGGCAGCGCGAGCGTCGATGCCAACACCAACCAGATCGCCGTGAAGCAGACCCTGAACGGAGTCTCCATCGGTCCGCTGTTGCGCGACGCAGTCCAGCAGGATCTGCTCGAGGGTAAGGGTACCGTTGCCCTCGACCTGACTACGGCGGGAAACACCGTCAGCGCCTTCAAGAAAGCGCTCAGCGGAACGGCCGGCATGAACCTCAAGGATGGCGCGGTCAAAGGCGTCGATATCCCGGGGGCGATCCGGAACATCAAGAGCAAGCTGGGCGCCGGCGACTCCGAGCAGGCGGCCGACAAGACGCAGAAGACGGATTTCTCGGAGCTCAACGCGACGTTCACGATCAAGAACGGCGTCGCGCACAACAGCGATCTCAACATCAAATCGCCGTTGGTTCGCATCTCGGGAGAAGGTGACGTCAACATTCCCGATGACAGCTTGAACTATGTGGTCAAGGCGTCCGTGGTTTCGACGATGGCTGGGCAGGGCGGCAAGGATCGAGCCGACGTTGCCGGCCTGACGCTTCCGGTGCGCGTGTACGGACCGTATAGTGCGATCAAGTACAAGCTCGAGTTCAGCCAGATGATGACGGGCGTGAATAAGGAGGCGCTCAAGGAAAGCGCGAAAGAGTTGCTGCAAGGTGGCGGCAAGGGTGGCCTCAAGGATCTGGGCAAGCAGTTGCTGGGCGGAGGCGCAACATCCGGGACGTCTACCGGCGGCGAGCAGGCGGCACCGGCCAAGAAGCCGGAAGAACAGATCAAGGATCGACTGAAGGGCTTGCTGAATCGGTGATTGAAACTCGGTGATTGGTGATTAGTGATTGGTGATCGACAAGCGTACCTTGCCGTCGGATTGCGGCCATGTCGGTAATTGCCGTTACATTCGAGAACACGTTGAAGCCCCGGGTTCTGGTTTTCACCAAGCACTAATCACCAATCACTCGTCACCGCCTTTGGATCACCAATCACTGAACTTCAGCCAGCGCCTGATCGCCTGGCAGCGCGCGCACGGCCGCCACGATTTACCGTGGCAGAATACGCGTGACCCGTATCGCATCTGGCTGTCCGAGATCATGCTGCAGCAGACGCAGGTCAGCGCGGTCATTCCGTACTATCAGCGTTTCCTCGCGCGCTTTCCCGACCTGCAAGCGCTCGCGGCGGCGACCGAGGACGACGTGCTGGCACACTGGAGCGGGCTCGGCTACTACGCGCGCGGACGCAATCTGCATCGCGCTGCTCAGCTGATCGTCGAGCAGCACGCCGGCATCTTTCCGCGCGACTTCGATGCCGTGTGCGCGCTGCCCGGCATCGGTCGCTCGACGGCCGCGGCGATCTGCTCTTTCGCGTTCGGTGCGCGTCAAGCCATTCTCGACGGCAACGTGAAGCGCGTGCTGGCGCGTCACGAAGGCATTTCCGGGTTCCCCGGCGAGAAATCCGTGCAGGACCAGTTGTGGCAACGGGCCGAGACGCTGCTGCCCGAGGCGGACGTCGAAAGCTACACACAGGGCCTTATGGATCTGGGCGCCGGCTTGTGCGTGCGGCGCAGACCGCTGTGTCGGGTCTGTCCGGTGGCCGACACGTGCGTCGCGCTGCGCGACGGGCTCACCGAACGCTTGCCGTCGCCGCGTCCGGCCAAGGTGCTGCCGGAGCGCGAGACCACCATGCTGATCCTGATGAACCAAGGCGAGGTGCTGCTCGAAAAGCGGCCGGCTCCCGGTATCTGGGGCGGACTGTGGTGCTTCCCCGAGGCGCTCGGCGATGGCGTCGAGGGGGTTGCACAGCGCGTGGGCGTCGAATTGCGCAGCGTCGTCGCGCTCGCACCCGTCGATCACGGTTTCACGCACTACAAGCTGCGCATTCATCCGATGCTCGGCGAGGCGTTGCGTCAGCCACGCGCACAAGAGCCTGGACTGCTATGGCTGTCGTTGGATGATGCGCTCGGAGCAGCCCTGCCTGCACCCGTCAAAAGGATCTTGGCGCAGCTGCAGCGTTCACTCGTGAGTCCGTTCTCGTTGCAAGCCGCAGGATGACCGCACCGGCGGCCGGCACGGCGGGCTCGCAGCACGAGCGCGAGGAACCGCATTTCCAGGCGCGCGCGTGGCGCTTCTCCTGCTCGTGCTGATCAACCTGTTCAACTACCTCGACCGCCAGGTGCTGGCTGCCGTGGTCGGCCCGATCAAGCAGACGTTCTTCGGCGCCAATGGCTTGAACGCGAATGCAGGCGGCGCCGGCGACACGCTCACAGCGATGATGACCTGGTGCGAACGACACCTCGGCTTCAAACCCGAGGACGCGTTAGTCGGCCTGCTCGGAACCGCGTTCATGGTGGTCTACATGGTCGGCGCGCCCGTGTTCGCGCGGCTTGCGGAGCGGACTTCGCGCTGGCTGCTGGTCGGTGTCGGCGTAATCCTGTGGAGCCTCGCGAGCGGCGCTTCGGGTATGGCGATGACGTTCGTGGCGCTGCTGTTGACGCGTTGCCTCGTCGGCGTCGGCGAGGCCGCGTATGGACCCGTC
>Ga0207674_10006588_pt1 | contig 13651 bp, 11 predicted proteins | sample KBSCornC72_FD_184303 | JGI IMG/M metagenome (GOLD analysis project Ga0207674, IMG submission 184303) | Corn rhizosphere microbial communities from Kellogg Biological Station, Michigan, USA - KBS Corn C7-2 (SPAdes) (version 2) | ecosystem: Host-associated > Plants > Roots > Rhizosphere > Soil ... | reverse complement strand
CTCAGCTCGCACGTTCCTGGTCCCACGATGCTTCGAGTCGTTCCTCTATTTCTTTCACAGTCATCAGCATCAACTCGCGCGTTTCCTCATCGAGAAACGGATCGCGCAGTGCTGTGAGCAAATCATTTCGTGTCGTTCTCAATTGCTGCTCGACCATGGTCCGGCTTCTTCTAGCACAGGCTGAGGTGCTTTCTATCATGCAAACAGAAGCACCGTTCTCAATCCGAGTGCCGACTTGATTTAATTGCACTCAAAACTTAGTACGAACCGAAGTCCACAACCACTGTCAAACTAACCAGATATCCTGCACGGTCGTTCCAACCAGGAAGCTCGCGGATTGCTTAGTTACGGACTGAGTATTGTGACAGTCGAAAGACCGCTGCCAATGCGATTGGATTGTTGTAGCCATCTCCACTGCCTTCCCCAAACACGGAGAGTTGGCTAGCGCCGGACTGGTGTTGATTCATGAAGGACACCAGCCCGACGCGACAGAAACGCACCGATCTCTGAAATTATTCAGCCTCGCTGAAAGAAATCAGAACCACGATTATCTGGAAGTATTCGATGAAGCAGGAGATCAGATGTGTGAGAGTACGGTGCGGAGTGGTATTAGGAGCCTAAACAGATTTCACGCTCTGAGGTGGCTTCTTCTCGAAGCACGTGTGCGAGTCTTCAAACTCAGCCAGTTCGCCGAATGAATCCGCTATGCCAACCGTATCGAGACACAGCAGACAACCTGAAACCCAACTTCCTCCTTTGTCGACATATCGATGGAAGGTGGGTTGGAGAAGGCGGGCGGTGGACATATCTTTACACCTAACGGTTCGTCACTAAGGCCGTACATCGCGAGTTGAACCTGCCTTGGACCGCGTCACAGAGTTCTCGTCAGTCCGGCATTGATTTCGCAGACTACGGGTTTGAAATTTGTCAGCACCTAGAGCATCGTCGTGGGGGTTAGTCTGAAGAATTACAGCGTCGGAATGTAAAGGGCACTTCCAGCCCCTGTATTGCAGGAAGTGCCCTTTTAGGTCCAATTGCCTCGTGAGCGCAATTGGATTTTGCTTACTGACGGGAAGGTATTACGGCTGGAATAGATCTAGAAACTGTCAAAACTGCCAGACCCGGGGTTCTGGTTGGAAACAGAATTCTTTTCGGTCCGAACTTCCGTCGTGCGGGGTACGAAATGGTTAGGCGTCAGCCCCCGACTTATCCACATACCGGAAACTTGACGCATCGGATAGCAAACTGGGATTAGCCACTCCACTGCCAAGAAACTGTTCGCCGCGCAGCACCGCATCCACGGCAGCTATGAGATCCTTCGCGGCGTTTATCTTAATGACATAGCCCCGTGCGCCTGACTTGAGTGCTTCTTGCACCACGTCTTCAGACGATTCTTGAGTGAGGAAGAGTACTTTGGATTTTTTGGAAACTTCGCGAATCCGATGAGCGGCTTTGATTCCATTCAGTGTTGGCAGACCGATATCGAGGAGAATTAAATCTGGTTGCAGCTCTTGAGCTTTCTGAACGGCTTCAAATCCGTCTGACGCTTCGACAATCTGCTGAAAGCCTCGCTTTTTGCTTAGCGTCGAACAGATGACTGTTCGGAACGGTGCGTGATCCTCTACTACCAACACCCGGAGTGTCGAAGCCCTGTGGTCGTGTCTTAGTCTAGCCATAAGCTTTGCCGTCGCACGCCCCTCAGTTATTTTGGCGAACCACGGTGGTTGAGTCTATTTCCTGACTTTCAATTCGTCTGTCCGGCACCGGACAAATTGAAAAATTATGCTTAATAGCCGTCACTCGAAAACTGCAACTTCCGACAGTCTTCTGATTGTTCCCAACTGAGCCACTCTGCAATTTAAGTGGCAGCTACGCCGGACGACACTGTTAATACTGACAGGACACTGCGTGCGGCTTACTCGCAACCTGATGCTATTGACAGTTCTCATTCCATCTATCGGCCCGTAGGTTCGTTCTGGACATCAGAGGAGAGACGCATGGCTGAGGATAAGGTTGCCCGGAACGTCTTACCCATCCCCGATCGGCCGCGAACGGGAGAGATCACATACGACGCTAAGGATCCCGAAACGAAATTTCCGCCGATCGAGCAGTTGCGACCCCCGAAAGATGCCCCCAACGTGCTGATCATCCTGATTGACGACGCGGGCTTTGGCGCGGCCAGCGCATTCGGCGGTCCATGCAAGACGCCGAATGCGGAACGCCTGGCATCGGAAGGTCTAAAGTACACCCGCTTTCACACGACGGCCCTGTGTTCCCCGACACGCCAGGCACTATTGACTGGGCGCAATCATCATACGGTCGGCATGGGAGGTATTACAGAAATCGCAACCGGTTCTCCCGGCTACTCCTCAGTATTGCCTAAGTCCTGTTCACCGATTGCCCGAACACTCAAGTTGAATGGCTACGCCACGGCTCAGTTCGGAAAATGTCACGAAGTTCCTGTATGGGAAACGAGTTCGGCGGGACCCTTTGATTCGTGGCCAACGGGCGGCGGAGGGTTCGAGTACTTCTACGGGTTCATTGGTGGCGAGGCTCATCAATGGTATCCGTCGCTCTATGAAGGCACGCGTCCAGTCGAGGTCAAGAAAACTCCGGAAGAAGGCTACCATCTCATGCCAGACATGACGGAAAAGGCCATCGACTGGATAGGCCAGCAAAAAGTACTGATGCCCGATAAACCGTTCTTTGTTTATTTCGCTCCAGGAGCGACTCACGCTCCTCACCACGTCCCGAAGGAATGGGCTGATAAATACAAGGGCAAGTTCGATCAAGGTTGGGACAAGCTGCGCGAAGAGACATTCGCGCAGCAGAAGAAGTTAGGAGTAATTCCAGCGGACTGCGAGTTAACCAAGCGTCACCCGGAGATTCCTGCTTGGGATGAGATGCCTGCGCAAATGAAGCCAGTGCTCATCCGGCAAATGGAGATCTACGCTGGATTCATGGAGTATACGGACCACTACGTCGGCCTGTTACTGGACTCGCTTAGAACCACCGGACTCCTCGACGATACTCTCGTGTTCTTGATCATCGGTGATAACGGCGCCTCGGCAGAAGGTACGTTGAACGGAACATACAACGAGATGATCAACTTTAACGGCGCAGCTGCACTTGAGACTCCTGAGTTCCTGATGGAACGATTGGACAAACTCGGTGGGCCGGAATCCTACAATCACTATGCAGTGGGTTGGGCACATGCAATGGACACGCCGTATCAATGGACCAAGCAGGTGGCTTCACATTGGGGCGGGACGCGGAACGGAACCATCGTGCACTGGCCCAAACGGATCAAGGCCAAGGGAGAGCTTCGTTGGCAATTCCACCACGTCATCGATGTAGCGCCTACCATTCTGGAGGCCGCCGGATTACCCGAGCCACTTTCGGTGAATGGGATACAGCAGAAACCAATCGAAGGCGTCAGCATGATGTACACCTTCAACGACCCTAAGGCACCAGACCGGCACGAGACGCAGTATTTCGAAATGTTCGGCAACCGGGGTATTTACCACAAGGGTTGGACCGCCGTTACCAAACACAAAACGCCGTGGATACTGATCGGCGAAAAGACGGTCCCGTTTGATGACGATAACTGGGAACTCTACGATACGACCAAAGACTGGAGCCAAGCGAACGATGTTGCAAAGCAGATGCCGGAAAAGCTCCACGAGCTGCAACGGATGTGGCTGATCGAGGCGACCCGCTACAACGTATTGCCACTCGACGACCGCACAGCCGAACGCATGGATCCCGATACCGCGGGGCGGCCTGTGCTGATCAAGGGAAACACTCAGTTGTTGTTCGGCAGCATGGGACGGTTATCGGAGAATTCGATCATCAACATCAAGAACAAGTCTCATTCCGTAACCGCATTGATCGAAGTACCCCAGTCGGGAGCCGAGGGCGTGATCATCGCCCAGGGAGGGAACATCGGTGGCTGGAGCCTCTACGTCAAGGATGGCAAATTGAAATACTGCTACAACCTGCTCGGTATCCAGTATTACTACGTAGAAGGGCAGGCCGCGATCCCTCCTGGCAAGCACGAGGTGCGGATGGACTTCAAATATGCGGGAGGTGGGCTTGGAAAGGGCGGCAAGGTATCGCTATTTATCGATGGAAAGAAAGATGGCGACGGCACTGTTGCTGCAACGGCTCCAATGGTATTTTCCGCCGACGACGGTTGCGATGTTGGAGAAGACACCGGAGCACCGGTCTCCCAGGACTATGGCCCGCGGGGGAACGCATTCACCGGTCGGGTCAAAGGAGTGCAAATCGCAATAGCCGCTGCTGCGGAGGATGCTGATCACATGATTTCGCCCGAAGATGCGGTCAGGGTGGCAATGGCTCGGCAGTAGTCTAGAGCAGATTCACCGCTCTTCAACAGGCCCGCCTTTTTCGAGGGCGGGCTCAATTTTCGGTCCAAGGATTGCTCGCTTAATCCGGTCTCCCGATCTCTAAGCACTCGGTCGAGACTTGTGTTTCTTGCAGACTGCCGACGAAATGCCCAACTCCTTCGAACATCCCAGGACTTCGGTAGCGATGTTGGGACAGTCGGGCCAATCACATAAGTACTCGGTCATGCAGTCTTCCTGTCCTTCTGGTGAGGTAAGACCTGACTTTATAGTTACTCGGGGCACGTTAAGCGCTCCTCCTATTTATCCGAAGCTTATCGATAAATAGGCTTTACACAAGTAACTGCGCGTCTACATGGCCGCTAAACATGAGACCAAGTGGACACCTCACATCGAGAGCATACCCCGGCACTTTAGTGGGGCGGGCTAAAGACTCCCTGTTAGCCGATGTCTTCAAACTCGCGGATTAACGTATTTTCGACCACTTCAGAGTGGCGTTCTCCGCGCGCTACTCTGCTTACATACGAGCGAGTCACGCCCAGTCGTTGAGCTACACGGCTGTATAAACCACATACAGATTGGATTACGGTATTAATCCTCAATAACTTTTCTCGATTTTCGTTAGCGTCATTATTATTGTTCATTCACTTGATCCAGACGAGTTTTAGAATCCCATCTTCAACTTAGATGTCTGCGGAAGCTTGTCCAGAGCTGCACCTCTTCGAAACACTCTAGGTGTGAGCCTTCTGGCCATCAGCAGCTCTCGATTTTTTGTCACCCACGTTGACAACCCTGCGCGAATTCCTGAACATCAAAACGGTGTTCGAACCTTAGTTGGGAGTCCCGTTGTGCCGCGCCCTGATGGTCAACGTAGTGAAAATGCCCGAGCGCTTTTAGCCATCTGTGAATTGATGCAGTGCAAATTGCTTTCTCCTGCCACAATTGCATACCTCGGCGAGGTTCGCGATATGTTGCAGCGATTGATTGAAGCCGAATCCAGCGAAGACAAGGAAACGGCTACCTCCGCTTAATTTCGCACCGCTTCTCCTCTGTTGAACTCCTCTTCAAAATTTCCAAAGGTGCCTGAAGTTGAATGTCGTATTTCGTGGCGCCGGTTCGTCATGGAGGTAATGAAAGGAAGCAATTCACAAGGAGACGGTACTTATGCAATCCAGAATGAAAAATCCAGTCATGATCCTTCCCGGCGCTATGCAAGCTCTACAGGCACTCTCGGCGTCGATAGAAAAGAGCGGCTTGCCAGCGTCCACCGTGGGTCTGGTTCAAGTCCGGGCCAGCCAGATTAATGGATGCGGCGTTTGCCTTGATATGCATCACCGAATGTTGAAACGGGCTGGCGAAACCGACGAGCGGCTCGCTACGGTCGCGGCGTGGAGAGATGCTCCGTACTTTACCGAACCCGAACGCGCTGCGCTGGCGTTAACGGAAGCCCTGACCCGCCTCAGCGATCGTGCGGATCCAGTGCCGGACGAGATTTACAATGAGGCCGCAAGGCACTATGACGAGCGAGGCCTTGCCGCATTGATTTTGGCTATCGCGACCATCAATGTCTGGAATCGGCTGAATGTTGCGACCAGGCAGGTCGCGGGCGAATGGCTAAAGTCAGCCGAGGCACAGGACTGGCTGGAGTCTAAAGCGATATCTCGTTAATGAATTGGCGCGGCCAAGCTGGAGTCATGGAAGCCGCGCCATGTCTTTCTCTGGAAGTGAGGGAACTAACTTGCGACTGAACCCGCCCGCGGGTTCGTCGATCTCAAGAATGTCGCGAGTTCCTCCCGGAAAGTGATCCAAGCAGGCTCGTCAGCAAGTAGCAGATGATTGCCGCTGGGCAACGGGACAAATCGGGCATTCGGAATCTCGGCTGCGAGGATTCGCCCCTCCTCGGGAGGAGCGATGCGATCGCGATCGCTGTGGAAGACCAAGGTTGGAACTGAGATCGATGGCAGACTCGCACGCACATTGATTTCGTCGCACGCGCGCATCGTCTTGACGAGGACTGCCGGTGAGACCGAAGTCATCTGGAGTTCCTTGAACCAGTTCTGATCTTCCGGCGAAGCATTTTCGGGGATGTACAGATTGGTGACGAGATTGAAAAATGTTGGATTGCTCTTACCCCAGTTCACCTGCACCAGGGTCTCCAGGGCGCGCCGAACTTCCACGGCATCAGGCCGTCCGCGATAATTCGCTCCTCGTGAGTAGCCTCCACACAAAATGAGATGACTCACACGGTCGGGATGCCGGACGGTGTATTCGATTGCGACGGCTCCGCCTTGCGAAGCACCCAGCAGCGCAAACTTATCCAAGCCTGCGGCGCCGACCACGGTTTCAAGATCACGCACCCAGGCATTCAAAGAGATGTCTTCTACGTCCCAAGCGGAAAGACCGTTACCACGACCATCGTAGCGAACGATGCTGCAGCAGCTTGCTATATCTCTCACCCAGTGGCTCCAGATTGGGCTCTCCCATTCGAAGTTGAGGTGATTGAAACAGTTCGCCACTTTGACCAGGGGGTAGCCAGACCCAATCGTCGAATAAGCGATCCGCGTCTTATCGTCGCTAACGCAGAATCGTATTTCCTGACGGTAGGATGTTTCTGAGCTTGTGGCAGCTGCGGTAGAAGTCACTGCTGTGGAGGCGCTCTGGGTCACCCGCGCCACGAATCGATACCCGACGCGCGGAACGGTTTGAATGAAGAGTGGTTCGGCAGTTTTGTCGCCCAGCGTCTTTCGCAGCGTGGAGATACTTCGGTCGAGATTATTTTCTTCTACCGAGGTGCCCGGCCACACCGCGTCCAGGAGTTCCTGTTTCGAAACCAGCGTTCCGTGATGTCTCACCAACACACAAAGCGTATCGAACGCCTTGCCGGTCAGCGGCAAAGAGCGGCCGTCGAGCAGCAGACGACGCTCCCGTGGCTCCAGTCGGAAGTGACCGAATTCATAAGCGAGGTGAGAGGATTCGGACATTACGTCCAGAGAAAATAGCAGAAAATCCGCTCTGGGGGCGACGAATCTGAAGGAAACGGGTCTTCCGCGAGCTGAAGATCTGGGTCGAGCTTCAGCTCGCAATTTTGAGAAGCCCCTACTCCTCGCGAAGTGTCCGGACCGGCTGAACTTGGGCGGCCCGATAAGCCGGGAACGCGCTCGCGATCAGAGCCACCATCAGCAGCAACACGGACACACTGCCAAAGGTTAGGCTGTCTCGTGAACTGACGCCGTAGACAACGCTCGTCAAAACGCGACTCAGGGCAAATGATGCGATCACTCCGATTATGACGCCAATCACCACCGGCGTCATACCATCGATGACGATCATGCGGATGACATCGCGAATCTGCGCCCCCAGAGCCATGCGGATTCCAATCTCGCGCACGCGCCTGCGAACCGCATACGAGAGCACGCCGTAGATGCCAACCGCAGCCAGCAGAAGCGCCAAGCCGGCAAACGCCACCAGCAACAGCATCGTGAACCTGCGTGGTGCAAGCGAGAAATCTATGACCTGGTTCATTGTCGAGATGTCGAGAATCGAGACCTCTGGATCGACGGAGTGTAATGCGTTTGTCACGGCGTTGCCGATAGCACTCGGGTCCCCTGCAGTCCGTACCGTGAGTGTCATATTTCCCGAAGGCATTTGGTAAAACGGATCGTACACGGTTGCAACCGATAGGTTGTTGTCCAGGCCATGAACCTTAACGTCGCGAACGATGCCTACAATCTCGCGGGGCGTCGGCTTTAAATCGCGTCCAGCATCTTCGAGTCCGAGCGTCAGATGCTTTCCGATCGGATCTTCGTTCGGAAAGAATTCCTTGGCCAAAGATTCGCTGATCAATATGACCGGAACTCGGTTCACCGTGTCGCCATCGGAAATGTCGCGACCGCGCACCACCGGAATGCTCATGGACTTAAGGTATCCGGGCATGATTTTGCGCACTGCAACTTCCGGCTGGTCCGAAAGCTGAAGTACTGGCCGTCCCTCAATGCCAATCGGTTGCGTAGATCCACCGTCCATGATCGGCAGGTCGTCGATAGCTCCTGCAGCGTCCACTCCGGGAAGAGCCCTGACCTTCTGAATGACCTGATCGTAGAAGGCTCGTTTCTGCTCATCTTTGTCATACTTCGATTTCGGAATGGGAGCGGCGACCGTGAGCACCTTATGCGGATCAAGGCCGGAATCCATTCGCTGCAAGTGGTATAGGGTCCGAATCATGAGCCCTGCACCGACAAGTAAAACAAGTGAGAGAGCGACCTCGGACACCACTAACAAATTACGAGTCTTGCCGCCGCTGGAATCCGAATCGGTCTTCCCCAATCCTTGTTTGAGCGACTCGTTGATATCGGCTCGACCAAGGCGCCATGCCGGGAGAAATCCTGCCAGCAATCCGGTCACGAGCGAGACACCCAAAGTGAACATCAGGACTTCGCCATCAAGGTGAACTTCACGGACGCGCGGAAGTTGATCCGACAGGAAGTTGATGATCAGTTGAACGCCGAAGTGGGCGAAGAACAATCCGAACACCCCCCCAACTATTGCGAGCAACACCGTCTCAATCAGGATCTGCCTAATTAGAGCCCACTGAGTAGCGCCGAGAGCCGTCCGAATAGCGAGTTCCTTTCGGCGCGACAATGTCGTCGCAAGCACCAGGTTGGCAACATTCGCGCAGGCGATCAACAGCACGAACGCCACAGCTCCCAACAAGATCAGTAACGCTGGCCTGACATCGCCCACCAGTTCTTCACGAAGAGGGACGATATTTGCGCCCCATCCTGCGTCGTCCTCCGGGTACTGCTGTTCGAGCCGCTTGGATATAGCGCTCAACTGGGCTTGCGCCTGTTCCAGCGAGGCTCCGGGCTTCAGGCGGCCGATGACGAGATAGTTGTGATTGCCACGAACGGCCCGATCTTTTGCTGTCCACTGGAGGCAAGTCCAGACCTGCGGTGCGGGCGTGTTCGGCGGGAAGACGAAGCTGGACGGCATAACCCCGATCACAGTGTGAGGTTGATCATTCAGTCGCAGCACTTGGCCAACTATGTTCGGATTCCCTCCAAGATTGCTTCGCCAAAAAGCTTCCGACACAACAACCGTCTGGCCCGCTTCGGTCGTCCCGTCGGCTGCCGCGAAGGTTCGGCCGGCTATAGGTTTCTCTTTCAGCACTGAAAAGAATTCCGGCGAAACACTGGCGCCGATGACCGGTTGTGGGTGGCTCGTTCCAGTGAGCGTAAACGCCGCTCCGCGATAGATCGACATATCGAGCGTCGTGTTCTGCGCCTGCCAATCCAGGTAGTTCGCGGGAGAGAGAGAGAACTTCGTCATACCTGGGAAGCTCTTGGCTGGTGGTACATGCCATATTTGCACCAGGCGCTCCGACTCGGTGAATGGGAGTGGGCGGAGCAGAACGGCATTCACGACGCTGAAGATTGCCGTATTTGCGCCGATTCCGAGTGCCAGCACCAGGATTGTGATCAGGCTGAAAGACCGCCTCTTCGCCAGCGTTCGAAATGCAAACTTGATTTCTCTCATCATTAACTGCATGGGTAACCCTCGTAACTCCTGACGTTCACTTCAAAGAGCAGAAACAACAACGGCCGTTGCGTCATCCGAAAACGCTGAACCACAGTGCAGGGCCGCAGCCTCAAGGACCCCGTTCAGAATCTCTTCGGACGAATGCGACCTGTTCTGGTTTACGAAATTCGCAATGCGGTCCTCGCCATACTGATCCCCGGCTGCATCTTCCGCTTCGGATAGCCCGTCGGTGAACAAGATCAGCCTGTCACCGTGTGACAGGTAGACGATTCCTTCCTGGAAGAGCTCGGACTTTCGGAATCCCACGAGAGTTCCGCCCGTGTGAAGTCTCTCGACTTGTCCGTTCGCACGACACAGGATTGGCGGATTGTGCCCGCAATTGCAGTAGGCAAAGCGATGTGTCTGGAGATCCAATACTCCATAGAAGAATGAAATGAACTTGTCAGAGGCGCCGTTGCTACACGCGAGTTCATTGACTCGTTGGCACACCTCCGAGGGACTCACCCAATGTGCCGCAGTAACTTTCACTGCCGCCTGCAAGTTCGACATCATGAGTGCTGCAGGGACTCCCTTGCCGACCACGTCTCCAATGCAGATCGCCAACTTCTCGCCCATGCTGAAAACGTCGTAGTAGTCGCCACCGATGTAGCCCAACGGACGGCTCACGCCCGCGACTGAGAATGAATCGAGTTGCGGAAGTTCGCGCGGGAGCAGACGGCGTTGGACTGCGACTGCCTCCTGCCATTCCATCTGCTCTCGCCGGCGCGACTGTCGCGCCTGGCGTTCTCGCGTGATGTGCTGGTTCACTAACCGAATTAAGTGGTGATTGTCCCATGGCTTTTGCAGGAAATCGCATGCGCCACCGTGCATCGCTTGCACAGCAAGTTCCACGCTGCCCCATGCCGTCATCGCTATGACCGGTGCCTCGATCCCTCTTGTGCGCAACAACGAAAGCAGTTGCAGACCCTCAGCACCCGAAGTCGTGTCCCTGCGGTAGTTCAAATCAAGCAGGACAAGATCGAATTGCTCTCGATCGACGCGCTCCAGCGCTTCCTCTGGTGAACTCGCGCCTACGACGTTGTAACCGGAGGGCTCCAGCAACATGGCAAGGGCTTGCTGGACTTCACGCTGATCCTCCACTACGAGGATGTTCGCGAGGTGTTCTCGAACTTGTGTGGCAGATTGCATTGCGATTGTTTTACTCGTCTTTCAGTGCTGACATGGGATTGACTGACATCGCACGAACTGCGGGAATGGCGCTTGCACCCAGGGCCACAGTTCCGACAATCAGAAGTACGGTTAAGAAGGAGAATGGATCCGTCGCCTTTACTCCATAAAGCATCGTTGCGATGAGTCGTGTGAGAACCAACGCTGCCGCCAGTCCGACGGCCGAACCAATCGCAGCCAGTTGGAGTCCCTGCTTCAAGAACATCATCAGCATGTCTTCGCGCTTTGCACCCAGGGCCATGCGCACACCGATCTCTACAGTTCTTTGCGAGACCGTGTAAGACAGCACTGCGTAGAGTCCCACCGCAAACAATAGGAGCGCGATGCCAGCGAAGCAGGTCAACAGGACGGCCTGAAACCTTGATTGTGCTGCCGAGCGCGAAACATAACTGTCCATCGTGCGAACGTTATAGACCGGGACCGACTGGTCCAGCGATGACAAGCCTGCGCGCACGGAAGAGAGAATTCCGGTCGGATCGCCCTCCGTTCGGATCACCAGAGTCGGAGAGCCGATCAGTGCTTGCGAGAGCGGAAGATAATACTGCGGGAGCAAGTCTGCCGTTAGTCCGGCAGCCTTCACGTCGGCAACCACGCCAACAATCTGCCGCGTGGCATCTTCGGTTACTCCATCGCTTATGCCGGGCTTGATCATCTTCCCGATCGGATTTTCGCCGGGGTAATACTTGCGCGCGAAGCTCTGTGTCACCATCGCGACTGGTTGGGTCTTTGGCGTATCTGACAACGTAAACTCACGGCCTTGGACGACCGGAATGCGCATGGTCTTGAAGTAGTCCGGCATGACCACCGCAAGGAACTCGGCTGGCTCCTGGCCTTTGGGAATATTCGATCCCGGGAACTCGATGCTGATCATCATCATGTGATTAGTCATCGGCAGCGGGAAACCCGCACTCGTGCTGATCACTCCAGGAGCATGATTGAGGTTCGCCTGGAGCTCACGGTAGAAGTTGTCGACCTTCACGCCCGGGTAGTCTTTATCTGGAAGGTTCAACTCGGCGGTCAATACATGATGGGAGTCGAATCCAGGATCCACCTGCATAATCCGAACGAAGGTGTGAATGAGCAGGGCTGAACCGACGAGCAGCACCAGTCCCACCGCGGTTTCCGTGATGATCAGGGCATGTTGCATCCGATGTTGCGACCGATCGGCTGTAACACTGCGACTTCCCTGACGTATCGATTCCGATGGTCTCAACCGAGATAACCGCCAAGCAGGCAGAGAGCCGAAGAGAAGTGCAGTCACGACCGAAACCCCAAATGCAAACAGAAGTGCTTCTAGATCGAGTGAGACCTGGGATAATCTCGGCAACTCCTGGGGAACCAGCCTGACCAGGGTGCTCAGACTCGCCGCCGCAAGAAGACACCCGAGTGCTCCGCCGCACAGTGCTAACACCAGCGACTCCATGAGAATTTGTCGGACGATCTGCCAACGACCGGCGCCCAATGCGGTACGGATCGCAATCTCACCCTTTCGCTGAGCGCTCCTTGCGAGCAGCAGCCCTGCAACGTTGGCGCAGGCGATGAGCAATACAAAACTAACCGCAGCAAACAGGATTCGGAGAGCAGGCAGCGTCTTTCCGATCATGCGTTCCAATTGCGGTCGGACGACGGCGGATGGGAATCGCGCGTTGCTCTCCGGATACTGCGCCTGAAGATTCTTTGCGATTAGATTTAAGTCGGCCGATGCGCTCTCCAGGGACACGCCGGGTTTCAACCGCCCGATAACTTCGAGGAAATGCGCGCCACGTTGTTGACTGACGGGCTTTCCTCCGGTGGGATCAAACGAATCGAGCGCCAGGGTTGTGTAATACGCCGGTGCAGGTTCGGAAACCGGGAAGACGAAACCCTTCGGCATCACCCCGACAATGGTGTAACTGACTCCGTTGAAGGTCACAGCCTGACCAATGACATTGGGCTGACCGCCGAATGAACTCTGCCAGAGTTCGTGGCTAAGTACGATGACGTTCGATTGCGGTTTCTCGTCCGCAGCGGAAAAGCCTCTTCCTATCGTTGGTTCCACTCCGAGCACTCGGAAGAAATCCGCGGCAACCACCTCACCAGTGATGTGGCGCGGTTCGCCGCGTCCCGTCATCGTAGCGTCCGTATCCCGGAACGAGGCTACCGCCTCGAACGAGTGATTCTGGCTCCGAAGATCAAAGAAGTCGGGATAGCTATGTGATCCCGGCAGTACCGGCGCGCCGACGGCAGCTTGACGACCGCTCGCCAGGTTCATCAACCGTTCGGGATTTGGGAAGGGCAGAGGTCGCAGAACGACGGTGTTCACCAGGCTGAAGATCGCGGTCGTTGCTCCGATCCCCAAGCCGAGCGTAAGGATGGTCACTAGCGCGAATCCAGGTTTCTTCCGAAGTTGACGAAATGCCAAAGCGAACTCGCGAATGACGGTGAACATGATGACTATCCTCAATGGTGATTGCCGCATGGTAGCGTTTGCAATTCCGGAGCCATTGTTCGACTTCGCATAAACTCTTGCGATCTCTCTGCAT
>Ga0207674_10006587_pt1 | contig 13651 bp, 9 predicted proteins | sample KBSCornC72_FD_184303 | JGI IMG/M metagenome (GOLD analysis project Ga0207674, IMG submission 184303) | Corn rhizosphere microbial communities from Kellogg Biological Station, Michigan, USA - KBS Corn C7-2 (SPAdes) (version 2) | ecosystem: Host-associated > Plants > Roots > Rhizosphere > Soil ... | reverse complement strand
CGCACCGAGTGCAGGATCCAGTACGAGACCGCCGCCATGAGCGCGGCCGAGGGGATCGTGAGGATCCACGCCCACACGATCCGTCCCGCCAGTCCCCACCGCACCGCCGAGAGGCGGTTCGTGGCTCCGACGCCGACGATCGCGCCGGTGATCGTGTGCGTCGTGCTCACCGGGATCCCCCAGTGCGTCGCGAGCTGGATGGCGATCGCGCCTCCGGTCTCGGCGGCGAATCCGCCGATCGGGCGCAGCTTCGTGATCCGCGATCCCATCGTGTGCACGATGCGCCAGCCGCCGAACAGCGTGCCGAGCGAGATCATCGAGTACGCACCGATCTCCACCCAGCGCGGGATGGTCGACATGTCGGCGACGTAGAGATGGCGCAGCAGCCCGGTCTGGCCGACGAAGTACGCCTTGCTCGCCACCAGGAGCCCGAGGATGATCCCCATCGTCTTCTGCGCGTCGTTGCCGCCGTGCGAGTACGACAGCAGCGCGGAGCTGAGGAGCTGCGCCGGACGGAAGACACGGTCGATGCGCGCGGCATTCAGCCGCCGAAAGATCCAGTAGCACGCGACCATCAACGCGAAGCCGGCGAGGAAGCCCACCGCCGGCGAGATCACGATGAAGGAGAGCGTCTGCACCCACTTCGGTCCCCACGTGATCGCCTTGAGCCCCCCCTTCGCGACCGCGGCGCCGGCGTAGCCGCCGATCAGTGCGTGCGACGAGCTGCTCGGGATGCCGTAGACCCAGGTGATCAGGTTCCAGATGATCGCGCCGAGCAGTCCGCCCAGGATGACGTGGGGATCGACGATGCTCTGCTCGATCATCCCGCCGCCGACCGCCTTCGCCACCGCGACGCTCCCGGTGAACAGTGCGGCGAAGTTGAACGTCGCGGCCCACACCACCGCGGCGAGGGGGTTGAGGACGCGCGTGCCCACGATCGTGGCGATGGAGTTCGCCGAGTCGTGGAAGCCGTTGATGAAGTCGAACAGGAAGGCGACCGCGACGATCGCGACGACGTACCAGATCACGGCGTCAGGCGTTCTTGATGGAGATGCTCTGCAACGCGTTCGCCACGCCCATGCACTGGTCGATCGCGATCTCGAGTGTCTCGTAGACCTCCTTCCAGCGAATCACCTCGAGCGGATCGGGGGTCCCCGCGAACAGCGCCCCGACCGCCTCGTGGTAGATCGCGTCTCCCTCCTCCTCGAGCTTCTTGATCTCGGCGGCCTGCGCGCTCACCAGCGCGGGCTTCTTGACCGCCATCACCGCCGTGGCGATGTGCTCGGCCGCTTCGCAGATGACGTGGGCCATCCGCTTCGCCGGCTCGCGCACCTCGTTGATGTGCAGCATCACGACGCGGCGCGCCGTGCCGTCGAGACGATCGATCACATCGTCGAGCCGCGACGCCAGCAGGTGGATGTCCTCGCGGTCGATCGGCGTGATGAAGCTCTTGTCGATCCGCTGATTGATCGAGTACGTGAGGACATCGGCCTGGTGCTCGATGTCCTTGATCTGGCGCACCAGATCGGCCGTGTTGTGCGGCTCGGAGAAGAGCCGATCGAGGAGTGCCGCCGCCGTCTTGAGATGTTCCGCGAGCTGATTGAAGAGGTCGAAGAACTGCTCGTCGCGCGGGATGAGGCGGTTCAGCATGGCGGCGTGAGGCGGGTTGGGATGCGAGCGAAGTTACCCGACCGTTACACGCCGGGCAAATGGAGACGAAGCCCGTTACAATCGCGGCAGGGTGTAGCGGTGATGGGGATGCTCGATCTCGCGGATCTCGTCACGCTTCGCCACGAGCCGGCGATTCTCGAACAGCTTGATGAGAATCACGCCGGCGACGAAGCCACCGACGTGCGCCCAGACGGCGACGCCTCCCGATACGTCCGGGCGCATCGGCATGAGCTGCGGCAGACCGGTGAGGATCTGGATGGCGAACCACCAGAGCAGCACCAGCCAGGCCGGGATGGCGATGACCTTGAAGAAGATGATGAAGATGAAGAGCATGTTGACCCGGACCCGCGGGTACAACACGAGGTAGGCCCCCATCACGCCGGAAATGGCGCCCGACGCGCCGACCGTCGGCACGGGCGACGCCGGCTCGACGAGCACGTGCGCGGCCGCCGCCACGAGGCCGCACAGGAGATAGAAGATCAGGAAGCGCACGGGCCCCATGCTGTCTTCGATGTTGTTCCCGAACACCCAGAAGAACAGCATGTTGCCCAGCAGGTGCCCCCAGCTGCCGTGCAGGAACATCGACAGGAGCGGGGTGAACCGGTTGATCGGCTCCTGGTCCACGACGCAGGCATAGCCATCGCCCAGCGGCACGCCTGTGCCGAGCGCCGCTCGGTGAGTCAGCTCGCCGGGCACGAGTCCGAGGTTGCAGACCGAGGTCGCGAGCGACTCGGCGCTGCCGGCGCCCTGCACGGTCATCCACACGGCGACCGTGGTCCCGATCAGCAACCAGGTCATCCACGGCGTGCGGAGGGTCGGGTTCTCGTCGCTGAGTGGGATCATGTCGGTTCGTGGGCGCAGTGCACAACATGGTCCAGCCGTCCCGACAGGATAATCGGCCCGGCACACGGACTGCATGGCAGAGCCCGGTACTGGCGCCTGACTGTAAACATCTGTAGCGTCCGTGGCGACCCCTCGGCCGACGTCTGCTACGCCGGCCGCTCATTCACGTCCGAGGATCCTCAATGCTGCGCTCCCCCACACGCGTCGTCACCCTTCTCGCAGGTGCCCTCCTGTTTGGAGCCTGCCGTGACCAGCCTACCGCACCGATCGCAGCGGAAGCCTCCACGCCGCGCCTCGCGGCCGGTGGCAATGGGAACGGCAACGGCCCGTCGTCGCTCGACCTGATCGAGGACGACTACGCCAGCGGACTGCTCGACAAGGAGAACGCGAACCGATACCGCGAGTACGCGGTCTCCGCACCGGACAAGCTTCCCTCGAAGTACCGCTCGAGCGAGCGTGGCAAGGACGCCACCTACTCGATGGTGCAGATGGCGAAGGATTGGTCGTCGCTCTCGGCCTCGACCAGGAAGGAGATCAAGGATCTCCGCGCGAACGGCTTCGGCAACCTGAAGGACACGCGCGAGACCACCCACTTCGTGCTGCACTACACGACGCAGGGAAGCGCGGCCGTGCCCACCCTCGACGCGGACCACAACGGCTATCCGGATTTCATCGACGCCGCTGCCAAGAGCTGGGAGGACGTCTACTCGCGCGAGGTCGGCCAGCTCGGCTACGCCGCCCCCAAGCTGACGACCACCGCGGACGGCACGGTGACGAACAAGTTCCACGTGTACTTCAAGGACATGGCGTACTACGGCTACACAGTGCCGGAGAATGTCTCCTACACCCCGATCGACGGCTTCCCGTCGGGCACCGCGTCGGCGTGGATCGTGGTCGAGAACGACTTCGTCGGCTTCCCGCCCAACGACGAGGACGTGACGGGAACCGAGACGGTGCGGAGCGGTGCGCTCAAGGTCACGCAGGCGCACGAGTTCATGCACGCGCTGCAGTTCAACATCAACGTCTACCAGTCCGGCTGGCTGATGGAGTCGCACGCCACGTGGGCCGAAGACGCGGTGTACGACGGCGTCAACGACTGGCACTGGTACATCAACCGGTTCTTCGTGTCGCCGAGCCTCCCGATCTTCAATCGCTACGTCTACGGCTCGGCGTTCTTCCAGAACTGGCTCAGCGAGAACTACGGCGTGGACGCGCCGCGGCGCGTCTGGCAGGCGGCGAAGTCGATGAGCGCGGCGGACGCGATCCGGTCCGTGGCCTTCGGCGGATCATGGAACCCGATGGCGACGTTCGCCTGGGATCAGCCGACGATGCGCATCAGCGACTTCACCACCGACGCGACCTCTTCGATCCAGCCGAATCCGGCGCGGCTGATTCGCACGACGCACGACAGCTATCCCGTCGACGTCACGATCCCCGCCGCCACGAAGCAGACGTCCAACGGCGCACCGTACGGACTCGGCAGCAACTACGTGGAGTTTCTACCGGGCTCGACCTCGAACACGCTGACCCTCACCTTCGACGGCGCGGATGGGTATGCGTGGCGCGCGAGCGCGATCGTGTTCGGCAATGGGGGGCCGACCGTCGTTCCGATCACCCTGAACGGCGCGTCCGCCGGAAGCGTGGTGATCAATGGCTTCGGCAGGCAGGTGAGCCGTGTGCTGCTCGCGGCGACGATTGCCGACAAGGAAGGCGTGCAGGTGCCATACAGCTACGGCGCCACCCTCGGCTCGGGGTCGCTCGCTTCGAAGTAGCGAACCGTCCTTCGCATTGGACCAACGGCCTCCGTCCTCGGGACGGGGGCCGTTTCACGTGCTGCTGGCTCGCCGCCTGCCGGAAGGGCATTGCTCCGGCCCGATCCGTCACCGTGTCACACGATTCCCTCTGATGTCGGAGGAAATGCTGTCACTTTGACGCGCCGAACCGGGTCCCGGAATTGCCCCTTCCGGAGGCAGATCGCGGCAGCGCGCCTGTCGCGCCCGACATCCATCAACGAGGGAAGCAATGGCGGACAAAGTCATCGGCATCGACCTGGGGACCACCAATTCGGTCGTCGCCGTCATGGAGGGTGGCGATCCGGTCGTCATCCCGAACGCCGAGGGAGGCAGGACGACCCCATCCGTCGTCGGGTTCACCAAGGACGGCGAGCGGCTCGTTGGCCAGGTGGCCAAGCGTCAGGCCGTCACGAACCCGCAGAACACGGTCTTCTCGATCAAGCGCTTCATGGGCCGCAAGATGAACGAGGTCCAGGAGGAGCAGAAGCGCGTTCCATACAAGGTTCTTGGCGGCCAGAACGACGTCGCCACGGTCGAGGTCCAAGGCAAGCGCTACACGGCCCCCGAGGTCTCGGCGATGATCCTCCAGAAGATGAAGCAGACGGCGGAGGACTATCTGGGCCAGCCGGTGAGCAAGGCGGTCGTCACGGTCCCCGCGTACTTCAACGACGCGCAGCGCCAGGCGACGAAGGACGCCGGCAAGATCGCCGGCCTCGACGTGCTGCGCATCATCAACGAGCCGACAGCGGCTGCGCTGGCGTACGGGCTCGACAAGAAGAAGGATGAAAAGGTAGCAGTCTTTGACCTCGGGGGTGGTACTTACGACATCTCCGTGTTGGAACTCTATGACGTCGACGGCTCGCGGCAGTTCGAGGTCAAGTCGACGAACGGCGACACGCACCTCGGCGGCGACGACTTCGACCAGCGCGTCATCGACTGGATCGTCGGCGAGTTCAAGCGCGACCAGGGCATCGACCTCTCGAAGGATCCGATGGCGCTCCAGCGCCTGAAGGAAGCCGCCGAGAAGGCGAAGATGGAGCTGTCGAGCACCAACTCGACGGACATCAACCTGCCGTTCATCACCGCCGACCAGAGCGGCCCGAAGCACCTGAACTACCAGCTCACGCGCGCGAAGTTCGAGCAGCTCGTCGACGATCTCATCACGCGCACGATCGAGCCGATGCGCAAGGCGCTGAAGGACGCTGGGCTGGAGCCGAAGGACATCGACGAGGTGCTCCTCGTCGGCGGCTCGACGCGCATTCCCAAGATCCAGGAAGAGGTCAAGAAGTTCTTCGGCAAGGAGCCGAACAAGGGCGTGAACCCGGACGAGGTGGTGGCCATCGGCGCCGCGGTCCAGGGCGCGGTGCTCACCGGCGAGCAGAAGGACGTGCTACTGCTGGACGTGACCCCGCTCTCGCTCGGCATCGAGACGCTCGGCGGCGTCACCACCGTGCTCATCCCGCGCAACACGACGATCCCGACGAAGAAGTCGGAGACGTTCTCGACGGCGGACGACAACCAGACGACGGTCGAGATTCACGTGCTGCAGGGCGAGCGCGAGCTGGCCCGCGACAACCGCACGATCGGCAAGTTCCAGCTCACGGGGATCCCACCCGCTCCGCGCGGCATGCCGCAGGTCGAGGTCACCTTCGACATCGACGCGAACGGCATCCTGCACGTCGGCGCGAAGGACAAGGCGACGAACAAGGAGCAGAAGATCCGCATCGAGGCGTCGAGCGGGCTCTCGGACAACGAGATCGACCGTATGGTCAAGGACGCCGAGAAGAACGCCGAGGAGGACAAGAAGCGTCGCGACGAGATCGACACGCGCAACCGCCTCGACAGCATGACGTACGAGGTGGAGAAGAACGCCAAGGAGTGGTCGGACAAGCTCCCGGGCGATCTGAAGTCGCGGCTGGAGGCCTCGGTGGAGCGTGCCCGTAAGGCGCTCCGCGGAGACGACATGAACGAGATCCGCGCGGCCCAGGAGGACCTCAGCAAGACCTTCGGGGAGGCGGGGCAGTCGTTCTACGCACAGAGCCAGGGCACGCCCGAGGGGGCCCAGGCTGGTGCGGAGGCCGGCACCGCGCAGGGCGACGGAGCCTCGGGCAAGCCGGCGGACGACGTCGTCGAAGCGGACTACGAGATCGTGGACGAGGCCAAGAAGTAACCGGTCCAGCGGCCGAGTTCAGCAGCAAACGAAGCGGGCGTCCAGCGTGTCTCATCTACAGGGAACACAGGGCGCCCGCCTTGTATAGTAAGGGTAGCAGCTCGAGGAACTTACACCGGTAGGGACAGCCAGCATGCCATCCAGTCTTTCCCGCGCTCGTCTCGGCGTCGCGGTCGTTACGGCGTTCGTTTGCGGCCTCCTCTTCGCCTCGGGGTTCGATCTCACACGTTTCGGCTTCGCCCAGGACGGCGCCAAGCCGGGCAAGGTGGCGTCCTCGCAGGTGCAGTCCCTCGCCGAGACGGGGAGCGCCTTCGAGGCGATCGCCGACCATGTGACGCCGAGCGTCGTGTCGATCCAGACGACCCGGATCACCAATGCCCGCCAGCGCGGCGGCAGCGGACGTCCGGACATCGAGGAGTTCTTCCGCAACTTCCAGCCACCCTCGCAGCAGCGCGAGCCGCAGGAGGCGAGTGGCACCGGCTTCGTCGTGTCGAAGGACGGCTACATCCTGACCAACAACCATGTCGTCGCCGACGCGGACAAGGTGACCGTCACGCTGCTCGACAAGCGCACCTTCGACGCGAAGGTCATCGGCCGCGATCCGACGACCGACGTCGCCGTGATCAAGATCGACGGCGAGAACCTGCCCGTCGCGACGCTCGGTGACGACAACAACGCGCGCGTCGGCCAGTGGGTCGTGGCGATCGGCAACCCGCTCGGCCTCGACTTCACCGTCACCGCGGGGATCATCAGCGCGAAGGGCCGCCCCCTCCAGGGGCTGCTCGGCAATCGCGGCTACGAGATCACCGACTACATCCAGACCGACGCGGCGATCAACCCCGGCAACTCCGGTGGTCCGCTCGTCAACATCCGCGGCGAGGTGATCGGCATCAACAGCGCGATCGCCAGCAGCACGGGCTTCTACGCCGGCTACGGGTTCGCCATCCCGGTCACGCTGGCGAAGCAGGTGATGGACGACCTGATCAAGTACGGCAAGGTGCGTCGCGCCGTGATGGGCGTGTCGATCCTGCCGGCCACCGCGGCCGACACCAAGGCGGCGGGGATGAAGGAGGTCACGGGGGTGTTCGTCCGGGCGTTCAACCCGGATGACGCGACCAGCCCGGCGAAGGAAGCGGGCGTCCAGCCTGGCGACGTGATCGTCGCCGCCGACGGCAAGCCGACCGACCGCGTCAGCACGCTCCAGCGCATCATCCGCGGCCACAAGCCCGGCGACGTCGTGACGCTCGACGTGATGCGCTTCGGCGAGAAGAAGTCGTTCAAGGTGAAGCTGATCGAGGCGCCGGATCAGTCGCAGGTCGCCGCGGCGGACGATCAGGAGTCGGAGACCCAGCCCGCCGCGGCGGAGAGCCGCCGCTTCGACAAGCTCGGCATCGCCGTCGAGCCGGTGTCGCCGACGCTGGCGTCGCGGGCGCGGATGTCGGACGCGTATCGCCGCGGGCTCATGGTGAGCGAGGTGAACGTGACCGGGCCGGCGCGCGGGAAGATCATTCCCGACGCGACGATCCTGCTGCAGGTGCTGAACCCGGCCCCACGCCGCGAGCTGCACTCGGCAGCCGACCTCGACGCGGTGCTCGCCGGACTGCACAAGGGTGACGTCGTGACCTTCCTCGCGTACGACGTCCCGCAGGGCCCGGGTGACCGTGGCTCGACGCACGCAGTCTCGCTGGAAGTCGGGCAGTGAAGCAACGGCAACAGTCGTAGTGAGTAGCGAGTAGCGGGTGCCTCGTAGCGAGATGCTCGGCAACGGGGGTCAGAGTCGAGTCGACTCTGACCCTTGGCGCATCGAGGCTTCCCGGGGCCGGCCGTGAACCGTAAGGCGAGCAACCGACAACGATCGTCGACGACTAACCTCTCTCACTCCGAGCCGATACCTTCCACTGCATCAGCGGGAGTGGCGGAACTGGTAGACGCAGCAGACTTAGGATCTGCCGCCTCACGGCATCCGGGTTCGAGTCCCGGCTCTCGCATCGTTCGGAGGTTTCGCGGTATTCGTTCAGCGCAGGCAGGCTCGGTCACCCAACACGACCGATCCGCAGAGGTTATTGGCTGGTATGGACGCCTTCACTCCGACGTCGGAGCTGCGCTGCCCACACTGCTCGCACACCGAGCTGCTGGCCATGCCGACCGACGCTTGCGTCATCCTGCATCGATGCAGCGGGTGTGGCGCGCTCCTGCGCCCGAAAGCGGGCGACTGCTGCGTCTTCTGCTCCTACGGAACGGTCCCCTGCCCTCCCGTCCAGCTGGGCGGACGCGTAAGCTCCTGCAACCGCTGCCCCTGAACGTGGCCGGCGCTCTCGCGCCCTGCGCGCAGCGGTCCGTCGGTATTTCGTCGAGCGGGAGCCTCTGATGCGCCGAATCGCCGCCCTTCTCGTGCTCGCCATCGCCGTCGCGTGCGGTGGGTCGGACGCCACCGCGCCCCCAGGCCAGAAGGGGGTGGCCTTCTCCGGCACGTACACGCTGCAGACCGTGAACGGGAAGACGCTGCCGGTCACCTTCACCTTCAATTCCGGCGACTCCCTCAGGATCCGCAGCTACAGCATCGCCATCAACGGGAGCGGAGGCTGGACGTCGACGACGAGCCAGGTCTTCAGCACCAATGGGCAGGTCACGGACCAGCCGAATGGCGGCCAGACGGGCTCGTACACCTATGACGCGGCGACGAAGGACGTCACGCTGATCAGCAGCGATCAGACCACGCTCCTGAGCGGCAAGGTGTCCACCGACTTCACCACGCTGACGCTCGCCGAGGGCGCCGACCTCTTCGTCTTCAAGCGATAGCGTCAGCGCCGCTCGAGCGCGGCGAGCGATGCCGCCCACGTGCGCTGCTGTGGCTCCAGCCTGAGGCCGTCGACGAGCAGACGGCGTGCGCCGCTCGTGTCGCCCCGGGCGCGGAGGATCGTGTAGAGCCGCGTTCGCGCGCGCGCCGCACGCGGGCTCCCCTGCACCGCCGTCGTCAACCAGCGCTCGGCCGTACTGCTGTCGCGGACGCGGAGCGCGACGACGGCGCCGTCGGTGAGGAGCTCCGCGTCACCGGGGAAGAGCGCGATCGCGCGCGCGAAGTGCGGCAGCGCACCGCGATCGTCTCCCGCGTCGCGCTCGGAATAGGCGAGGAGCTCGTGGCCGCGATAGTTGTCGTCGCGGCGCGCGACCATCGCGGCGATGACGCTCGGCGTGTCGCGCCAGACGCGGACCTCGCGCGCGTCCACCACCACGCTCACGACACCCGCCACCGCGACCGCCGCCACGGCTGGCACGCGCGCGCCGCGTGACGCGAGCCAGGCGAGCGCCCATCCCGCCATCAGCGCCGCGCCAATGCTCGGCGCGTAGAGCGTCCGCGCGGTGAGCGCGCCTTCGGCGAAGAGCAGGTTCGACGTCGGCGCGATGGTGGCCGCGAGCAGCCACGCCCCGAGCGTGAGTGCGCCTGGCCGGCGGAGGTGCAGCGCGAGCAGCGTGAGCACCGCGAGCAGGAGCACGGTGCCGACGCACAACGACGCGATGGACGGGTGCCATGCCGCCGCCAGCGGCGGCACTTCCTCGATGGCGGGCTGGATCGGGAGCAGCAGCATGGCACCGGTGCGCGGGAGGTTGGCCACGCCGACACCGAGCCGCGCCAGTGGCGACAGCGCGCGAAAGTAGGGGTGCGGCACGTCGCCGCCGATCGTGCCGAGCACCATGACGCGCGCTGCGAGCAGCGTGAGCGTCCCGCACAGCGAGGCCACGCCCCATCGCCGGGCGTGCGCACGCTGGTGAGGCACGGCATACGCCGCGGCGATGGCGAGGAGCGGCGCGACGGCACCGCTCTCCTTCGCGGCGAGCGCCGCGGCGGCGAGGAGCGCGGCGCCAACTTCGGCGCGGCGCGTCGGCGCGGCGGCGCGTGTCACGACAATGAGCAGCGCGAGGAGCGCCAGCGCGGCGAGCAGCTCGGCGCGCCCGACGACCGACGCGACCGCCTCGACGTGCACGGGGAGCACCGCGACCAGCACACCCGAGGCGAACGCGGACCACGGAGGGAGGAAACGTCGCCCGAGCACGACGACGAGCGCCGCCACCGCGGCGTGGAGCACGAGATTCTCCGCGTGGGCGAGCCAGGGCGCCCCGCCGGCGAGCTGTCGATCCACGCCGAGTGAGAGGAGCGCGAGCGGGCGGTAGAGACGGCTCGTGGAATACCACCAGGGCGACAGCAGCGCACCGGGCAGCGCGCGCCACGACGCGATCGCCGGATGCGCGAAGATCGCCGTGTCGTCGAGCGCGAGCCGATCGAACAGCGCGCCGACGTTGGCGGCGAGCGCGACGAGTGCCGCGAGCAGCGGCGCCGTCCAGCGCCTTGGCGTCACGCGGCCAGGGTGGGGCCAGGCCACAGCGCGACGAGGCGGGCGTGATGCCCCAGCACGTCGCGCGCTTCGGCGAGGGGAAGGAAGGAGCCGCGCTCGGCGGGTGCGACGAGGATCTCGTAGCCGGCGGGGATCAGTGCGAGCAGATCGTCCGTCGTGCCGAACCGGTCGAGCCCCGCGCCGACGTGCACCTCGACGAAGAGATCGGGATAATACGACTCCAGCGTGTGTCGCGCGCCACGGAGCACGTGCAGCTCGTAGCCCTCGACGTCGACGAAGAGCACCTGCGGCGCACCGTGGCTGGCCGTGAGCTCGTCGACGGTGAGCGCGCGCACCTCGACCGATGCTTCCTCTGGCGCGGCGACGTGCCCATTCATCCGCGGCGAGAAGCGCAGGACGCCGGGCGCGTCGGCGCCCGCGGCGTGCACCACGGTGATCTGCGTGAGTCCATTCAGCGCCACGTTGCGCGACGCGACTGCCGCGTTGTGCGGGGTGGCCTCCACGGCGACGACGCCGCCCGCCACCCCGACCCGATCGCCGAGCATCATCGCCACGACACCCTGATGGGCGCCGATCTCGAACACGAGCGCTCCGTCCCGGAGGTGGCCACGCTCGGCCAGCAGGCCGATCTCGGCGGGCAGCGGCCAATCGTGGTCGTACCAGCCCTGCGCCATCGCATCGGTGACATGGACCGAGTGGGTGCGGCCGCCGTACCCGTGCGTCGCGACGTACGGGCGGAAGCGCGCGCGATCGACCGCGTCCCGGGCGAGACCGAGGCGCGAATAGATCGGCGCGGGAAGCGTTCGGCGTAGGAGACGGTGAATCATGTGGCGGCGTCCGACGGAGACGCGCGGTGGATGGTTGCTCGCGTGGCCGTGCAATCGTCCCCCGGAAGCCATCCCCCATTCGGAGCTTTCATGCGACGGTTCGCCACCCTCCTGACCCTGGTCCTCCTCGCGGCGTGCAACACCGAGGTCGACGGGAGCACGCGCCCGAGCTCGGTCGTCGGGACCTATGAGCTCCAGACGTATGGTGGACGATCGTTGCCCACGGTCGTATCCAACGATGCGGGGGGAGTGACGGAGGTGGTGAGCGGCGAGCTCGTGATCGGGGCCGACAATACCTGGTCCGAGACGCGCACCTACCGGATGACGACCTCCGGCGCGAGCCAGACGGCGTCGTTCGCCTACGAGGGGAGCTGGACGTACGTCCGCGATCAGGCGTCCATGCTGTTCAATCTTCCCTCCTTGCGCGCCCAGTTCACCGGCATCGCCGCCGGCGGCAGCGTCACGCTCAGCATGAGTGATGGGAGCACGGTCGTGTACTCGCACTGACTTCGCGGGGATACGGGGATACGGGAACAAGGGGATGCGGAACAGCACGGCCTCGGGGCGCAGAAGCGCCCCGAGGCCGATTGAACTTCCGTATCCCCGTATCTCCACATCTCCGTATCCCCGCACCCGGAACCTGCCGCGGATCGCCGGATTACCACGGGCGGGACGGCCCTGCTCCACCCTGCAAGCGACCGAGTGTCAGGGTTAGCTTTCAGGGAGTTTCCACACGGGCAATCGCATCGCGTTAGCGAGCGGAACCGTCCCCGTGCAACGGGCTACATCCGACTACATGGACATCCAGATCACGACCAAGAAGAGCGAAGGCGTCGAGCGGTTGCTCGAGGTCTCCGTGCCACTCGCCGCCGTCAACGCCGAGGAGGAGAAGACGGCGCGCCGCTATGCGAGCCAGGTTCGCCTGCCGGGCTTCCGCCCGGGCAAGGCGCCTGCGGCCATGGTGCGCAAGCGGTTCAAGGACGCCATCCGCCAGCAGGTCCTCGAGACGCTGGTGCAGGAAGCGTTCAAGGAAGTGGTGGAGCGCGAGAAGCTGGATGTCGCCGCGCAGCCGCACGTGCACGACGTGAAGTTCGACGAGGGGCAGCCGCTCACCTTCGAGCTGCACCTCGAGGTGCGCCCGAAGCTCGAGCTGGCGCGCACCGACGGCTTCCGCATCACGCGGGTGGAGACGCCGGTGACCGACGACGCCGTCTCGCAGCAGATCGAGCAGCTGCGCGACCAGAAGGCGACGTGGGCGCCCGCGGAGGAGCAGCCGCGCGAGGGCGACATGGTGAAGGTGCTGCTCGCGACGCCGGAGACGGCGGGTGGCGAGATGCCCGAGGGAAGCCCGTACAACCTCGTGCTCGGCGGCGGCCAGGCGATCCCCGGCGTGGAGGAGCTCATCATGGAGCTCACGCCGGGCGAGACGAAGGAGCGCGTCGTGAAGTGGCCGGAGGATTTTCCCGACGAGGCCCAGCGCAACACGTCGAAGAACGTCCGCGTCACGCTGCAGGAAGTGAAGCGCAAGTCGTCGCCGGCGCTGGACGACGCGTTCGCGCGCGAGGTCGGCGACTTCGATTCGATCGACGCGCTCACGAAGGCGGTGCGGACCGACCTCGAAGAGAACGCGAAGCGTGATGCCGATGCGCGCGTCCGCCAGCAGCTCATCGACGAGATCGTGCAGGCGAATCCGTTCGACGTGCCGCCGAGCTGGGTGAACCGGATGATCGACGCCTACATGCAGGCGTACAAGATCCCCGAGGAGCAGCGGGACGCGTTCGGCGCGGAGTTCGCCTCGGTCGCGGAGCGGCAGGTGCGGCGCGACATGATCATCGACGCGATCGCCGAGCAGCATCAGCTCGCGGCGACGGAGAAGGACGTGGACGACCGCATCGCGACGGTCGCCGAGCAGCGCGGCTCCGACCCGGGCCAGGTCTATTCGTCGCTGCAGAAGGCGGGACGGCTGCCGGAGATCGAGCGCAGCATCACGGAAGA